>VFQP010000182.1_pt1 | contig 168201 bp, 156 predicted proteins | sample 3512351 | NCBI WGS metagenome assembly VFQP01 (sample SAMN10412372, study PRJNA504923) | tailings metagenome | isolation source: Relicate 1 Philex TSF1 revegetated site | place: Philippines: Tuba, Benguet | collected 2017-08-29 | reverse complement strand
GAATACCGGCCTGTCACGCCGGGGGTCGCGGGTTCGAGCCCCGTCCACTCCGCCAAGAACGACAAGGGTTAGCAGATGAGCATCTGCTAACCCTTTTGTCTTTCCAGGGCTCCGTTTCTCCACGGTTGCTGACACACTCGCCGCATGACCACGCCCGCCAACGACCTGAGCATGAAGTTGCTCATGATGTTCGACGTCCTGTACCGCACAGGCCACGTCTCCAAGGCTGCGGCGCAGCTCGGCGTCAGCCAGCCGACCTTGAGCGCGGGCCTGGGCAAGTTGCGCAAGCAGTTGAACGATCCCCTGTTTGTCCGCATCGGCAGCCGCATGGAGCCGACAGCGCGGGCGCAGCAGTTGGCGCAGCCGCTGCGGCATGCGATGGAGCTGATGCGGGCGGCGACCCTGCACCAGGCGGTGTTTGACGTGGACTCGCCCACGCGCTTCCATGTGTGCATGACAGACACCACGCAACTGGCCATCCTGCCGCGCCTGCTGGAGCGTTTTCGCGCACAGGCGCCGCTGGTGGAGATCGAGGTGATTCGTTATGGCAGCGACACGCTGCGGCAGCTGGCGGCCGGCGAGATCGATCTGCTGGTGGGCAACATCGCCGAGGTGGGGGTCGGTTTCTACGAGCAGACCCTGCTCAAGCGCGATTTCGTCTGCCTGGTCTCGGCCCAGCATCCCCGCGTGCGCGAGCGCCTGAGCGCGAAGCAGTTCAGCCAGGAGGCCCAGGTGATCGTGAGGTCGGACGCCTCGGGCCTGCGCGCGGCCGAGCGCGCCATCGAGGCGCTGCGCATCCGACGCGACATCAAGGTGGTGGTGCCGGATTTCCTGAGCATCGAGTCCATCATCTCCAGCTCTGAGATGATTGCGACGGTGCCGCGTGGTGTGGCGCAGATGCTTTCCCGGCGCGGCCGCGTGAAGTGGGTGGAGCACCCGCTCAAGCTGCCGACCTATCCGGTCAAGCAGCACTGGCACGAGCGCTACCACCTGGATTCGCGCAACCAGTGGCTGCGCCGCATGGTCGCCGACGTGTTTGCCGGCGACGTGCTGGGCGCCGTGCGCCTGTAGGGATTCCGTTAGTCGATGGTGATGTTCTTTTCGCGCACCAGCCGTTCCCACTTCTGCGATTCGCGCTGAACCAGTTCGGTGAGCTGCGCTGGCGTGGTGGTGGTGACCTCCATGTCCGGTTGCAGGCGGGCTGCGAAGGCGGGCGATTGCGCCGCGTCGGTGATGGCCTTGTGCAGCTTGTCGACGATGTCCTTCGGGGTACCGGCGGGCACGCCCATGGCGGCCCAGTAGGTGGTGTCGATGCTGGCGTAGCCCTGTTCCTTGAAGGTCGGCACATCGGGGATGCCGGCCACGCGCTTGTCCGAGGAAATGCCGAGCAGCTTGACCTGGCCGGCGCGGTGCTGCTCGATCAGGCTGGGCAGCACGCCCACGAAGCTGGGCAGGTTGCCGGCCACCAGATCCTGCACCGCCGGAGGCTCGCCGCGGTAGACCACGGGCTGGATGGTGAGGCCGGCGCTGGAGGCCAGGTCTTCCATCATCAGGTGGGTGGACGCGCCCTTGGCGGACACACCCACGATCACCGGTGCGTTGCCGCGCTTGGCCTGGGCCACGAAGTCGGCTACGTTGTTGGCGGTGGACGTCTTGGGCACGGCCAGCAGCTGGTGGCCACGGAAGAGGGTGGTGAGCAGTTGGAAGTCGGACACCTTGTAGGGGATGCCCTTGTCCTTGTAGTGGATGGGATTGAGCGTGAGCGAGCTCGAGGTCATCCACGCGATGGTGTAGCCGTCGGGCTTGGACGAGGCCACGGCCTGCATGCCGATGAAGAAGTTGGCACCCGGGCGGTTCTCCACCACCACGGCCACGTTCAGGCTCTTGCGCATTTCCTCGGCCACGGTGCGCGCCATCACGTCGCTGATGCCGCCCGCCGCCAATGGCACCACGATGCGGATCGGGCGCGAGGGCCAGGTTTCCTGGGCCAACGACAAGGTGGGCAACGTGACGGCGGCAGCGGCCACGGCGGCCAGAAGTTTCAGGCGAAAGCGAACGGACATGGAAACAGTCTCCGGTGGTTTGAGTTGGCCGCAATCTAGCCGGGGTGGCCGCCGCCAGCTACCGCGAAAAGTCCCATAGTGACTATTTCGAAATCCAATAACCCAGGCGCCACGCGGCACGGCGGCTCGCCATAGGGAAGTGGCATAGCTTCTATTGGGCCGGGGTGGTCGCGCGCCACGCAGGCCGTGGGTAGATTCACGCCTCGTTTCCGCCCCCATCCACTGCCCATGTCCCACACAGACGCCTCCGACCCTTCCATCCAATCCATCCGCGACTCGATCGCCGCTTACCTGCGCCGCTCGCAGTCGGGCCTGCGCCTGCGCCAGACGCGCGTGGGCCCGGTGAACTTCGATCGCCAGGTCTGGCGCGAACTCGGCGATCTGGGCGTGCACGCCGTGCTGGTGCCCGAAGACCGGGGCGGCCTGGGCCTGGACATCGCGCACGCGCTGGCCATCGCAGAAGAGCTCGGTGCCTGGCTCACGCCCGAGCCCTTCGTGGGGGGCTCGATGGCCATGGCCACCTTGTTGAACCAGGTGCCTGCCGGTGCGCTGGCGGAGCGGCTGCAGGCCGATCTGCTGCATGGCAGCCTGGTCGCTGGCATCGCCTGGCAGGAAAACCTGGGTGAGCTGGAGCCCACGGCAGGCGCCAGCAGCGTGGTCTGGCAGGGCGACGCCGGCCGGCTGAACGGCCTCAAACGTTTCTGTGTGCCCGGACAAGGCAGCGACGGCTGGGCCGTGCTCGCGGCGTCCGGCGGCGAACCGCTGCTGCTGTGGGTGCCTGCCACCGCCGGGGGCGTGACGCTGATGCCGCTGGCGCGCGTGGACGGCAGCTCCATGGCCGATGTGACGTTCGAGCAGGTCCCGGTGCAGCGCAGCGATGTGCTGGCGCAGGGTGAGACGGCCTTGCGGGCCGTGGCGCACGCGCTGGAGACCGCGCGGCTGGGCCAGGCGGCCGAACTGCTGGGTGGCGCGCGCCGCGCGCTGGAACTCACGCTCGAGCACCTGCGCACGCGCCAGCAGTTCGGCGTGCCCATCGGCAGCTTCCAGGCGCTCAAGCACCGCGCGGCCGATGCCTACATCGCGGTCGAACTGGCGCAGGCCACATTGGGCGATGCCACGGCCGAATGCCTGGGTACCCCGTCCCAGCTGGCGCACGAAGCGCGCCGCGCCAAGGCGCGCGCGCTGCACACCGCCACGCTGGTGGGGCGCTTTGCAATTCAGTGCCACGGGGCCATGGGTTTCACCGACGAGTGCGACGCCGGCCACTACTTCAAGCAGGCCATGGCCGCAGCCGGCTGGCTGGGCGGCATGGTCGCGGTGCGTCGCCTGGCGGCCGAGGATGTGCAAGACCGTGGCGTCAACAAGCCGGCCTGGCACGAAGCCAGTTTCCCGCGCGACGCCGATTGGGATGCCATGCCCGAGTCCGAGTTTCGCGCCATGGTGCGTACCTTTGCCGAGCGGCATTGCCCACCCACGCTGCGCCATCTGCCGCGCACCGTGAGCTGGAAGGAGTACAAGCCCTGGTTCATGGCGCTGTCGGCGCAAGGCTGGGTGGCACCCGCATGGCCCAAGGCGCATGGCGGCATGGCGCTCTCGCCCGCGAGGCTCATCGCCTACTACGAGGAGTTGGAAGACCATGGCGTGCCGCGCGCGGCCGAGTTCGGCATCACCATGATCGGGCCGCTGCTCATCCGCCACGGCACGCCCGAGCAGCAGCAGACCATCCTGCCGGCCATCCTGCGGGGCGAGTACGTGTGGTCGCAGGGTTACTCGGAGCCCGGCGCGGGCTCGGACCTGGCCTCGCTCACCACCGCGGCCCGGCTCGAAGGCGATCGCTTCATCGTCAACGGCCAGAAGATCTGGAACGGCCATGCCAACAGCGCCACGCACATGTTCATGCTGGTGCGCACGGCGCGGCGCGAGCGCCGGCAGGACGGCATCAGCTTCCTGCTGGTGGACCTGAACACCCCGGGCATCACCGTGCGCGGCATCCGCGACATCGCCGGCGAAGAAAAACTCTGCGAGGTGTTCTTCGACAACGTGGCCGTGCCCCAGGGCAACCTTGTGGGCACCGTGGACCAGGGCTGGACCCTGGCGAAGAACCTGCTGGAGTTCGAACGCCTGCACATCGGCAGCCCCAAGCAGGCGCGCAGCGCACTGGCGCGGTTGCGCGCGGTGGGCGAGGCGCTGGGCCTGCTGGACGACCCGGCCTTCGCACCGAAGTTCGCCGAGTGCGCGCAGGACGTGCGCGACGCTTCGGCGCTCTACCGCTCCTTTGCCGATATCTTCAAGTCCGGCCGGCCGCTGCCGCCCAACGTGGGCATGCTCAAGATCGTCGCCACCGAGACCTACCAGAAGGTTTGCACCGCCATGGTGGACGCGGCGGCCGAGTGCGGCGGCCTGATCGGTGGCCACGCCGAGACCGATGGCGTGGACAGCGCCACCATGCTGCTCACCTCGCTGCCGTCGTCCATCTACGGCGGCTCCAATGAAATCCAGCGCAACATCCTGGCCAAGGTGGCGCTGCACCTGCCGGATTGAAACCAGCCATGACCAGCCCCCTGCATTCCCCCGAACGCCTGAGTCGCCTGCTCAGCCCGCGCAGCATCGCCGTGGTGGGCGCTTCCGCCCGCGCCGGCTCCTTCGGCCAGCGCACACTGGCCAACCTCGCCGGCTTCCTCGGTGCGGTGCATCCGGTGAATCCGAACTATCCGGAACTCGGCGGTGTCACCTGCTACCCCTCGGTCTCGGCGATCCCCGAATCGCCGGACTGCGTGATCGTCGTGGTGCCCCGCGAAGCGGTGGAGGCCGCGGTGGACGACTGCGTGCAGGCGCGCGTGGGCGGCATCGTCATCTACACCTCGGGGTTCTCCGAAACCGGCAAGCCCGAGCACATGGCCCTGCAGGAGCGCGTGGCCCGGCTGGCGCGTGAGGCCGGCATCCCGTTGATCGGGCCCAACTGTCTGGGTCTTTTCAACGCCGAACGCCAGATGTCGGCGACGTTTGCCACCACCTCCCGGCTGCCGCTGCTCGAAGGCCGGCCCGCCATCGGCATGGTGAGCCAGTCCGGCGCCATGGGCATTTCGCTCATGCAGTCGGTGGAGCGCGGCGTGCGCTTCAGCCATTTGCTGACCGCCGGCAATTCGTCGGACGTGGACGTGGCCGACCTGCTGGCCTACCTCGCCGCGCAAGACAGCTGCTCGGTGGTGGTCTGCCTGTTCGAAGGCCTGGCCCAGCCCGCCAAGCTGCTGGAGGCCGCGGCCGTGGCACGCCGGCACAACAAACCGGTGCTGGTCTACAAGTTCGCCACCGGCGACGAGGGCTCGGCGGTCGCGCAATCGCACACCGGTTCCATCGCCGGTTCCAAGGCGGCGTACGACGCGCTCTTCGAAGCGGCCGGTTTCATCCAGGTGCAAAGCCTGGAAGGCCTGATCGAAGCCGCGCACTTCTTCGCCAAGGCACCGCGCCCGCAGGCCGATGGCCTGGGCGTGCTCACCGGCAGTGGCGGCGCGGCAATCCTGCTGGCGGACAACGCGGAGAAGCACCGGCTGGCCGTGCCGCAGCTCGGCCCCCAGGGTCAGGCGGTGCTCGAATCGCAGGTGCCCGAGTTCGGCGCGCCGCGCAACCCCTGCGATCTCACGGCGCAGGCCATGAACAGCCCGTCTGCCTTTCCGCTGTGCTGCAGCGCGTTCCTGGAGGATCCCGGCATCGGTGCCATTGTGGTCTGCCACAACACCGCCGGCTTCGGCCAGGAGCGCATGCCGCTGCTCTCCAGGCTGGCGAAGGAGCATGGCAAGCCGGTCTGCATCGTCTGGTTGTCCGAATGGCTGGAAGGACCGGGCGCGAGCGAGATCGAGGCCGATGGCCACCTGGCGCTGTTCCGCTCGGCCGAGCGCTGCGTGATCACGCTGCAGCAATGGCTGGCCTGGTCGAACCGGGCGCAGGCACCGGTCGAACCGGCTCACCGGGACGTGAAGCAAGCCGAGCGCCGCGCAAAGCTCGCGGCCTTGTTCGCCCGCTCGCAAAGCACCCTGGTCGAAGGGGCGCTGTTGCGTGAGCTGCTCTCGCTCTATGGCATTCCCCTCGTGGCCGATGTGAGCGCCACGAGCGTGAAGCAGGCCGTGGCCGCCGCGAGCCACATGGGCTACCCGGTGGCGCTCAAGATCGATTCGCCCGACGTGGCGCACAAGACCGAAGCCGGCGGCGTGCACCTGAACCTGCGAGACGCGAGCGCCGTGGCCAGTGCCTACGAGGCTGCGCTGCGCGGCGCCGCGAAGGCCGTGCCCGGTGCGCGGCTCAATGGCGTGGTGATCCAGGCCATGGCGCCCCAGGGCGTGGAGATCTGCGTGGGCGGGCGCATCGACCCGGCCGTGGGACCCGTGATCACGGTGGCCCTGGGCGGTGTCTGGATCGAACTCATGGGCGACGCGCACACGGCGCTGTGCCCGGTCAGCCCGGCCACCGCGCGCGGTCTGCTGGAGCGCTTGCGCGCCTATCCCTTGCTACAGGGTTACCGGGGCTCGCTGCCGGTGGACCTGGCACGCCTGGCCGAGGTGGTTTCCGCGGTGTCCCGCCTGCTCGACGAGGCGCGCGACCATGTGGCCGAGCTCGACATCAACCCCCTGATCTGCACGCCCGAGCAGATCGTGGCCGTGGACGCGCTTGTCGTGCGCCACGCGACACATCCCACCCTGGAGGCCCTCAGCGCATGAAGAAACCTTATGAACAAGTGAGCATCGACCGCGTTGGCACCGACGGGCGCGTGGCCCGCATCACGCTCAACCGGCCGGAAAAGCTCAACGCCCTCACGCCACGGATGATGGGCGAGCTCGACAGTGCGCTGCGCGACCTGGAGGCCGATGCCAGCGCGCGCGTCATCATCCTGCGCGGTGCAGGCCGCGCGTTCTCGGTCGGGCATGACATGAGCGGCGGCAACGTGCGCGTGGACGTGCACGACCCCGAGCGCCGCTTCGCGATCCGCGACGAAGAAGGCCGCCCGCTCACCTTCAACTACGGCGTCAACCTCGGCAAGGGTGCGGCGGTGCAGATGTTCCTGTGGCGCGTGGCCAAGGTCACGGTGGTGCAGACGCACGGCTACTGCCTGGCCGGCGGCATGGAGTTCGCCATGATGGGCGACCTGGTGACCACCTCGAAGGACTGCCTGTTCGGCCATCCCGGCCACCGCGCGCTGGGCGTGGCGCGCAACGCCATGATCCTGCCGATGGTGATGGGCATGCGCAAGGCCAAGGAACTGTTCTTCACCGGCGATGCCATCGATGGCACCGAGGCCGAGCGCCTGGGCCTGGTGAACTACGCGTGGGAGGCCGATGCGCTGGAGGAAAAGACCATCGCCCTGGCCGATCGCATCGCGAACCAGAGCGCCGACTTCCTGGGCACACTGAAGCTGGCCATCAACCGCTTCTATGAAAACATGGGCATCGATTCATCGGTCAGCACCGCGACCCACCTGGACGCCGCCATCCAGCAGACGGAATCGGCCTACGCATTTCGCCAGGTGCTGGCCGAGCAGGGCTTGAAGGCCGCACTGCAGTACCGCGACGCGCCCTATGGCGACTACGGGGCGGCGAAGAAGGCCTAGATGGACGTCAGTGCGCCTGTTCGATCAGGCGCGACACGCCGCCACCGCCGCCGTCGTGCCGGTGCGCATCCAGCACCGCCTGCACCCGCGCCGCCAACTGGGCACGGTTGTCGGTCTGGAATTTCCGGAACGCGTTGGCCAGGTGGAAGCGCACCGTGGGATGGCCCACGGAGAGGCGCTGGGCGATGAGCTTGTCGGGGCAACCGCAGGCCACCAGCCAGGCCACCTCGGCCTCGCGCTGGCTCAGGCGGGCGTGGCGTTGCAGCAGGTCTTCGGCGCGCTCTTCCGCGGCGGGTGGTGGTGCCCGGTGCGATTGCCAGCGCAGCCGGGCCAGCGCGGCGGCCAGTGCGGGTTCCACCATGCGCAGCACCTCGATCTCGTTGCTGTCGAAGTTGCCCCGGTGGTGCTGGCGCCAGATGCGCAGGTCGCCCACACATTCGTCGCCCGCGTAGGCGTACACGTTCACCCCCCAGTACATGCGGTCGCGCTGCAGGAAGTCGTTGAAGAACTCGGTGCGCATCAGCTCGGGCTGGCGCAGGATCTGCGTGGCCACCGTGGGGCGCCGCCGCTCCATCATGGGGAAGGTGAGCGGATCGACGAAGCGGTAGTGCTCGTCCCAGGCCCGCAGGTTCTCCTGGGAGATGTTGATCGACTTCACGCGCTCGAAGCGCTGCTGGGTGCCGTTCCACACGAACGAGACGTAGGTGTCTGCACCCATGAGGTCCAGCATGGGCAGGGCGAGTTGCTCGCGCAGGGCGTCGGCGTCGGTGGCGTCGGCCATCAGGCGCATCACGTCGCGCAGCGCGCGCGTCTGGGAGGTGGACAGGTGCATGCCCCGAGTGAAGCAATAAACGTGCTCGAACCGCATCGGGTCTTTCCCACCCCTCCCGCACCTAGCAATCCTGATAGGTGCACAAGCCTCGTCCGGCCCCTACGCTGGCATCCAGTCAAGTTCAAGCACTGGAGTGGTACACATGTCGGACACAGATCCCATCGGGCAGGGCGTGGTGGCCTTGCGGCGCCTGCTCCAGGCGCGAAAGCTCAGCAGCCTGGCCCTGGTCGAGGCCCTGATCGCCCGCACCGAGGCGGGCGTCGCCCTGAACGGCTACGTGGCGTTCGACGCCGAGGCCCTGCGCGACCAGGCGCGGCGGGCGGATGCGCGCATCGCCGCCGGTGAAGACCTGCCTCTGCTGGGCATTCCGATCGCGCTCAAGGACAACATCGATGCCGTCGGCTGGCCAAGCGGCGCCGGCACTGGGGCCCTGCATGGCCTGCAACCGACCCGAGACGCTGAAGTGGTGCGCCGCCTGCGTGCGGCCGGTGCACTGATTGCGGGCAAGGCCAACATGCACGAGCTGGCTTTCGGCATCACCACCAACAACGCCGTGACCGGCGCGGCCCGCAATCCCTGGAACCCGTCGCGCATTCCGGGCGGCAGCAGCGGTGGTTCGGGCGTGGTCGTGGCGGCCGGCATGGTGCCCGCCGCCATCGGCACCGACACCGGCGGCTCCGTGCGCGTGCCTTCGGCGCTGTGCGGGCTGACGGGGCTCCGCCCCACGGTGGGTCGGGTGCCCGGCGTGGGCATCGCACCCATTTCCACCACGCGCGACACCGCCGGACCCATGGCGCGTTGCATCGCCGACTGCGCGCTGCTGGACGAGGTGCTCACCGGCGACACCACGCCTCTCAGGGTGCCTGCGCTGCAAGGCTTGCGGCTGGGTATTCCGGGCGCCGGCTACTGGGACAACCTGGAGCCGGGCGTGGAACGCGTGGGGCGGGGTGTGCTGGACGCGCTGCGCAACGCCGGTGTGGTGCTGGTGGAGGTGGACCTGCCCGGCCTGCAGGACGCCAATGCCGCCGCGAGTTTCCCGGTGGCCCTCTACGAATTCGTGCGCGACATGCGTGCCTACCTGAAGGACGCCCAACGCGGCATCACACTGGAGCAGCTCGTCGCCGATGTGCGCAGCCCCGACGTCGCCGGCCTCGTGCCCGGCCTGTTGGGTGAGGGCGCCATGCCCGAGTCGGTCTACCAGGACGCACTGGCCGCGCGCCAGCGCCTGCAGGCCACCTACGCCAATGCGTTCGAAAGCCACTGCGTGGCGGCGCTGATCTTCCCCACCACCGCGCTGACCGCGCGGCCCATCGGCGAAGACGAAACCGTCGAGCTCAATGGCGTGCGCGGCCCGACCTTCGGCACCTTCATCCGCAACACCGACCCCGGCAGCAACGCCGCCATCCCGGGCGTGACGCTGCCCGCCGGCCTCAGCGATGGCCTGCCCGTGGGCATCGCCCTCGACGGCCCGGCCGACAGCGACCGCCGCCTGCTCGGCATCGCGGCCGCCATCGAAGCGCTGCTGCCCCCCGCCCCCCTCGCACCGTCGCAAGTCTGATCTTTCCCACCCAACCAGGAGCCAGTCCATGGACCGTCGTCAATTCGTGAAATACACCGGCGCCATCGCCGGCAGTTCCGCCGTGGCCACGCTGGGCGTCGCGCCCGCGTTCGCCCAATCCGAACTCAAGGTGGCGGTGATGCTGCCGCAAAGCGGTCCGGCGGGTCTGTTCGGCCCTTCGTCCAAGGCCTGCGCCGAGCTCGCCGCTGAAACGCTCAACGCCAAGGGCGGCATCCTGGGCCGCAAGATCTCGCTGTTGTTCGGCGACGCCGGCCTGCCGCCGGCCGAGGCCTCGCAGGCCGCGCTCAAGCTGTGGAAGGGCTCCGGCGCGCAGGCCTTCATCGGCATGCACGACAGCGCCGTGCGTGGCGCGCTGGTGGGCCTGTTCAAGGCGCAGGTGCCGTACTTCTACACGCCGGTCTACGAAGGCGGCGAGTGCGCGGCCGGCACCTACGTGAACGGCGAGACGCCGCAGCAACAGCTCGAGCCCGTCATTCCCTGGCTGGCCGCCGAGCGCAAGCCCACCAAGTGGTACATGATCGGCAACGACTACATCTGGGGCCGCACCACCAACGCCGTGGCCAAGGGCTACATCACCAAGACCGGTGCGCAGGTGGTGGGCGACGAGTACCTGCCTTTCACCGCCGACAACTTCGACTCCAGCCTCGCGCGCATCCGCGAGAGCGGCGCCGATGCGGTGCTGGTCTCGCTGGTGGGCGGTGCCTCGGTCGGCTTCAACAAGGCCTTCGCCAGCTTCGGCCTGGCCGACAAGGCGATCCGTCTGGGCACGCTGATCGAAGAGAACACGCTTGCCGGCATTGGTGTGGCCAGCGCCCGCAACCTGTATTCGAGCGCCGGTTACTTCGCCAACATCACCACACCCGCCGCCAAGGCGTTCTCCGACGCCTACTTCAAGCGCTTCGGCGCGCAGGCGCCGGCGCTCAACGGCCTGGCCGAGTCGGTCTACGAAGGTTTCCTGATGCTCGACGCCGTGGCCACGAAAGCCAAGGGGCTCGATGTGAAGGCCATGGACGCCGCCAGCCAGGGCGCCAGCTACAACGGGCCGCGCGGCGCCGTGACCATGCGCGCGCGCCACGTGGACCAGGACGTCTACCTCGCCGACGTGAACGACAAGGGCTTCCGCGTGATCAAGACCTTCCCGCGCATCGGCTCCGGCCAGACCTGCAAGGTGTGAGCCGGCGATGGAGGGAAGCTGGCTGCTGCACGGCCTGAACATCGTCTACGAGCTCGCCACGCTCGGGCTCACCACGCTGGGCCTGGCGGTGGTGTTCGGCCTGCTGGGCGTGATGAACATGGCCCACGGCGAGTTCGTGATGATCGGTGCGTATTCGGTCGTCACGGTGCAGGCCTGGGGCTGGCCGCTGTTCACCGCGTTTCCCCTCGCGGTGCTGGTGTGCGGCGCGCTCGGCCTGGTGGTGGAGCGCTGGCTGATCCGCCCGCTGTACGCGCGCCCGTTCGACATGCTGCTCGCGACCTGGGGCCTGGCCATGCTGCTGCGCAAGCTGGTGGAAGCCATCTACGGCAAGGGCTACCGCAACGTGGAGAGCCAGCTGGGCGTGCCCATGCAGTTTGGCGGCATCGAGTACCCGGCCTACCGGCTGGTGCTCATCGCGCTGGCCGTGCTGCTGCTCGTGGGGTTGTTCTTCTGGTACCGGCGCAGTGCCGCCGGTCTGCGCGTGCGCGCCATGACGGGCAACCCCGTTCTGGCGCAGGCGCTGGGCATCGACACCCGGCGCCTGGCTTCGCAGGCCTTCGTCATCGGCGTGGTGCTCGCGGGTGCCTCGGGCGTGTTGCTGGCGCCGCTGGTGCGCATCGAGCCCGGCATCGGCGTCGACTACCTGCTCGACGCCTTCTTCGTGCTCGTGGTCGGCGGCCTGGGTACTCTGGGCGGCTTTGCCGGCGGTGTGGGCGTGATCGGGGGTTCTCAGGCGGTCATGAGCAGCATCGCCGGCCAGACCAGCGGCTATGCGGTGGTGCTGGTGCTGTCCATCCTCTTCCTGTGGCTGCGGCCCCAGGGCCTTTTCGGGCGCCGCTGACACCGTGATCCTCGCCACACCGTTTGCCGCACCCCTGGCGCTGGCCGCCGCGCTCGTGGCGTTGCCGTTCGCGAGCAACGAGTTCGTGGCCTACCAGATCGCGCTCTTCCTGATCTACGGCATCGCCACCCAGGCCGTGGCGCTGTGCTGGGGCCGGCTGGGCTTCCTGCCTCTGGGACATGCGCTTTTCTTCGGCCTGGGTGCCTACCTCGCGGGCGGCACGTTGAAGGCGGCCGAGCAGCAGGGCGCGTGGTTCTTCGCGTTGCCGCTGGCGCTGCTGCTGCCGGCCGCGCTGGCCTACCTGGTGGCGCGGCTCATCTTCGCGCGCAGCCACCGCAGCGGGCCGTTCTTCTCGCTCATCACGCTGGCCATGACCATGCTCGGCTTCCTCGCCGCGCAGCAGTGGAGCGAGCTCACGGGTGGCTTCAATGGCATGGCCAATATCCCGGACCTGCCCGGCACCGAACGCTACAGCACGCTGTACTGGCTGGTGGCCGCGTGCGCGGTGGCCAGCACCGCGTTGCTCGGCCTGTTGCTGCGGCGGCCGCTCGGCGTGCTCTGGAGCGCCATCGCGCTCAACGAGGACCGGCTCCAGCTCTTCGGCTTTGCCACCGACCGCATGAAGGCCAACGCCTACGCGCTCTCGGCGCTGCTGGCGGCGGGCGCGGGCGCGCTGTTCGCGGCGCACCAGGGCATCGTCACGCCGCTCACCATGGGCTTCGTGCTGTCGACCGAGTTCGTCATCTGGGCGGCGGTGGGCGGCAAGGCCAGCCCGCTCGGCGCACTGCTCGGTGCGGTGCTGGTGGGTTACGCGTCGAGCGAGTTGCGCGACCACTTCAGCTACTGGGAAGTGCTGGTGGGCCTGCTCTTCATCGGCGTGGTGCGCTTCCTGCCTGATGGCGTGGCCGGCATCGGTGCGCGCTTCTTCAGCGGTGCCCGCAGCGCCACGCCGAAGCCGGTGCCGGCACCGCCGCTGGCGAAGGTGCCTGGCGAGCTGAGCCTCTCGTTCGATGGCGTGGCCTGCGGGCAGGGCGGCGTGAAGATCCTCGATGGCCTCACGCTGCGGCTGCAGGGCCCCGGCATCCGCTGCGTCATCGGACCCAATGGCGCGGGAAAGACCTCGACCTTCAACGCCATGACCGGGCGCCTGCCCGTGCGGTCCGGCCGCATCGAACTCGACGGCGTCGACATCACGGGGGCCACGGCCTGGCGCGTGGCGCGGCATGGTGTGGGGCGCAAGATGCAGATTCCCTCGGTGTTCGGCGCGCTCACGGTGCGGCAGAACCTGGCCATTGCGCTGTGGGCTGCCCGCCTGCGGCCGGCGATGTCGCTGGCGCGTGCGCCCCTGGCCTGGCACAGCGCCTTGCACGACGAGCTGCTGGCGCGCTTTCCGGCGTTGAAGGAGCGGCTGGACGAACCGGCCGGCAGTCTCTCGCAAGGGCAGCGGCAGGCGCTGGAGTTCGTGATGACCGTGCTGCCGGAGCCGCGCCTGGTGCTGCTGGACGAACCTTGCGCCGGTCTGTCCCCGGCCGAGACGCACCAGATGATCGACGTGATCCGCGACGCCATCGCTTCGCTCGGCGCGGCCGCGCTCGTCATCGAGCACGACATCAGCGCCGTGGCCGCGATCGGCGGCGATGTGTTCGTGCTGCACCAGGGGCAGCGGCTGGCGCAGGGCGACCTCGCCGCCATCCAGGCCGACCCGGCCGTGCGCGCCGTCTATGCGGGAGGACGGAAATGACGCAGGGTTTCCAGTTCGAAAGCCTCGTCTGCGGCTACGGCGACACCATGGTGCTGCGCGGCGTGAGCGGGGGCGTGGCGCCGGGCCAGGTGCTGGGCATCCTTGGCCGCAATGGCGTGGGCAAGACCACGCTGTTGCGCGCACTTGCGGGCTTCCTGCCTCTGGCCAGTGGGCAGGTGCAATGGAACGGGCAGGACCTGCAAGGCGTGGCACCGCACCGCCGGCTGGCGGCGGGCGTAGCGTATGCGCCGCAGGAGGAGGTGGTGTTCGCCGAACTCAGCGTGCAGGAAAACCTCTGGCTGCACCTGCCCGAGCGCCAGGGCGACCGCTATGCGCCGCTGCTCGCGCAGTTTCCGCGCCTGGCCGAGCGCATGGGGCAGCGCGCCGGTTCACTCAGCGGCGGCGAGCGCAAGCTGCTCTCGTTCACGCGAACCCTCGGCCTGCGCGCCCCGCTGAGCCTGCTGGACGAGCCCACCGAAGGCGTGCAGCCCGAGAACATCGAGCGCATGGCGGCGCTGCTGCGCCAACGCCGCGACGAAGCCGGCGCCGCCTTCATCGTGGTGGAGCAGAACCTGTCGTTCCTGATGAACGTGGCCGACCACGTGCTGGTGCTCGACCATGGCGACTGCGTGTTGCAGGGACCGGTGGCGAGTTTCGGCCGCGAGGCGCTGGAGGCGCATCTGGTGGTCTAGGGCCTCGCCCTGGGGGCGTGCACGACGACGGTGCCGGCCAGCTTGTCGTGCCAGCCTTGTTTTCTCGGGTCGAAGGCCACCCAGATGAAGCCCAGTCCCAGCGGGATCGTGGAAATGAAGTAGGCGGCGTAGCGTCCGACAGCCTGACCTAACGACAGCGGGCGGCCTGTCCTAGCGTCCACCACCTTGATGGCGAGGGCCATTTTGCCGGGCGTGGCCTGCTTGTAGAGCCAGAACGTGATGGTGAGCACGAGGGGCAGACCCCAAGACAACAGGGTATCGGCCAAGCCTGCCGGGTCGGTGCGCGATGGGTGGAAATAGGCCGGGCCATAGATGACGATGAGCAGCGGAAACAGGATCAGCAGCAACGCCAGCGTGTCGATGAAGACGGCCGCCGTGCGGATCCAGAAGCCGGCGTACTTGATGTGAGGGTCCTGGTTCATGGGCATCCGCAAGCGTTGAAAAGGTGGTGAGGATGCTAGTACAAAGGAATTATTTTTTGTTGCAACGGTACGAGCCGCAGGCTACTGGCAAGATACCGACTGCGCCTGACCCGATCTCACCCACTCCAACGTCCGCATCGCTCATGACCGACTCTTCCAAGGAACAACAGCGGCTCCAGGCATTGAAACGCCTGATGGTGATGGACTCGATCGAGGAAACGGCATTCGACGATCTCACGCGCATGGCGGCCGATGTGTTCAGTACACCCATCGCTCTGATCTCCCTTGTCGACGATTCCCGCCAATGGTTCAAGTCACGCGTCGGCCTGCAGGCACAGCAAACACCACGCGAATACGCCTTTTGCGCGCATGCACTGGAAGCGCCGAAGGAAGTGATGGTGGTGCGTGACGCCTCGATCGACCCGCGCTTCACGGCGAATCCCTTGGTCACCGGAGAGCCCAACATTCGCTTCTACGCGGGCGCTCCTTTGGTCACCTCGTCCGGCCACGCCCTGGGCACTTTGTGCGTGATCGACAGCACGCCGCGCGAGGTTTTGCCCAAGGACCTGGAGACGTTACAGTTCATGGCTGCGCAAGTCATCGCTTTGCTGGAAGAACGAGCGGCCCGACTCGATTCCGGTAGCCCGGACACCCCGTAAGCCTCCCGGCGAAGCGCGCCCTCATGTCGACGATCCCCTCCGACAACCTCTTGCAGATCAAGCCGGTGCAGGCGCGCCGCACCTTCGAGCTGGTGGTGAACAGCATCCGCGAGCAGCTCGCTCAAGGCTCGCTCAAGCCGGGTGACAAGCTGCCTTCCGAGAAGGACCTGGCAGAGCAACTGGGGGTGGGGCGCAATGCGGTGCGCGAGGCGCTGCGCAACCTGGAGAACGCCGGCCTGATCGCCATGGAGCTGGGCGTGAAGGGCGGGGCGTTCATCCGCGAGGGTGACACCACCGGCAAGGTGACGCAGGTGATGAGCGACATGGTGCACCTGGGCTCGATCTCGGTCGACGACCTGACCGAGTTGCGCATCCACCTGCTCGATGTGGTGGTGCGCCTCGCGTGCGAGCGCGCCACGGAAGACGACTTCGCGGCGCTCAAGGACATCGTGGACAAGACCGCGTCCACGCTGTCGGATCCGAGCTACGAGAAGCGCCTGGCCTACTCGCTGGAGTTCTACCGCATCCTGGCGGCGGCCACGCGCAACCGCGCCATCAGCATGGTGGTGGAATCGATCAGCGACACGGTGGGGCGGCTGCTCGGCCCCACGTATTTCTCGCCGGTGGAGCTGGCGGCGGCGCGCCAGCGCTTCTACGAACACTTCGTTCGCCGCGATGCCGACGGCGCCAGCCGCGAACTGCGCGCCCTGCTCGTGGCGCTGCGCGACCTCGCCAAGAGCCTCAACATCGGCTCGGATCGCTGAGCGGTCCACACCTCCCCGACCGCATCGGACGTCCAGGGTTTACCCCTATGGCGGATCTTCGATGGCATTTGAAAATGTGGGACCTTTTAAAGGTGGGACATTTAAAACTTTCGGAGATGACGTGAGACTCGCAAAGAAAAAGGCCATCGTGACGGCCGCTGCATCGGGCATGGGACAGGCGGGCTGCGAGGCCTTTGCGCGCGAAGGCGCCACCGTGGTGGCGATCGATATCGACGCCGCACGCCTGAAGACCGTGGTGGACCGAATCAACGCCAGCGGCGGCAAGGCCCACGGCATCGTGGCCGATCTGCTCGACGCCACAGCCTGCCGCAGCAGCATCGAGGAAGCGGCCCGGTGGATGGGCGGCATCGACGTGCTGTGGGCCCATGCGGGCATGCCGGGCCTGCGCGAAGTGGAAAACCTGGACATCGCCGCCTACGACGAGGCCATGGACCTGAACGTGCGCGCCGGCCTGCTGGCCGCCGGCGTGGCCATCCCGCACATGCGCACGGCGGGCGGCGGATCGATCATGTTCACCGCTTCCACGGCGGGTCTGGTGGGGGCGTCGGTGAGCCCGGTGTACTCCACCGCCAAGTTCGCCGTGGTGGGCATGACGAAGTCGCTCTCGCTGCGCTTTGCCGCCGACCGCATCCGCGTGAACGCGATCTGCCCCGGGCCGATCGACACGCCCATGTTTCCGAAGTTCTTCGATCCGAATGCCAGCGCAGAGATGGCAGCGAAGACGCAGGCGGCCGTGCTGGCGGCGATTCCGCTGGGCCGCATCGGTCAGCCGCACGAGGTGGCGAACGCGGCGCTGTGGCTGGCTTCCGACGAGGCGTCCTTCGTCACCGGTGTCGCTCTGCCGGTGGACGGTGGCTACACCGCGCGCTGATCGCAGCCTTCATCCGCCATGGAATATTTCATCGTTGCGCTGCTCAACGGCGTGAGCTACGGCCTGCTGCTGTTCATGCTGAGCTCCGGCCTCACGCTGATCTTCAGCATGATGGGCGTGCTGAACTTCGCGCATGCCAGCTTCTACATGCTCGGCGCCTACCTCGCCTACGCGATCAGCACCTACCTGGGCTTCTGGGTCGGGCTCTTCGTGGCGCCGCTGGTGGTGGGCGCCATCGGCGCGCTCATCGAACGCCATGGCCTGCGCGTGGTGCACAAGCACGGCCACATCGCCGAGCTGCTGTTCACCTTCGGTCTGGCCTACATGATCGTGGAGGTGGTACAGGTGATCTGGGGCCGCATGACACAGCCCTATGCCGTGCCCGCCGAGCTGGACCGGCCGCTGTTCACGCTGTTCTCCACCACCTTCCCGGCCTACCGCGGTTTCATGATGCTGGTGGCGCTGCTGATGCTGCTCTCCATCTATCTGCTGCTGAAGAAGACCCGCATCGGGCTGGTGATCCAGGCCGCGCTCACGCATCCGGAATCGGTGGAGGCGCTCGGCCACAACGTGCCGCGCGTCTTCACCATGGTCTTTGGCGGTGGGGCCGCGCTGGCGGGCCTGGCGGGTGTGATCGGTGGCAACGCCTTCGTCACGGAGCCTTCCATGGCGGCCGCCGTGGGCAGCATCATCTTCGTGGTGGTCGTCATCGGCGGACTGGGTTCGCTGGTGGGTGCGCTGCTGGCCTCGCTCCTCATCGGCGTGGTCCAGACCTTCGCCGTGTCCATGGACTACTCGCTGCTCACGCTGGTGGGCCGCTGGGGCGTGGTGATCGACGAGTCGACGCCGGCCTACGACCTTTTCAAGCTCACGGTGGCGCAGGTGGCACCCATCCTTCCCTACGTGTTGCTGATCCTGGTGCTGGTGTTCCGGCCCAGGGGCCTGCTCGGAACGCGGGAGACCTGATCGATGAGCGCTTCTTCCTTCAAGCGGGCATCGCCGTGGGTCGCGCTGGCGCTGGCGGTGGTGTTCGCGCCGCTGGTGTTCAGCAGCTCGGCGTCGGTCTACTTCCTGTCGACCATGGGCACGCTCATCCTGTTCTGCCTGTCGTACAACATGTTGCTGGGGCAGGGCGGCATGCTCTCCTTCGGCCACGCCGTGTACTCGGGGCTGGGTGCGCATTTCGCCATCCATGCGATGAACCTGGCCACCAACGGCGCCATGTGGCTGCCGGTCTACCTGGTTCCGCTGGTGGGCGGTGTGGCCGGCATGCTGTTCGGCGCGTTGTTCGGCCTGATCATGACCAAGAAGGCGGGCATGACCTTCGCCATGATCTCCCTGGGCATCGGTGAGCTGGTGTTCGCGCTCTCGCACATGTTCCCCAGCTTCTTCGGCGGCGAAGGGGGCCTCTCCACCAACCGCAGCTACGGCCCGTCGCTGTTCGGCCTGTCCTTCGGGCCGCAGATCCAGGTGTACTACCTCATCGCGTTCTGGCTCGTGCTCAGCACGGTGCTGATGTACGCCTTCACGCAGACGCCGCTGGGCCGCATCGCCAATGCGGTGCGCGACAACCCCGAGCGCGCCGAGTTCATCGGCTACGACACGCGGCGCGTGCGCTACATCGTGCTGGTGATGGCGACCTTCTTCGCCGGCGTGGCGGGTGGTCTTTCGGCGATCAACTTCGAGGTGGTGAGCGCCGAGAGCCTGAGCGCGCAGCGCTCGGCGGACGCGCTCATCCTCACCTTCATCGGCGGCACCACCAGCTTTGCCGGCCCCATCGTGGGCGCCGTGGTCGGCGGCTTCCTGATGCACAAGCTGTCGGACTTCACCGGCGCGTGGCAGTTCTACCTGGGTGCCTTTTTCGTGCTCTTCGTGATGTACGCACCGGGCGGCCTGGCCGGCCTGTTCAGCGCCAACTGGCGCGTGCTGCGCTCGGGCCGCTTCGGCCGCGTGGCACCTCACTGGATCGCCGTGGTGCTGGCGGCGGCGCTCATCGCGCTGGGTGTGGTGATCCTGGTGGAGCTGGCCTACATCCACGCGTTCGGCACCAGCAAGGCGGCCGCCGCCCGGCTGCTGGAGCGCCTGGGCGACCACGGCATGTGGATCGGCGCCGCCGTGGGCGTGTTGCTGGTGGCCGTGGGCAGCCTCTGGCTGCGTGCGCGCAGGGCCGCCTTTGTGAGCGCCTGGGACGGCGTGAATGCCGAGATCGACGCACAGGCCCTGGAGGGCCGGACACCATGACCGCACCCGCTATCGAACTGCGCGACGTGCGCAAGCGCTTCGGCGCCACCGAGATCATCCGCGGCGCCAACCTGGTGGTGCCGGCGGGTGAGCGCTTCGCCATCATCGGCCCCAACGGCGCCGGCAAGACCACGCTGTTCAACCTGATCTCGGGGCGCTTTGGCCTGAGCTCCGGCGAGATCCTGCTCAAGGGCCGATCCATCATCGGACTCAAGCCCTTCGAGATCAACCGCGCGGGCCTCTCGCGCAGCTTCCAGATCACCAACATCTTTCACCGCCTGAGCGTCTACGAGAACCTGCGCTGCGCGGTGATGTGGTCGCTCGGTTACCGCTATTCCTTCTGGCAGCGTCTGGGCGCGCTCCGGGACGTGCGCGAACGCGCCGAGACCATCCTGGAACAGACCGGCCTGTCGGCCAAGCGCGACGTGGCCGCCGGCCTGTTGCCTTACGCCGAACAGCGCGCGCTGGAGATCGGCGTGACGGTGGCCGGTGGTGCCGACGTGATCCTGCTCGATGAGCCCACCGCCGGCATGAGTCGTTCGGAATCCGACGCGGCGGTGGACCTGATCCGCCGCATGACGGTGGGCAAGACGCTGCTCATGGTGGAGCACGACATGGGCGTGGTGTTCGGCCTGGCCGACAAGATCGCGGTGGTGGTGTATGGCGAGGTGATCGCCTGCGACACGCCCGAGCGCATTCGCTCCAACGCCGCCGTGCAGGAGGCCTACCTGGGCACCGCCGCGCACGAGGAGGCCTCGGCATGAGCAAGCTACAACCGAACACCCCCATGCTCGAGCTGCGCGACGTGCACGGCTTCTACGGCAAGAGCCACGTGCTGCACGGACTGAACCTGCACGTGGGGCAGGGCGAGATCGTGAGCCTGCTGGGGCGCAACGGCGTGGGCCGCTCCACCGCGGTGAAGGCCGCCATGGGGCAGGTGCAGGCGAGCGGATCCATCCGCTTCAAGGGCGAGGAGATCCTCGGCCTCAAGGCGTTCCAGATCGCGCACAAGGGCCTGGGCTATGTGCCCGAGAGCCGCGACATCTACCCCACGCTCACGGTGGAGCAGAACCTGATCCTGGGCGAGAAGAAGGGCAAGGCCTCGCGCTGGTCCATGGACGACATGTACACGCTGTTCCCTCGCCTCAAGGAGCGCCGCCACACGGCGGCCGGTGTGCTCTCAGGCGGCGAGCAGCAGATGCTGACGTTGTGCCGCACGCTCATGGGCGACCCCGATCTCATCATGATCGACGAGCCCACCGAAGGCCTCGCGCCCCGGATCGTCGAACAGGTGGGCGCCTACCTCGAAGAGCTTCGCCGGCGCGGCATCTCGGTGCTGTTGGTCGAGCAGAAGCTGGCCATCGCCATGCAGATTTCCCAGCGCGTCTATGTCATGGGGCATGGCGCCATCGTCTTCGAGGGCACGCCCTCGGACCTCCAGCGCAACAGCCAGATCCGCAAGGAATGGCTGGAGGTGTAGCGATCTGCCCTCTGGCTTCGTCCCATCCACCCCCCAAGGAGACACCATGAAAAACTTCCTCCGTTCCGCCACCGGCCTGGCTGTCGCACTGGCCTGCTCTGCATCCTGGGCCGATGTCGTGAAGATCGCCCACATCGATCCCTTCTCCGGCCCCGCCGCGGCCATCGTGGAGAACGCCAACAAGACCCTGCGCCTGGTGGTGGAGATCGCCAACAAGGAGAACTGGGCCGGCGGCCACACCTACGAGGTGGTGAACTTCGACGGCAAGGGCAGCCCGCAGGAATCGCTGCAGCAGCTCAAGAGCGCTTCGGACCAGGGCATCCGCTACATCGCGCACGCCCACAGCTCGGCCGTGGCCGCCGCGCTCATCGACGCCATCAACCGCCACAACGAGCGCAACCCGGGCAAGGAACTGATCTACCTGGACGTGACCAACGGCGCACCCGAGCTCACCAACGAAAAGTGCAGCTTCTGGCACTTCCGCTTCGACTCGCACCAGGACATGAAGACGCAGGGCCTGGTGAGCTACATGGCCACGCTGCCCGAGCTCAAGAAGATCTACCTGATCAACCAGAACTATTCCACCGGCCAGCAGACCAGCGCCGGCGTGAAGGCCGTGCTCAAGCAGAAGCGGCCCGACATCGAGGTCGTCGGCGACGACCTGCACCCCATGCTCGCGGTGAAGGACTTCGCGCCCTACGTGGCCAAGATCAAGGCCTCCGGCGCGCAGGCGGTCGTCACCGCCAACTGGAGCGCCGACCTCACGTTGCTGATCAAGGCCGCGAAGGACGCCAGCCTGAAGGTGCCGTTCTTCACCTACAACGCCGCCACCACCGGCGCCCCCACCGCGCTGGCCTCGGCCAACGCCGATGACGTGAAGCTCATCACCTACTGGAACCCGAACGACTACCCCAACGAGAGCAAGAAGTTGATGGAGCCGTTCCGCGCCAAGTACAACGACGACTTCGTGGTGCTGCCCTACTACAGCACGGTGAAGCTGCTGTCGGCCGCCATGGCCAAGGCCAAGTCCACCGAACCGCTGGCGGTGGCCAACGCCCTGGGCGGCCTGAAGGTCATGAGCATGAACGGCGAGATCGAGATGCGCAAGATGGACCACCAGATCCAGCAGTCGCAGGTGGTGTCGACCTGGACCAAGGCCGACGGCAAGGCCGTGAAGTACGACCTGGAGAAGACCGGCTACGGCTGGAAGACGCTGCAGAAGCTCGAACCCTACGTGTCTTCGCTGCCCACCTCCTGCCAGATGAAGCGCCCCGGCTGAACACCCCCACAAGGACACACACCATGGGAAGCATCCAGACCCACTTCAAGCCGCCGGCGTTCCTGAACGGGAAACCCAAGCTGCTGCTGATCGACGGCCAGCTCGTGCCAGCGGCCTCGGGCAAGACCTTCAAGACCATCAACCCCAGCACCGGCCAGGTGCTGGCCGAGGTGGCCGAGGCCGGTGCCGAGGACATCCACCGCGCGGTGGCGGCCGCGCGCCGCGCCTTCGAAGGCCCGTGGAGCAAGTTCAAGCCATTCGACCGTCAGGCCGTGCTGCTCAAGCTGGCCGACCTGCTCGATGAGCATTTCGAGGAACTCTCCACGCTCGATACCCTGGACATGGGCGGCCCCATCGCACGCACCTCGGCCGGGCGCCGCCGCGGCATTGCCCTGCTGCGCTACTACGCTGGCCTGGCCACCGCCACGCACGGCCACACCATCGACAACTCGGTCGACGGCCACGTGTTCTCCTACACGCTCAAGGAGCCGGTGGGCGTGGTCGCCGCCATCAACCCGTGGAACGGCCCGCTGGGCCTGGCCATCTGGAAGATCGCTCCCGTGCTGGCCACCGGCTGCACCATGGTGCTCAAGCCCGCCGAACAGGCCCCGCTCTCGCCCTTGCGCCTGGGCGAGCTGTGCCTGGAAGCCGGCATCCCGCCCGGCGTGGTCAACGTGGTGACCGGTTTCGGCGAAGCCGGTGCCGCGCTCTCCGCCCACCCCGACGTCGACAAGATCGCCTTCACCGGCTCCACCGAAGTGGGCCAGCACATCGTGCGCGCCTCGGCCGGCAACATGAAGCGTGTCTCGGTCGAGCTCGGCGGCAAGTCGCCCAATATCGTGTTTGCCGACGCCGACCTCGACGAGGCCGTGCCCGGTGCGGCCATGGCCGTGTTCAACAACTCGGGCCAGATCTGCAGCGCCGGCACGCGCCTCTTCGTGGAACGCCGCATCCACGACGAGTTCGTGGAGCGCGTGGCGGCCTTTGCCAAGACGCTGCGCGTGGGCGACCCGCTGGACCCCAAGACCCAGCTCGGCCCGCTGGTGAGCGACTCGCAGCTCGAACGCGTCACCGGCTACCTGGCCGCGGGCAAGGCCGAGGGCGCCCGGGCCCTGTCGGGCGGTGCGCGCATCACCGAAGGCTCGCTGGCCGAAGGCTACTTCGTGGCCCCGACCATCTTCGCCGGCGTGAACGACGGCATGAGCATCGCGCGCGAGGAGATCTTCGGCCCGGTGATCTCGGCCATGCCCTTCGACAGCATCGATGAAGTCATCCGCCGCGGCAACGACACGCCTTACGGGCTGGGTGCGGGCGTGTGGACGCGCGACATCGACAACGCGCAACGCGTCTCGCGCGGGCTGCGCACCGGCACGGTGTGGGTGAACTGCTACCAGGCGATGGACCCGGCGGTGCCCTTCGGCGGCTACAAGATGAGCGGCTACGGCCGCGAGTCCGGCGCCGAGCACATGGAGGAGTACCTCCAGACCAAAGCGGTGTGGCTCAAGGGCCACCCCATGAAGCGCTAACGAGAGCACCCATGTCAGGTTCCAACACGGGTTTCGACTACATCATCGTGGGCGCCGGCGCGGCCGGCTGCGTGCTGGCCAACCGCCTCTCGGCCGATCCGGCCGTGCGGGTGGCGCTGGTCGAGGCCGGTCCCTCCGATCTGAGCTTTCCGGTCAACGTCAAGACCACGGTGCCGATCGGCAACGTGTTCCTGCTGCCGCACGAGCGCTACAACTGGCAGTTCAGTTTCCGGGGGGGCGAGGGCGTCAACCAGCGCGAGATCCCGTGCCCGCGCGGGCGCCTGTTCGGTGGGTGCACCTCGGTCAATGGCACGGTCTACATCCGTGGGCACCGGCTGGACTACGACGAGTGGGCCGCATCGGGCAACCCGGGCTGGGCCTACGACGACGTGCTGCCGTTCTACACGCGACACGAGAACCGCGCCGCCGGTGCCACGCGCTGGCACCAGCAGGGCGGCGAGCTCGACGTGCAGCGGCTCCAGCACACCAACCCGCTGTCGCACGCCTTCGTGAGTGCCGCGCAGCAGGCCGGCCACGCGCGCAACGACGACTTCAATGGCGAGCGGCAGGACGGCTTCGGCCTGTTCGAGCTCAACCAGCGCGACGGCCGCCGCCTGAGCAGCTCGCGCGCGTTCCTGCACCCGGTGATGGGGCGGCCGAACCTGACCGTGTTCGCCGACACGCTGGTCGAGCGCATCCGCCTGCGTGCGGGTCGGGCCGTGGGACTGACGGTGGTGCAAGCGGGCCAGCGCATGGAGCTGGACGCGGGCACCGAGGTGGTGGTGTCGGCCGGTGCCATCAACTCGCCGCAGTTGCTCATGCTGTCGGGCATCGGTCCGGCGCAGATGCTGCGCCAGCATGGCCTGCAGGTGCAGCACGAACTGCCCGGCGTGGGCGCGAACCTGCAGGACCATCCCACCGTGTCGGTGGCGATGTCCAACCCCGGCGCGGAATCGTATGCGCTGAGCTGGCGCGTGGCCCCGCGCGTGGCCATCGCGCCGTTCCAGTACCTGTTTGGCCGCACCGGCATGCTGTCGTCGAACGCGGCCGAGTCCGGTGGTTTCTTCCGCAGCCTGCCCGGCCTGGATCGGCCCGACGTGCAGTACACCTTCATGGTGGGCATGAAGGAAAGCGCCAAGACCATGCCGCGCCGCCACGGCGTGGTGCTGCATGTGGCGCTGCTGCGCCCGCGCACGCGCGGCCAGGTGTCGCTGACCTCGGCCAACCCGGCCGACAAGCCGGTGCTGGACGCGCGCTTCCTGGAGAACCGGGAAGACGCGCTGACCCTGGTGCGTGGCCTGAAGGAGGCGCGGCGCATCCTGGGCATGCCGGCGATGGCGAAGTACGTGGGCGAAGAACTTTCGCCGGGGGCCGGAACCGTCGGCGACGAGCGCATCGAAGCCTACGTGCGCCAGGCGACGACCACCACCTACCACCCCGTGGGCACGTGCAAGATGGGCGCCGACGACGACGCGATGGCGGTGGTGGATGCGCGCCTGCGCGTGCACGGCATCGACGGCCTGCGCGTGGCGGACGCGTCCATCATGCCGAACATCATCGGCGGCAACACCGCCGCGCCTTCCATGATGATCGGTGAGCGCGCCGCGCACTTCCTGCTGAACCCGCAGGAAGCCGCCAGGCCGCGCGAGGTCATGCTTGCAGCGTGAAGCCTTCGTAGCCCTTGAACGCCACGTCCGCGCACTTCATGCGGTAGACGCCGTGTCCGCCCACGTAAGGCAGGAACACGCGGGGCTTGCCCGGGATGTTGGCACCCGTGTACCAGGAGTTGGCGCGCGGGAAGAGGGTGGTGTCGGCCACTTCGTTGACGTGGCGGACCCAGTTCTCCTCGAATTCGGTCTGCGCTTCCATGCGCTGCACGCCTTTCAGCCCCAGGTAGCGCAGGCAGTCGGCGATCCACTCGATGTGCTGCTCGATCGAGGTGATCATGTTGGTGAGCACCGAAGGACTGCCCGGCCCGGTCACCATGAACATGTTCGGGTAGCCCGCGGTCATCAGGCCCAGGTAGGTCTTGGGGCCATGGGCCCACTTCTCGGCCAGTGAGGGGCCGCCGTCGACGCGGATGTCGATGTTGAGGATGGCGCCGGTGACGGCGTCGTAGCCGGTGGCGAACACGATGGCATCGAGCTCGTAGGCCTTCTCGGTGGTGCGAAGCCCCTCGGGCGTGATTTCCTCGATGGGGTGTTCGCGCGCGTTGACCAGCTTCACGTTGGCGCGGTTGTAGGTCTCGTAGTAGTCGGTGTCCACGCAGATGCGCTTGGTGCCGATGGCGTGGTCGGTCGGCGTGAGCAGCGCGGCCACGGCCGGGTCCTTCACCTTCTGGCGGATCTTGTTGCGCACGAACTCGGCCATGGTCTCGTTGGCCTTCTCGTTGGAGAGGATGTCCTTGTAGATGCGCGTGAAGCCCGGGCCACCATGTGCCCAGCCGGCCTCGTAGATCTTCGCGCGCTGCTCGTCGGAGACCTCCAGCGCGCCCTTGTCGGGCGTGGGGTGGTTGGCGATGCCGGCCGAGGAGTAGCGCGCCTTTTCGCGCCGCGCCGGGTAGTAGGCCTTGAACCAGGCCTCGTACTCGGCGGGCATGGGCGTGTTCCACGCCGGCAGGCTGAAGTTGGCCGTGCGCTGGAACACCGTGAGGTGTTTCGCCTGCTCGGCGATGCGCGGAATGGCCTGGATGCCGCTGGAGCCGGTGCCGATGACACCCACGCGCTGGCCGCTGAAGTCCACGCCTTCGTGCGGCCAGGTGCCGGTGTGGTAGAGCTTGCCCTTGAAGCTGTCGCGGCCGGGGAAGTCGGGCATGCGCGGCAGCGAGAGGCATCCGCCGGCCACCACAAAGAAGCGCGCGCTCACGCTCTCGCCCTGGTCGGTCCGGATGGTCCATAGATTGCGCTTGGAGTCGAACGCGGCGCTCACCACGCGGGTGCTGAAGGTGATGGCGTCGCGCAGCTGGAAGCGGTCGGCCACGTGGTTGGCGTAGCGCAGGATCTCGCTCTGCTGCGCGTACTTCTCGCTCCACTTCCATTCCTGTTGCAGCTCGTTGCTGAAGGAGTAGGAGTACTCCATGCTCTCTACATCGCAGCGCGCACCGGGGTAGCGGTTCCAGTACCAGGTGCCACCGACCCCGTCGCCGGCTTCGAAGGCGCGCACCTTCAGGCCTTGTTGACGGAACTTGTGGATGGCGTAGAGGCCGCCGAAGCCGGCTCCGACGATGATGACATCCAGATCGGTGGCCGGGTGCGATGGGGCGTTCACGAAAAAAGTCTCCTGTGGAAATAAGAAAGGGAAAGCGAAAGGGAAGAACTCAGACCACGAGCGGCACGGTGGCGCCGTCGAGCGACATCACCACGCCCGTCACGTAGCCGGCGCGCGGGGAGGCGAGAAACACCACCACGTCGGCAATGTCCTGCGGCGTGGCCAGCCGGCCCAGCGGCGCGCGCGACTGCGCCTGGCGAAGCGCTTCGTCTTCCGGCACCTGGCGCTGGCGCGCATCGGCAGCGATGGCGGCCGTGGCCCGCTCGGTGAGGGTGAGCGCCGGGTTGACCGCGTTCACCCGCACACCCTGGGGCGCATAGGCGGCTGCCAGGCCGGCGGTGGACAGCATGAGCGCGGCGTTGGCCGAACCGCCCGCCAGATGGTGGATGGTGGCCACCTTGCCGCCCATGCCGATCACGTTCACCACCGCACCGCGACCGCGCGCCGCCATGCGCTTGATCAGCGGGTCCGTCACGTTGATGTAGCTGAAGAACTTGGCCTGCATCGCGGCTTGCCAGGCGGTGGGGCTCAGTTCGGCAAACGGCGTGAGCCTGGCCGCGCCGGCCGAGTTCACCAGGATGTCGATCGGCCCGCTCTCGCGCTCCGTGGTATCCACCAGCGCCAGTGCCGCCTGTGCGTCGCTCAGGTCGGCGGCGTGGGTGGCCACGGTGGAGCCGGTTTCCTTCTGCAGTTGCGCCTGGGCGGTCTTGAGGTGTTCCGGGTTGCGCCCGGCGATGCTCACGCGCGCACCCTCGCGAAGAAACTCCAGTGCACAGGCCAGTCCGATGCCCCGGCTGCCGCCCGTGACGAGCACGTGTTGTCCGGTGAGTCTGAGGTCCATGCGGTCTCCGTGGGTCTACTGGAATTGAAATGGTCTTACCAGTAGAATTCTACGACCTTTGAGCGCTTTTCCGTGTGTGTGTTTCGAGGAGACTTCATTGAGCAAGAGCAACAACACCCCCGCCGTCCAACTCGACGCCGTGATCGTGGGCGCCGGTTTCGCCGGCATCTACCAGCTCTACAGCCTGCGCCGCATCGGGTTGTCGGCCCGCGTGCTGGAGGCGGGCGAGGGCGTCGGCGGCACCTGGTTCTGGAACCGCTACCCCGGCGCGCGCTGCGACGTGGAAAGCCTGGACTATTCGTATTCCTTCAGCGAGGAACTGCAGCAGGAATGGGATTGGAAAGAGCGCTATGCGCCGCAGCCCGACATCCTGCGCTACATCAACCACGTGGTCGACCGCTTCGACCTGCGACGCGACATCCAGCTCAACGCGCGTGTCGTCTCGGCCATCTACGACGAATCGGAAGACCGCTGGCTCGTCACCACCGAGGGAGGCGACCGGTTCTCGGCGCGCTACTGCATCATGGCCACGGGTTGCCTGTCGATCCCGCAGGCGCCGACCTTCCCGGGGCTCGATTCGTTCAAGGGCCGCTGGTATCACAGCGCCAACTGGCCGACCGAGGGTGTGGATTTCACCGGCCAGCGCGTGGGCCTGATCGGCACCGGTTCCAGCGGTGTGCAGATGACCCCCGAGATCGCACCGCGCGCGAAGCACCTCACGGTGTTCCAGCGCACCGCCAATTACAGCGTGCCGGCGCAGAACGAACCGATCACGCCCGAGCAGCTCGCCGAGGTCAAGGCCAACTATGGTGCCCGTCGCGAGCGCGCGCTGGAAACCCACACCGGCCACTTCCTGATCGCCAACGACAAGTCGGCCATGGAGGTGAGCGAAGAGGAGCGGCGCAAGGAGTTCGAGTTCCGCTGGAAGGGCGCGGGCGGTGGCTTTCGCATGCTGCGCGCGTTCAACGACCTGATGGTCAACAAGGCGTCCAACGACAAGGCCGCCGAGTTCGTGCGCAGCAAGATCCGCGCAACGGTGAAAGACCCGGCCACGGCCGAGCTGCTGTGCCCCCGGGACGACCTGCCCTTCGGCACCAAGCGCCTGTGCGTGGACACCGACTACTACCAGACCTTCAACCGCGACAACGTGAAACTGGTCGATGTGAAGACCGACCCGCTGGTGGAGGCCACGCCGGGCGGCCTGCGCACGAAGTCGGGCCAGGAGTACCCGCTGGACATCATCGTCTTGGCCACCGGCTTCGACGCCATGACCGGCGCCCTGAAGTCGATCGACGTGCGGGGTGTGGGGGGCCAGGCGCTGCGCGACAAATGGGAGCACGGCCCGCGCACCTACCTGGGTCTGGCGGTCGCCGGTTTCCCCAACCTGTTCATCCTCGCCGGGCCCGGCAGCCCGTCGGTGCTGAGCAACATGGTGCACTCCATCGAGCTGCACGTGAACTGGCTCACCCGTTGTCTGGAGGATGCGCGGGCCAACGGCGTGCACCGCATCGAGGCGCAGCAGCAGGCGGAGGACGAGTGGGTGAGGCACGTCAACGAAGTGGCCGATCGCACGCTCTATCCCACCGCCAACTCCTGGTACATGGGTTCGAACATGCCGGGCAAGCCGCGCGTGTTCATGCCCTATGTGGCCGGTGTGCCGGCCTACCGCAAGATCGTCAACGAGGTGGCGGCCGACGGCTACAAGGGCTTCGAACTCGCTTGAAGCACGACCGGCTTCTGCCCCAGCGCGGCCTCGTGCACGGCCAGCGCGGCCTGCAGCGTGCGCAGGCCGTCCACGCCCGAGCACAGCGGCTGCTCGCGCTCTTCCGCCACGGCACGCACGTGGCGCAGCTGTTCCATGTACGGGTCCTGGCGGTGCAGCATGGTCTGCGTGTGCGTAAGCGGCTCATGCCAGCCGCGCTTGCCGTCGAAGCGCCAGGCGTTGAGCCGGGGCAGCGTGAGCGAGCCCTCGGTGCCGCTGAGGAAATGCGTGTCCACCGACACCTGCGCGTAGTGAGGTGCTTCACCGGCCGCCAGGTCCCAGTTCCAGGGTGTCACGGCGGCGTCGGACACGGTGAGCGTGCCCAGCGCGCCGTTGGCAAAACGCAGCAGCACGGCGGCCGTGTCCTCCACCTCGAAACCGCGCACCGCGCTGGAGGTCATGGCCTGCACGCTCTGGATCTCGCCGACCAGGAAGCGCAGCAGGTCGAGGTCGTGGATCAGGTTGATCAGCACCGGCCCGCCGCCCTTTTCGCGGCGCCAAGCCAGATCGAAGTAGCTGTCGGGCTTGAGCCAGGTGGCCATGCCGTTGACGCTGACCGGGCGGCCCAAAACACCTTTTTTCACCAGCGCACGGGCGCGCTGGATGATGGGGTTGTGGCGACGCTGGTGGCCGACCATGATGGGCACGCCCGCGCGTTCACCGGCGTCGCACAGGCGTTGCGCGTTCTCGAGCGTGTCGGCCACCGGTTTTTCCATCAGCACCGGCAGGCCGCGCGAAATGCAATCGATGCCGACGTCGGCGTGCGTGTGGTTGGGCGTGGCGACGATGGCGGCGCGCGCGTCCGATTTCTCCAGCAGCTCACGGTGGTCCGCGAACCAGGCGAGGCCCAGGCTTTCGGCCCAGGTCTTGGCGGTGGGCGTGGGGTCGGCGATGGCAGCGACGGACACATCGGGATGCCGCAACATACGCTCGATGTGCATGCGGCCGATGGCGCCCGCGCCGATGACGGCAATGGGCAGGCGGGACGAAGGGGATGCGGTCATGGTGGTCGGCGAGGGGCAGATGAATCGCGATAGTATCCTATGGTCCAACCAAACAAACCATCCCGAAGTCACGAGGAAAAAGACAACGTGAACAGCGCGCCCTCCCTCAAGAAAGAAGTCGATCTGCTGGTCGTTGGCGCCGGTTCCGGTGGCATGACGGCCGCCGTCATGGGCACGCTGGCCGGGCTGGACGTGCTGCTGTGCGAAGGCACCGAGCAGGTGGGCGGCACCACCGCCACGGCAGCAGGCACCATCTGGGTGCCGAACAACAACCTGGGCAAGGCGGCAGGCTTCGAGGACAGCGTCGAAGAAGGCATGCGCTACCTCGACGGTCTCGTGCCCTCCGGCGAATTGCGCCGCCTGCGCGAGGTCTATGTGGAGAGCGGCCCGGGCATCATCGACGACATCGTGCGGCGCACGCAGGTGAAGTTCATGGCTGCCGGCAAGCACCCCGACTATGTGGACATCGCCGGCTCGCGCGTGGCCGGTCGCGCACTGGCGCCCCTGCCGTTCGACGGCCGACTGCTGGGCGACGAATTCCACCGCATCCGTCCGCCGATGAAGGAGTTCATGGTGCTCGGCGGCATGATGGTCGGCAAGGCCGACATCGTCCATCTGCTGGGGCGCTTCAAGTCGTGGGCCAGCTTCAAGCACAGCGCGGGCCTGGTGCTGCGCTACGTCACCGACCGGTTGCGCCACGCGCGCGGCACGCGCCTGGTAATGGGCAATGCCCTGTTGGCACGCCTCTTTGCCAGCCTGCGCGATGCGGGCACGGCCGTCGCGTTCGGGGCGCAGATCGAATCGCTCCTGAAAGAAGGTGACCGTGTGTCGGGCGCGCGTTTCAAGCTCGCCACGGGCGAGCTGGTGGCGGTGAAGGCGCGCCGGGGCGTGGTGCTCGCCACCGGCGGCATCGGCCGCAACCCGGCGCTGCGCAAGCGGTGGATGCGGCCCGGCCACGACCGCTGGCCGTCGCTGATCTTCGAAGGCAACCAGGGCGGCGGCGTGCGTGCGGCCGAGCTGGCGGGCGCGGCGATCGATGGCATGCCCGGCGGCGCCGGCGTGCTGTGGCAGCCGGTCTCGGTGACGCCCGACGCGAAAGGCGGCACCGGCCTGTTCCCGCACCTCTTCCTCGATCGCGCGAAGCCAGGCCTGATCGCGGTGGACAGCGCGGGCCGACGATTCACCAACGAGGGTGCGTCGTACCACTATTTCTGCGAAGACATGGTGCGGCGCCACGCGACCACGCCAGCCATTCCCGCCTGGTTGATCTGCGACGCCGATTTCGTGGCGAAGTACGGCCTGGGCCTGATCCACCCGGGCACCACGAACCTGCAGCCGCACGTGAAGAGCGGCTACCTGCACATGGGCGACAACCTGGATGCGTTGGCGCGCAGCATCGGCGTGGACGCCGCCGGCCTGAAGGACAGCGTGGCGCGCAACAACGCCTACGCCGTCACGGGTGTGGACAGCGATTTCGGCAAAGGCGCCACCGAGGTCAGCCGCTTCAACGGCGACCCCGAACACCAGCCCAACCCCTGCCTGGGTCCCATCGCGCGCGCGCCGTTCTGCGCCATGGCCTTGTGGCCGGCAGACGCGGCGGCCGATGCCGGCCTGTCCACCAATGAACACGGCCAGGTTCTGGACGCCGAGGGGCAGCCCATCGCCGGTCTCTACGCCTGCGGCAACGACGCGGCCTCGCTCATGCGCGGCACCTACCCGGGACCCGGCGCCACCATCGGCCCGGCCATGGTCTTCGGCTACCGAGCCGCCATGCACGCGGCCTCGCTCACCTCTTGAAACGAAAGCAACCATGTCAACTGCATCTTCTTCTCGTCCTGTCGCCCTCGTGGCCGGTGCCAGCGGCATCGTCGGCATCGGCGTGACCCAGCGCCTGGTGGCCGATGGCTGGCGCGTGCTCTGCGCTTCGCGCTCGGGCGGTGGCGACATCGAAGGCACCGAGGGCATCGCCCTGGACCTGATGGACCCGCAGGCCTGCCGGCAGGCGCTGGCCAAGCACACCGACATCACGCATGTGTTCTTCACGGCCTACCAGCAGGCATCCAGCCGTGCCGCCGAGGTGGCCCCCAACCTCGCCATGCTCAGGAACCTGGTGGAAGCGGCGAGTGCGGTGGCGCCCGGGTTGAAGAAGGTGGTGCTGACGACCGGTGCGAAGTTCTACGGCATCCAGTGGGGCCAGTCGAAGACGCCGTGCCGCGAGACCGATCCGCGCCAGTTGCCGCCCAACTTCTACTACGACCAGGAAGACTTCCTTCGCGAGGCCCAGAAGGGCCAGCGCTGGTCCTGGGTCAACCTCATCCCGCCCTTTGTGTCGGGCTTCGCCGTGGGCAACCCCATGAACCTGGTGATGGGCGTGGGCATCTACGCCGCCATCAGCAAGGAGATGGGCCTGCCGCTGCGGTTTCCCGGCAGCGCAGGGGCCTACGACGCGCTGCACCAGATCGCCGATGCGCATGTGATCGGCTCGGCCGCGAGCTGGGCCGCGAATTCGGAGGCGGCGGACAACCAGGCCTTCAACGTGAGCAACGGTGACCCGGCGCGCTGGCGCAACACCTGGCCGGTGATTGCCGAAGGCCTGGGCATGGCGTGGGCCGATCCCAAGACCATGCCGTTGGTCGACGTGATGCCCGACCAGCAGGCGCTGTGGGACCGCATCACCGAACGCCACGGCCTGCGCAAGATCGATATCAACCGCATCGTCAACTGGGCGTGGGTCGACTACATGCTGCGCATGTCGCACGATGTGCTGCTGGAGACCGGCAAGATCCGCCGCGCCGGTTTTCACGACTGCATCGAGACCGACCGCATGTTCGTGCAGCGCCTGCGCGAACTGCAGCAACACAAGGTGCTGCCGTCATGAACGCGCGCCACCGCCGCACCGCCGATTTGACGTTGGGCTTTCTCACGCTGGGCGCGCAGGCCGCACCGCTGGACGCCATCCAGGCGGCGGCCGATGCCGGTTTCGGCGCGGTCGGGCCGCGCATCAGCGGGCGTTACCCCGGCGATGCCTGGCCCTCGGTGGACGGCCGCGCCGACGCCTTCGACGAGATCCGCCGCATGGCGGCGGTGCGCGGCGTGCGCCTGTCCAGCGTCAGCGGTTACTACATCTCGCCCCAGGTGAAGCTGGAGCACCTGCTGGCCAACGTGAACGCGGCCAAGGCCGTGGGTGCGCCGCTGATCCTGCAAGGCTGCTTCGAGGGCGACATGGCGCGCGTGGCGGCGCTGGTGCGCGACTACGCCGCCGCCGCGCACGGGGCCGGCGTGCGCATCGCGCTGGAGTTCATGCCCATGAGCGAACTCAAGACCCTGGCCCAGACGGTGGACCTGATTGCCGCCAGCGGCGCCGGCAACGTGGGCATCCTGGTGGACGCGCTGCACCTGGCGCGCTCGGGCGCCACGCCGCGCGACGTGGCCGCGCTCGATCCGTCCATCGTGTACCTCACGCAGTTGTGCGACGCGCCGGCGCAGCTGGCCGACGGCGATACCCTGTTCAACGAAGCCATGGCCGGGCGCCGGTTGCTGGGCGATGGCGGGCTGGACCTCGTGGGCCTCGTCAACGCCTTGCCGCCCGGTGTCGAGCTGGAGCTTGAAACCCCGGCCGTGCAGCACGCGTCGCTTTCACCCACGCTGCGCGCCCGCCATGCGGCGAACGCGGCCCAGCAATTCTTTGACCGGCATTTCGCCGCATGATCCTCAACCCCTGACCAGGAAAACTATCCCACCATGAGCGCACAGACCACCTTCGACAAACAATCCCTCCAGGGCCGCGTGGCCATCGTCACCGGCGCCGGCGGCGGCCTGGGTGGCGCCATGGTGGCGCGGCTGCACGGCATGGGCGCCAGCGTGGTGACGGTCGACATGAAGGCGCCCGCCAATCCGCTGGCCGCCCTTTCGCTGGCCTGCGACGTGACCGATGAAGCGGCGATCGAGGCCATGGCCTCGAAGGTGAAGGAGACGTTCGGGCGCTGCGACATCCTCGTCAACAACGCCGGCATCATGGCCCCGGTGATTCCGCTGGAAGAACTGCCCGTGGCCACCTGGGACAAGGTGATGGGCGTGAACCTGCGCGGTTCATTCCTTTGTGCCAAGCACGTGGTGCGCATGATGCTGGCGCAGAAGAGCGGCGCCATCGTCAACATCGCCTCCATCGGCGCGCGCGTGCCCAACGACATCGGCCCTTATGGCCCGAGCAAGGCCGGTGTGCTCGGGCTGACGCACCAGATGGCGGTGGAGTGGGGGCCGCGTGGCGTGCGCGCCAACTCGGTGAGCCCAGGCATGATTCGCACGCCGATGTCGGAGCACTTCTACCAGAACGAGAAGCTGCACCAGGGCCGCATCAAGGTGGTGCCCACCGGCCGCATCGGCCGCCCGGAGGACATCGCCGACGCGGTGGCCTTCCTCGTGAGCGATGCCGCGTCCTACATGAACGGGCAGGACATCATCGTCGACGGTGGCTTCATGCGCACCGCGCTGATGAACGTGCAGCCCGCCGTCTTCGCCTGAGGCCCTAGCCCGCGAGCCACCTCGCGGGCACCGTCACGATCCACGGGCAGAGGATCAGAAGGAACAGCACGAAGAACTGCGCGCCCATGAAGGGCAGCACGCCGCGCGTGACCTCGTCCATCTTCATCTTGCCCACGCCGGCCACCACGTTGAGCACCACGCCCACCGGCGGCGTGACCAGGCCGATGGCGTTGTTCATGATGAACAGCACGCCGAAGTAGACCGGGTCGATGCCGGCGGCTTTCACCACCGGCATGAGCACCGGCGTGAGGATCAGGATGGTGGGCGTCATGTCCATCGCCGTGCCCACCGCCATCACCAGCAGCATGATCATCACCAGCAGCAGGATCTGGTTGTCCATGAAGGGCTCGAGCATGCCCACCACCTGCGAGGGGATGTCGGCCACGGTGATGAGCCAGGCCGAGACCATGGCCGCCGCGATGAGGAACATCACGATGGCGGTGGTGCGCGCGGCGGTGACGAACACGCCGTACAGCTTGGACCAGTGCAGCTCGCGGTACACCACGGTGGCGACGAACAGTGCGTAGACAGCGGCCACCACGGCGGCCTCGGTCGGTGTGAACACCCCCATCTTCAGGCCCACCAGTACGATGACCGGCAACATCAGCGCCCAGGTGGATTCCTTGAGCGCGCGCCAGCGCTCGGCCGCGCTGGCCTTGGGCGGCGGGGTCACGTTCTCGCGCCGGGCCACGAAATGCCAGGTGACGGCGATCGCCACGCCCATGAGCAGGCCCGGCACGATGCCGGCGAGGAATAGCTTGCCGATCGACACGTTGCCCGCGACGCCGAAGATGATGAAGGCGATGGAGGGCGGGATCACCGGCGCGATGACGCCGGCCGAAGCGATCAGGCCACCCGCGCGGCCCTTGTCGTGGCCGGCCTTGACCATCATGGGCAGCAGCAGGGCCGCCAGTGCCGCCGTGTCGGCCACGGCGGAGCCGGAGAGCGCGGCCATCAGGCAGCCGGCCAGCACCGCCACATAGCCCAGGCCGCCGCGTCGGTGGCCGACCAGGGCCAGCGCGAGGTTCACGATGCGCTGCGAGAGCCCGCCCACGTTCATGATCTCACCCGCGAGCATGAAGAAGGGCACGGCCAGCAGCGGGAAGCTGTCCGCACCGTTGATGACGTTCTGCGCCAGGATCTGCGCATCGAACAGGTCCAGGTGCCACATCAGGGCCACACCGGAGATCAGCAGCGCATACGCGATCGGCACGCCGATCAGCATGGCCGCCAGCAGGGAGAAGATGAAGATGGAGACGGTCATGGGGTTTTCCGGGTGTCGGCGCGGTTCGAGGGTGCGATGTGGGCCAGCTCCTCCGACTCGGTGACCATCACCAGTTCGTCGTCGGTGGCGGTGCCCGTGGCGGTCCGCCACATCTCGCGCAGCAGCAGTGCGAGGGCGGAGACACCGAAGACGATGCCCGAGCCGTAGAAGATGGCCATGGACAGCCCGGTCACGGGCGCGGCCGAATCCCAGTTGATGCGGGCCTGCGTGACGCTGCCCGAGAGCAGCAGCCAGGTGGCCCAGAGCATGAGCGCCTGGGCGAACAGCAGACAGACCCTGCGAGCCGTGCGAGGCAGGCGCGAGATCAGCACGTCGGTGCCCAGGTGGCCATGCTCCTTCAGCGCCACGATGGCGCCGAGAAAGGTCAGCCAGACAAAGAGCCAGCGCGACATCTCGTCGGACACCGCGATGTTGGAGTTGAACGCGTAGCGCAGCACCACGTTGCCGAACACCAGCAGCACCATCGCGGCCAGCGCGAGGGCACACAGGAAGTTCAACAGGCGGCAGTAACCGTCGACAAGACGTTGCATGGGAATCCCTTTCTCAAGCAGTGGCCCGAAGGCCGCCGAAAATGTTATGGTCCGACCAAAGGAGACCATGGACATGGCATTGCGCGGCGCCTCTTTCCTCGTTATCTGGAACGACATCCACGGCATCACGCCCACCGAGTACGACGCCTGGCTCACGCACGAGCACATGATCGAGCGGGTGGGCGTACCCGGCTTCCTGCGGGGCAGGCGCTACGTTGCCCTGGACGATGGGCCACATCGTTACTTCAACTTCTACGAAACGCGCGACGCGGCCGTGATGACGGGCGCGGCCTACCTCGAGCGCCTGAACAACCCGACGCCACTCACGCAGCGCGTGATGCCCTGCCTGACGAACTTCCTGCGCATGGGCTGCCGCACCGTGGGCACGGTCGGCCTGCAAGTGGGCGGCACGATGGCCGCGTTGCGGTTCCGCGCGCCGGTGAATGCCGCGGAGCGTGCCGGCCAGGCCTTGTGCGAAGCGTTGGTGAAGAACACGGTGGTGACGGGCGCCCACCTGGGCACACCCGAAGCGGCGGTGGCCGCGGCATCGACACGTGAGCGCGAACTGCGCCCCGCTGCGGCGCGCGAAGGCACGGACGACCACGTGCTGCTGGTGGAGTCGGCCAACGCCGCCGCGCTGCGCGAGCACCTGCCCGCCGTCGCGACGGCGTTGCAGGCCCACCTCGCCGAGGCGGTGGATATGCAGGCCCGCCTCTATGGATTGAGCTACCTCATCGAGCCGGCTGCCGGCTGAAGGCACGCGCGCGCCACCTTTCAACGGCTGGCGTGGATCTTGTCCATCTCCTCGCGGTACATCTTCATCAGCGCGGGGTCGTAGCTGGCGGCGAACTTGTCCACCACGGGCACGGTGGACTGGCGCATCTTGGCCAGTTCGGCGGCCGGCACTTCGTTGACCTTCATGCCCTTGGCCTCGAGTTCCTGGCGGCTTTGCTGGGCCGCGTCGCGGCTCACCTTGCGCTGGTAGACGCCGGCTTCCCGCGCGGCGTCCTGCAGGATCTTCTGCTCGGTGGCCGAGAGCTTGTCCCAGAAGCGCTTGCTGACTTCGATCAGGTTGGCCGTGTAGACGTGGTTGGTCACGCTCACGAACTTCTGCACTTCGTAGAACTTGTTGGACAGGATGATGGTGTAGGGGTTTTCCTGCGCGTCCAGGGCCTTGGATTCCAGCGCGCCGTACAGCTCGCCGAACGCCATGGGCACGGGGTTGGTGCCGAGCGCACCGAAGCTCTCCACGAACACCGGGTTGGCCATCACGCGGATCTTCAGGCCCTTGACGTCCTCGGCGGCCATGATCGGCTTGCGGCTGTTGGTGAAGTTGCGGAAACCGGTTTCCCAGTAGTCCAGGCCGACGATGCCCTTTTCAGGCAGGCGTTCCAGCAGGGCTTTACCGAAGCGGCCTTGCAGCAAGGCATCGGCCTGCTGCGCGTTGGTGATGGAGAAGGGCGCATCGAGGATGCCGAATTCCTTCACCAGCGCCGCGGCCGTGGTGGTGGCCGGCGTGAACATTTCCTGCACGCCGCCCTGCACCGCGGCCTGCTGCTGCAACTCGCCACCCAGCACAGAAGCGGCGAATTCCTTGACGACGAGCTTGCCGCCGCTCTTTTGAGAAACCAGTTCGGCGAAGCGCTTCACGCCATCGCTGATCGGGTGGCCCACGGGCGTGAGGTGGCCAAAGCGGATGGTGCGGTTCTGGATGTCCTGCGCGATGGCGGTGGACGAGGCCGCGAAGGCCGCGATCAGGGTCAGCGGCAGGGCAAGCTGGCGGAATTTCATGAGGTCTCCGTATGGGTTGAAAAAGCGCAAAGGGGCTGCTCGAAAACTAACACATGTTAGTTTAAATCATTGAATGGTTGATCCAAATGAATGGAGTTCCCCATTCGGTCAGCCCAAGCTTCCTGGACCCCTTATTCCGCCGTGATACCGGCCGTCTCGATGACCGGCTTCCAGCGGGCGATCTCGCTGGCGATGGTCTTGCGGAAGGTGGCCACGCTGGTGTCGGGCGCGACTTCGGTGTTCAGCGTCTTCAATGCGTCCTTCACACGCTGCGTCTGCAGCACGGCGGTGACTTCGCGGTTGAGGCGATCGATGATCGGCTTGGGCGTGCCGGCCGGCGCGACGACGCCGTACCAGGATTCGAGCATCAGCTCGGGCATGCCGAGTTCGGCGGTGGTCGGCACATCGGGTGCGATGGACACGCGCTTGGGGCTCATGACCGCGAGTGCGCGCATCTTGCCGGCGGCCACGTGCGGCAGCGAGTCGGTGTTGCCGAACACGACGTTGGTCTCGTTGCCCAGCAGGCCCATGAAGGCCGGCGCGCCGCCCTTGTACGGCACGTTGACGAGCTCGCCCTTGGTGAGCTGCGAGAACAGGCCGGCGGTGAGGTGGAAGGTGCTGCCGTTGCCCGCGGTGCCGTAGCTGAGCTTGCCGGGATTGGCCTTGGCGTAGCTCACCAGGTCGCCAAAGGTCTTGAAGGGGCTCGACGCGTTCACGACGATGAGGTTGGGGCCGATGAAGGTCATGGCCACGGGCTCGAAGTCCTTGACGGAGTCGTAGGGCAGGCTCTTGTAGAGGCTGGGCGCCAGCGAGAGCGGTGCGATGGTGCTGAGCGCGATGGTGTAGCCGTCGGGCGGCGAGGACTTGAGCACACCCATGCCCAGCGTGCCGCCGGCACCCGGCCGGATGTCCATCACCACGGGTTGGCCCAGGCGTTCCTGCAGGCCGTCGGTGATGAGGCGCGCGAGGTTGGCGCCCAGGCCGCCGGCCGCGTACGGCCAGATGAACTTGATCGGGCGGTCCGGGTAGTCGGCAAAAGCCGGCAACTGCCAGGTGACGGCCACGGCCGCCAGGGCACCCAGTGCGGTGCGGCGAAGCATCTTCAGTGTTTTCATTCGTGTCTCCTGCTGTAGGTGGAAAAACAAGGGATCTCAGGCGCTGGCCGTTTGCGGGCCGCGCACCAGGCGCCCCGGCGTGGCGCCGGTGGATTCGCCGTGGAGGTAGGTGATCTCGCCCGACAGGATGGTGGCGGTGTAGCCGGCGGCCTTCTGCAGCAGGCGCTTGCCGCCGGCGGGCAGGTCCTCGACCACGTAGGGCTTGTCCAGCTTGAGGCGGTCGAAATCGATGATGTTGATGTCCGCCTTCATGCCGGGCCTGATCAGGCCGCGGTCGTTCAGGCCCACGGTCCTGGCCGGGTCGCTGGTGTAGCGGCGCACCAGCTCTTCCACGGGCTGGCGGCCGCTGGCGCGGTCGCGGCCCCAGTGGGTCAGCAGGTAGGTGGGGAAGCAGGCATCGGTGATGAAGCCCACGTGCGCGCCGCCATCGCCCAGGCCGATCATGGCGTTGGGGTGGGTCAGCATCTCGCGCGTCGGTTCACATTCGTAGTCGTGGTAGCCGGTGAAGGTGGCGTAGAGGAAGCCCTGGCCGCCGTCGTCGAGCAGCATGTCGTAGGCCACCTCGGCACCGGTGCGGCCTTCGCGGCGCGCGATGTTGGCGATCGAACTCTCGCGCGGCGGCTCATAGTTGGGCGGGTTCCCGAGCAGGAACATGTGCTCGTACATCCGCTCGAAGCCCATGCGCTCGAACAGCGGGAAGGTGCTGTCCTTGTACGGGTCTTCGCTGAGGATGCGGCGGCGGATCTCGGGGTCGCGCATGCGCGCCACGCGTTCTTCCAGCGGCAGGTGCGCGATGCTGCGGTAGGTGGCCGTGGCGGCGAACGGGTTCTGCGTGCCGGTGAGGCCGAACAGCGAACCGATGGGGCGCGGCGCCGTCACCGGCCGGATGCTCAGGCCATCGGCGGCGGCCTGGTCCGACAGCGCCAGCAGTTCGCGCCAGACTTCCTTGCGATCGCCATGGCGCTGGTTGAGCGAGAACACGCAGGTGCGGCCCGACTTCTCCACCAGGCGGCGCATCATGCCGAATTCACCCGCCGGGCTGGGCTGGTCCCAGTCGGAGACGAATTCGAGCTGGCCGTGGCCGGCGTCGGCCAGGCCCATGGCGATGCCGGTGAGCTCGTCTTCCTGCGCCCGCAGCATGGGCGTGGGATCGCCCGAGGCGCTCTTGTGGCTGATGGTGCGCGAGGTGGTGAAGCCGAACGCGCCCGCGCGCATGGCCTCGGCCGTGAGCTTGCGCATCTCGGCGATGTCCTCGGGCGTGGCGTTCTCCAGGCGCAGGGCGCGTTCGCCCATCACGTACACGCGCAGCGGGCCGTGCGGCAGCTGTGCGCAGATGTCGGTATCGCGCGTTTGCGAATCCAGCACATCCAGGTACTCGGCGAAGCTCTCCCAGTTCCACTTCAGGCCTTCGACCAGGCAGGGGCCGGGGATGTCTTCCACGCCTTCCATGAGTTCGATCAGCGCGTCGCGGTCGGTCGGCCGCACGGGCGCGAAGCCCACGCCGCAATTGCCCATGACCACCGTGGTCACGCCGTGCCAGGACCCGGGCGTGAGGAACTGGTCCCAGATCGCCTGGCCGTCGTAGTGGGTGTGGATGTCGACGAAGCCGGGCGTGACCAGTTGGCCTTTCGCGTCCAGCTCCTGGCGGCCTTGGCCATTCACCTGGCCCACGATGGCGATCTTGCCGTCCTTCACCGCAACGTCGGCGGCGAAGGCGGGCGAGCCCGAGCCATCGACCACCTGGCCATTGCGAATCACCAAGTCGAATTCATGTGCCATGCGGATTCCTGTTTTCAAACAACGGGTGCGTCTTGCGGGCCGCGCACCAGGCGACCGGGCAGGGCGCCGGTGGCTTCGCCATGGCGGTAGACCGGCGTGCCCGAGACGATGGTGGCGGCGTAGCCGTTGGCGCGTTGCATCAGGCGGCGGCCACCGGCGGGCAGGTCGAACTGCGGGTGCGGCACCGCCATGCCCAGCGCATCGGGATCGATCACGTTGATGTCCGCCTTCATGCCCGGGGCGATCACGCCGCGGTCGTACAGCCCCACGGCACGCGCGGTGTCCGAGGTCTGGCGCTTGATCAGCCAGGGCAGGTCGAAGCGTTTCTTCTCGCCGGCCCAGTGGCTGAGCACGAAGGTCTGGAAGCTGGCGTCGCACACCAGGCCCACGTGGGCACCGCCATCGCCCAGGCCGATCACGGTGTCGGGGTGGGCGATCATGTCGCCGCACACATCCAGGCTGCGCTCGGCGTAGTTGGCAAAAGGCGAATACAGCATGCCGTGACCCTGGTCGGCCATCATCAGGTCGTAGGCCACTTCGCCGGGGGCACGTCCTTCGCGGGCGGCGATGGCGGCGATCGACTTCTCGGGGCCCGGGTCGTACTCGGGCGGATTGCCGAAGCGGAAGATGTTGGTGAACTCCACCAGGCGCATGCCCAGCGGCGTGGTGCCGCTGTTCGGCAGCTCGCGCAGGAGTGCTTCGCGCAGTTCGGTCTGGCGCATGCGCGCCACGCGCTCTTCGAACGGCAGATCGGCGATGGCCTGGTACGAAGGGCACTCGGAGAACACGTTGCGGCTGCCCTGCAGGCCGAGCATGATGCCCACGCCGCGCGGCGCCACCTGGGCCAGCATCTGCAGGCCGTCGACATTGGCCTGCCGCGTGAGTTCCAGGATGCGTTGCCAGCCACGCGGGTTCTTGTGCTTCTGCATCAGTGAGAACGACAGCGGGCGGCCCGAGGCCGCGGTGAGGCGGCGCATGAGTGCGAATTCGCTGTCCACGTCCTCGCCGTCGAAGTCGGTGATCATCTGCAGCACGCCGCGGCCCGCGTCCTTCACACCCATGGCGATGGCCATCAACTCGTCTTCGGAGGCCTTGAGCGTGGGCGTGGGCGTGCCCTTGATTGACTTGTGGTTGATCGAGCGCGAGGTGGAAAAGCCGATGGCGCCTGCGCGCATGGCTTGGCTGGTGAGTTCGCGCATGCGTGCACGGTCTTCGGCCGTGGCCATTTCCAGCCGCGAGGCGCGTTCACCCATCACGTAGACGCGCAGGGCGGCGTGCGGCAGCTGGGCGCAGAAGTCGATGTCGTGCGGCTTGCGTTCAAGTGCGTCGAGGTAGTCGCCGAAACTCTCCCAGGCCCAATCCAGGCCCTCCTGCAGCGCCACGCCGGGGATGTCCTCCACACCTTCCATCAGATCGATCAGGCGGTCACGGTCCTGCTGGCGGACCGGCGCGAAGCCCACGCCGCAGTTGCCCATGACGGCGGTGGTCACGCCGTGCCAGCTCGACGGCGCGAAGCGCTGGTCCCACACAGCCTGGCCGTCGTAGTGGGTGTGGATGTCGACGAAGCCGGGGGACACCACATGGTGACGCGCATCGATTTCCTCCTGGCCGCTGGCCGTGACCTGCCCCACCTGCACGATCACGCCATCCTTGATGGCCACGTCCGCTTCCACCAGGGGGCCACCGAGTCCATCGGCGATCGCACCGCCGCGAATCACCAGGTCCAGGGTCTTGTTCATGGGTTGTCCTCTTGAAGTCATGTCTCCGTCGACATGCGATTGTGGGCTTATAGTGTTGTGTTGTCAACCTAATAAGTTGAGAAAACAACAAATCTGATGCCTGGTGCGGTCTTCGGCGGGCATGAATAATGGCCATGCCCAAAGGGGCGAAACGCACCAGGTTTTGTCTCCAGTGAATCTGGAAATAAAATGGTAAGACCATATGTTAGTCGAATGGAAAATGCAATGCAAACTGTCTTGATCACCGGTGCCTGCGGCAATCTGGGCCGCGCTGTGGCGCAGGCCTTCTCCCAAAAAGGTTGGACCTTGGTCCTCTTGGATCGCGAGCAGCGCCTGCTCGAATCGACCTACGGCCCCGACACCGACCGGCAACTCAGCCTGGCAGCGAACCTGCTGGAAAGCGCCGCGGTGGACGCGGCGGTGCAGCGCGCCTTGAAGCAGTTCGGCCGCATCGACGTGCTCTGCAACCTGGCAGGCGGCTTTCGCATGGGCGAGCCGGTGCACGAGACCAGCGACGGCACCTGGGATTTCCTCATGGGGCTCAACGTGCGCTCGGTGCTGCACACCGCGCACGCCGTGGTTCCGGCGATGCTGGCTGCCGGTGGCGGGCGCATCGTCAACGTGGGCGCCGGCGCCGCGGGCAAGGGCGGCGCGAACATGGGCGCCTATGCCGCCTCCAAGAGCGCCGTGGCACGCCTGACCGAGTCCATGGCGGCCGAGCTGCGCGACAAGGGCATCAACGTCAATTGCGTCCTGCCCAGCATCATCGACACCCCCGAGAACCGCAAGGACATGCCCAAGGCCGATCCCGCGCGCTGGGTATCGCCCGAGTCGCTGGCCGGCGTGATCGCCTTCCTTGTCTCGGACGCCGCCAAGGACATTCACGGCGCGAGCGTGCCCGTCACGGGGCTGAGCTAAGCTGCCGTTCCCTCAACGAGCATCGGAATTCCCGCCATGATCCCTGACCGCATCCTTGGACGTTCCGGCATTCAGGTCGTCCCGCTGGCCTTCGGTGGCAACGTGTTCGGCTGGACGGTGGACGAAGCGCAATCGTTCCGCCTGCTCGATGCCTGGGTGGACGCCGGCTTCAACCTCATCGACACGGCGGACGTCTATTCGAGCTGGGCATCGGGCAACCAGGGCGGCGAGTCGGAAACCATCATCGGCAACTGGCTCAAGGCCAGCGGCAAGCGCGACCAGGTGGTGATCGCCACCAAGGTGGGCAAGCCCATGGGTCCGGGCAAGAAGGGCCTGCGGCCCGAGTACATCCGCCAGGCGGTGGACGCTTCGCTCAAGCGACTGCGCACCGACCGCATCGACCTGTACCAGTCGCACGACGACGATGCCGACACGCCGCTGGCGGACACGCTGGGCGCGTTCGGCGACCTGATCCGCGAAGGCAAGGTGCGCGCCATCGGCGCGTCCAACTTCACCGGGGCGCGCCTGCAGGAAGCGCTGGACGTGAGCGAGCGCCACGGCTTGCCCCGCTACGAGACCCTGCAGCCGCTCTACAACCTGTACGACCGCCAGGGGTTCGAGAGCGACCTGCTGCCCGTGTGCCAGAAGGCCGGCGTGGGTGTGCTCACCTTCTATGCGCTGGCCGCTGGCTTCCTCAGCGGCAAGTACCGCAGGCCCGAAGACGCCGCCAAGAGCGCGCGCGGCAACAGCACGATCGCCAAGTACCTCAATCCGCGTGGGCTGGCCATCCTCGATGCGCTGGACGAGGTGGCGGCGCGCCATGCCAGCACGCCGGCGCAGGTGGCCATTGCCTGGCAACTGGGCATGCCGGCCATCACCGCCCCGATCGCCAGCGCCACGTCACTCGACCAGCTCAAGGAGCTCGTGTCGGCCGTGTCGCTGAAGCTCGACGGTGCCGACATGAACCGGCTCGGCGAAGCTAGTCGTTGGTAAGCACCACCTTGCCGCTGGTCTGGCGGCCGGTGATGCTCTTGAGCGCCGCCACCGCGTCGGCCAGCGGGTAGTGGGCCGACACCAGCGGCTGGAACCTGCCCTCGGCGCACCATTGCAGCACCTGCTCGAGGTTGGCGCGCGCTTCGTTCCACCAGCCGTCGCGCCAGACGTCGTAGCGCACGCCGATGACGTCGTAGCCCTTGACGAGTGGCATGTTGATCTTGAGCGTGGGAATGCGGCCTGAGGTGAAGCCGATCACCAAGTAGCGGCCACCCCAGCCGATGGCGCGCACGGCCTCGTCGAACGCGTCGCCACCCACCGGGTCGTACACCACGTCCGCGCCTTTGCCGTCGGTCAGGTCCTTGACCTTCAGGCGCCAGTCGGGCTGGGTGTAGTCGACCGCGTGGTCGGCGCCATGCTGCAGCGTGAGCGCGCGCTTCTCTGGCGTGCTGGCGGCGGCGATCACGCGCGCGCCCATGGCCTTGGCCAGGTGCACCGTGGCCAGGCCCACACCGCCGGCTGCGCCCAGCACCAGGACCGATTCCCCTGCCCGCAACTGGCCGCGCTGCTTGAGTGCATAGAGCGTGGTGCCGTAGACCACCGGCAGCGCTGCCGCCGACTGAAAGCCCATGTTGTCCGCCATCGGGAAGACGCGTTCCTGCGGCAACACGATCTCCTGCGCGAAGCCGCCGCCATCAGCGCGGGAAACCCCCATCACGCGGTCGCCGGCCCGAAGGCCCTGGACGTCTGTGGCCACCTCGGTCACCACCCCCGCCGTTTCGCTGCCCGGGATCCAGGGCAGTTCGGGCTTGATCTGGTGCAGGCCCTCGACCTTGAGCGAATCGGGAAAGTTCACACCTGCGGCCTTGATGGCGATGCGGACCTCGCCACGGGCCAGCGGGCGAGGTGGGAGGTCGAGGTAGGCCAGTTGATCGACCGGTGCGAACGCGTTGCAGACAATGGCTTTCATGGGCTTCCTTCAAATGGTCCGTCCATTGTACCTATATGCCATTTGTCTTTGCAAAATCCATCTCAGGCTTTGCTCTTGCGCTGGAAAAACCCCATGGAAAGGGCCGTGCCGCCAATGACGACGGCCGCGCAGAGCAACATGGTTGCCGTGACGCTTTCGCCCAGGAACAAAAGCCCATAGAACATGGCGAACAGCGGCATGACGAAGGTGACGGTGAGCGCGCGCGTGGGGCCGGCGCGCTCGAGCACGCGAAAGAACAGCACATAGCCCACGCCGGTGCACACCACGCCAGCGGCGGCTACCGCAAGCCAGGCGCGCAAGCTGGGGAATACCTCAGGCCAATAGATCAAGGCGGGCACAGCAAGCACCACGGTGGCGCCCACCTGGCTGCCGGCAGCCGTGGCCACGGCGGGCACATGGCTCAGGTGGCGCTTGGCATACAGCGTGGAGATGGCGCCGCTGCAGGCGCCTGCAGCAGCCGAGAGCATGGCCAGCGCGGCGATCCAGCCGCCGGCGCTGCCTTTGAATCCGATCTTGTCTCCGGCCAGCAGCGCCACACCCACGAAGCCGATGCAAAGTCCGGCGGCGGCCAGGCGCGTGGGCTTGTGGCCCAACCAGACAAAGGCCACGAGCGCGCCGAAGAGCGGCACGGTGGCGTTCATGACGGAAGCCAGGCCCGAGCTGAGCGTGAGCAGCGCGTACGAAAGAAAGGCAGAGGGCAGGGCGGCGTTGAGCACACCCGCCACCATCAGCGGCCTCCAGTGCTGCAGGGCCTGGTGCATCTGGTGGCGCAGGAACAGCAGGGGCAGCAGTGCCAGTGCACCGATGCCCGCGCGCAAGGTGGCGGTGGGCAGGGTGCCGAACTCCACCACGGCCAGGCGCATGAACATGAATGAAGAGCCCCAGACAGCGGACAGCAGGATGAAGTCGGGCAGCCAGGTTTTGTGAATTCCGTCGATCGATTCTTTTGGTCTGTCCATTTGATCTATGCTATCCGTTAACGGCGCTGCATGCCGCCGCATGCCTCGCTTTTCATGAAAGGCAGACCATGAATCCAACACCGGCAAGCATCGATTCCGACCCCGCCCGCATACCCTACCAGTTGCCTTTTCCCCGCGAGGCCGCGCCCGAGATCGTGGTGTCCTCGGTGATTCCCGAGGACGAGCGCGTCTGGGTGCCTCAGGCCGAGAACGTGTGGTTCCGGCCGCTCTGCCTCAACACCGTACAGGGCTATTGGGTCAACCTGCTGCGCGTGCGCCGTGCCGGCGTGCTCAGCCGCCACCGCCATCCCGCACCGGTGCACGGCATGGTGCTGCGCGGCCGCTGGCACTACCTCGAGCACGACTGGATGGCCACCGAAGGCGCCTACGTGTTCGAGCCGCCGGGCGAGACGCACACCCTGGTGGTGCCGGACGACGTGCCGGAAATGATCACCCTGTTCCACATCACCGGGGCCATGGTGTATGTGGATCCCCATGGCAAGCAGACCGGCTACGAGGACGTGTTCACCAAGATCGACCTGTGCCGCGCGCACTACATCCAGTGCGGCCTGGGGGAGGCCTTCGTCGACCAGTTCATCCGATGAGCCTTTTGACGCACCCTGAATGGTAGGACCATGAAAATTATGGAGCCATAGAAACCCGATCTGTCTTTGGTAGTATCAATTAACTTGTTGATTTAAAACGATAAAAATAGAATATTGACGCTCGAAAAAACACTGTCTACAATGGTCTTACCAAGAAATACGGAGACAGTTATCCATGTCGAGCGGACTGAATGGCCGGGTGGTCATCGTCGGGGCGGGTCATGCAGGCGGCACCGCCGCCGCGCTGCTGCGCCAGTACGGCTGGACCGGTGCGATCACCCTGGTGGGAGCCGAGCCGCGCGCTCCCTACCAGCGCCCGCCGCTGTCCAAGGGATTGATGCTGGGCAAGGTCGCGCCCGAGGAGCTGCAGCTCAAACCCGAAGGCTTCTACGCGGAACGCCAGATCGAACTGCTCACCGGCAGGCACGTCACTTGCATTGAGCGCGATGGGCAGCGGGTGCTGCTCGATGGCGGCGAGCCGCTGGCCTACGACCACCTGATCATCGCCACCGGCGCGCGCCTGCGCCCGCTGCCCGTGCCAGGCATCGATCTCGGTGGTGTGGTGTCCCTGCGCACCGATGTCGATGCACTGCGGCTGCGCGCGCTGGTGAAGGAAGGCACGCGGGTGCTGGTGGTCGGTGGGGGCTACATCGGCCTGGAAGCCGCAGCGTCGGCCCGCACCCTGGGTGCAGAGGTCTGCGTGCTGGAGCGCGAGAGCCGCCTGATGGCGCGCGTGGCCTCGCAGGAACTCTCGGCCTTCGTCGCTGGCTACGCGCGCAACAAGGGCGTGGACATCCAGCTTGGTGCCAGCGTGGTGGGCTTCGAGGGCGAACAGGGCCAGGTGCGTTCCGCGCAACTCGCCGACGGCCGTTCGTTGCCCTGCGACCTCGCTCTGGTGGGCATCGGCGTGCTGGCCGAACAGTCGCTGGCCGAGCAGGCCGGCCTGGCCTGCGAGGACGGCGTCGTCGTCAACGAAGAAGCCCTCACGAACGATCCCCGCATCAGCGCCATCGGCGACTGCACGCGCCGCCCCATCGCCCTGTTCGATCGCACGGCGCGCCTGGAGAGCGTGCACAACGCGATGGAGCAGGCCAAGCAGGTGGCCGCCCGGCTTTGCGGCAAGCCGCAGCCCGCGGCCGAAGCACCATGGACCTGGTCGGATCAGTTCGACCTGCGCCTGCAGATCGCCGGCCTCACCTCGCCCGATGACCAGGTCTTCGTGCGTGGCGATGCGGCGGGCAACACCTTTGCCATCTTCCACGTCTCGCCGCAAGGGCTCTTGCGCGCGGTGGAAGCGGTCAATGCGCCGATGGACTTCGCCTTTGCGCGCATGGCCATCGGCAAGCGACTGCGCACGCCCGGTGCGCGTCTTTCCGATTCGGCCATACCGCTCAAGGAAGTGGCCATTGCATGAACCGGTGCCCGCGAGGGCCCACCGTCCCAACGATTCAGGAGAACCCCACATGCCCATCATCAAATTTGTCGAACACGAAGGCACCGAGCACGTTGTGGACGTGCCGGTCGGCACCTCGGCCATGCAGGCCGCCGTCAACAACGGTGTGCCCGGCATCGATGGCGATTGCGGTGGCATCTGCGCCTGCGCCACCTGCCACGTCTACGTGGACAAGGACTGGATCGAACGCACCGGCGGACGCGGCGAGCAGGAGCATTCCATGCTGACCTTCTCCCCCATCCTGGAAGACAACTCCCGCCTGTGCTGCCAGATCGCCATGAAACCCGAGCTCGACGGCCTGGTCCTGCACCTGCCCGTCGGCCAGCACTGAACCCCACCAGGAGACCCCCATGAACGCCGTGATGAAAGAAGCCCTGTCCCCCGCGCCCGATCCCGCCACCCAGGCGCTGGAAGACCTCGACACCACGCTGCAGTACCGATTCATGACCGACACGCAGGACGCGATCTTCGCGCGCCTGCGCAAGGAAGCACCGGTGCACTACCAGAAGCAGAGCCAGTACGGCCCGCTGTGGAACGTGACGCGCTACAAGGACATCGTCGACATCGAGATCGACCACCAGACCTTTTCTTCCGATGTGAAGTACGGCGGCATCCTCATCAAGGACCTGCCGGACAACATGCGCCGCACCAGCTTCATCAACGCCGATCCGCCGTTGCACGACGACCAGCGCAAGGTGGTGAGCCCGGTGGTCTCGCCCGGCAACCTGGTGCGCATGGAGGACCGCGTTCGCAAGGAGGCCAACGACATCCTGGATTCGCTGCCGGTGGGCCAGGACTTCGACTGGGTCGACCGCGTGGCGATCGAACTCACGGGCCGCGTGCTGTCCGAGCTGATGGACACCCCCCGCGATGAACGCCGCCTGCTCACCTACTGGAGCGACATCGTCAACGTGGACCTGCACGTCGGTGGCGACATCGACACCGAAGAGAAGCGCTACGCCAAGCTCAAGGAATGCGCGGCCTACTTCGGCAAGCTGTTCGACCAGCGCAAGCAGCAGGCCCCGGGACCGGACCTCATCTCCATGCTGGCGCATTCGCCGGCCACCGCCAACATGCCCGCGCAGGAGTTCCTCGGCATGATCGTGCTGCTCATGGTGGGCGGCAACGACACCACGCGCAACTCCATCACCGGCGGCCTGCTCGCGCTCAACCAGTTCCCCGACGAATACGCCCGGCTGCGCGCCAACCCCAAGCTGGTCAACAGCCTGGTGCCCGAGATCATCCGCTGGGTGACGCCGGTGCCGCACATGCGTCGCACCGTGACGCAGGACACCGAGTTCCGCGGCCACAAGATGAAGAAGGGCGACAAGGTCGTCATCTGGTACATGAGCGGCAACCGCGACGAGGAAATGATCCCCGAGCCGTACCAGTTCAAGATCGATCGTGCCAACCCGCGCGCGCATCTTTCGTTCGGCATGGGCATCCACCGTTGCCTGGGCAACCGCCTGGCCGAACTGCAACTGCGCATCCTGTGGGAAGAGATCCTCAAGCGCAACTGGATCATCGACGTGGTCGGCCCCGCCGAGCGCAAGTACGCCAACAACCTTCGCGGCTTCTCGGCCCTGCCGGTCCGCATCCGCAACGCTTAACCCGAGGAGCCCACCATGAACGACATCACTCCCTCCCAGTACCTTCGCCCGGCCTATCTGGACGGCAAGGCCAAGGGCCTGCTCATCGACGGTCAGTGGGTGGCCGCAGCCTCGGGCAAGACCTTTGCCACCACCAACCCGGCCACCGGTGAAGAGCTGGCCACGCTGGCCGAAGCCGATGCGGTGGACGTGGACCGCGCGGTGGCCGCTGCGCGCCGTGCCTTCGAAGGCCCCTGGCGCAAGACCAAGCCGTTCGAGCGCCAGGCCCTGCTGCTCAAGCTGGCCGATCTGGTCGAGGAGAATTTCGAGGAGCTTGCCCTGCTCGACACGCTCGACATGGGCGGCCCCATCACCCGCACGCGCGCCGGCAAGCGCCGCGCGGTGGGGCTGCTGCGGTTCTATGCCGGCCTGGCCACGTCCATCCACGGCGAGACCATCGAGAACTCCATCCCGGGTGAGGTCTTCAGCTACACGCTGAAGGAGCCGGTGGGCGTGGTCGGCGCCATCATCCCCTGGAACGGTCCCCTGGGCCTGTCGATCTGGAAGATCGCGCCGGCGCTGGCCACGGGCTGCACCATCGTGCTCAAGCCGGCCGAGCAGGCCTCGCTCTCGCCGCTGCGCCTGGCCGAGCTCGTGCTGGAAGCGGGCTTCCCGCCCGGCGTGGTCAACGTCGTCACCGGCTTCGGTCCCGCGGGCGCCGCGCTGGCTGCCCACCCCGGTGTGGACAAGGTCGCCTTCACCGGTTCCACCGAGACCGGGCAGGCCATCATCCGCGCCTCGGCCGGCAACATCAAACGCCTCTCGCTTGAACTCGGCGGCAAGTCGCCCGACATCGTGTTCGCCGACGCCGACCTCGACGCGGCCGTGCCGGGCGCTGCCATGGCGGTGTTCTCCAACACCGGACAGATCTGCAGCGCCGGCACGCGCCTGTTTGTGGAGAAGAAGGTCTACGAGGAATTCACCCATCGCGTGGCCGAGTACGGCAAGACGCTCAAGGTGGGCAACGGCATGCACCCCGACACCCAGATCGGTCCGGTGGTGTCCAGCGGCCAGCTCGACCGCGTGCTGGGCTACCTGGAGCTCGGGCAGAAAGAGGGCGCCAAGGCCCTCAGTGGCGGCCAGCGCCTGAGCGGTGGCGACTACGACAAGGGCTACTTCGTGCCACCCACGGTGTTCGCGGGTGTGAACGACAAGATGACGATCGCGCGCGAGGAAATCTTCGGTCCGGTGATCAGCGCACTGCCGTTCGAGGACATGGACGACCTGGTCAAGCGCGCCAACGACACGCCCTTCGGCCTGGGCAGCGGGGTGTGGACGCGCGACGTGGCCAAGGCGCACCGCATGGCCGGTGCAATCCGGGCGGGCACGGTGTGGGTCAACTGCTACCAGCTGATGGACCCGGCGGTGCCGTTCGGCGGCTACAAGATGAGCGGCTACGGGCGCGAGTCCGGCGTCGAGCACGTGCACGAGTTCCTCAACACCAAGGCCGTGTTCATCAAGAACGCCTGAGCGGAGAACACGATGGACTTCATGGCACAAGCCACCGATCCCGCGCGCGCCGAACCCCTCGGCCCGCTGCGCGGCATGCGCGTGATCGACTTCACCCATTTCGTGGCCGGCCCCTACGCCACGCTGCTGCTGGCCGACCTGGGTGCCGAGGTCATCAAGATCGAAAACCCCAAGCGCGGTGACGAGTTCCGCCACTACCCGCCGGCGCTGGACAAGCTCGACGGCGAGGGCGCGCCCTTCCTCTGGGTGAACCGCAACAAGAAGAGCGTGGCCGTGGACATGAAGACGCCACAAGGCCAGCAGTTGCTGCGAGACCTGATCAAGGACGCCGACATCCTGGTGGAGAACTTCTCCACCGGCGTGATGGAGCGCTTCGGCCTGGGCTACGAAGAACTGGCCAGGGACCATCCGAAGCTGATCTACTGCTCGGTGTCGGCCTACGGACGCAGTGGCCCGTTCGCCGACCGCGTGGGCTTCGATCCCATCGTCCAGGCCGAAAGCGGCTTCATGTCGCTCAACGGCTATCCGGACCGCGAAGGCGTGCGCACCGGGCCTTCGGTGATGGACATCGGCACTTCAATGATGGCGGCCAACGGCATCCTCGCGGCGGTGATCGAACGCCAGCGCAGCGGCCTGGGCCAGCGCGTGGAGACCTCGCTCTACGCCAGTGCCATGACCATGGTGGGCTACTCGCCCCTGCAGGTGCTCAGCGACGAACGCTGGCCCGCCGGGCGGCACGGCAACGGCAGCCCGGACACGGCACCCACCGGCGTCTTCTACGCCAGCGACGGTCCGATCTACATCGCCTGCACCGGCACCGACATCTACCAGCGCCTGTTCCGCCTGATCGGCCGCGACGACATGGCCGATGACCCCGAGCTGGTGGTCAAGGCCGGTCGCCTGCAGCACAAGGAGCGCCTGTTCGCGGCCGTGAACGAGGCCTTCGCCACCGACACGCGTGACCACTGGCTGGCGCGCCTGCGCACCGCACGCGTGCCTGCCGGCGCGGTGCGCACCGTGGCCGAGGCCTTGCGTTCGCCCGAGACCGAGGCGCTGGGCATCGTCTCGCACATCCCGCACCCGGCCGGCGGCACCATCGCCAATATCCGGTCCTCGGTGACGCTGGAGAAGACGCCCATGGCCGAACCGGTGGCCGCGCCCACGCTCGGTGCCCACACCCGCGAGGTGCTGCAGGACGTGCTTGGGTACTCCGAAGAGCGCATCCAGGCCCTCAAGGCCGAGGGGGTGTTCGGTGAGCGCCTGACCGCCGCGCCCGAGACGCGCGAGGCCGCCATGCTGCGCTGCCCCTTCCTCAATCCCCAGCTCGCGAGCTGAATTCCTTCAACCAGCGCCGACCAACAGGCGCGCATCCATCCCCCAACCCGGAGACATCACCCATGTTCACCTCACGCAAACTGATTCCGCTGGCCGCCGCTGCCTTTGCCTTGTTCGCCGCTGCGGGATCGGCCCAGGCCCAGATCACCGAGCGCAACATCCGCGCCTCGCTCGTGCTCTCCAAGGACCACTCGCTCGGCGTCGGCCTGACCAAGTATTCGCAGTGCGTCGGTGAAAAGTCCGGCGGCAAGATGAAGGTGCAGACCTTCTTCGACGGCGCGCTCGGCAACGATGCGCCCGCGATCGCCCAACTGCGTTCCGGCACGCTGGAGATGGTGATCACGGCCACCTCCGCCATGTCGCAGATGATCCCTTCGGCCGTTGTGTACGACATGCCGTTCCTGTTCGCCGACGAGAAGGACGCAGACGCCGCGCTGGACGGCAAGTCCGGCGCCTTGCTCACGCGCCGCATGGCCGATGTGGGCCTGGTCAACCTGAGCTACCTGGAGAACGGTTTCCGCCACTCGTCCAACTCCAAGCACCCCATCAACAAGATGGAAGACCTCCGGGGCCTGAAGATCCGTTCCATGCCCAACCCCATCGTCGGCGAGGCCTTCAAGGCCATGGGCGGCTATGCCTTCCCCATGCCCTTCACCGAGCTTTATTCCGCGCTGGAGACCAAGGCGGTCGACGGGCAGGAGAACCCGGTGCCCATCATCGAGACGGCCAAGTTCTACGAAGTGCAGAAGTACCTGAGCCTGACCAGCCACATGTACAACCCGGCGCTGCTGCTGTATTCGAAGCAGTTGTTCGACAAGCTCAACCCGGCCGAGCAGACCGTGCTGCGCGATTGTGCGAACCTGCTGCGCACGGAGCAGCGCAAGATCAACCGCCAGATGGCCGCCGAAGGCATTGAACGCCTCAAGGGCAAGGGCATGGTGGTCAACAGCGTGGCCCCGGCCGAGGTCGCCCGCATGCGCGAAGCCGTCAAGGTGGTGTACGAGAAGAACGCACCGACCATCGGTGCGGACATGCTGGGCCTGCTCGAGGAAGACCTCAAGCGCAAGATCCGCTGAGCACATTCCAGCGCTGAACTCAGACCTGAAAGGAAGATCGCCATGCGTTTGAACCACAAACGTGCCGTGATCACGGCGGCCGCTTCCGGCATGGGCCGGGCGGGTTGCGAGGTGTTTGCCCGCGAGGGCGCCACGGTGTTCGCCATCGACATCGACCAGGCCCGCCTGGACGAGGTGGTGGACGCGGTGAATGCCAGCGGCGGCCGGGCCTTTGGCCTGGTGGCCGACCTGCTGGATCCGGACAACTGCCGGTGCGCCATCGACGAGGCGGCGGCCCGCATGGGCGGGCTCGACATTGTCTGGAACCATGCCGGCATTCCGGGCCTGCGCGACGTGGAGAACCTCGATGTCGCGGCCTACGCGCGCACCATGGACCTCAACGTGCGCACGGGCCTGCTCATGAGCGGGGTGGCGATTCCCCACATGCGTCGGGCGGGCGGAGGATCGGTGGTGTTCACCGCGTCCACCGCCGGTCTGGTGGGGGCTTCGGTGAGTCCGGTCTACTCGGCGGCCAAGTTCGCCGTGGTCGGCATGGCCAAGTCGCTTTCGCTGCGCTACGCGGCGGAGAAGATCCGCTTCAACGTGGTCTGCCCGGGACCGATCGAGACACCGATGTTTCCTCAGTTCTTCGACCCGAAGGCCAGCAAGGAAGTGGCCGACGAGGCGCTGGCACGCACCGTGGCGGCGATCCCGCTGGGGCGCATGGGCCAGCCGATCGAGGTGGCGCACGCCGCGCTGTGGCTGGCATCGGACGAGGCCTCGTTCGTGACGGGCGCGGCACTGCCCGTGGACGGCGGCTTCACCGCTAGATAGACTCCCCCCGCAGCGCCTGCGGCGCTTACCCCTCGAGGGGCAATGCCTGCGGCCCGGCAGAGCCGGTTCCGCGGCATTTCTCGATGATGCGGGCGTTCGGGCCGACGTCAGACCGATTCGCGGGGGCGCCGAAGCTGGGCTTCGGCCAGCAGGTAGCGGTCCCTGACGATCACGAAGAATTCGTCCAGGTGCTTCTGCGCGGTGGGGGTGTCGCGCTGGCGCATGGCCGCCAGGATCGCGCGGCGCAGGTCGATCTGGGCGGTGGTCTGCGGGCGCACCTGCATCACCATGCGCCGCTGGATGACCGCGAGCGAATCCACCAGCAGAAGCAGCGCGTCGTTGTGCGCCGCCACCGCGATGAGGCGGAAGAACTCAGTGCCGGCGATCAGGCGTTCTTCCAGTTCGCCGTAGAGCTCCAGGCGCTCGCTCACGTCGATGCTGTGATCGATCGCATCGAATTCCTCGGGTGTGCCGCGTTCGCAGGCCAGCTTGATGACCGAGCCGGTCAGCACCACACGCGCTTCCATCAGGGCCTGCATGGAAATGTGTCCGAGGTTGAGCAGGTCGTGGATCGACTGCGTGACCACGGTCGGGTCGCCTTCGCGCACGAAGGCGCCGCCCTTGAGGCCCTTCTTGAGGACCAGCACGCCCGAACTCTCGAGCGTGCGAAGCGCCTCGCGAACCGCTGGCCGCCCCACGCTGAACTCCGCCGCGAGTTCGCGCTCGGTGGGCAGCTTGTCCCCCGGGCGGAACTCACCGCGAGCCAGCTTGCGCCGGATCTGGTCGCAGATTTCCTCGAAGACGCGTCGGCGCTTCACTTTCGAGAACTGCAGGCGGGGTTGGGGTTCGGCGGTGGATGTGGTCATGGGGTCCCGGTGGCGTGCCGTGGACGGACGAAGGACTCGATTCTAGGTCGTTCGATGGAGGGGTTCAGGCCACCAGGCGCTCGGGTTGTCGCGCCTGCAGCATGAAGCGGGCGGCTTGCTCGCCGATCATCATCGCCGGTGCGTTGGTGTTGCCACCCACGATGTTGGGCATGATCGACGCGTCGGCCACGCGCAGGCCTTCGATGCCGCGCACGCGCAACTGAGGATCCACCACCGCCATGGCGTCGTGGTCCGGGCCCATCTTGCAGGTGCCCACCGGGTGGTAGGCGGTGCCCACCTGGGTCCGGATGGCGGCTTCCAGCTCCCGGTCGCTCTGGTGGTTCGCACCGGGCGTGACTTCCGATCCGGCATACGGCGCGAAAGGCGCTGCGGCCAGGATGCGGCGCGCCTCGCGCACGCCACGCATCAGCGTGCCGACATCGCCCGGGTTGCCCAGGAAATCCGGGTGCAGCTGCGGCCGGTCGGCGGGGTTGGCACTCGTCAGTTCCAGGTGGCCCCGAGTGAGCGGGCGCATGAGGTGCACCATGAGCATCACGCCGTGCACCCGCGGCAGTTTCTGCACGGCGGCCTTGAGCCCGACCACGAAGGTCATCTGCACGTCGGGCCGGTCCAGGCCGGGCAGGGTGCGCATGTAGCCGCCGGCTTCGGCCGCGTTCGAGGCGAGCATGCCGCGCCGCGCGAAGAACCAGGCCAACGGCGCGATGGCCACGCGCGGGAAGGTGCGCGTGCTCAGCGCATAGGACTCGGCACTCGGGTTCAGGTTGGACACCTGCACCGTGGGGTGGTCCTGCAGGTTGGCGCCCACGCCGGGGAGGTCGTTGACGACGTCGATGCCCAGGCGCCGCAACGATGCGGCCGGGCCGATGCCCGAGAGCATGAGCAACTGGGGCGAGTTCACCGCGCCACCCGCGAGCACCACCTCGTTGCTGGCGGTGAACGACTGGCGTTGTCCGTCGCGCACCACCGTCACACCCACCGCGCGGCCGCCGCGCAGGTCGATGCGTTCGACCAGGGTCTCGGTCATCACGGTGAGGTTGGGCCGGTGCCAGATCGGGTGCAGGAAGGCGCGTGAGGCGCTGGAGCGCACGCCGTTGCTCTGCGTGACGTGGGTGAGGCCGAAGCCGTCCTGTTCCGGGCCGTTGGGATCGAGGTTGTGCGCGTGGCCCAGCGAGACAGCCGCCTTCACGAAGGCGTGCGACAGCGGGTTGATGCCGGGCGGAATGCTCACCTGGAGCTCTCCGCCCGTGCCATGCAGTTCGCTGGCGCCGTTGGCGTGGTTTTCGAAACCCTTGAACACCGGCAGCACGTCGTTCCAGGCCCAGCCCGGGTTGCCCAGCGCCGCCCACTCGTCGTAGTCCTTGCGGTGGCCCCGGATGTAGACCGAGCCGTTGATCGAGCTGCAGCCCCCCAGCAGCTTGCCGCGCGGGCAGGGCAGTTCCCGGTCGTTGACGCCGGCGTGCTTCGAGAAGTTGTACTTCCAGTTGTACTTGGCGTGGGGCAGCAGGAAAAGATTGCCCGCCGGCAGCGAGGTCTTCACATTGGCGGGAAAGCTGCGATCGGATGGGCCGGCCTCGATCAACAGCACCTTGATCGCCGGGTCCGCCGAGAGGCGGTTGGCCATCACGCAGCCGGCGGAGCCGGCGCCCACGATGATGTAGTCGAAGCCTGTCTGGGAGCGGGTCACGTGAGAACCTTTCTGATGTGGATCAATTGCCGCGAATGCGTTTGAGCTCGTTGGTCACGGCGCTCATCATTTCCGGGCCGATGGCGGGGGCCTGGCGTTCCCACAAGGCCATGGAGCGCTCGCGCATGCGCTGGATCTCGGCCGGGCTGACGTCGTTGATGACCATTCCGCGCTCCTTCAGGTACGCCAGGCTCTTCTCGTTCTGCTGGCGGTTCACGCGGCGCTGCTCGTCGCGGCCTTCGCGCACGCAGTCGCGCAGCACGGCCTGCTCGGGCGGCGTGAGCTGGTCGAAGTTGCGCTTGGAGTAATAGACCATCACCGGGTTGTACATGTGCTTGGTCAGGCTCAGGTACTTCTGCACTTCGTAGAACTTCTGCTGTTCGATGGTGCTGAAGGGGTTCTCCTGGCCGTCCACCGCCTTGGTCTCCAGCGCCGTGTAGAGCTCCGGCATGGGCAGCGTCATGGCGAAGCCGCCCATGTTCTTGAAGGCGTCGATGATCACCGGGTTGGGCATCACGCGCATCTTCAGGTTCTGCAGGTCCTCCATCTTGTTGATGGCGTGCTTGGAGTTGGTGGTCTGGCGAAAGCCGTACTCCCAGTACCCCAGGCTCACCAGGCCCACCGTGGGCAGCTTGCTGGCCAGCAGTTCGCCCACCGGCCCGTCGAGCAACTGGTCGGCTTCCTTCTCGTTGTTGAACATGAAGGGCAGGTCGAACACGCCGGCGGCGGGCAGGATGGCGGTGACCGAGGCGGTCGCCCCGACGACCATGTCGATGGTGCCCGAGCGCGCCTGCTGCAGGGCAGGGCCGTCGCCCGAAGCCAGGGCCGCGTCGAAGAACGGCTGGATCTTGAACTTGCCACCGGTGCGCTGGGCGGCGCACTGCGAGACCTTGGTCAGGCCGATGCCCAGGGGGTGGTCCTTGCCCAGCGTGAGCGAGGCACGCACGTTGCGTTCCGGGAAGGTGGTCTGCGCCTGTGCCAGCCCCAGGCTGGCGAGGGCCAGGGCAGCGGACAAAGCGGTCTTTGCCGCGACGGATGGGATGATCGACATGGTTGTCTCCTTGTCATGAACCGGTTCTGGCCGGTGGGTGGGGGTGATGGGCGGCCGCTTCATTCGTAGCTCGACACCTCGATGAGGTTGCCATCCGGGTCGCGGCAATACACGGAAGTCATGGGGCCTTCGGCGCCATCCTGGGTGTTGGGGCCGAAGATGATCTCGATGTCCAGTCGGCCCCAGCGATCGATCACGGCCTGGATCGGACCCTTCGTGACGAAGCACAGGTCCAGGGATCCGGCGGCATCGTTGCGCGACGTGAGCCAGTTCTCGGCGCCGCTGGGACGCAGGTTGAACTTGTGGCGCCCGAAGCGCAACGCCACGCGCTGCTTCGGTCCGTAGGTGATGCGTTCGAACCCGAGCGCCTGCACGTACCAGGCCGCAGTGGCCTGCACGTCCTTGCAGTTCAGCACGATGTGGTCGATGCGGTCGATCATGCTCAGAACATCCACTTGAGCGGCACCAGAACCAGGTCGGGAAAGATGATCAACAGCAGGAGCACCAATGTCTGAGCGATCAGGAAAGGCCACACGCCCTTGACGATGGCGCCCATGCTGATCTTCGCGATGCCGCTGAGCACGTTGAGCACGATGCCCACCGGTGGTGTGATCAGGCCGATGGCGTTGTTCATGATGAAGAGCACGCCAAAGTACACCGGGTCGATGCCGGCCTGCTTCACGATGGGCATGAGCACCGGCGTGAGGATCAGCAGCGTGGGTGCGAAGTCCAGCGCCGTGCCGACCACGATCACCAGCAGCATCATTATGAACATCAGCAGGCGCGGATCGTCCATGAAGGGCTCGAGCATGGAGGCGATCTGCTGCGGCACGCTGGAGGTGGTGATGAGCCAGGCCGACACCAGCGCCGAGGCGATCAGGAACACCACGACCGAAGTGGTCTTGGCGGCCGTGACGAGCAGCGGGTAAAGATGGCGCAGCTTGAGCTCGCGGTAGAAGAACATGCCGACGATGAAGGCATAGGCGCAGGCCGCGACCGCCGCTTCCGTGGGCGTGAAGATGCCGAACTTCATGCCGCCCACGATGCCGAAGGGCATGACCAGCGCCCACAGCGCATTGCGCGTGGCCACCAGGGTTTCGCGCAGGCTCTTGCGCGGCATGACAGCGACGTTGTCCCGGCGCGCCACCCACAGCCAGGCGATCAGCAACGCCAGTCCCATCATCAGGCCAGGCACGATGCTGGCGATGAACAGCTTGCCGATCGACACGTTGGCGATCACGCCGAAGACGATCAGCGCCACCGAGGGCGGCATCACGGGTGCGATGATGCTGCCCGCCGCAATCAGGCCGGCCGAGCGCGGCACGTCGTAGTTGGCGGCCCGCATCATGGGGATCAGCAGGGTACCCAGCGCGGCGGCATCGGCCGCCGCCGAACCCGAGATGGCGGCCATGAGCACGGCGGCCATCACCGCCACGATGCCCAGCCCGCCGCGGATGTGGCCCACGCAGGCCATGGCGAAGGCCACGATGCGCTTGGACATGCCGCCAGCGTTCATGAGCTCGCCGGCCAGGATGAAGAAGGGAATGGCGAGCAGGGGAAAGCTGTCGGCGCCCTCGATGAGCTTCTGCGACAGGATGGTCATGTCGACCGAACCTTGCGACACCATCAGGGCCAGCGCGCACACCAGCAGTGCAAACGCGATGGGCATGCCGAGCGCCATGGCGCCCAGGAGGGAGATCAGGAAGACAGCGACGGTCATTTGCTGTCTCCGGGGAGCGGCGTGGCCGGCAGGTGGTCGGCCGCAGCGCCGAAGATGTCCTTGTCGGTCGCCTTGCCCGTGACGATGCGCCAGAGCTTGGCCAGCACCAGGAGGCCGATGCCCACGCTGGTGAAGTAGGCGACGCCGAACACCCAGATCAGGGGCATGGCGGTGATCAGCGAGACCGAGGTGGCATTCACCTCGTGTTGCGACCAGGTGCCGCGAAACAGCAGCACGCAACAGCCCAGCACGATGAGTTCGCTCACGAACACCATGGCCAGCTGGCCCTTTCGGGGCAACCTGCGCAGCAGGCTGTCGACGCCCAGGTGCGTGCCTTCCCGCGTGGCCACCACCGCGCCGACGAAGGTCAGCCAGATGAACAGCGTGCGCGAGAGTTCTTCGGACGATGCGATGCCGGTGCTGAAGCCGTAGCGCAGGATCACATTGCCCAGCACCATCACGACCATCGTCAGAAGCATCAGCGCGAGCAGGGCTTCGATGCCCTTGAAGGCCAGGTCGATCGGCCCCTTCGAAGGAGGTGGCGTGGGGGCGGACCCTCCGGACGCGGGGTGCCCGTTCGGGGCGAGGGCTTCTGACTGTTGCAAAGGGTGTCTCCGTGGTGTTTTGCGGGGCCGACTCGATCGCCCGGGTGCAGAGAATACGGGCGCGGCATCGATTTGTTTTTCGGGTTTACCCTAGTTGGTGCTTAGGTAAGACCATTATTCATCTTTGGCGTTGTTGAAGCGATTGTTCGAAAATTTGGGAAAACATTGTTGATTTATAAGGAATTTATACGGAAATACCCGGTTCGTCATAGGTCAGGATTGAATTCTCCTATGACGTGTTGTGTTTGGTAGGACATATAACCACATGGCTTGATCCAGATCGCTTCTTTCCTTAAATGGTCAGACCTATAATGGCCGAGATACCCCCTGGAGAGAGACGCGATGAGCATGAAAACCGTTTGCCTGGCAGCCCTGCGGCCGGTGTCCGAAGTCACTGAAACCGTCGAGCGCGCGGCCCGCGAACACCTGTCGGGCGTGGCGGGTGTCCGGCACATCGGCCTGCACAGCGTGGTGCGCCACGTGCCCACCGACTACATTGCCAACGACCGCTCCTACGGCGGCGTGGTGGCCGAGGCCGACGACATCGGCGCCATCCTGGATCTGCACGTCTCGAGCCCGGCCGCCGGTGCCGAGTTGGTGGCCAGCCAGGCCTGGCAGAACTTCCTGCTGGCCATCGCGCCGGTGGCGCGGCCCCTGTTCTCGCTCGACAGCGAAGCCAACGTCCCCGTGCCTTTGCGGGCCGGTTCAATGAAGGGTGGCTTTCGCCGCTGGCTGCTGCTCACGCGCAAGGCCCCCACCATCGATGCCTTCCGGGAAGCCTGGTTCGTGCGCCACGCGAACCTGGTGAAGCACCTGCCCCGGCTCGATGGCTATGTGCAGAACCTCGTGAGCGCGCGCTACGACGCGCAGGGCAAGCCGGCGTCGTATGCGGCGTTGCCCATCGATGGCATTGCCGAGGTCTGCTACGCGGATGAGGCGGCCATGGTGGAGAGCTACGCCTCTGACGCGCGATTGCCCTTGCGCGACGACGGCGCCGAGCTCAACGCGCGCGTGAGCACCATCCTCGTCGACGGTCGGGTGATCCTGTGAGGCAGGACCGCATCGGTTTCGTCGGCCTGGGCGACATCGGTGCGCCGATGGCCATGCGCATCCTGGATGCGGGCCATCCACTCACCGTCTACAACCGCACGCGCGAAAAGACGCAGCCCTTTGCCGACAAGGGCGCGAAGGTGGCCGAGAGCCTGAGCGACCTGGCCGCCGGCTGCGACGTGATCTTTTTCTGCGTGAGCCATGGCGAAGCCGTCGAACAGGTGGTCTTCGCACCGGGCGGCCTGGCTGAATCCGGTCGTTCGGGCCAGGTGCTGGTGGACCTCTCCACCATCCACCCGGTGCACACGCAGCAGATGGCCGCGCGCCTGGCCGCCGAGCGTGGCATGGCCTGGGTGGATGCGCCGGTCTCCGGTGGACCGGCGGGTGCCCGGCTGGGCACGCTGGCCGTGATGGTCGGCGGCGAGGCGGCCGTGGTGGAACGCGTGCGCCCGGTGCTCGGCACCTTCGGTGGGCGCATCACCCACATGGGGCCTGTGGGTTGCGGCATGGCCACCAAGGCCTGCAACCAGATGCTCAACTACGGCACCGGCGCGGTGGTGGCCGAGACCCTGAACTTCGCCGCGCGCTTCGGCATCGACCCGGCGCTCATTCCCGAAGCCGTCGCAGGTGGCTTTGCCGACTCCAACGTGCTGCGCAACTACGGCCAGCAGATGGTGGCGGGCACCTACAAGGGCAGCACGCTGACGGCGATGAAGGACATCGACATCATCATGGACCTGGGCCGCCTCACCGGCAGCGCCATGCCGGTGACGAGTCTCGTGGCCTCGTTCTTCCGCATGCAGATCGCGCAGGGCTACACCTCGGGCGGGTTGCCGACCACCATGCGCATGTACGCGCAGGGCCCGTTGAAGGTCTCGGACACGAAGAAGACTTGAACCAAGGACATCCGAAGATGAACGCGAGCGAACAAGGTTTCGACCAGATGGTCGACGTGGTGGTGGTCGGCACCGGTGCCGGCGGCATGTCGGCGGCGGTGACCGCGCGCAAGCTGGGCCTGGACGTGCTGCTGGTGGAGAAGGAAGCGCTGTACGGTGGCACCACGGCCCGTTCGGGTGGGGTGCTGTGGGTGCCCAACAACCCGATCTCGACCGCGCGGCCCGAGCCGGACTCGATGGACGATGCCCGCACCTACATGCGCTACGAATGCGGCGAGTTCTACGACGAGGAACGTGTGGAAGCCTTCCTCACGCACGGCCCCCGCATGGTGGACTTCTTCGTCAAGCAGACCGAGGTCCAACTGATCCCGCTGCCCGAGTACCCCGACTACCACGCCGAGAGCCCGGGGGGCCGCACGGCCGGCCGCTCCATCATGGCCGCACCCATGGACGGACGTGTGCTGGGCGATCGCATCAAGCAGTTGCGCCCGCCGCTCAAGGAGATCACCTTTGTCGGCATGATGTTCAACTCCAGCGCCGAGGTCGGCCATTTCTTCAACGTCACGCGCTCGCTGACCTCGGCGATCTATGTCGTCAAGCGCCTGGTGACACACGCCTTCGAGATGCTGTTCCACGGCCGCGCCATGCGCCTGACCAACGGCAACGCGCTGGCCGCGCGGCTGGCCAAGTCGGCCTTCGACCTCGGCATCCCGATGTGGCTGGAGTCGCCGGTGAAGTCGCTCATCCGCGATGGCGAGCGCGTCACCGGCGTGGTGGTGGGCAAGAAGGACGGCGGCACGGTGCGCGTGGGCGCGCGGCGCGGCGTGGTGCTGGCCGCCGGCGGCTTTCCGCAGGACACCGAGCGCAAGAAGCAGCTCTTCCCGCACGCGCCCACGGGCCAGGAGCACCTGTCTCCCGCACCACCCGGCAACACCGGCGACGGCCTGCGCCTGGCGGAGACCGTGGGTGCCCGCGTGACCACCGACCTGCCCAACGCCGGGGCCTGGATCCCGGTCTCGCGCGTGCAGCGCTCCAACGGCGAGACCGGGGTGTTCCCGCACCTGATCGACCGCTACAAACCCGGCGTCATCGCCGTCAACCGGCGCGGCCAGCGCTTCGCCAACGAGTCGGACTCGTACCACGACGTGGGCATGGCGATGCAGAAGTCCTGCGCCGAGCAGGCCGAGGTGGGTGCCTGGCTGATCGCCGATCACCGCACCATCCGCCGCTACGGCCTGGGTTTTGCCAAGCCCTTCCCGCTGCCACTGGGTGGCCACATGCGTTCGGGCTACCTGCTGCGCGGCTCGACCCTGAAAGAGCTCGCGGCGAAGGCCGGCATCGACGGCGGGCAACTGGAAAAGACCATTGCCGAATACAACCAGGGCGCGGTCGACGGCAAGGACCTGCAGTTCCGCCGCGGCTGGCGCGTCTACAACCGCTTCCTGGGCGACAAGACGCACCAGCCCAATCCCTGCGTGGCACCCGTGGCGCAGGGGCCGTTCTACGCGGTGCGCATCGTCATGGGCGACCTCGGCACCTTCGCTGGCGTGCGCACCGATGCGCGGGCACGCGTGCTCGATGGGCAGGGGCGGCCCATCGCTGGCCTGTTCGCGGCGGGCAACGACAACTCCAGCGTGATGGGAGGCGGCTACCCGGGCGGTGGCATCACGCTCGGTCCGGCCATGACCTTTGGTTTTCTGGCGGCCGAATGCATGGCCGAGCAGGCGCCGGCGCAGGACGCCCCGTCGTCGAAGCAGGCGGTCACCGCCTGATCCGGGTCAGGGCCGCTCGATCAGCGCGGCCCGGCTGGTCTCGAAGGCCCGCCCGGCCTGCTCCGGCAAGGTGCGCGCGCGGTGTTCGCGCGAGATCATCTCCACGCTGAATGGCCCGTCGAAGCCGGTGGCGCGCACGCTGTCGATGAAGCCCTGCACATCCAGCTCACCCTCGCCACACAGCAGGCGCCGCTCGGACGTGTCTTCCCACAGGCTGCCCACCACCTGCCGGCGCGCGTCGCTGAGCTCCACCGCGACCACGCAGCCCGGTGGCAGCGCGGCAATGGCATCGAAGGGCACGCCGCCGCGGTCCACGTGCCAGAGATCCAGCATGAGGCCGCCGTGTGGGTGCCCCGCGCCGAGGATCACCGGCAGCGCCGTGGCCAGATCGTGGATCGCGCTCCAGGGCTGGAACTCGAGCGCGATGCGCGCACCAGCGGTCCTGGCGTTCTCGCACAGCGCGGCGAAATCCTCCACCAGCTTGTCCATCGGCCAGTGCGCCTCGCGGTTTCGGTCACCCACCACCTTGATGTGGCGCGCACCGGCTTCGGCCGCCACCGCCAGCAGGTCTGCCCGCACGCGGTCGGAAGCGGCGCGGCGTTCGCCGTCTGCAAACCAGTCGACGATGAGTTCGAGTTCGAGGAAGCGCAGGCCGTGCTCGCGCAGGCACGCCGCCAGGCCGCGCGGCCCCAGCGCGGGCAGCCAGTGCATCAGGTCTTCATGGGCGAAGCCGATGCCCGCATAGCCGGCGTCGGTGGCCGCGCGGATGCGATCGCGCAGCGAATGGGCGCACACGCGCGAAGGCGAGAAGGGGCCGGTGGCGCCGGAAAGCGTCCAGAAACCCGCGATCAGGTCGACGCCTTGTCGAGTCGTGGCCTGTGTGGACGCCGCATCTTGCATTGGCTGGGAATATAATTGGTCAGTCCATTTGCATCAATAAGAACCGACACCTGCGCGGTGTTGCAACCCGAAGGAGACATCCATGACCGCGGCAACGATCCTGGGGGGCAGCGCACTGCGGGTGGGCAAGCTCCAGACCGGGGCGCAGGCGGACCTTCACGTGCTGGAGCACGAACTGCTGGCCGAGGTGATCCTCGCCGCGGTGGAGGATGCGGGCGTGGAGAAGAAGGACATCGCGTCCATCGTCATGCCGCTGACGCGTGAGTACACGCAGCAGCGCTATTTCGCCACGTTCATGGCCAATGCGCTGGGCATCGAATGCACCGGCTCCCTGATCGAAGCGCGCGGCTATGGCCTGGCCGGTGGCCTCGCGCTCGACCTGGCCGTCAACGAGATCCTGCTGGGGCGCGCCAAGGTGGCGCTGCTCTTCGGTGTGAACTTCGAGACCGCCATTCCCACCGGCACGCACGGCAACCGCAGCATGCGTTCCACGGGCGACGTGGACTTCCACACGCCCGCGCCTTTCGTGCCGATTTCCTGGTACGCCATGGATGCGGCCCGCTACATGCACGAACACGGCGCCACACGCGCCGAGATCGCCAGCGTGGCGGTGAAGAACCGCTACCACGCTTCGCTCAATCCGCTGGCGCAATTCCAGAAGCCGGTCACGCTGGAAGAGGTGCTGGCCCAGCGCCCCATCGTCGAGCCGCTGGGCCTGCTCGAAGTGCCGCCGCGCAGCGACGGCGTGATCTGCATGGTGGTCGCCAGCGAGGACGTGGCCCGCGCCACCGGCAAACCGTATGCGCGCGTGCGCGGTCGCGGTTTCTACCACGACGGCTCGCTGCAGATCAACGACCAGGGCGGCGACATGATCGCCTTCACCGCCGCGCAGAAGGCCGGCGTCACCGCGCTCGCGCAGGCGGGTGTGAAGGTGGACGACCTGGACTTCGCCGAGATCTACGCGCCGTGCACCATCGTCGAAGTGCTGGTGAGCGAAGCGCTCGGCATGTTCCCGCGCGGTCAGGGTGCGAAAGCATGCGCCGCTGGCGAGACCACACTAGGTGGCCGCATCCCCATCTGCACCTCGGGTGGCCTGCTCTCGCGAGGACACCCGCCCAACGTGACTGGGCTGTACAACGCCTACGAGGCGTTCCTGCAACTCACGGGCCGGGCCGATGCGCGCCAGGTGCGGGATGCAGGCCTGGGCCTGTGCACTTCGGAACTGGGCAACTACAACGCCGCGATGATCCACGTCATGGAGGGAGTGCGATGAGCCGCCTGCCGATTCTTGCGGTCGACCGCGACCGCGCCTACCCGCCGCGCGTCACCGAGTTCACGCGCACCTTCTGGGACGCGCTGGCGCAAGGTGATTTCCGCGCCACGCACTGCACCGCCTGCGGCAAGTACAGCTTCCCGCCGCGCACCTTCTGCCGCCATTGCTGGAGCCGCGACACGGTCTGGAAATCCCTCAGTGGCCAGGGGCGCCTGTACTCGCACACCCACATCCACGCGCGGCCCGATGCCTTTGTCGGCGAACCCGGGCCACTGCACGTGGGCATCGTCGACCTGGTGGAGGGGCTGCGCGTGGCGATGCCGATCCACGGCGAGGCGCCGGCGCTGGATACCCCAGTGGAATTGGTGGTGCTGGCGTATCGCGACGGTCCGCTGTTCGCCGCGCGGCCCGCATGAGCGGACCGCGGCGCGCGCTGGTGGTGGGCGCCAGCGGCATCGTGGGCAGCGTGCTGGCGCAGCACCTGGTCACGAACGGCTGGTCGGTCCATGGCCTGGCGCGCCGGCCACCCGTGCAGCCCGGCGTGCAGGCGCTGGCGGTCGACCTGCAGGATGCGCAGGCCACGCGCGCGGCGATCGCGCCGCTGGATGTCTCGCACGTGTTCCATGCCAGCTGGAGCCGGCAGGCGAGCGAAGCGGAGAACTGCCGCGTCAACGGCGCCATGCTGCGCCACCTGCTGGACGCGCTGGCGGGGCATGGGGCGCTGGAACACGTGGCGCTGGTCACCGGCCTCACGCACTACATCGGTCCCTTCGATGCCTACGGCATCCAGGCGGCGCCCACGCCCTACCGCGAGGAGCAGCCCCGCCTGCCGCTGGAGAACTTCTATTACGTGCAAGAAGACCTGCTGCTCGACTTCGCCCGCACACGCCAGGTGGGCTGGAGCGTGCACCGCCCGCACACTGTGATCGGCCACGCCGTGGGCAACGCGATGAACATGGGGCTCACGATCGCCGTGTACGCCACGATCTGCCGCGAGACCGGCCGGCCGTTCCGGTTTCCGGGCACCGCCGCGCAGTGGAACGCCCTCACCGATTTCAGCGATGCCGGCCTGATCGCCCGCCAGCTCGAGTGGGCCGCCACCACGCCCGCCGCGCGCAACCGGGCCTACAACACGGTCAATGGCGACGTGGTTCGCTGGAGCTGGCTGTGGGGCCAGGTGGCGGCGTACTTCGGCCTTGCGGCCCCGGCCTTCGACGGCCAGGCCGCGCCGCTGGCCGAACAGATGCAGAATGCACAGGAACTCTGGCGCGGCATAGCGGCGCGCCATGGCCTGGTGGAACCCGAGCTGGACCGCGTGGCGAGCTGGTGGCATTCCGATGCCAACCTGCACCTGGGCATCGACTGCATGGCCGACATGTCGCGCAGCCGCAAGGCCGGCTTCAACGACTACCGCTGCACGCCCGACGCGCTGTTCGCGCTGTTCGACCGGCTGCAGGCCGAACGCATCATCGCGCCGGTGCGGCGCCAGCAAGGAGACTCGCCATGACGAAGCATCCCGCCCCACTGCCTGATCTGCGCGACCACTCGGGTGTGGTCCCCACCGTGAACCTCGCCGCCGAGGCCGGTCGCAGCGATTTCTACGCGCGCGCCGCCGAGCACCAGCTCGCGCCACTGTGGCGCGTGCTGCATGGCCTGGTGACCGAGAAGCCCGTGCCGCGCTGCGTGCCGGCGATCTGGCACTACCGCGACGTGCGGCCCTTCCTCATGGAAGCCTGCGAACAGATCTCCACCGAGGAAGCCGAGCGCCGCGTGCTGGTGTTCGAGAATCCGGGCCTGCCGGGGCAGTCGCGCATCACGCAAAGCCTGTTCGGCGGTTTCCAGATCGTGCTGCCGGGCGAGATCGCGCCCGCCCACCGGCACGTGGCTTCGGCACTGCGCTTCATCGTCGAAGGCCGCAACGCCTACACCGCCGTGGCGGGCGAGAAGACCATGATGGAGCCGGGCGACTTCGTCATCACGCCCTCGATGGCCTGGCACGACCACGGCCACGAAGGCGAGGGGCCGATGGTGTGGCTCGACGGGCTGGACATGCACATCGTGAACCTGCTGGGCGCCAGCTTTCGCGAGGGCTATCCCGGCAAGGTGCAACCGCTGGACCGACCCGAGGGTGCGGCCATGGCCGAGGCCGGCACCAACATGCTGCCGGTGGACCACGACTTCGGCAAGACGCTGACCTCGCCGATCTTCAACTATCCCTACGCACGCACCCGCGAAGCGCTCGATCGGCTGGCACGCTTTCGCGAGATCAACGCCTGGCACGGCCACAAGATGCGCTACGTCAACCCGGTCAACGGCGACTGGGCCATGCCCACCATGGCCACCAGCATGCAGCTGCTGCCCAAGGGTTTCGAGACACGGCCCTACCGCAGCACCGACAGCACCGTCTTCACGGTGGTGGAGGGCCGGGGTTCCACCACGGTCGAGGGCACGACCATGAACTGGGAACCGCACGATGTGTTCGTGGTGCCGAGCTGGCAGCAGGTCACCCACACCGCCAGCGAAGACGCGGTGCTGTTCACCTACTCAGACAGAGCGGTTCAGGAAAAGCTGGGTCTCCTGCGGGAAGAGCAACTGTAAGCACGCCGCGATGGGCCTTCAGTCCATCGTGATGTTGTGCTCTTTGACCACTTTGCCCCACAGGGCGTGGTCCTTCTTGAGGATGTCGCCCAGGGCCTGCGTCCCGCTTTGCGGCACCACGTTCACACCGCGGATCTTTTCCTGCACGTCGGGCATGGCCACCACTTGGGCGATGGCGTCGGCCACGCGCGTGATGATGGGTTGCGGTGTGCCCGTGCGGGCCACCAGGCCGAACCAGGTCTCGGTGTCGTAGCCGGGCACCACTTCGCCGATGCTGGGCACGTCGGGCAGCAGCGGGCTGCGTTTGCCGGTGGACACGCCGAGCACGCGCATCTTGCCTTCGGCCACGAGGCCACGCGTGGCCGACGAAGGCGTGGACAGCATGTACTTGGTCTGCCCGCCCAGCAGGCCTTGCGCCGCAGGGCCCGCGCCGGGGAAGGGCACCATCACCATGCCCTTGATGCCCGCCGCACCGTGGAATGCTTCCATGGCGAGCTGGCCAACGCCGCCGAGGGCCGAGGCACCCCATTCGAGCTTGCCCGGGTTGGCGCGCGCGTACTCCACGAACTCCTTGAGCGTGGCCGGTGTCGACGGGTGCGTCATCAGCACCATGGGGGAGGTGCCGATCAGCGAGACCGGCACGAAGTCCTTCATGGCGTCGTACAGCGGCTTGCGCTGCACGAGTGGCACGGTCACCAGGCCACTGCCATGCAGCAGGAAGGTGTAGCCATCCGCCGGTTGCGTCGCCACATACTGCGATGCAATGGCGCCGCCCGCGCCGGCCTTGTATTCCATGATGACCGGCTGGCCCAGCAGCTTGGCCAGGGGCTCCTGCAGGTGGCGACCGAGCACGTCGTTGGTGCCGCCAGCCGCAGCCGGCACGATGAACTTGATGGGCTTGCTCGGCCAGTTGTCCTGGGCCAGCGCCGACGAGGCCAGGAAGGTGAAGGCGAGCGAAGCGAGGAGGGTGCGGCGAGGCAACATGGGGTGTCTCCAGACGATGTTGTGGACAGGAATTGGTCTATATGGCTATAGGACAGACCAATGGAATCTGAGAGGCATAATAGCCCGATCACTTGGAATCCGAGTGAGTAAAACCCCTCACGGCGCATTGCTGTGAACGCATGGACAGCGCCTTTCAGGAGTTCCCCTTGACCACAAAAAGCACCGCTTCAGAATCACCCGCGCGCGTGGCCGTCGTCACCGGCGCGGGCGATGGCATCGGCTGGGCCACGGCACAGCGCCTGGCACAGGATTTCGCCCACGTGGTGATCGCCGACGTGCGCGCCGATATCGCCGAAAAGCGAGCGATCGAACTGGGTGCCGGCCACCTCGGCCTGGGTTGCGACGTGACGTCGGAGGCCGACGTTGTCGCGCTCATGAAGAAGGTGCAGGAGCGTTTCGGCCGCCTCGACGCGCTCGTGAACAACGCCGGCATCGGCGAACAGACCGTGATGACGCTGGAGCAGACGGTGGATGCGTTCGACCGCATCCTGGCGGTGCACCTGCGCGGCACCTTCCTGGCCAGCCGCGAGGCCGGGCGCATCTTCGTGCAGCAGCAGTCGGGCGCCATCGTCAACATCAGTTCCATCGCCGGCCTGCAGGGACACCCCGGACGCAACGCCTATGGCGCGGCCAAGGCCGGCATCTCCACCATGACCGCGGCCATGGCCGGCGAATGGGCGCGCGACGGCATCCGCGTGAACGCGGTGGCGCCGGGCTATGTGCTGACCGATCTGGTAAAGAGCCTGGCGGCCAATGGCGCGCTGAACCTCGCGGATCTCGAAAGCTGCACGCCCATGGGCCGCACGGCGCGCCCGGAGGAAATCGCCGAAGCCATCGCCTTCCTGGCATCCGAACGCGCCAGCTTCATCACCGGCGTCACGCTGCCGGTGGACGGCGGCTGGGCCTCGTTCGGCGCGCCGCCGGCCAAGCTCGGCACGGTGGCCGAGAAGCGCGTCAAGCCGAAGTGACGCGTTGATGGCGACGTTCGACGGCCGCTGCATCCTCGTCACCGGTGGCGCCGGCGACATCGGCCGCGCCACCGCGCGCGCCTTCCTGCAGGCCGGTGGCCGCGTGCACCTGGTGGACATCGACGGTGATCGACTGGCGCAGGCGCAGCAGGCGCTGGCACCGATGGGCGAGGTGTCGACGCACCGCTCGGCCCTGGACTCGCCAGCGGCCTGCCGCGAGGCCTTCGCCTCGTGTGGGCAGGCGGTGGCGGCGCTGGTGCACATGGCCGGTGTGTTCGAACCGGACCCGCTCGACGCGGACGACCGCAGCGTGTGGGAGCGCGCCATCGGCAGCAACCTCACCAACGCCTACGACATGGCCATCGCCTTTCGCGCGCAGCACCAGCCGGCATCGGGTGCGGGCCGCATCGTGCTCTGCAGTTCGCGCGCCTTCCAGCGCGGTGCCGCAGGGCGCGCGGCCTACACCGCCGCCAAGGGCGGCATCGTCGGACTCACGCGCACCTTCTCGCGCGAGTTCGCGCCGCACATCCTCGTCAATGCGGTCGCGCCGGGTCTCATCGAAACGCGCATGACCACCGACGTGATCGCCCGCTTTGGCGATCAGCGCATGGCCGAGATTCCGCTGGGCCGCTACGGCACGCCCGACGACATCGCGGGGGTGGTGAAGTTCCTCTGCGGTCCGGACTCGGCCTACATGACCGGGCAACTGATCACGGTCGACGGTGGGGTGCTGAACTCGTCCTGAGTTCAGTCTTTACCAACATCGCGCACCGCATCGAGGTTGGTCAGCATGCGGTTGAGGTAGCCGATCAGCGCATCGCGTTCTTCGGCGCTGAAGCCGGACAGCAGCGCCTCCTCGCGCGCCGTGGCCAGCTTGATGATGCGGTCGTGCTGCTTCTTGCCGGCCGGCGTGGTGGCGTATTCGATCTTCCGCAGGCCCAGCGGGCGCGACTTGAGGAAGCCGCGTTCCTGCAGCAGCGCCACGCTGCGGCTCACCGCCGCCTTGTCCAGCCCCATGAGGTCGCAGGCGCTGGACGCGGTGGACCAGGGGTAGATCTCGAAGTAGGAGAGCACCCGCCAGTCGGCCACGCCCATGTCGAAGCGGGCACGGTAGAGGCTGGAGGCGCTGCTGGCCATCTTGTTGGACAGCCACAGCAGCAGGCCAGGCACGTAACGGTCGAGGTCGAGTTTCATGCCCCGAATGGTAGTGCGAGCCGGCCCTAGGCCTGCACAAACCCTTCGTAGTTCTTTTCCGCCACGCCTTCGATGATGCGCCGGTAAGCCGGCACGCCCGCCACATAGGGCATGAACACGCGGGGCTTGCCCGGCATGTTGGCGCCCACGTACCAGGAGTTGCCCACTGGGTACAGCGTCTGGTGCGCCACCTCGTTCACGTGGTCCACCCACTGGTCTTCGTGGGCCAGATCGGCTTCGATGCGCTGCGTGCCCTGGGCGCGGCTGCGCTCGAGGAAGTTGGTGATCCAGTCCACGTGGGTCTCGATCGAATGCACCACGTTGCTGAGCACCGAAGGGCTGCCCGGACCGGCGATGACGAACAGGTTGGGGAAGCCGGCGATGGACACGCCCAGGTAGGTGCGTGGGCCCGCGGCCCACTTCTCGCGCAACGACTGGCCACCCGAGCCCCGGATGTCGATGGCCAGCAGGGCGCCGGTCATGGCGTCGAAACCGGTGGCAAACACGATGGCATCGAGCTCGTGGTGGCCTTGCGAAGTGCGCAGGCCCGTGGGGGTGATCTCGGTGATCGGGTTGGCTTTCACGTCCACCAGGTCCACGTTGTCGCGGTTGAAGGTCTCGTAGTAGTTGGTGTCCACGCACAGGCGCTTGGTGCCGAAGGGCAGGTCTTCCTTCGGGCACAGGATCTCCGCCTTGGCCGGATCCTTCACGGTCGCGCGGATTTTTCCGCGCGCGAAATCGGCGGCGTACTTGTTGGCCACGGGGTTGCGCATCAGGTCGTTGAACGCGCGCAGCATGCGAAAGCCCCCACCCGCGCCGCGCCAGCGGAACTCGAACTCCTTGAGCCGTTCCTCGTCGCTCACCTCCAGGGCGCTCTTGTCGTTGGCGCTGAGGAACTGGCCGGTGACGGCCTCGCGGCCCAGTGCCCGGCGCTCGGCGTAGTGCGCCTTCACGTGCGCCAGCGTGGCCTCGGTCAGGGGTTCGTTCTGGGCCGGCACGCTGAAGTTCGCGGTGCGCTGGAACACGGTGAGGTGGGCCGCCTGTTCGGCGATCACCGGTGTCATCTGCACACCGCTTGAGCCGGTGCCGATCAGGCCCACGCGCTTGCCGGCGAAGTCCACGCCTTCGCGCGGCCAGTTGGCGCTGTGGTACCACTGCCCGTTGAAGGTGTCGAGGCCCTTGAAGTTCGGTGGCTGCGGGATCGACAGGCAGCCGGTGGCCATGATCACGTACTGGCTCTGGAAACGCTCGCCCGCCTCCGTCACCACGGTCCAGCGCGTGCGGGCGTCGTCGAAGCTCGCGCTGGCCACGCGGGTGTTGAGCTGGATGTCCTTGCGCAGGTCGAAGCGGTCGGCGACGTGGTTGATGTAGCGCAGGATCTCGGCCTGCGGTGCGTAGCGCTCGCTCCAGTTCCACTCCTGTTGCAGTTCCTCGCTGAAGGAATAGGAGTAGTCCAGGCTCTCCACGTCGCAGCGGGCGCCGGGGTAGCGGTTCCAGTACCAGGTGCCACCAACGCCGTCACCGGCTTCGAGCACGCGCACCGAAAGGCCCAGGCCTCGGGCGCGGTGCAGCTGGTACAGGCCGGCAAAGCCTGCGCCAACGATGATCATGTCCACCTCTCTGGTGGTCGGGTTGCTCATGGATGTCTCCTCGGGTGTCGGGTGGGTGGCGGGACGCCGGTTCACCCCGATTCTGAATGCGTCAAGTTGAGTTGTCAACCTAATAGGTTGAATGAACAACAAAACGTGCCTGTCGCGCTGATGCAGGACATAATGGTCAAGCCATTGATCGGATTCGATGGATTTCCCACCACCGGCCACCCAGGAGACAGCGAAACATGGACAAGGAAATCGAAGACCTGCTGCAGAAGGTCAAGGAAGCCAACCGCAAGCCGTTCTGGCAGAGCACGCCGCAGGAAGCGCGCAGCGGCCCCATGCTCATGGCCCTGCTGTTCGGTGAACCGCCGGCCGTCGAGCGCGATGAAAGCTTCACCATTCCCTCGTCCGGCGGCTTCGCGCTGCCGGTGCGCCTGTATGTGCCCTCGAGCAAACCCAAGGGCCTGATCGTCTACTTCCATGGCGGCGGCTGGGTCATCGGCACGGTGGCCGGTTACCACCCCTTCACCGCCACCCTGGCCAACCGCACCGGTTGGGCGGTGCTGTCGGTGGACTACCGGCTCGCGCCCGAACACCCCTTCCCCCTGCCGGTCGAAGACGCCCTGGCCGCGGTCCGCTGGGCCGCCTCGGCCGAAGCGGTGAAGGCACTGGGCGTCGCGCCGGGTGCACTGATCACCATGGGTGACAGCGCCGGCGGCAACCTGGCCACGGTGGCCTCGCGCATCCACAACGCGGGCAAGCCTGCGCGGAACGTGGACCTGCAGGTGCTCGCCTACCCGGTGGCCGACCACCGTTTCGAGACCGGTAGCTACGGCGAATTCGCCGAAGGCAACCTGCTCACGCGCAACGACATGAAATGGTTCTGGGACCACTATTGCCCCGACGTGTCCAGGCGTGCCCACCCCGATGCCTCGCCCATCCATGCGAAGGACCTGTCGGCTTCGCCCGCCGCCCTGATCGTCACCGCCGGCCGCGACCCGCTGCGCGACGAAGGCGAGGCCTATGGCCAGAAGCTCAAGGAAGCCGGTGTGCCCACCGAAGTGGTGCGCGGCGAAGGCCTGGTGCATGGCTTCCTGGCCATGATCCACTACGCGCCGAGCGCGGGCCGTGCCTTCGAGAAGATGGTGGCCGCCATCGCGCGCGCCACCGACGCCGGCTGATCGGCGCGCGGGGTCACCGGACCCGGGTCTTGAGCGCCGCCAGCGTGACCAGCAGGTCCAGCGTGGGGGTGGACACGCCGTGCTCGCGCGCCATGCGCAGCGGCGCGAGGAACATGCTTTCGATTTCGATGGCCCGGCCCGCGGCGGCGTCCTGCGCGATGCTGGGCACATGGGGCGAACGCTTCGCGAACGCCAGCTGAGCGGCAAAGTCGATCTCGACCCGGCTGCCCACGGCCGTGGCGATGGCCGCCACCTCCGCCTGGATGCGGAAGCGCGCATCCACCAGCACCTGTTCTGCAAACAGATCCCGTATCGGCACGGGCGCGAGCACGCCCATGGGACCTGAACCCAGGTTGAGCGCGAGCTTGGACCAGATGGCGTCGCGGATGGCGGGGGTGGTCTCCACCGGGAAGCCGGCGTCGCGCAAGGCCTGCGCGGCGCGCTGCAGGCGGGGCGTGTCCCGCCCATCGGGCTCACCCAGCGTGAGCGGGCGGTTGCCACCCTTCACCTCGATCACGCCCGGTGCCAGCACCGTGCAGGCGCTGGACGTGACGCTGCCGATCACGCGCCGCGGCCCGATGCGCTGCCAGAGGCCATTACCCGGATCGAGTTCGGGCAGGCGCAGGTCGTTGCGCGCGCCGTCCAGACCATGGTGGTACCACCAGGGAATCCCGTTCTGCAGGAAGAGCACCGGCGTGTCCGGCCCCAGCAATGAGGCGATGGCCTCGGCGGCGGAAGGCAGGGCGTACGACTTGAGCGTGACCAGCACGAGGTCCTGCGCGCCGAGATCGCGGGCGTCGTCGCTGGCCGTGACCTTGGCCGTGAGATCGCCGGTATCGGTGCGCAGCGTCAGGCCCGAGCGCCGCACCGCATCCAGCGTGGCGCCGCGCACCACCACGCTGACGTCCATGCCCGCGCGGGCGAGCAGGGTCGCGAAGTGGCCGCCGGTGGCGCCGGCGCCGAACACGGCGATCTTCATGGGGGCGTGACCTTCTGTTCCGGGTCGTTGGCTTCGAGGTGCTCGCGATCGGCGTGCAGTTCGATGAGCTTGTTCAACAGCAGCAGCAACTGCTTGCGCTCGGCGCGCGGCAGGGGTTCGAGCACCGCCTCGCGCGTTTCACGCGCCGCCACGCTGGCCTCGCGCAGCACCTTCTCGCCCTCTTCCGTGAGGTGCAGCGTGCGCGCGCGGCGGTCGCTGGGGTGGGGCCGGCGTTCGATCAGCGCCTTGGCTTCCAGCCGGTCGATCACGCCGGTGAGCGTGGCCTTGTCGAACTTGATCAGGGCCGAAAGCCGCGTGGCGTCCACCCCCGGATGCTCGTGGATGCCCACGAGCGAAGCGAACTGCACCGTGGTCAGGTTGTGGGGCGTGAGCTGTTCGGTGGCAATGGCCACGGAGAGCTGGAACGCGCGGCGGAAGAGGTAACCGGGCGCCTGGCGCAGATCCCGGATCGAGAGGATGGGCATGGACGCAGTGTAGGGGCGTGGTTCGCAAGGGGCTTGGCAGATTCTATTTGAATAGATATAGTATGTATACAAACAATATCGAGCTGGAGACTTCGATGCAAACCCCGATCTGTGAACGCCTCGGCTGCGAGGCCCCCATCTTTGCGTTTTCCCATTGCCGCGACGTGGTGGTCGAAGCCACCCGGGCCGGCGGCTTCGGTGTGCTCGGCGCCGTGAGTTTCTCGGCCGAGCAGCTCGAGCGCGAGCTCAAGTGGATCGACGAGCACGTGGACGGCAAGCCCTATGGCGTGGACGTGCTCATCCCGTCCAACTACGACAAGGCGGCCGAGGCCGCCGAGCAGCCGGTGCAGGACCTGTTGCCGGCCGAGCAGCGCCAGTTCATGGAAGACCTGCTGGAGCGGGAGGGCGTGCCGCCGCTCAGCCCCGACGACGCCCAGGCGGCGCGCGAGGAACTCATCGGCCGCGGCCGCAATTCCACACCGGCCGCGGCGCGCAAGCTGATCGACGTGGCGCTGCGCCACCCGCAGGTCAAGCTCATCGTGAGTGCGCTGGGCACGCCGCCCAAGACCCTGGTGGAGGAGCTGCACGCGCGCGGCATCCTGGTGGGCTCGCTCTGCGGCAAGCCCGAGCACGCGGCCGACCAGCGCGACGTGGGGGTGGACCTCATCGTGGCGCAAGGCACCGAAGCCGGCGGCCACACCGGCCAGATCTCCACGCTGGTGCTGGTGCCACAGGTGGTGGACCTGGTCTCGCCGGCGGGCGTGGCGGTGCTGGCCGCTGGCGGCATCAGCCGCGGCAGCCAGATCGCTGCCGCTTTCGCGCTGGGCGCGCAGGGCGTGTGGATGGGCACGGTGTGGCTGGGCACGCGCGAGAGCGAGCTCACGCCGATGGAAAAGGAAGTGCTGTTCAAGGCCCGCACCGAAGACGCGGTGCAGCGCAAGTACCAGACGGGCAAGACCGTGCGCATGATCCGCAGCAAGGCATCCGAAGCCTGGGAGAAGCCGGGTGCGCCCAAGCACCTGCCGCCACCGCTGCAGAACGTGCTGTACCACAGCGCCCGCATCCGCATCGAGAAGGCGCGCCGCGCCGACCTGTGCTCGTTTCCCGCCGGCCAGGTGGTGGGGACGATGCGCGAAGAGACATCGGTGCGCCAGGTCATGGCCGACCTGATGAACGAGTACGCAGAGACCGCCGAGCGACTGTCTCCCCTGATCAACCTCTGACCACGCACTTCACACCACCATGAGCCAGATCACGCAAAAAGAGTTCTGCACCGTCGAGCGCGACGGCCACCTCACCATCGTCACCATCAACCGGCCCGACGTGATGAACTCCACCCACTTCGAGGCAGACGAAGAGCTGCACGAGGTCTGGAATGAATTCGCTGCCGACGACGAACAATGGGTCGGCATCATCACCGGCGCGGGCGACAAGGCATTCAGCACCGGCAACGACCTGAAGGTGCATGCCCAGCGCGGCGTGCGCCACTTCCCGCCCACCGGCTTCGCGGGCCTGACCACGCGCTTCGACCTGGACAAGCCGGTGATCGCGGCCGTCAACGGCATCGCCATGGGCGGCGGCTTCGAGCTGGCGCTGGCCTGCGACCTGGTGATCGCCGCGGAGAACGCCTTCTTCGCGCTGTCCGAACCGCGCGTGGGCCTCGCGGCCCTGGCCGGTGGCGTGCAGTACCTGCCACGCGCCATCGGCCTGCCGCGCGCCATGGGCATTCTGCTCACCGGCCGGCGCGTGCCCGCCGCCGAAGGCTTCGACCTGGGCTTCGTGACGGCGCTGGCGCCGGCCGGCGGTGCGCTGGCCGAGGCGCGCAAGTGGGCCGACCAGATGCTGGAGTGCTCGCCGCTGTCGCTGCGCGCCACCAAGGAAGTGGCGCGCAAGACCATGCTCGGCGACGACTTCGAGACCAAGCTCATGGCCGCGCGCGAGTTCCCCGCCGCGCAACGCCTGCGCACCAGCGAGGACTACAAGGAAGGGCCGCGCGCCTTCGCCGAAAAACGCAAACCCCAATGGAAGAACCGCTGATGATGGACAAGACCCGGATTCCCGTCATCATCGGCACCGGCCAGGTGACCGACACCACTTCGCCACCCGAGACTGCGCGCTCACCGCTGCTACTGATGCTGGAGGCCGCGCAACTGGCAGCGACCGACAGCGGCGCGGGCGAAGCGCTGCTGCGCTCGCTCGATTCGGTGACCGTGATCCGCCTGTTCTCCGACACGGTGCCGCGCTTTGCGTCGCCTTTCGGCAAGCTGGTCAACCCGCCCTGGTCGCTGGCCAGGCGCCTGGGCGCGCAGCAGGCCACCGACCTGGTCTATCCCCCGCAGGGTGGGGATTCGCCCCAGGTGCTGCTGGCGCGCGCCTGCGAGCGCATCGCCCAGGGCGAATCGCAGGCGGCGCTGATCGTGGGCGGCGAAGCCTTGCGCACGGAGCTCGCGGCCAAGCGCGCCGGGCTGGCGCTGCAATGGGGCGAGGACGCGCCTTCCCAGCCCGATGGGCTGGACGGCGTGAAGGACATGTACACCGCCGAGGAAGAGGCGCACGGCATGCGCTCGGCGATCGCGATGTACGGCCTCATCGGCCAGGCGTTGCGAGGCGCGGCAGGCCAGTCGGTGGACCAATACCGCATGGCCAGTGCGCACCTCTTCGCCGGCCTGGCCGCCGTGGCCAAGGCCAATCCGCTGGCCACGCGCCGCGCCGGCTACAGCGCCGAGGCCATCGGCACGGTCACGCCGGAGAACCCGTACGTGGGCTTCCCGTTCACCAAGCTCATGACGGCCAGCGCCTTCATCGACCAGTCCGCCGCGTTCATCGTGGTGTCCGAGGCGCGCGCCGACGAACTGGGCATTCCGCAAGATCGTCGTGTCTACCTGCACGGCAGTGCGGCCGCGCACGACGAGTGGTTCGTCAGCGATCGACCGAAGCTGGACCAGTCACCCGCCATGCGGCTCTGCGCAGAGCACGCCCTGGTGCAGGCCGGCCGATCGCTCGACGAGGTGGGTTTCCTCGACATCTACAGCTGCTTTCCTTCGGCGGTGCAGATCGCCTGCAAGGAACTCGGCATTTCGGCCGACGACCCGCGCCAGTTGACCGTCACCGGCGGCCTGCCGTACTTCGGCGGACCCGGCAACAACTACGTGACGCACGCCATCGCGGAGATGGTGCGGCGCGTGCGCGGTCAGCCCGGCTCGTTCGGTCTGGTCATGGCCAATGGCGGGCTGGTGACCAAGGAGGCCGTGGGCGTGTACTCCACCCAGCGGCCCGCGCAACCCTTCGTGCGCGAGCACCCCTCGCTGATCCAGGACCAGATCGACCGCAACCCGAAGCAGGTGCTCAACCACGCGCCGCAGGGCGAGGCGGTGATCGAGACCTACGCCGTGCTGCACGGCAAGAACGGCCCCGAGCGCGGCGTGCTGTTCGGCAGGCTGGTGGCCACCGGCGATCGTTTCCTGGCCAATACGCCCGATGACGCGGCCACGCTGGCGCGTCTGGAATCCACCGAAGCCCTGGGCCTGGGTGGGCAGGTGTCTCGCGTGGGCGAGCGCAACGTCTTCGTGCCGGCCTTCTAGGCCAGCAGCGGAAGTCCATCGCGATGCCCGCAGTCCGCACAGGCTTCCTGCACCAGTTGCCGCATGGCGCTGCGCACCCACTGGTGCAGGGGCTGGCGGTGGGTGCGTTCGTGCCAGACCATGGTGGTCTTGAACGGCGCGATGTCGACCGGCAGCTCATGCAGCCGCAGCGACAGCGCCGATTCGCTGCGCCGGGCCAGCCAGGTGGGCATGGTGCACAGCAGGCTGGAGTGGGCCACGATCTCCGGTGCCAGCAGGATGGAGTGGACACGCGCACCCACGGTGCGAACCAGGTTGCGCGACTTCAGCGCCTCGGCCACCGAGGACTCCGCCCACGACAAGGCAACGTTCGGCGCGGTGGTGAGCACATGCCGCTCGCGCATGAAGGCCTCCAGCGTCAGCCGATCCTGCTGGATGCGGGGATGCCGTGCCGAGCGGATTGCCGAGAGCGACTGGATCAACAGGTCGCTCGCGTACATCTGCTCCGGCACCGTGGTGAGGTAGCCCGCCGCCAGATCGATGCGACCCTCGGCCATCTGAGCAAAGAGATTGGTGTGATCCATGCGCTGGATCGCGACGCGCAGCTGGGGCGCTTCGAGGTCGAAGCGGCCGACCAGGCGCGGCCCGAGCAGCACCGTCATGGCGTCCGACATCGCCAGTGTCAGCGTGCCTTCGGCGCGGGCCGGTTCGAAAGGGCGGGGGTCGGAGAAGATGTCCTCCAGCACCGCCAGGCCGGTCTTGACCAGCTCGGCGAGCTCCACCGCGCGCGGCGTGAGCTCCATGCCCTTGCCGGTGCGCACCAGCAGCGGATCGCGCGTGAGTTCGCGCAGGCGCGAGAGCGCGTTGCTCATGCCCGGCTGGCTCATGCCCAGGCGATTGGCCGCGCGCGTGACCGATTTTTCGGCCAGCAGGGCTTCCAGGCAGAACAGCAGGCTGACCTCGATGCGCTGGGTGCTCATGGCGGATCATTCATTCGAGACTTGAATGGTCCAATTCTAGGTCCTTTGTTGTTCATCGGGGCCGCGCTGGGTCTAATGCGGCGAAGCCATCGGAGCGCGTTTTCCCTCGGTGAACACCGCTTCGGCCTCCCTGGAGACAAGGTGCGCGGCGCAGCCCGCACCCCAGCCTGAGCCATCACCATGAGCCATAGCGCCACCCTGAACGCGACCGCCCCGGACCAACGCAGCCGGCCTTTGCGCGAGAGCAACGAGCTCGTGATGGTGCGCGACGCGGCGCGCGCGCTGCTGGATGCCGAGTGGCCCAGCCAGCACGCCGCGGCCCTGGCGATGCGCCCGGACGAAGTGCGCCGCCTCTGGCAGCACGCGGTGCGCCAGGGCTGGTCCCAGCTCGATCTGAACGACCCGGAGTTCGGCCTGGCCGCCGCGCTGGTGCTGCAGCAGGAACTCGGTCGCGCCGAATGCCCCTTGCCCCTGGCGGACGCGCTGCTGGCCGACGCGGTGCTGGCGACGTCCACCCAGCCGGCCGCGAAGGCCTTGCGCGCCGCCCTGCACGAGGGCGACCTGGTGCCCACCTGGTGCTTCGGCCCCGAGAGCGGCGAGGCCGATGCCTTCGAATTGAACGACGAAGGCGCGGCGCCGAGCGCGCGCCTGGCCTTCGTGGAGAACACGGCGGTGGCCACGCACCTTTTCGTGATGACCGGCCGTGCGCGCGAGGTGCTGGTGGTTCCGATGTCGACCGCCCACGTGCGGCCCACGCCCGGCCTGGCCAGGCCCGCGCTGGCCGACGTGGTGTTCGAACGCGCCACGCAGTTCGAGCGCATCGACACCGCGTTCGATCTCGCGAGCGCGCCGGGCCAGGCCCGGTTGCTGCTGGCCGCGCGCGCGCTCGGGGCCACGCGCCACGGGCTCGACCTGCTGTGCGACTACGCGCGGGTGCGTACCCAGTTCGGCCAGAAGATCGGCCAGTTCCAGGCCATCCAGCACAAGCTGGCCAATGGCCTGATCGGTGTGGAGGTGTGCCGCCTGGCGCTGCTGCACGCGGCGGGAGCCGACGACAGCGCGCCGCCCATGGTGCGCGCCGCCACGGCGGTGGCGCTGGCCGGGCAGTACCTGCGCCAGGTGGTGCTGGAACTGCACCATGGCTTCGGCGGCATCTCGTTCTGGGAAGAGCATGAAATGCCGCGCATCTTCCGCCGCGTGCACGGCGACCTCACGCGCCTGGGTGGCGTGGGCGCGGCGCGCGCAGAACTCGCGCGCACGCTGCTGATGCCGGGTGCGCGCATGCCCGAGTTCGACCTGGGTGAACAGGCCAATGCGTTTCGCCGCGAAGTGCGCGACTGGCTGGCCACGAACTGGGACCACCGCTATCCCGACGAAACCCTGGGCCAGCCGCTGAACCACCGCAAGGCCCGCCAGGACTTCAGCCGCAAACTGGGCGCGCGTGGCTGGCTGGGCGTGAGCTGGCCGCGCGAATATGGCGGCCAGGCGCGCAGCGCGCTGGAGCACCTGGCCTTCGAGGAAGAGATGGCCTACAGCGAAGCGCCGGTGACCTTCCACAACACGGCGGCCACCATGATCGGGCCGACGCTGATCCGCTACGGCTCCGCGCAGCAGAAGCAGGTGTTCCTGCCCGGCATCGCGCGTGGCGACATCTCGTTCGCACTCGGCTACAGCGAGCCCGACCACGGCTCCGACCTGGCCGGCATCCGCACCGCCGCCACGCCGCTGCCGGGTGGCGGCTGGCGCATCCGGGGACAGAAGATCTTCACGTCCACCGCCGGTTTCTCCACCCACGTCTGGCTGGCCGCGCGCACCGACCCGTCGCAACAGCGCCACCGCGGCATCAGCGTCTTCATCGTGCCACTGGATGCGCCAGGCATCACGCTGCAGCCCATGAGCGGCATCAACGGCCACCGCTCCAACGTGGTGTTCTACGACGACGTGCAGGTGGATGAGGACGCGCTGGTCGGCGAGCTGCATGGCGGCTGGGACGTGATCACCGCCGCGCTGGCTTTCGAGCGCGTCTCGCTTGCGGCCATCGCGGCGCGCTCGCGCGGTTACTTCGACCTGCTGCTCGCGCACGTGCAGACCGCGCGCGCGGCCGGCCAGGCCCTGGCGTTGAACCCGCTGGTGCGCGACCGCATCGGCCAGCTCGCCGCGCAGATCCAGGCTGCACGCCTGCTGGCCGTGAACACCGCGCTCGTGGTGCAGGACGGCGAGGTGCCGGTGCACCAGGGCGCGATGGTGAAGGTCTTCGCCAGCGAATTGATGGAATCCCTGTCCGAAACCGTCTTCGACCTCGTGGGCACCGGTGCCACGCTGGAGTCGGGTGCCCTGAGTGCCCTGCTCGATGGCCGATTCGAATACGCCGTGCGCGACGCCTTGCTCTACACGATCGGCGGCGGCACCAACGAGATCCAGCGCACCCTGATTGCCCAGAGAGGCATGGGGATGCCGCGCTGAGCGCGCCGCTCGCGAAAGCGGAATTTCACCTCGCACCACCCTAGAAGGAGACCTCCATGACCCTGAACCGCCGCAGCCTCCTGGCCGCCACCTGCGCCCTCGCGCTCACCCCTGCCGTCCACGCACAGGCCTACCCGGACCGACCGGTGAAAATCATCTACACCTATGCCGCCGGCGGTTCTGGTGATGCGTTGACACGCCTGTTGGCGCTGCACATGAGCAACACCCTGGGACAGAGCGTCGTTGTCGAGAATCGAACGGGGGCGTCTGGTGGCGTGGGGGTCATGGCCGTCGCGCGTGCGCCCGCCGATGGCTACACTTTTCTTTTGACCACGATCACCACGGTGGTGCAGGTGCCCATGGTCATGCGGGACAACACCTTCGATCCCTTGAAGTCGCTCACGCAAGTGGCCAATATTTCGACGCAGCCACTCGCCCTGGTGGCGCACCCCAGCGTTCCGGCCAATGACTTTCCCTCTTTCGTGGACTGGGCGAAAAAACAACCCGACGGTGTGCACGTCGCTGTCGCAGGTCCTACCCTGGAGGTGGCCTCTGCGCTGGTCAACAAGGGTGCCAACATCAAGATGGTGAACGTGCCCTATCGCGGCAATGCACCCGCATTTCAGGCATTGCTTGGCGGCGAAGTGAAGCTTTTCTTCACAACGCCGTCCGGGTCTCTGCTCGACTTCGTCAAGCAAGGCAAGGTCAAGGTGTTGGGGGTGACATCGGCCAATGCCTCACCCACCATCCCGGGCGGTGAACCCATCAGCAAACACACGGGCGGCTATGTGCAGGAAATCAATTTTGCGGTGTGGGGCCCTCCCAACCTTCCTCAACCCATTCTCGCCAAAGTCAGCGACTCGATTCGAAAGGCCATGGCTCATCCAGAGGTGGCCGAGAAACTGGCCATGATGGGTATGGCACCTGCCCACGGAGAAGCCGCCCGCGTGACGAGCATCACCGAGCACGAGGCCGCCAACATCAAGCGCGCGATGGAGATCGCCACCATCAAGTACGGCGAGTGAGCGCGCCATGAAGCTGCATGCGCCCATGCGCGAGCGGGTGTCCGAAGCCGAGTGGTCCACCCGGGTGGACCTGGCTGCGTGTTACCGCCTGGTGGCCCGCTACGGCATGGCCGACCTCATCTACAACCACATCACGGCGCGCGTGCCGGGCGAAGAGGGCCACTTCCTCATCAACCCCTTCGGCTTTCTCTACGAAGAGATCACCGCGTCCTGCCTGTTCAAGATCGACCTCGAAGGCCGCGTGATCGAGCGACCGGACGTGCCCTACGAGATCAACCCGGCGGGCTTCGTGATCCACAGCGCGGTGCATGCGGCGCGCCACGACGTCGAGTGCGTGATCCACACCCACACGCGCGCCGGCATGGCGGTCTCGGTGATGGAATGCGGGCTGCTGCCGGCCACGCAGGGCGCCCTGCGGTTTCATGAACGGCTGGCCTACCACGACTTCGAAGGTCCCGCGGTGGACGAAGGCGAGCGCGAGCGGCTGGTGGCCGACCTGGGCACGAACGACGCGCTGGTGCTGCGCAACCACGGCCTGCTCACCTGCGGCCGCAGCATCGCCGAGGCCTTCCTGCTGATGAACCGGCTGGAGATGGCCTGCCGCGTGCAGATCGACTTCATGGGTGCGAACACGCCGCTGCGGCTGCCCACGCCCGAGGTGATGGCGAAGACCGCGCGCGTGCTGGCGCCGTCCACCTTCACCGGCCGGCAGGGCAGCGAGGCGGCCCTGGGCAACTGGAACGGCCAGCGCGAGTGGTCGGCGTTGCTGCGCCAGCTCGACCGCGCCGATCCCTCTTACCAACATTGAACCTTCACCCATGTTCCAACTGGACCAGATCGAACGGCAACTGCCCACCGCACCCAGGCGAAACCCCTCGGCGCCCACCGCGCTCGGCGGCATCCGCGTCGTCGACTTCAGCCACTTCATCGCCGGCCCCTATGCCACGATGATGCTGGCCGACTTCGGCGCCGACGTGATCAAGATCGAGGCGCCGGGCAAGGGCGATGACTTCCGCCATTACCCGCCGACCGATGCGAGGCTGCCGGCGCAGGGCGCCTCGTTCTTCTTCGCCAACCGCAACAAGCGCAGCGTGGCGCTGGACCTGAAGAACGCCGCCGCGCTGGCGGTGGTGCGCGAGCTCATTGCCGCCAGCGACGTGCTCGTGGAGAACTTCTCCACCGGCGTCATGCAGCGCTTCGGACTCGATCCCGAGACCTGCCTGAGGCTCAACCCGCGCCTGGTGTACTGCTCGGTGCCGGCCTACAGCCGCGATGGCGAGTTCGCCGACCGCTCCGGTTTCGACCCGGTGGTGCAGGCCGAGAGCGGCTTCATGTCGATGAACGGCCATGCCGACCGCGATGGGGTGCGAGCGCTCTCGCCGGTGATGGACATCGGCACCTCGCTCATGGTGAGCAACACGGTGATGGCCGCGCTCATGGCGCGGCATGCCACCGGCCGCGGCCAGTACTGCGAAGTCTCGCTGTACGACAGCGCCATGGCCATGCTGGGTTACGCGCCCATGCAGTACCTGCTCGGTGGCGTCGAGCCGCAGCGCAACGGCAACGTCAGTCCCGACACATCGCCCTCCGGCGTGTTCCATTGCACCGACGCGAGCTTCTACGTCAACAGCGGCAACGACCGGATCTTCGAACGCCTGGTGGGCGGCGTGCTGCAGCGACCCGATGTCGCCGCCGATCCGCGCTTCAACAACCGCGTCGGTCGCAACACCCACCGCGAGGTCCTGTTCCCGATCCTGGAGGAGGCGTTCAAGAAGGAGTCGTGGGCGCACTGGAGCGTCCGGTTTCGCGAAGCGGGCATTCCCAGTGGCCAGGTGCGCTCGGTCCCGCAGGCCCTGGCTTCGGCCGAGGCGACCGCGCGCGGCCTGGTCACGCGCATCCCGCACCCCGTGGCGGGCTGGGTGCCCAACCTCACGCCCCCTGCGCGGCTGCAGGACACGCCGATCGTGGACCCGGTGGTGGCGCCGCAGCTGGGCCAGCACACGCACGAGGTGCTGCAGGAGGTGCTGGGATTCGACGATGCACGCCTCGCGCAGCTCCAGGCCGCTGGCGCATTCGGAGCGGCCTGACCCCATGGCGGATCTCTCCAGCCTTTTCAATCCCCGGTCCGTGGTGCTGGTCGGCGCGACCGACCGTTCCACCTGGTCGAAGATGGCCTTCGACAACCTGCGCCTGCTCGGCTTCCAGGGCCGCGTGCACCTGGTCAGCCGCAGCGGCGGCACCGCGCACGGGCAATCCACGTTCAAGTCCGTCACCGAGATCGGCGAGCCGGTGGACGTGGCGCTGCTCATGCTGCCGATTGCCGCCATGAACGAGGCCTTGCGCGACCTGGGGTCGGCCGGCATCAGGAACGCCGTGGTGCTCGCCGGCGGCTTTGCCGAGACCGGTGCCGAAGGCCGCGCGCTGCAGGACGAGATGGTGGCCACCGCGCGCTCGCTGGGCATCCGCCTGCTCGGTCCCAACTGCCTGGGCTTCATCAACTTCAACACCGGCGGTGTCTGCTGGACCGGCTCCATGCGCACGCCACCGCTCAAGGGCGGCATCAGCATCGTCTCGCAGAGCGGGGCGGTGGCCACGGTGATGAAACACTTCGCGCACCAGCACGGCATCGGCCTGAACGTGGTGGCGGCCACCGGAAACGAAGCTGCGCTGGGCCTGGCCGACGTGGTGGACCACCTGGTGGACGATCCGGCCACGCGCGTGATCACGGTGTTTGCCGAGTCGGTGCGCGACACCGCGCTGCTGCGCCAGGCGGCCGGGCGCGCGCTGCGCCTGGGCAAGCCCATCGTGGTGCTCAAGGTGGGCCGCTCCGAGATCACGGTGCAGGCGGCGCAGTCGCACACCGGTTCCCTGGTGGGCGACGACAGCGTGTTCGATGGCGTGTGCCAACAGCTTGGCCTGACGCGCGTGCGCTCCATCGAAGAGATGATGTTCACCGCCGCGCTGCTCGAGAAGACCGGGGTGCTGCAGGGTGACGGCGTGGCCGTGCTCTCCGCTTCGGGCGGCATGGGCGAATTGGCGGCCGACTACGCACACCTCGAAGGGGTGGGCTTGCCTGAGCTGGCACCGGCCACGCTGGCCGCGCTGGCGGCCGCACTGCCGCCCATGGCCACGCCGGCCAACCCGTTGGACCTGACCGGTGCGGTGGTGAACCAGCCCAGCCTCTTCTTCGACTGCATGCAGGCGCTGGAGCAGGACCCGGCGGTGTCGGTGCTGATCTGCGTGTTCGACGTGCCGACCGACCTGAACAACGACTGGGCACCGTTCGCCGTGGGCTCGCTGCAGGCCATCGGCCGCTTCAAGCCGCAGGGGCGCGTGCGCTTCCTCGCCATCAGCAACACGGTGAAGTACGTGTCCGATCGCAGCCGGGCGGAGATCGAGGCGGCGGGCATGCCCTACCTGCCCTCGGGGCTGGATGTGGGCATGAAGGCCCTGCGGCACGCCTTGCGGTGGTCCGCGCAACAGCGCGAAGGTGCGGCACGCGCCGCGGCCCCGCCGGCCCTGGTGGCTGCACCCGCAAGCCTGCCCACTTCCGAGGCCGAGACCATGGCCTACCTGGCGGGTGCGGGCGTGGCCGTGGTGCCTCAGGTGCTGGCCGAGACCGAGGCCATCGCCGTGTCCGCGTCGGCGGCCATGGGCGGTGGCGCGGTCGTGCTCAAGATCGCTTCGCCCGACATCGCGCACAAGACCGAGGTGGGCGGCGTGCTGCTGAACCTGCAAGGCGAGGCGGCCGTGGCCGATGGCTTTCGCCGCATCATGGCCTCGGCGCGCCAGGCGCTGCCGCAGGCGCGCCTGCAGGGCGTCATCGTCTCGCCCATGCGGCGCGGAGGCGTGGAGCTCTTCGTCGGTGTGCGCCGCGATGAGCAGTGGGGCCACGTGATCGCGCTCGGCCTGGGGGGCGTGTGGATCGAGGCCCTGCAGGACGTGAGCCTGCGCGTGCTGCCGGTGTCGCCGGATGAAGTGAAGCGCATGGTGGGCGAGTTGCGCGGTGCCCGCCTGCTGGGTGGCTTCCGCGGTGCCGCGCCGGTGGACCTCGACGAACTGGCCCGCCTGGTGGCGCGCATCGGCGATGCCGCCCTGGCGCTGGGCGACGCGCTGGACACGCTGGAGGTCAATCCCCTGCTGGCCGAGGGTGTTCGCATCGAGGCGCTCGACGCGCTGGCGACTTACCGTTGAAGATCGGCCGCACCGCAAGCGACTGGAGACATCGATGGATTACGTTCGACTGGGCCGGACCGGCCTCAAGGTATCCCGGCTCTGCCTGGGCTGCATGACCTACGGCGAGCCCGATCGCGGTCCGCACGAATGGAGCCTGAACGAGGAGGCCAGCCGCCCGCTGTTCCGGCAGGCGTTCGAAGCGGGCATCAACTTCTTCGACACCGCCAACATCTATTCCGACGGCACCAGCGAAGAGTTCCTCGGCCGCGCGATCCGCGAGTTCTCCCGGCGCGAGGACGTGGTCATTGCCACCAAGCTCAACAGCCCCATGCGCAAGGACCCCAACGCCGCGGGCCTGTCGCGCAAGGCCGTGATGACCGAGATCGATGCCAGCTTGAAGCGCCTGGGCACCGACCACGTGGACCTCTATCAGATCCACCGCTTCGACCACACCACGCCGATCGAGGAAACGCTGGAAGCGCTGCACGATGTCGTGAAGGCCGGCAAGGCGCGATACATCGGCGCGTCGTCCATGTACGCCTACCAGTTCTGCAAGGCGCTGTACCTCGCCGATCTTCATGGGTGGACGCGCTTCGTCTCCATGCAGAACCACTACAACTTGCTCTACCGCGAGGAAGAGCGCGAGATGCTGCGCCTGTGCCGGGAAGAGGGCGTGGGCGTGATCCCCTGGAGCCCGCTGGCGCGCGGCCGACTCACGCGCGACTTCGACGAAAAGACCTTCCGCACCGAGACCGACCAGTACGGCAAGAGCTTGCACAAAGGTCTGGGCGAGGCCGACCGCCAGGTGATCGATGCGGTGGCGACCGTGGCCGCGGGGCGGGGCGTGCCGCGTGCGCAGGTGGCCCTGGCCTGGCTGGCCAGCCGGCCGGGCGTCACCGCGCCCATCATCGGCGCCTCCAAGCCGGCGCACCTGCAGGACGCGGTGGCGGCGCTGTCGATCCAGCTCACGCCCGAGGAAGTCGCCACGCTCGAGGCGCCGTACATTCCCCATGCGGTGGCGGGGTTCAGCTAGGACCCGCTGCACCGCCGGGGTTCGGACCGGTGGGCGATCGCAACGGCGCTGCCCCCTGCGCCGCCGGCTGGGCTGCGGGGCGGGCCAGGATGTCCTGGTAGTGCAGACCCCCGACGCCTGGCCGGGCGGAATTGGCGGATGGCACTGTGTCCGCGACATGGGGCGAGAGCCTGGAAGCCGGGTTTGGCGACACCGCCTCATGGCCGGGAGTGGGCATTCCCCTCAAGCGGGTGACCAGCGCGTAGCCGAAAGCTTCCGCAGCGCCCCGCAAGCCCCTGCCGCCGAAGAAGGCGTCCTTTGCGGTCCGCGCCGCTTCTGTCAGCGCCCCCCACAAGCCGCGCTTCGGAGGGCCGGGCTCTGCGGGAAGATCGGCGCCCAGGTAAGACGCCGGAATGGGTTCTGCCGGCGCTTCAGGTAGCTGGACCGGTGTGGCGGCGGGCGTGTGAGCAGGTGGCAGGGGCATGGGGCGCGAGGTGCTTCGAAGAGGTTCGCGATTGTGTCCAGCGCGGCGGCGGCCTGGCTTGAACAGGTGTCAATACCGTGCTCCCTGCCACCAAGTGGCGGATGGGTGTCATCAAAGGTGCTGGCCCCGGATACCACCTTGCGCCTATAATGGTATGACCATTGAATTCAAGCGAGGCCACCCCATGCTGAACAAGACCATTCCCGAGCGCGTGTTCCAGGTGAAGGACGCCAGCGGTCGCCAGTACAAGGTGACGCGCTACGCCTGGATGGAGAGCGAGGCCGACGAGGCCGCGTCGGCGCAGTGGCACGAGACCTGGCACCTGCTCATGACGGAGAACGGCGGCTTCCTCGATCCCGTGGGTGATGGCCGCTATGTGATCGACGGCACCGGCACGCTGGTGGAGCCGGTCGACGGCGAGACCTTCACCCAACCCGCCTGAGCGGCCCGCCTGTCCGCGCCGCAACCCAGGCATGCCCACCACCCGGGACATCCACTTCCACAGTGGCCCGCGCCTGAAGCTCTCGGGTCGGCTCTACCTGCCCGATCCGGCTCGCGACCTGCACGCTGCGGCGGTGTTCTGTCACGGCTTCGGCGGTGTGAAGGAGGGTACGCCGGTCGGGTTGTGCACCTTGCTGGCCGAGGCCGGCTACACCATGCTTTCGTTCGACTACCGGGGCTTTGGCGCCAGCGAGGGCGAGCGTGCGCTCCTGCTGCCGCAGGAACAGGTGGACGACGCGGTCGCCGCGCTGGAGTACCTGGCCACGCAGGTGCCCGGCGTGGACCCGGCGCGCATCGGCCTCTACGGCACGAGCTTTGGCGCCGGCATCGCCGCGCTCGCGGCGGCGCGCAGCCCGCGCCCGCGGGCGCTGGTGGCGTCGGTGGGCGTGATGTCGGGCAGCGACTGGATGCGCAACGTGCACCGCTGGTATGAGTTCCGCGCCCTTCAACGCCGCGCGCTGGCGGCCATCGCGCTCAAGGCGGCCACGGGTGAGGTGACGCTCTGCGAGCGGCTGGACATCATGTCGCCCGAGCCCGAGTCGCTGGTGCGCTACGCCGAGAAGACGCCGATCTCGCTGGAGACCGTGTGGCACCTCTTGCACCACGAACCCGTCGAGCACGCACACCGGCTCACCATGCCCGTGTTCCTGTTCGGCGCGGACGACGACACCGTGGTGCCTTGCGACCAGACGCGGCGCTTCTTCGAGCGCGTGACCACGGAGAAGCAGATGGAGATCTTTCCCACCGGCAACCACTGGGTGGTGTACGACGAGGCGCTGCCGCGCGTGGCCGAGGTCACGGCCGCGTGGTTCGCCAGGCACCTGGGGCTGAACGCATGACGCAGACGAAGAGCGGGCCGCTGCACGGCCTCAAGGTGATCGAGATGGCGGGGCTGGCACCCGGGCCGTTTGCGGCCATGATGCTGGCCGACATGGGCGCTCAGGTGCTGCGCATCGACCGGCCCGACCCCGCGCCGCGCGCCATGCCGCAGCGCTTCTACTTCACCGACCGCAACCGCCGCTCGATCGCGGTGGACCTGAAGTCGGCCGCTGGCGTGGCGCTGGTCCGGCGGCTGCTGGGCGGTGCCGATGCGCTCATCGAAGGATTCCGGCCAGGTGTGATGGAGCGTCTGGGCCTGGGGCCGGCCGAATGCCTGGCGCTCAATCAGCGCCTGGTGTACGGCCGCATGACCGGCTGGGGCCAGGACGGCCCGATGGCGATGGCGCCGGGACACGACATCAACTACATCGCGCTCGCCGGCGCGCTCGAAGCCATTGGCGAGGCCGGCCGGCCGCCGGTGCTGCCATTGAATCTGGTGGGCGATTTCGGTGGCGGCGGCATGTACCTGGCCTTCGGCATCGCGTGCGCGCTCATCGAGGCGGCGCGCTCCGGCCAGGGCCAGGTGGTGGACGCGGCCATGGTCGATGGCGCGGCTTCGCTCATGACCTATTTCCATGGCTACCGCGCGGGCGGCAAGTGGCCGGGCAGGGGCCGCAGCGTCACCGGCGGCGGTTCACCGTTCTACGCGGTGTATCAAACGAAGGACGGCAAGTACGTCAGCGTGGGCTCGGCCGAGCCCAAGTTCTACGCCGAACTGCTGCGCCAGACCGGGCTGGACCAAGCGGGCCTGCCCGACCGCAGCGATCCGGCGAACTGGCCGGTGATCCGCGAGCGGCTCGAAGCGGTGTTTCGCACGAAGACGCGCGACGCGTGGTGCGCGCAGCTCGAGACCAGCGAGACCTGTTTCGCCCCGGTGCTCGACATGCAGGAGGCCGCCGAGCACCCGCACAACGCCGCGCGCGGCACCTTCATCGAGATCGACGGCATGCTGCAGCCCGCGCCGGCCCCGCGCTTTTCACGCACGCCCTCTGCCACTCCCACCGCCGGGGTGGAGCCGGGCGTGGACCTGCCGGCCGCGCTGGACGGCTGGGGCCTGGAGGCCGGCGAGATCCAGGCGCTCTCCGCCGCCGGGGTGGTGTCTTGAGAGCGGCACCGCCCGCCCCCGGCGACTGGACCACCGAAGGCCTGACCGGTTACGGCCGGCACGTGGGGCCGCTCTGGTGCGATGGCCAGGGCGCACTGGCCCTGCAGATCGAGCCGCGCCACACCAACATCACCGGCCGCATCCATGGTGGCATGGCCATGGGCCTGGTGTCCATGGCGCTGACCCAGGCCGCACAGGCCGCCAGGCCCGGCGAGGCGCTGGACCTGCTTTCACAGCAGAGCGAACTCATCGATTCCGCGCAGATCGGTGCCTGGGTGGTGGTGCAGACGCAGGTGCTGCGCAGCACCCGCACCATGGTGTTCGTGAGCGCGCGCCTGATGGAAGGCGAGCGCGTGCTGTTGAACGCGAGCGCGGTCTTCCAGCTCCGGCCCGATGCGCCCACGGCCACGCGCACCGCCGACACGCCGCTGGCGCTGCCGCCGGGTTATGCCTTGCGCGAACCGGTGGACGAATTCAGCGCCCACGTGGCGCCCGTCTACGAGCGCATCGACGAACACGGCGAACGCTTCGGTGGTTTCCACATCAGCCCGTCGTTCCTCTCGGCCAACGGCGGTGACGAGATCGACACCGGCATGCTGTTCCTGCTGGTCGACCTCTTCCTTGGCCGTTGCGTGCGCATCGCCAGCGGCTCGGTGTGCGTCACCGTGGGCATGGGCCTCTCGCGCCTGGCACCCATGCGCCTGGGCGACTGGCTGGACTTCGACAGCCGCGCCGAAGGCCAGATGGGCGAGGCCCTGGTGGCCACCGGGCACTTCCGCATCAACGGGCGCCCGGTGATGAGTGCGACCAGTCTGTGGAAAATGGTCGGCCAGAAATGAACACACCCACGCCCAACCCCACCCCTTCAGCGGACCCGCGCCCGGTGCGTGCCGCGTCCACCTTGATCCTGCTGCGCGACGCGACCGAAGGCGTGGAGGTGCTGATGCTCAAGCGCCACGGCCTGTCCGAGACGCTGGGCGGTGCCTTCGTGTTCCCGGGGGGCAAGCTCGATGCGCCCGACGCCGAACTGCAGGACACGAAGCACCTGGACGAAACGTCCCAGGCATTGCACGCGCGGCTGGGTGAGAACGACATCGATACCGCCACCGCCGTGGGCCTGTACGTCGCGGCCCTGCGCGAGACGTTCGAGGAATGTGGCCTGCTGCTGGCCGAAGACCTGGCGGCCGCGCGCGCGGAAGAAGCCCAGGCGTGCCTCGCCAGCGGCATGGCGTTCAACACCCTGCTGGCCGAGATGGACCTGCGTTTGCGCGCGGGCGCGCTGGCACCGTGGTCGCGCTGGATCACGCCGCCCGATTCGCCCAACAAGCGCTTCGACACCCGCTTCTTCGTCGCGCGTGCGCCGGAAGGCCTGGCCCGCCACGACGAGCGCGAGACGACCGAAGCGCGCTGGGTGTTGCCGCGCCCCGCGCTGCAAAGCTACTGGCAGGGCGAGCTCACGCTCGCGCCGCCGCAGATCATGACCCTGGCCCACCTGGCGCGGCACGGCAGCGTGGACAGCGTGCTGGCCGAGGCGCGCGGGCGCCTGCCGGCGCTGATCCAGCCTCATGTGATCCGCCAGGGCGAGGGGCGCACCATGTGTTACCCCGGTGACGACCTGCACCCGGTGCGCGAGCGCGCCATGCCGGGGCCGCTGCGGCTGTTCACGCGCGGCAGCCGCTTCGAACCCGGTGACGGCTTCGAAGCCTTCTTCGACTGACCCGCTGCGGCGGACGTTCGCGCAAGAAAAACGGACCGTGCCTCATGGCCCTCGCGAGGGGGCAGCGTCAAGATCCGCGGGCATTGCCTTCAGGAGACCACCGTTCATGCCACTCGATCCCAAAGCCGTCGAACTGCTCGCCGCGCGCGCGGCCGTGCTGCCGCGCACCGGCACCGTCCCCGCCCAGACCATGCGCGATCTGCACAAGACGCTGCAGGCCAGGTTGCCGCCCGGGCCCGATGTGCACCGGGTCGAGGACGCGGTGTGGCCCGGACCCGCCAGCGGCATCCCCGTGCGGATCTACCACCCGGCACCGCAGGTCAAGGCGCTCATCGTGTACTTTCACGGCGGCGGCTGGACCGTCGGCTCTCTGGCGGGTTGGGACACGGCGCTTCGCAGGCTCGCGCTGCACAGCGGTTGCGCCGTGGTGTCGGTGGACTATCGCCTCGCGCCCGAACACCGTTTCCCGGCCGCGGTGGACGACGCGCTGGCCGCCGTGCGCTGGGCTGGTGATCACCTCGCTGCCCTCGCCGGGGCTCAGGTGCCCCTTGTGGTTGCAGGCGACAGTGCGGGGGCCAATCTTTCCACCGTGGTGGCTCGCCTGTTGCGTGACCAGGGCGGCCCTCGGCTGGCGGCCCAGTTGCTGCTCTATCCCAGCACCGATGGTGATATTGATTCCGAGCGGCTGCGCCGCTTCACACCGCCTTCGCTCACGCGCGAGGAGATCGCCTGGTACTTCGACCAGGTGATGCCCGACCGCTCGCAGCGGCTGGACCCGCGCTTTGCGCCGCTGCGTGCCGATGACCTCAGTGGCCTGCCGCCGGCCTTCGTCGGCACGGTGGAGGACGACCTGTTGCGCGAGGAGGCCGAGGTCTATGCCCAGCGCCTGGTCGATGCGGGCGTCCTGGTGAAGACACAGGTGTACCGCGGCACCTTCCACGGCTTCTTCACCGCCGACCGTGGGCTCATGCCGCAATCGGGTCAGGCGATCGCCGATCTGTCGGATTTCCTGTCGGAGGTGCTTGAGCCATGTTCGTCCAGGTGAACGATGCCAGCGGTGTTTCGCTGGCGGCGCGCGAGGATTTCCGCGCTTTCGAGTTGCGCACCGCCCTCGAGGGCACGACCCTGGTGGCCGCCCTGCACGGCGTGGCAGAGCTCGATGGCACTGGTTTCGCCTGGGTGCACGAGGACTGGTTGCGCCAGCAACTCGAGCAAGACCCGCCCACGCCGCATTGGCGCGCCGACTTCGATGCCATGCTGGCCTATGCGCAGCACAAGGGCTGGCTGCGCGAGGCGCCCACGCGCAGCGTGCGTGCCCACGTGCGCCGGGCCTGACCGGTTCAGGCTGCTTCGCCCTGGCGGCGTGGCGCGCGAAAGGTCTTGGGGGGCACGCCCATCACGCGCTTGAAGGCGTTGCTGAACGCGCTTTCCGAGTGGTAGCCCGCCTCGTAGGCCACCTCGGCCACGTTGCGCTCCCCGCTCTGCAGCGCCTGGCAGGCCATGCGCATGCGCAGGTGCAGCAGGTAGTCCAGCGGCGCACTGCCGGTGAGTTGCTTGAAGCGCAGCGCGAAGATGGAGCGCGACATACCGGCTTCGCGCGCGAGGTCGTTCACCGTCCAGCGCCGGTCGAGTTGTTCGTGCATGAGTTGCAACGCCGCACCGATGCGCGGGTCGGCCAGCGCGGCGAGCCAACCCATGGCCGGCCGGTCCGGCGAAGCCGCGATCTGGCGCAGCGACTGCACCAGCATGATCTGCGCGATGTGGTGCGTGACCAGCGATGCGCCGAGGCGCCGCTCGCGGGTTTCGTGGTCCAGCATGTGGATGGCCGCCTGCAGCACCGAGCCTTCGCCCTCGGCCTTCAGGTGAACGAGGGAGGGCAGCACCTGCAGCAGCAGTTCGCTGCTCAGCTCGTCGAAGGTGAAGCGGCCGGCCACCAGCGTCGTGTCGGGATCACCTTCACCGTAGCGCACCAGGCTGTTCTGCTGGCGAAAGAGCGGCGCACCTTCTTCGGTGGGCAGGCCCAGGTCGCTCGCCATGGTGTAGGGCTGGCCACGCGTGAGCAGGTAACCGTCACCCGCCTGCAGATGGATGGACTCGGGTGCACCTTCCACCGAAAGCCAGCAGGCGCCTCGCACCGCGGCACCAAAACGCACGTGCGAAGAGCCGGGAAAGCGCAGCGCCCAGGTGCCCCCCGTGTCCAGTCGCGCGGGATGACGGTGGTCCACCTTGAGCAGGGAGAAGATCTGGAGCAACGGGTCCATGCGCGAGGATGTTGGGCAGCGGCGGAAGGGAATCCAACAGGGAAAACCCGTGCGCGCCTCAGGCGCCTGGCAGGCGGCTGCGCACCGGATGGTTGGGGTCGGTGTAGCCCGGGGTGGAGGGGTGTCCAGGCGCCACCAGACCGTCCAGCAGGGCCTCGTCCTCGGCGCTCACGCGGTAGTCCAGTGCGGGCAGGTAGTCCTGCCACTGCTGCAGCGTGCGTGGCCCGGCGATCACCGAGCTCACGCCGGGGTGCGCCAGCACCCAGGCGGTGGCGAACTGCGCCAGCGTCACGCCGCGGCTCTCCACATGCGTCTTGAGCACGCTGGCGATCTGCAGCGACTCTTCGCGGAACTCGGTCTGGCCGATGCGCTTGTCGCCACGGCCCGCGCGTGTGCCGGGTGCCGGTGGTTCGCCGGGCGCGTACTTGCCGGTGAGCACACCGCGCGCGATGGGGCTGTAGGGCACCACGCCGATGCCGTGGTGCTCGCAGGCGGGCAGCACATCGGTCTCCGGCATGCGGTTGAGGAGGTTGTAGCAAGGCTGATGCACCACCGGCGCGGGCATGCCCAGGTCGCGCGCCAGATGCACCGCTTCGCTGGTGCGCCAGCCGGAAAAGTTCGACAGGCCCCAGTAACGGATCTTGCCGTCGCGCAGCAGGGTTTCGAGCGTGCGCAGCGGTTCCTCAAGCTGCAGACCGTGGAAGTCGCGGTGCAGGTAGAGGATGTCCACATGGTCGGTCTGCAGGCGCTGCAGGCTGCCTTCAATGGCGCGCTGCATCCAGCTGCGCGAGTAACCCGACTCGTTGGGCCTGGAAGACATGGCATTGCCCAGCTTGGTGGCCAGCACCCATTCGTGGCGCTGACCACGCAGCAACTCGCCCAGCAAGGTTTCGCTGCCGCCCTTGCTGTACACGTCGGCCGTATCGATGAAGTTCACACCGTGCTCGCGCGCGTCCGTCACGATGGCCGCGCTCTCTTCGCGACTGGTCTGGTCGGCGAACATCATCGCGCCCAGGCAGAGGGCCGAGACGCGCAGCGGGCTGTTTCCAAGGGAGCGGTATTGCATGGCAGAGGGTCGGTGGATGAGGGGTGGAGCAAGTCGATGTGCCATGGTACCGAGAGCGCTGGCCGCGGTTCAGCGCAAGGGCATGCAAAGTGCCGCCGCCGATCGTAGGGCCTGGGGCGGCGCATCGCCATGTGCGCAACGCTGAGTTTGTTGCGCAATCGTCCGGTCACCGTGGCCACCCGATCGGGACGATCCCGCCAGAAATACGGAGCCGCCCGCATGGGCGCTGCCGGGCGTCGTGGGAATGATCGGCCCACCCTATCCAGAGACCGCTCCATGGAACCCAGCTTCGACGAATTCCGCCGCGTGGACATTCCCGCGCAAGCCCCGGACCAGGCCGCCGTGCACTGCCGCATGGGCGGTGAGGGCCTGCCCGTGCTGCTGCTGCATGGCTTTCCGCAGAACCTGCACGAGTGGGCACAGGTGGCGCCGGTGCTGGCGCGCCGACACACCGTGGTCTGCGCCGACCTGCGTGGCTATGGCGATTCAGGGAAGCCGCCGCCGCTGGCCGACATGGCCAACTACAGCTTTCGTGCCATGGGTGGTGACCTGCTGCGCGCCATGGACGCGTTGGGCTTCGACGCCTTCCACCTCATCGGGCACGATCGCGGCGCGCGCGTGGCGCACCGCCTGGCGCTGGACCAGCCCGCTCGCGTGCGATCGCTCGCCTTGCTGGACATCGCGCCCACCATCGAGATGTTTTCCCGCACCGATGCGCGCATCGCCCGCGCGTATTGGCACTGGTACTTCATGCAGCAGCCCGCGCCTTACCCGGAGACCTTGATCGCGGGCGATCCTGACCACTTCCACGAGGCCTTCTTCTTCGCGCTCGGCGGCATGCGGCCAGCGGACTTCGATGCCGCTCAACTGGCGGCCTACCGCGCCGCCTGGCGCGACCGGGCCTTCATCGCGGCCAGCTGCGCCGATTACCGTGCCGCCGCGATGGTCGACGTGGCACACGACGCCGAGGACGCCGGCCGTCTCTTCGATGGTCCCGCGCTGGTCTGCTGGGGCGCCGATGGCGTGCTGCCCACGCTGTTCGACCTGCCTGCGCTCTGGGGCGAGCGACTGGCGTGCATGCGGTGCGCCAGCGTGCCCGGCGGGCACTTCTTCATCGACCAGAACCCGCGCGCAACGGCGGCGCTGCTGGAGGATTTTCTGAGCGGCGCATGAGGCGGTGAATACGGACGATCGCGCAAGTTATCCGGAGTCTTTCCCATGGTCGATCCAGCGCTTTCGCTCAATGATTTCACCCGAGACAACGGCATTGGCCGGACCCATCACAACACGCGAGAAACGCCATGAAGGCCCTGACCTTGAGCCATGACCAGGGCGGTACCCAGGTGCCGCTGATCGAAGACACCATCGGTCATTTTTTTGACGCCATGGCACGGCGCCATCCCGAGCGCGAGGCGCTGGTCTCGCGCCATCAGGGCGTGCGGCTGACGTACCGGGAGCTCCACCGCCAGGCCGACCAGCTGGCCAGCGCCTTGTTGCGCCAAGGTTTGAAAAGAGGCGACCGGGCCGGCATCTGGGCGCACAACGGGCGCGAATGGCTGCTCATGCAATTGGCCACGGCCCAGGTGGGTGTGGTGCTGGTCAACATCAACCCGGCCTACCGTGTGAGCGAGCTCGAGTACGCGCTCAACAAGGTCGGCTGCCAATTGCTGGTGACCATGACGGCCTACAAGAGCAGCGACTACCTGGCGATGGTGCGCGAGCTCGCGCCGGAGCTGGCGCGCAGTGCGCCGGGTGCCTTGAGGGCGGCGCGCGCGCCCGATTTGCGCACGGTGGTGCACCTGGGCGCGCATGAAGAGCCCGGCATGCTGCGCTTCGAGGACTTCCTGGCGCAAGGGCTGAAGGGCGATCCCGCGGTGGCGCAAGTGGCGGCTACGCTCAAGAGCACCGACCCCATCAACATCCAGTTCACCAGCGGCACCACCGGCTTTCCCAAGGGCGCCACGCTCACCCACCGCAACATCCTCAACAACGGCTTCTTCATCGGCGAGTGCATGAAGCTCACGCCCCACGACCGTCTGTGCATTCCCGTGCCGCTTTACCACTGCTTCGGCATGGTGCTGGGCAACCTGGCCTGCCTCACCCACGGTGCCACCATCGTCTACCCCAACGACGGCTTCGACCCGCTCACGGTGCTGGAGACCGTGCAGGCCGAGAAGTGCACCGGGCTGCATGGCGTGCCCACCATGTTCATCGCCGAGCTGGACCACCCGCGCTTCAGCGAGTTCGACCTGTCCACGCTGCGCACCGGCATCATGGCCGGCTCACCCTGCCCCATTGAAGTGATGAAGCGGGTGGTGGAGCAGATGCACCTGGGCGAGATCACCATCGCCTACGGCATGACGGAGACCAGCCCGGTGAGCTGCCAGAGCAGCACCGACACACCGCTGCACAAGCGCGTGTCCACCGTGGGTGTGGTGCAGCCTCACCTGGCCATCAAGGTGGTGGATCCCGAGACAGGAGCGACTGTGCCAGTGGGCGCGACCGGCGAGTTCTGCACCAAGGGCTACTCGGTCATGCACGGCTACTGGGGCGACGACGAGAAGACCCGCGAGGCCATCGACGCCGAGGGCTGGATGCACACCGGCGACCTGGCGACCATGGACGACGAGGGCTACGTGAACATCGTGGGCCGCATCAAGGACATGGTGATCCGCGGCGGCGAGAACATCTACCCGCGTGAGATCGAAGAGTTCCTCTACCGGCACCCGGCCGTTTCTGACGTGCAGGTGATCGGTGTGCCCGATCCAAAGTACGGTGAAGAGCTGTGCGCCTGGATCATCCTCAAGCGCGACCACAGCGTGAGTGCCGAAGACATCCGCGCCTTCTGCCGCGGACAGATCGCGCACTACAAGGTGCCCAGGCACATCCGGTTCGTGGACGCTTTTCCGATGACCATCACCGGCAAGATCCAGAAGTTCGTGATGCGCGAACACATGAAGGCGGAGCTGCAGGTGGCAGAGGAAAAGACCGCGTGAGGATGGCGATGAGAACACTCACCATCCTCACCGGATCCTCCAGCGGCCTGGGGCTGGCCATGGCGCGCCAGCTGCTGCGTCGCGAGGGCCGCCTGCTCTGCATCGCACGGCGCACCAGCAACGACCTTGCCCAGCGCGCCGCCGACCTCGATGCGCCTTTCACGCAGTGGAGCATGGACCTCGCGCTCGGCGCCCAGGTGGCCGAGCGTCTGGAGGCCTGGCTGGCTCGGCACGCGCACGAAGGCTTCGCCAGCGCCACGCTGATCAACAACGCCGGCGCCATCACCCGCGTGGTGCCGGTGCCTGATCTCGCCAGCGAGGACATCGGCCGCGCCCTCGCGGTGGGCCTGGCCGCGCCCATGCACCTGTGCGCCGCCTTTCTGCGCGCCACGCAAGGCTGGGGTGCCGCGCGGCGCGTGCTCAACATCTCTTCGGGCCTGGCGCGCCGGCCCATGGCCTCGCAGTCCCCCTACTGCGCGGCCAAGGCCGGGCTGGACCACTTCAGCCGCGTGCTGGCACTGGAAGAGGGCGCCAAGGCGGGCGGCGCGCGCGTGGCCGCGCTCTCGCCCGGCGGCATCGACAGCCACATGATGGCCCAGTTGCGCGATGCCGATCCGCGCCGGTTTCCGGACCACGCCACTTTCGTCGAGGCCAAGGCCAGCGGCCGCCTCATGAGCCCTGAGGACGCCGCGCGGCGCACGCTGCATTTCCTCGAACACCCCGATTTCGGCCAACAACCCATCGCAGACCTTCGCGACCACCCCATCACCACAGGAGCTTGAATGAAGACCATCTTTTTCCACCAGCAAGGCTATCGGGACCTGCCCGATGACTTCCAGAACAAGTACGAGAGCGTCTGGGTCACGCTGCCCAACGACATGTGCGATTCGCAGATGGTGCACAAGTACCTCAACTGGAACCTGGATGAACTCGAACTGGCCGACGACCTCGGCTTCGACGCGGTGGGCGTGAACGAACACCACCAGAATGCCTATGGCTTTCCGGTGGCGCCCAACCTCATCGCCAGTGTCATGGCGCGCCGCAAGTCGGATGCGGGCATCGTGGTGCTGGGCAACACCATCCCGCTGTACAACCCCCCACTGCGCGTGGCCGAGGAATACGCGCTGCTCGATTGCCTGAGCGGCGGCCGCCTGGTGGCGGGCCTGCCGGTGGGTTCGCCGCCCGACACCGTGGGCAACTACGGTCTGCCACCCACCCAGGTGCGTGAGCGCTACTACGAGGCGCACAAGCTCATCACCGAGGCCTGGACGCGCAAGGGACCCTTTCCCTTCAACGGCCGCTTCACGAAGCTGCGCCATGTGAATCCCTGGCCACTGCCGATCCAGAAACCGCACCCGCCGATCTGGCTGGCCGGCGGCGGCTCGGTGGAAACCTGGAAGTTCGCCACCGACCACAACTACACCTACAGCTACCTGAGCTTCTCGGGCCTGAAGCAGGCCAAGAGCATGATGCAGGGCTACTGGAACCAGGTGGAGGCCGCCGGGCTGGACGACAACCCGTACCGGGCCGGTTTCGCCCAGGCCATCGTGGTGGCCGAGACCGATGCCGAAGCGGAAAAGCTGTACCTGCCCCACCTGCGCAATTTCTACGCCAAGTCGCTGCACATCCCGGCCTACATGCAGACCCCGCCGGGCTTCCTGAGCAAGAAGAGCGTGGAGTTCAGCATGAACCAGGGCGTCAAGCGCGGCGAGGGCAAGCGGCTGCTGGGCGACATCTCCAAAGCCTCGTGGAAGGACTTCACCGAGACCTACGGCATGGTGGTTGGCGGCAGCCCGGAGACCGTGGTGCAGCAGCTCGAAGAAGGCATCCGCGACCTGCGCATCGGCCACCTCATGGCCATCATGCAGCTGCAGTCCATGGACAAGGAGCTCACCGAATACAGCATGCGGCTCTTTGCCGAGCGGGTGCTGCCCAAGCTGCGCAACATCTGGCTGAAAGAGGGCTACAAGGACCACTGGTGGCCGCGGGGCGCAACGCGCTTCTCTTCGCCGCAATCCCGCGCTGTTCCCGCCCAACTGGAGGCCCTGGCCAAATGAACCCGAACACCCAAACCATCGAACTCGGCCGCGGCTTGCAACCCAGCCCGGTGCTCGTGCAGGGCGAAGGCCGCGCCGTGGTCTTCATGCACGGCCTTTCCGGTCAACGCTGGGACGCGTTCCAACAAGGCCTCTCGTCGCAGCACAAGGTCTATGCGCTGGCCAACGCCGGGGCCGACGAGCCCGATGAGCTCAAGGCCTTCGACACCGTGCATGACCTGGTGCTCTATTACGACGACGTGATCTCGCGCCTGGGCGTGGATCGGTTTGACCTCGTGGGCCATTCCTTCGGCGCCATGATGGCCGCCGAGTATGCGGCACATTTTCCCGAGCGCGTCGAGCGCCTGGTGCTGATCGCGCCCCTGGGTCTCTGGCGCGACGACGCGCCGGTGGAGAACTTCGTCTACCAGACGCCCGAGAACCAGACCCGGCTGCTGCTGGGCGATCCCGAGAGCGATGCCGTCAAGGCTTTCATGGCCCTGCCCGAGGAGCCAGAAGCCAAGAACCGCGAGATCGTGCGCCGCATCACCAGCATGGCCAGCATCCTGCATTTCATCTGGCCCATTCCCGAGCGTGGCCTGGTCAAGCGCCTGCACCGCGTGAAGGCGCGCACGCTGCTGGTCTGGGGTGATGACGATCGCCTGGTTTCACCGAGCTATGCACAGGACTTTGCTGCCGCCATCGGGGGTGCGAAAGTCGAGGTGGTGAAGGGTGCAGGTCACACACCGCAGCTCTCGCACGCGTCGCTGGTGCTGGACAAGGTGCTGGCCTTCCTGCGCCGCTGAAAGGATCCCCGGTGATCGTTGCCACGCACCAGTACCCGTTGATGGAGCGGGTGCTTCATGGCCAGCCGGTGGCCGAGGTCTTGCCACGAGAGGTGGAACGGGCCGGCGCACGCCGCGTGTTCGTGGTGAGCACCGCCTCGCTGGCGGACTCGTCCGTGCTCGCAAGTGTGGTGGCCAGCCTGGGTCCGCGTTTTGCCGGCGTGTTCACCGGCGTGCGCGCCCACGTGCCACGCGAATGCGTGGTCGACGGCGGCAGGCAGGCGCTGGCCGCGCGCGCCGACCTGCTGCTCGCCGTGGGTGGCGGCTCCGTGATCGATGCGGCCAAGGTCATGCTGCTGGTGATGCGCCACGGTCATACCGATGCTGCGCAGCTCGATGCACACGCGGGTGCGCCATGGACCACCGCCACCCAGCGCCCCGCCGATCACGAACAGTGGCGTCGCCTGATCGCCGTGCCGACGACCTTCTCGGCCGCCGAGTACACGGCGGTGGGAGGCGCCACCGATGCGCGCACCCGCGCCAAGCAGGCCTTCGGCAACCAGATGATGATGCCGATGGCGGTGATCAACGACCCCGCGCTCACGCGCGCCGCGCCGTTGCCGCTGTTGCTGTCCACCGGCATGAAGGCGGTGGACCATGCGGTGGAACGCCTGACCTCGGCGCAGGCCAATCTCTACAGCGACACCGTGTCGGCCCTGGGGTTGAAGCTGCTGGCCAGCGGACTGCCTGCGCTTCAGCGGCAGCCCGATGACCTGGCGGTGCACGCGCAACTGCAGTACGGCGTGTTTCTGTCCATGGCCGGCATCGCGTCGGGCGTGCGCAGCAACCTGGCCCACGCCATCGCCCATGTGATGGGGGCCTATTGCGACGTGCCCCACGGACACACCAGTGGCATCCTGTTGCCGCCGGTGCTGCGCTGGATCGATGCGCCCGAGCGCCAGCGCAAGGTCTGCGAGGCCATGGGCGTTCCAGGTGACGATGCCGCCGCCGCCGTCGCCCGGCTCGTGACCTCGCTGGGCCTGCCTTCGCGCCTGCGCGACGTGGGTGTGCGCGAGCAGGACCTCTCGGTGATTGCCGAACGCACCCTGCACGATCCCCTGACCGCCAATTGCCCCCGCCGGGTGGAGCATGCATCGCAGGTTCGCGAAGTGCTCGACATGGCGTGGTGAAGGAGAGTTTCCATGAGCCATGTTCAAGAAGTCCCCGAAATGGAAGCGCCCATCTTCGATACCCGCGCTTTCCGCGATGCCCTGGGTACCTTTCCCACCGGGGTGGCCATCATCACCACCCGAGGCCCCGATGGCGAGCCTGTGGGCCTGACCTGCAATTCCTTCAGCTCGGTGTCGCTGGAACCTCCGCTGGTGTCGTGGGGTCTGCGCAAGGCCAGCAGATCGGTCGATGCCTTTCGCGGGGCGCGGGCATTCGCCATCAACATCCTTGCCGACGACCAGAACGAACTCTCGGGCCGCTTCGCCAGCAGCCGCATCACGGACAAGTTTGCCGGTGTGGAATGGCGGCCGGGCCACGGCGGCGCGCCAGTGCTGGCGAACTGCCTGGCCCATTTTGAATGCCAGACGTTCGCCATGCACGATGCCGGTGACCACTTCGTGTTCATCGGTGAGGTGCGCGCCTACGACCAAGGCCGTGAAGACGAGCCACTGGTGTTCTACAAGGGCGCCTACATGATGCTCACGCAATCGCTGCGCGACCTGGTGGCCAGCGGGCGCGCCGGCGTGCTGGACCTGAACGACGCGCGCGCGCGGGTCTACGCGCTGCTGATCGAGCTGGCCTGCCGCCATGGCACGCCAGAAGAGTTCGACGCCATCGCGGTTCAGCTCGATCTGCTGGAGAGCTTCACCGCGGCCGAGGACATCGAGAAACGCATGCAGGCCGGTGTGCGCTACTTCCGCATGATCGCGGCCGCCGCGCACAACGAAGTGCTCTCGCTGGTGGCCGAGTCGATCAACACCATGCTGGTGCATGTGCTCAAGGAACAGATCGCCCAGGCGCGCCGGATCGCACCGAAGGCCGACCTGGTCAATGCGCAGGTGGTGCCGCCGCGTCGGCAACTCCTGCAGGCGCTGCGCCAGCGCGACGCGGCGGCCGCACAGGCGGCGTTCGAGGGCTTCATGGCCCATACCAGCCTGCTCAAGTCGGTGGATAATCTGGTCCAATGATCCATCCAATAGACAGCGAGCAAGTCCTCTCGCCGCCGACTTTCGAGACCCTGCAACTGCGCCAGCAGCAGGCCCTGGCCTGGATCGTGCTGGATCGGCCGCAGGCCATGAACAGCATGAGTCCGCAGATGGTGGACGATTTCAACGCCGCGCTGGACTGGGTGCAGTCGCGCCCCGAGATCCGCTGTCTGGCGATCCGCGGCGAGGGCAAGGCCTTCTGCGCCGGCGCCGACCTCAAGGCGGTCAAATCCTTCGGTGATGCCGAAGACCAGGCCACGGCGGTCCGCGTGTTCCTCGGCCGCGCGACCGCGCTGCTGCGCCGCATCGAACAATTGCCCATGCCGGTGATCGGCGCCGTCAACGGCCTGGCCCTGGCAGGTGGTCTGGAGATCGTGCTCGTGTGCGACGTGGTGCTGGCCGCTGAAGAAGCCAAGCTGGGCGACGCACATGCACGCCATGGCCTCATTCCCGGCTGGGGGGGCTCGGTGCGCCTGCCGCGCAAGATCGGGGCCAACCGCGCCAAGTGGATGATGTTCACCGCCGAGATGGTTCCCGCCGCCACCCTGGCCGACTGGGGCCTGGTGCACCAGGTGGTGCCCGGTGCCGAACTCGATGCCGCCGTGCAGGCGCTGGCCGCGCGCATGACCGACAAGAGCCCGCTCGGCCTGCGACGCATGAAGCAGCTGGTGGACGATGGCCTGGAACAGCCCCTCGAGGTGGCGCTGCGCAACGAACGCGTGATGGTCGAGGCACACAACCCTTCGCACGACCGCCGGGAAGGCCTGGAGGCCTTTGTGCAGAAACGATCCCCCCGATTCAACGGTACCTGAACCCCTCATGAGCAACACCCCCACCGCCACGCAAACCCGCTTGCAGTCCAGCGCCCTGGGCGGGCTGCGCGTCATCGACTTCACCCACTTCATCGCCGGCCCGATGGCCACCATGATCCTGGCCGACGCGGGCGCCGACGTGATCAAGATCGAGAAGCCCAAGGGCGATGACCAGCGCTATTTCGCGCCCTCCGAAGCCAGCCTGGACGGGCAGGGCGCCAGCTTCCTCTGGGCCAACCGCAACAAGCGCAGCATCACGCTGGACCTCAAGACCGATGCCGGCCGCGCGATCGCGCAGGCGCTGGCGCGGGACGCCGACGTGGTGATCGAGAACTTCACCTCGCGCGTGATGGCGCAGTACGGTCTGGACTACGAGACGCTCTCGCGCGAGAACCCCGGTCTCATCTACTGCTCGGTGTCGGCCTTCGGCCGCAGCGGCGAGCTGGCCGATCGCGCCGGCTTCGACACCATCATGCAGGCCGAGAGCGGCTTCATGTCGCTGACGGGCTACGCCGATCGCGACGGTGTGCGCACGGGACCTGCGGTGATGGACATGGCCTGCGCCATGATGGCGAGCAACGCGATCCTGATCGCCCTGGCCGCGCGCCACCGCACGGGAAAGGGCCAGCACGTCGACGTGCCGCTGTTCGACACCGGTGTGCTGATGACCGGCTTCATGACCGCGCAGTACCTCTTCAGCGGCAAGGTGCCCAAACGCAACGGCAACGTGAGCAACGACGCCGTGCCCAGTGGCGTGTTCCCCACGGCCGACCTGCCGCTGTTCCTCACCTGCACCAGCACCTCGTTGTTCCGCCGCCTGTTCATCGACGTGTTGAAGATGCCCGAGGTCGGCGACGATCCCGAGCTGCAGCGCATCGACGGCCGCCTGGCGCAGCGCGAGCGCGTGATCGACATCCTGAACCGGGTGTTTGCCACCGACACGCGCGAGAACTGGCTCAAGCGGCTGGACGCGGCCAAGGTGCCGGCCGGGGCAGTGCGCACCCTGCCGGAGGCGCTGGAATCGCACGAGGTGAAGGTGCGTGGGCTGATCACGCAGGTGCCGCATCCCACCGCCGGCAGTGTGCCCAACGTGGCCTTGCCCCTGCATTTCTCCGGCACACCGGTGGTGCCGCCGGTGGCCGCACCCATGCTGGGGCAGCACACCGACGAGGTGTTGCGGGAGGTGCTGGGCTACACCGAGGAGAAGCTGCGCGAACTGCGTTCGTTGGGGGTGCTGGGTTGAGCGCAGGATGGAAAGGACGTTCACGCATGTGATCTGGACGGTTGAACATGGTGCTGGCGCCGGCGAGGCGGCACCATGAGGAAAAATTCAACCAGCAGGAGACAACATGCGTTCCCTTCCCGTCGATTCTTCGATCCGACACCCTCTTCGTCGCCGTGATCTGATCACCATGGCCGGTGGCCTGGCGCTGGGCTCCATGGTGGGCCGCAACGCGCAGGCGCAGGGCGGCAACATCCGCATCATCGTGGCGTTCCCGGCCGGCGGCGTGGCCGATACGCTCGCCCGTCTGGTGGGCAACGGCCTGGCCAGGACGTTGAACCGCAACGTCATCGTGGAAAACCGGCCCGGGGCCGCCGGCCTCATCGGCACCAAGATGGCGCTGCAGCCCGGGCCCGACGCCCATGCCACCACGCTGCTGCTGACCTACATCGGCCTGTACGGCCTGCCGTTCACGCAAAAGGGTGCCGACTACGACCCGCACAAGGACTTCGTGCCCGTGGCGATGGTCGGCGATGGGCCGGGCTTCCTGTTCGTGCACGAGTCGGTGCCTGCCAGGACGGTGCCCGAGTTCATCGCCTGGGCCAAGACCCAACCGGCCGGCGTGGAGGCCGCCACGTCCGGACCGGGCGGCGGCAGCTTCATGTGGACGACCTGGATGTCCAAGATGGCGGGCATCAACCTCATGCCGGTGCCTTACAAGGGCGGCGCGGAAATGACCAAGGCCATCATCACCGGTGAAGCCAAGTTCTTCCTCAGCAACACCTCCGAGGCACTGAACGCCCAGGTGAAAGCGGGCAAGGTCCGCATGCTTGCCGTGGCTTCCCGCACGCCCACCATCCTCGCTCCCGGCGTGCCCACGGTCGCCGAGACCTTGCCGGGCTATGTGGTGGACAGCTGGTGGGGCCTGCACGCGCCGGCCAGCACACCCGCTCAGGAGGTGCAGGCCATCAGCGCGGCCGTGAAGCAGGCGCTCGAAGATCCCGGCCTGCGCGAGCGTTTCCTGAACATGTACATCGAGCCCCGGTATGCCAGTTCGGCGGAGTTCGAACTGACGGGGCGCAGGACCACCGAGTTCTGGAAAAGGATCGCTGCGGACCTGGGCGTCAAGCCCGAGTAGGCCTAGACGATGCGGACCGCGTTCACCGCATAGGCGGCGAGCGGTTCGTACGCCGGGTGCTGGTGGATGAAGGCCTGCCCGGCGGGCGAGGTCACCCAGTGGCGCAGCTGTTGCTCGTTCTCGAAGAACAGCTCGGCCATGGCCTCCACCGGCACCTTGCCGCTGGGCACATTGGCCGACACCGGGTGGGCGTTGTCGACCACGGTGTTCTGCACGTAGGCAAACGGCCCGCCTTCGGAAGGGGAGAGCAACGCGGGCCGTGCGCCCTCCGGCGCCGCCTGGCGCAGCCGGGAGAGCACCAGCAGCTTGTTGGCCGACCCGCCGGGTTTCACTTTCTCCGGCACCGGCGCCGTCCCGAACACCGGTTCACCCGCCAGCACCAGGATGGTGATGGCGCCCTGGAAGTTCGGGATGTCGCGCTTGACCGCCGCGTACTCGGGCGAGCGCTCGCAACGCTCCATGGCTGCCACGTCGTCGAACCACTGTTGCGAGATGCCACCCACCTCGTGGTCGGGGAAGGGTTGCACCTCGAACAGCCGTTCGCGGATGTGGTTCTGGACATAGCGGTGCACGCCCGGCATGAAACTGGCCAGGTGCCCGTGCACCTGGAACCAGTGTTCGCCGAACTGCGATTCGCTGATGCCGTCCTTGCGGCTGAAGACGCCGGAGCGAAAGATCATGGGTGGGTCAAGTTGGCGTGATGTTGAGGCGCTTGATCAGGTCGCCCCACAGCTTGCTGTCGCGCTGCACGATCCTGGCAAACTCGTCGCCGCCCACCTGCGAGGGCGTGCCGCCGCCCTTGCGCACCGTGGCCTGGAACTCCGGATCGTTCGTCATGGCCTGCACCGCCTGCATCAGTTTGGCTTGAACCGCCGGCGGCAGGTTGGCCGGGGCTACCATGCCAAACAGCTGATCGGGGAGCAGCACGTTGTAGCCGGCTTCCTTCAACGAAGGCACGTTGGGCAGCGAGGGGTCCCGCGAGTCGCCGGTCACGGCGAGGCCCTTGGTGCGACCGCTGGTGAGCAGTGCGATCGAACTCGGCACCGACTGCCAGGCGTAGTGCACGTCGCCGGCCATGATGGCGGCGTCCGTCTCCGGACCGGTCTTGTACGGAACGTGCACGGCCTGGATGCCGACGTCGTGGTTGAACTGCTCGGCGGCCAGGTGGATGCTGTTGCCGATGCCTGAGGAACCGAAGTTGAGCTTGCCTGGTTTGGACTTGGCCAGTGCGATGAATTCGGCCACGGTGTTGACACCGAGCGCTGGCGAGACCACCAGCACCTGGCGTGTGGTCTGGATCAGGCCCAGGTAGGTGAACGACTTGACCACGTCGTAGCCAGGGTTCTTGATGAGGTGAGGTGCCGAGGTCATCGCCGTGCTGGTGCCCATGCCGATGGTGTAGCCATCGGGCGCGGCCCGTGCGACGGCAGACAGGCCAATGGTGCCCGAGCCGCCCAGCTTCACGTCCACGATCATGCTGCCGTTCAGGGTCTTGGCCATGTGCAGGGCGATCTGGCGCGCCAGGAAGTCCACCGCGCCGCCGAAGGGTGCGATCAGCGTGATCGGTCGCTCGGGGTAGCCGGCCTGGGCAAAGGCCAGCGAGGGCAGTGCGCCCAGGCTGGCGGCACCACCGGCCATGGCGGCAAGGCGCAGCGTGGCCGCGCGGCGGTTCATCTTGGGGGAACTGTTCATGGGGTCTCCTTCGGGGTGGATGCGCGGTGGCGGGGAAAAGAAAATGGGGTCACTCAACGACGGTGTTGACCAGTTCGCCGAGGCCGTCGATGCGGGCGCGGATCACGTCGCCGGGTTCCAGGCAGCGGGGTGGCGTCATGGCAAAGCCCACGCCCGAAGGCGTGCCGGTGGCGATCACGTCGCCCGGGTGCAGGGTGAGTCCGGCCGAGAGCTGTTCGATGATGGCGGGCACGTCGAACAGCATGTCCTGGGTGCTGGCGTGCTGGCGCACTTCGCCGTTCACGTCGAGCTCCATGTTCAGGGCCTGGGCGTCGGGCACGGCGCTGCGGTGCACCACCCAGGGCCCCATGGGGCAGGTGGTGTCCAGGCCCTTGCCCTTGAACCACTGGCCGTGGCGCTTCTGCAGGTCGCGCGCGGTCACGTCGTTGATGATCGTGTAGCCGAACACGTGCTCCAGCGCCGATTCGCGCGGGATGTCGACGCCGCCCTTGCCGATCACGATGCCGAGCTCGATCTCGTAGTCGAGGATGCGGGTGTGCTTCGCGTGCCGCTGGATCGAGTCGCCGGTGCCGATGACAGTGGTCCACGGCTTGGAGAAGAACTCGGCGGCCTTGGGGAAGTCGTTGGGGTCGCGCTTGGCCGCGAGGTTGCCTTCGATGATGTGCAGGCGGTAGTTGCGGCCGACGCAGAAGACGTTCTTGCCCGGGCGCGGCAGGGGGGCGAGCACGCGCGCATCGGGCGCGGCCTTGTGTGCGCCATGGCGGGTGGTGTCCTGCAGCGCGCGGCGGGCGTGCTCCAGCATGTCGGGGCCGGCCTCGATCAGCCCGGCCACGTCGTTCGGCACGCTGGCCGAGGCCCCCAGGGTTTCGCGCAGCAGCGCGCTCAGGTTGACGATGCCGGTGTCGGTGTGGGCGCCCAGGTGGGTGGTGCCGCCTTGCGAATAGGTCAGAAACTTCATGGTGGGTGTTTAACGGTCAATCAAGTCGGATGCGTGTACCGGAGATGAATTTCTTCCAGCGGGCTGTATCGCTTCGTACGATCTGGTCGATGTACTTCGCGCTGGTGTCCGTGGCGGGGTCCACACCGATGCCGCGCATGCGCTCGCGCACGGCGGGCGAGGCCACCATCTTTGCCACTTCGGCGTTGAGGCGCTCGATCACGTCGGGCGGTGTGCCGGCGGGTGCGGCCAGGCTGTACCAGGTGTCGATGTAGAAGCCCTTCAGGCCCACTTCTTCCATGGTCGGAATGTCGGGTGCGGCGCCCAGGCGGGTCTTGCCCGTCACCGCCAGCGCGCGCAGGCGGCCGGCCTGCACGTGCGCGAGCACCGAGGTGTCGACGAACATGAAGTCGAGCTGGCCGCCGAGCAGGTCGCTGATGGCCGGGCCGGAACCGCGGTAGGGCACGTGCACCACCGGCACGCCGGAGAGCTGGCGGAACATCTCGCCCGACAGGTGCGGCGTGGAGCCGTTGCCGGCCGAACCGTAGAACACCTTGCCCGGGCGTGCGCGGGCGTGCTCGATCAGGTCCTTCACCGATTTCACCGGGCTGTTGGCGTTGACCACCAGCACGTTGGACGACGTGAACACCATCGAGACCGGCGAGTAGTCCTTGAGCGGGTCGAATGGCAACTTGGCGTACAGGCTGGGGTTGATGGTCATGGTGCTGTTCACCGCCATCAGCAGCGTGTAGCCATCGGCAGGCGCCTTGGCCACATAGCCCGCACCGAGCGCGCCGTTGGCCCCGGGCTTGTACTCGACCACCACGCGCTGGCCCAGGCTCGGGCTGATCGCCTCGCTGACCATGTTGCCGAAGGTCGTTCCCATGCCGCCAGGCGGGTAGGGCACGACCAGCACCACCGGTTTCTCCGGGTAGACGGCCCAGGCGGGCATGAAGGCGCTGGCGGCCAGCGCGAGGCCGGTGAGCAACTGGCGAAACGGCAAGGGCACGGAAAGGTCTCCTGGGGATCGGGTGGGCAGGGGCGTGAGGCGGCGACGCGTCAGACGTCGAGCCAGGTCGCAGTGGCCTGGCATTGGCCCATGCGGGGCGCAGGCGCGTCCACCGGCACGGGGTCCAGCCGCAGGCGGGTGAGCCGGAGGAAGCTGATCTTCCAGTCGTTGCCCACGCGCCGGTATTCCTCTTCATAGTGGCCGTAGCCGCGGAACCCCTTGCTGCCCGGCGTTTCCTTGACGGTGCCGCCGTCGGTCCATTCCACGAGATCCTCCATCGCCCAGATCACGCGCGCGGTGTCGGGCCCGGTCATGGTGGTTTCCTGCATGTGGCAATGGTGCACCGAGATCGTGTTGGCCAGCCGCGTGGAGACGCCCTGCACGAACATGGCCACGTCCGCGCCGGCCGGTGCCGAACCCAGGCCTTCGAAGCGGCAATCGTCGGTAAAGAGGGAAGCAAGACGGTCCCACTGCTTGGTGTCGATGTAGCGGCAGTACCGGGCCTTGGTCTGGCGGATCGTGTCGGCGCAGAGCAGGTAAGCGACAGGATCGACCGGCGGGCTGCTGGGCGAAGTGGGGGCGGGCAAGGGCATGTCTCCGTGGGGTTTGGAAAAAAGTCTGCAAAAAGCTTTGACCGCTCGTTGAGCTTGACATTATAATGGTCTTACCAATGGAATACAAGGCCAATTTATCCTGGCCGTATGAGGACAAACATGCTTGACAACCTGGAAGCCGAGTTTCCCATCCACACGCCGCGTGCCGCCAACGCACCCAAGGCGCTTGAAGGGGTGCGGGTGGTCGACTTCACCCACTTCATCGCCGGTCCCTTCGCCACCATGGTCATGGCCGACATGGGTGCGGACGTGATCAAGGTGGAAACCCCGGGGCGCGGCGACGAATTCCGCCACTATCCGCCGGTGCACGCCGACCTGCCGGCACAAGGTGCGCCCTACCTCTGGAGCAACCGCAACAAGCGCAGCGCGGCGCTCAACATGAAGACGCCCGAGGGCCTGGCGGTGGTGCGCGAGCTGGTCGCCAAGGCCGATGTGGTGGTGGAGAACTTCTCCACCGGCGTCATGGAACGCTTCGGCCTGGATTACGAAAGCTGCCGCAAGCTCAATCCGAAGATCATCTATTGCTCGGTCTCGGCCTATGGCCGCGAAGGCGAGTTCGCCGACCGGCTGGGCTTCGACCCCATCGCGCAGGCCGAGAGCGGCTTCATCTCGATGAACGGCTACAACGACCGTCAGGGCGTGCGCACCCTGTCGCCGGTGATCGACATCAGCACCGCCACGATGGCCTGCAACGCCATCCTCGGTGCGCTGCTGGCGCGCCATCGCACCGGCGAAGGCCAGTCGATCGAGGTCGCGCTGTTCGACAACGCGGTGCTCATGACCGGGTATGCCGCCCTGCAGCACCTCTTCACCGGTGCGGTGCCCCAGCGCCACGGCAACACCAGCCCCGACACCTGCCCTTCCGGCGTGTTCGAGTCGGCCGACAAGCCGTTCTACATCAACTGTGGCAACGACAAGATCTTCCACCGCCTCATGGCGCAGGTGATCGAGCGCCCCGACCTGGCCGCCGACCCGGTGCTCGCCGACCGCAACGGCCGCATGGCCAAGCGCAAGGAGATCTTCGAGATGCTGGAAGAGATCTTCGCGAAGCAGCCCTGGTCCTACTGGCAACCGCGCATGCGCGCGGCCTCCATTCCCTGCGGCGAGGTGCGCAACGTGGGCGATGCGATCCGATCGCCCGAAGCGCGCGCACGCAACCTCGTCACGCGCGTGGAACATCCCGTTGTCGGCTGGATGCCGAACGTGGCCTTGCCCATCCGTTACTCGGGCACGCCGGTGGCCGATCCCAGGCCTGCGCCCGCCGTGGGGCAGCACACCGAAGAGGTGCTGCGCGACACGCTGGGCTACAGCGAGGAACGCATCGCGGCGTTGCGCGCCACGGGCGCACTGAGTGCTGCCGCACCGCCGGCGAAGAACGCCGCCGCACCCGCGAAAGCGGAGGCCGCCGCCTGATGCGAGAGCTTCCGCCGCCCAAGCCGCGCGAGGCCCTGCACACCCGGCAGATCACCTGCACGGGCTGGGCGCGCGAAGACGGCTTGTGGGAGGTGGAGGCTCGCCTGTCCGACGCTCGGGCTTACGACATGAGTCCGGCGTTTGTGCGCGGCAACGTCGCCATGCGCCAGGCGGGCGATCCGATCCATCTCATGTCGCTGCGCATCGCGCTCGACGACAGCTTCACCATCGTGGAAGCCGAGGCGGTCTCGCACCAGGTGCCTTATGCGGATTGCGTCGACATCAACGCGACCTACAGGCAACTGATCGGCCTTCGCATCCAGCCCGGTTTCAACCAGGCTGTGAAGATGCGCTTTCGCGGCGCGCTCGGTTGCACGCACCTCACCGATCTGCTGGGGCCGCTGGCCACCACGGCCCTGCAGTCGATCCGTCCCGCCATGGAGCGCCGACGTTACGAGCAGGGCCTGCCACCGACCGACGAGGGACCTCGCCCCGCGCTGCTCGATTCATGCCACGGCCTTCGGAAGGAAGGCCAGCCCGCCATCATCCGATGGGGGCTGTAGGCAGCGCTTACTGAGGCTGGATGCCCTTGGCCTTGATCAGGGCCTGGAAGCGAGCCGCTTCCTTGTCGACCAGCGCGCGGAACTCGGCCGGCGTGGAACTCTGAGGTTCGTTGCCGGTGGCCGAGAGCGCCTCGCGCAGCGGGGCTTGCGCCAGCACCGTCTTCATCGAATCGGCCAGCTTGTTCACCACCGGCGTAGGGGTGCCGGGCGGCGCGACCAGGCCGAAGAACACGTCGGTGGTCATGGCGGGCAGGCCCAGCTCGGCCATGGTGGGCGTGTCGGGCAAGGACTTGTCGCGGCGCGAGCCGGTGACGGCCAGGGCGTTGAGCTTGCCCGTGCGCGCGAGCTGGAGGTTGGACGAGAGCGCGTCAAAGTAGAACTGGATCTGGCCACCCATGGTGGCCGTGGCAGATTCCGCGCCGCCCTTGTACGGGACGTGCACGGCATCGAAGCCGGCCTCGGTCTTGAGCAGTTCGGCCAGCAAGTGCAGGCTGCCGTTCACGCCGTTGGAGCCGAAGCTGAGCTTGCCCGGATTGGCCTTGCCGTAGGCGATGAGCTGCTTCAGGTCCTTGAATTCGGGCGACGCCATGATCACGAACATGGAGGTCGTGGCCAGGCTCACCGGGATCAGCGTCTTCACGTCGTAGCCCGGTTCCTTGTACAGGAAGGGCGAGATCGCCATCACGCTGTTGCCCACCCACACCAGCGTGTGGCCATCGGCGGGCGCACGCACGGTCTGCTGCACGGAAATCGTGCCCGAGGCGCCCGGGCGGTTCTCGATCACCACCGGCTGGCCCAGCAGTTTCTGGAGTTCCGTGCCCACCAGGCGGGCCGTGATGTCGGTGGAACCCCCCGCGCCCGCGCCCACCAGGATGCGGATCGGCTTGCTGGGAAAAATCTCCTGCGCGCGCAGCGCAGGGGCCACGCCCAGCGCTGCGGCACCCAGGCCTGCGGCAAGGACCAGACGGCGGTTCGGATGGGAGGTGGAGCGCGGGTTGTTCATGCTTGTCTCTTTCTTCGGTTCTGTGGAATGGGCACCAGCCAGGCCGGATTGACACCGAATGGCTGGCGCATTATATTGGTCTAACCATTCAACATCAAGCGATTAAAACCCTATGGACCGAAATCCAGCCGCCGCCAACGGCGCGGCCGACGTGCTCGACCGGCTGCTGGCCGAGCGCCACAGTTGCCGTGCCTTTCTCCCTCAGCAGGTCGATGTCGAGGTGCAGAAGCGCTTTCTGGCGACGGCGCAACGCACCTCGTCGTGGTGCAACTCGCAGGCCTGGCAGGTCACCATCGCATCCGGTGCGGCGGTGGAGCGTTTCCGCGAAGCGATGGTGAATGCCGCTCGCAGCGGATCCGACAAGGGCAGCGACTTTCCCTTCCCCAAGGCGTACACCGGCCCCTACCTGGCGCGTCGGCGCGAGTGCGGCTTCCAGCTCTACAACGCGGTGGGCGTGGAGCGCGGCGACAAGGAGGGTGGTGCACGCCAGGCGCTGGAGAACTTCCGCCTGTTTGGAGCGCCGCACGTGGCCATCCTCACCAGCGATCCTGGCCTGGGCGTGTATGGCGCGGTGGACGTGGGCGGCTATGTGCAGGTGCTGCTGCTGGCCATGCAGGCGCACGGCGTGGCCGCCATTCCGCAGGCGGCGCTGGCCTCGCAGAGCGGCCTGGCCAAGTCGCTGCTGGGCATCGCACCGGAGCGCCAGGTGGTCTGCGGCATCTCCTTTGGCTATGAGGACACCGGCCATCCGGCCAACAGCTACCGCACCAGCCGTGCCGGCCTTGACGAGGCGGTGACCTGGGTGAACGACTGATGGGCTTTCTGGAGCGGCGCGACCTGGCCATCGTCGGTTACGCCGAAACGAAGCTGGTGCGGCGCAGCGGCCGCAGCGCGCTGTCGCTGGCGGGCGAGGCGGTCAGCGCCTTGCTCGCGCGCACCGGCATCCAGCGCGAGCAGATCGACGGCTTCGCCACCACGCTGGCCATGTCCGAGGGCGGCAACCCGTTCTACAGCAGCCTCATGGCCGAAGGCCTGGGGCTGTCGGTCACCTGGTGCCAGGCCACCGACATCGGCGGCGCGTCCTCGGGCGGCAACCTGATCCGCGCCGGCATGGCCATCCAGGCCGGCCTGTGCGAGATCGTGCTCTGCCTCGCCGCCGATGCCGTCTCCACGCAGGACCGCTCGGTGCAGTCCGGTCACCGCACCGAGTTCTGCGATCCCGCGGGGTACGCCGGCCCGCTCAGCGCCTTCGCCCTGCTGAGTTCGGTGTACGACCACCGCCACGGCCTGCCGAACGACGCCCTGGCGCGCCTGGCGGTGACGCAGCGCAACGGCGCGCTGCTCAACGAGAACGCCTGCGAGGTGCTGCGCAAGCCGCTCACCGAACGCGATTACCTGGATTCGAAGATCGTCTCCGACCCTTTGCGCATTCTCGATTGCGTGATGCGTTGCGACGGCGCGAGCGCGGTGCTGGTGATGTCCACGCGCAAGGCGCGCGAACTCGGCTTCCAGACCTTCGTGCATCCCATCGCCTATGCCGAGCGCATCAATTTCGACCCGCGCGAGACGCAGGGCGACGACATTCTGGTCAGCGGTTTCACCGATGTCGGCCCGCGCGCGTTCAAGGCCGCCGGCATGGCACCCAGGGACGTGCACATGCTGCACTGGTACGACGATTTCCTGATCGCGCTGATCCTGCAGCTGGAGCACACCGGCTTCTGCGGCCCCGGCGAGGGCGGCGCCTTCGTGCTGTCGCACGACATGGGCCATGCGGGCGACCTGCCGCTGAACACCGGTGGTGGCCAGATCTCGGCCGGCCAGCCCGGCCTGGCCGGCGGGGGTGTCAACCTCATCGAGTGCCTGCGCCAGCTCTTCGGCGAAGCCGGCCAGCGGCAGGTGAAGCGGCACGGCAACGCCATGCTCAGCGGCATCGGCGTGATTCCCTATGCGCGCAACTGGGGCACGAGCAGCGTGATGCTGCTCGAGCGTGGGCAATGAGCGTCGATCCCCGGCACAGCGACGTGGCCGAGCCTTTCTGGGCCGGCGTGCGCGAAAGAAAGCTCATGCTGCAGTTCGACGCCGCCAGTGGCCGCGCGCAGTTCTATCCGAGGCCGCAGAGCCTTCACAGCGAAGCCGGCGTGCGATGGCGCGAAGCCAGCGGACGCGGCACCATCTTCGCGCTTACGAAGAGCCGCGTGGCACCGCCTGCGCTGGTCGACCAGGTGCCTTACGCGCTCGCGCTCGTGAAGCTGGAGGAAGGACCGCGCATGCTGGCGCGCGTGCTCGCGCCGTTCGAGCAACTGGCCATCGGCCAGCCGGTCCACATCACCTGGGAAGAGGGCGGCAAGCCGCTGGCCTTTCCCGCATTCCGGCCGAGCGGCTCCGCCGCCCGCTGATTTCAAAACCAAGGAGACTTATCCCATGATTTCCCGCCGCCACCTGCTGGGCGCATCCGCCCTGTCCGCTTTGCCCGCACTGCACACAGGCCAGGCCTGGGCGCAGGCCGGCTTTCCCAACAAGGCCATCCACCTGATGGTGCCGTTCGCGGCCGGCGGCACGGGCGACGTGCTCTGCCGCAACCTGCAGGAACCGCTGCAGCGCATCCTGGGCCAGTCCATCGTGGTGGAAAACCGCCTGGGTGCCGGCGGCACCGTGGGCACGCAGCATGTGAAGAACGCCGCGCCCGATGGCTACACGCTGCTGCAGGTGGGCAACTCCACCGTCACCACCGCGCTCATGCGCAAGAACGCCGGCTACGACCCCATCAAGGACTTCGCCTCGGTGGGCCTGGTGGCGACCACGCCCATGGTGCTGCTGACCAACCCGGTGATCCCGGCCAACAACGTGGCCGAGCTGATTGCCTACGCCAAGGCGCGGCCGCGCGGACTGGAATACGCCTCGGCCGGGCGCGGCTCGCTGGGCCACCTCACCAACGAGTTGTTCAACCAGATGGCCGGGCTGGAGATGGTCTACGTGCCCTACCAGGGCTCGTCGCAGGCCACCAACGCGGCGCTCACCGGCGAGGTCAAGATGGTCATCACCACGCCGTCGGATGCCATCAACGGCCTGGTGGCCGCGGGTCGGCTGAAGATGCTGGGTGTGTCCTCACCACAGCGCAGCCCGCTGCTGCCCAACGTGCCGGCCATTGCCGAGACCCTGCCCGGCTTCGACGTGCTGGCCTGGTTCGGCCTGGCGGCACCGGCGGGCACGCCGCCCGAGGTGATCGCGCGCCTGAACGACGCCGTGAACAAGGCCGTGAGCGAACCCGCCATGCAGGCCAAGCTCGCCGGCCTGGGCATGACACCCAAGCCCGCGCCGGCCAAGAACTTCGCCGACACCTGGGAGGCCGACATCAAGATCTGGACGCGCGTGATGCAGCAGGCCAATCTTCAGCCTGAATAAGGCGCCGAACATGAACAACGACTACTCGCCCGAACGCATCGCCGACCGCATGCAGATCCAGGACTGCATGTACCGCTGGTGCCGCAGCGTGGACCGGCTCGACTTCGACCTGATGAAGACGGTGTTCCACCCCGACGCCACCGATGCGCATGGCGCCTACGACGGTGGCGTGGAGGGCTTGATGGACTGGATCCGCAACCGCCATCGCAACATCCCTTTCTCCATGCACGCGGTGAGCAACCTGCTGATCGAATTCGCCGGCCCCGACCTGGCGCTGGTGGAAAGCTACGTGCGCACCACGCAGCGCTATCCGGCCGAAGCGGCGCAGGCGCTGGCCCAGCTCGCAGGCGGCAAGGCACCCGAGGGCGCCATGGACCTGCTGACCTGCTCGCGCTACGTGGACCGCTTCGAGCGCCGCCAGGGCGAGTGGAAGATCCTGAAGCGCACGCTGGTGGCCGACTGGAAACAGGTGGTGCCCGTGGCCGCCAACGCGCCGCAGCCGGTGCCGGGCTGGGAGTCGGGCCAGCGCACGCAGGAGGACTTCGTCTTCCGCGAGCGCAAGGCCATGGGCCTGGCCTAGATCACGTCGTCGCGCGCCAGGTCCCGGATGGTGGACGTGCTGTAGCCCAGCAGTTCACCCAGCACGTACTCGTTGTCCTCGCCGTAGAGCGGTGCGCCGCGATCGGGCAGGCCGCCCACGTGCGGCGGCGTGACCGAGAGCTTGAACGGCATCTCGGTGATGGGCCAGGTGCCGATCTTCGGCGCCGTCACCTCGGTCATCCATTGCTGTTGCGCCAGTTGCGGATCGTGGTCGCAGCGGTCCTCGGCCGTCTGGCAAACGCCGGCGCTCACGCCCGCGGCCTGCAGCAGCGCCATGCAGGCGTAGGGTTCTTGCGTGCGGGTCCATTGCTCCACCAGCGCATCCAGCTCGTCCTGGTGCGCCAGCCGGCCGGCCAGTGTGGCGAAGCGCGCGTCGCCAGCCAGTGACGCCAGGCCGCTGGCGCGCACGAAGGCGTCCCAGGCCGGTTGCGTCTCGCAGGCGATCGCGATCCAGCGGTCGTGGCCGTGGCAGCGGTAGGCACCGTGTGGTGCGCAGGTGTTCCAGGGTGCGCGGTTGCCGTTGCGCTGGAAGCTGCGCCGGTGCAGCGCCCATTCGAGCGCGCTCACGCCGCACACCATGAGACCGCTCTCGCACTGCGAGGCATCGATCCACTGGCCTTCGCCGGTGCGGTTGCGGTGCAGCAGGCCGGCCAGGATCGCTTGCGCGAAGCTGTAGGCGCCGATCCAGTCCAGGTACGAATAGCCCCAACCGGCTGGCGGTGCGGGTTCGGGCAGACCCGACATTTCGGACAGACCCGTGAACGCGGCCGCGATCGGCCCCACGGTGCGCATGCGGCCATAGAGGCCATTGGCGCCCATGCCCGACTGCTGCACATAGACGATGTCGGGACGGATCGCCTTCATCGCGTCGTAACCCAGGCCCCAACGGTCCATCACGCCGGGTGAGAAGCCCTCGGCCACCACGTCGCTCACCGCCACCAGCCGGCGCGCGATCTCCAGGCCGCGCGGGTCTCGGATGTTGAGCGAGAGGCCGCGCTTGCCCGCGTTCTTGTGATTGAAGTGGCCGCCCATCTCGGGCACGTTGAGGCCTGGCAGCGTGCCCCGGGCCGCGCGGCGCGCCTCGCGCCCACCCTCGGGTGCGTTGGCGCCCAGGCGCGCATCGGCATTCGCTTTCCACTCCACCTTGATGCATTCGGCACCCAGCGCGGTGACCATGCGCGTGCCACCGGCCGACGCGAGGAACCAGGAGAAATCGAGGATGCGCACACCCTGCAGCGCGAAGGGCTTGCCGCGCGCCGAGAGCCGCGCCGGTCGTGCCGCCGGCTTCACCGCGCGAGGCGTGCGGTGTTCTGCCAGCACCTCGGCCGAGTGTTCGCCCAGCCGGGGCGCGCGTCGACGGGCCTGCCAGCCGGTGGCGGTGGCCAGCCATTTGCCGCGCGGGTAGGGCAGGGCACGGCCCAGCTCGGGGTGTTCGATCCAGGCGTGGCTGCCGCGCGCCTGCCAGTGCGGGTCGTCCAGGCTTTCGTGCGGCTTGCGCAAGGGCGACCACATGAGTCCCTGTGCCTGCGCGGCCTGCCAGGGCAGGTCCTTGTAGAGGAAGCCGCGCACGAAGCGCTGCACCACCTCGAACACGTGGGCGCGGTGCTCGTCGAACGGCACGGCGCCGGGCACGTCGCGCTTCTTCGGGTCGCGCTGGCCATCGGGCAGGGTCAGGTCGTGCGCGGCACCGTGGGTTTGCAGGAAGCGCACCACGTTGGCTTCGTCGCCGGCCGTCACCATCCAGCCCAGGTTCCAGCGGCCGTCCTTGGTCTGGGCCAGTGGCGTGGCGGGGTTGAGCACCTCCGCCGAATGGCGGCAGGTCTGGCGGTGTTGCGGCGCGGCGCGCATCACCCAGTTCATGAGGTCCATCTCGGTGGAGGTCGCCACCGCGCTGTGCACGGCACAGCTCACGTCCTGCCCCAGCCCGCTGCCGTCGCGCGCCACGAGCGCACCGAGGATGCCGACCAGGGCTTGCTCGCCTGCGATGTGGCTGGCGTGGAAGGCCTGCGGCGCGATCGGTGGCAGGTCGTAGTGGCCGGTGGGGTCCGGGTCATAGCCGCAGTTCATCATCACCCCGCCCAGGGCGAGGTGCACCAGATCGCTGCTGGCGAAGTCTTTCCAGGGACCCTCGTCGCCAAAGGGCGTGATGCGGGCCGTGATGAGGGTGGGGAAGCGCTCGCCGAGCGCGGCGAGGTCCATACCGGTGGCCTGGGCGAGCGCCGCCTTGTGGCCGCAGAGCAGCACGTCGGTGCCCTCCAGCAGGCGCAGCAGATCGCTTCGGCCCGCTTCCGTCTCCAGGTCCAGCACCAGCGATCGCTTGTCGCGGTTGTACGCCCAGAAGTACAGCGAGTGTTCGGGGTCCGGTGTGTCGTCGAGGTACGGCGCCATGCGCCGCGACGGGCTGCCCGAGGGTGGCTCGATCTTCACCACGTCGGCGCCCATGGCGGCCATCAGCAGGCCGCAGTGGTCCAGATAGGCGTCCCCCATCTCCAGGACGCGCAGGCCTTGCAGGGGCCCCGGGGCATCGGGTGGTTGGAAAGGTGTGCCGGGGGTGGCGCTGGCTTCCGTCATTTGTCTCAATATTAGAATGGATGGACCAATTAGGCTAACATACCGTTGCACGGCCACTCACTGTGCATCAGATCAGAAAAGGAAGAGAGACATGCCCCGACATTTCCGCAAGCTGCTGGCGCTGGCCGGCACCCTGGGCGCGCTCGCCTGCGCCCCGTTGCACGCGCAGCAGAGTGCAGCGAACTACCCGAGCCACCCGGTCACGATCGTGGTGCCGTTCACCGCCGGTGGTGCCACCGACGTCTCTGCGCGCCTCATCGCGGCGCTGTTGACGAAGCAGCTCGGGCAGACCTTCCTGGTGGAGAACCGCACCGGTGCCAGCGGCATGATCGGCATGAACGTGGTGGCGCGCGCCGCGCCCGACGGCTACACACTGGGCTGGGGTGGAAACAGCCCCATGTCGGTGGCACCGCACCTGAGCAAGACGCCCATGTACGACCCCCTGACCGCGTTCGCCCCGGTGAGCCTGGCGGCCATCTCGTCCTGGATTGTCACGACCCGGCCGGGGCTGCCGGCCAACAGCATGGCCGAGTTCGTGGCGCTGGCGAAATCGCAACCCGGCAAGCTCAGCTTCGCGTCCTCGGGCAACGGCAGTGCACCGCACCTGATCGGCGAACTGTTCAAGTCGTCAGCCGGCATCGACCTGCTGCACGTGCCCTACAAGGGCGAGGTCGATGGCTTCAACGCCATGATGTCCGGCCAGGTCGACATGATGCTGGGCTCCACGTCGGCAGCGTCCCAGCTCGTCAAGGCCGGCCGGCTCAAGGGCCTGGCGGTGACCACGCCCAGGCGCGATCCCGCCGTGCCCGATCTGCCCACGGTGGCCGAGGCCGGCGCGCCGGACCTGACCTTCGAGATCTTCTTCGGCATGCTGGCACCCGCCGGCACGCCCGCGCCCATCGTGGCGAAGCTGGCCGAGGCCATGAAGGTGGCGGTGGCCGACCCGAGCTACCGCGAGACCATGGCCAAGGCGGGCGTGATCGCCACCAGCAGCTCGCCCGACGAATTCCGCGCCCTGCTGACGCGGCACAACGAGCGCTGGAAGGACATCATCCGCCGCAACAACATCTCCAGCGAGTGAGCCCACCTTGACCGCCCAGCGACCGGCCATCGACGCCGACACCTACGCCCTCGGCGACCTGACGATCGCGCGCGTGCTGGCGCGCCAGGCCGCTGCCCACCCCGACAAGGTGTTCCTGACCGAGATCGCCAGCGGTCGGCGCTTCACCTACGCACAGATGGACGCGTGGTCGAACCGCGTGGCCCACGCGCTGGAAGCCTTCGGCGTGCGGCGCGGCACCCACGTGGGCGTGTTCCTCGGCAATGGCGCCGAGCACCTGGCGCTGTTCTTCGGCATCGGCAAGCTTGGTGCGGTCTCGGTGCCGGTGAACACCGCTGCGCGCGGTGAGCTGCTGCGCTACTACCTCACGCAGTCCGATTGCGAAACCGTGGTGGTGGAGGATTCGTTGGTCGAGCGGCTGGACGAGGTGCTGCCCGAACTCCCGGCGGTGCGCCGGGTGATGGTGGTGCGCACGCCGGGCGAATCCGCGGGCTCTCCGGTGCGTGCCGCCGGTGCGCGCGACGTGGCGGATTTCGGCGAGCGCGTGGCGGCGGCCAGCGAGACCGCGCGCGGACAGGACGTGAAGTGCTCGGACCTGCTCATGCTGGCCTACACCTCGGGCACCACCGGTCCGTCCAAGGGCAGCATGCTTTCGCACGCCGCTGCGCTCACCTACGGCACCAGTGCCGCCGAAGCCCAGGGCTACCGTGAGTCGGACGTGTTCTACGTCTGCCTGCCGCTGTTCCACAACAACGCCTTGCTGGCCGCCAGCGGCGCGGCCCTGGTGTGCGGCGCCTCGGTGGTGCTGTCGCGCCGGTTCTCGGTATCGCGTTTCTGGAACGAGATCCGCGAGCACCGCGCCACCATCACCAACTTCCTCGGCGCCATGTCCAGTTTCCTCTGGAGCAGTCCACCTTCCGAGGACGATGCAAGAAACGACCTGCGGTTGGTGAGCATGGCGCCGACGCCAAAGTACGCCGCCGAGTTCGAACGGCGTTTCGGCCTCAAGGCCATGAACAACTACGGCCTGTCGGACTTCGCCATGGTCACCGCATTCACGGAGCACGAGCCGCCCGAGAAGCTCGGTTCCATCGGCAAGCCGCGCCGGGGCTTCCAGGTGCGCATCGTGGACGACGACGACTTCGAGGTGGCCCCCGGCGAGGTGGGCGAGATCGTGCTGCAGAGCGACGACCCCTGGCGCGCCGCCACCGGCTACTACAAGATGCCCGAGGCCACGCTGGCCGCGCACCGCAACCAGTGGTTCCACACGGGTGATCGCGGTCGGTGCGATGCCGAGGGCTACCTCTGGTTCGTGGACCGCAAGAAGGATTGCATCCGCCGCCGGGGCGAGAACATCTCCGCCTTCGAGGTGGAGCAGATCATTGCCACCCATCCCGCGGTGGCCAATGCGGCGGTGGTGCCCATTGCCACCGACACCAACGACGAGGAGGTCGGCGCGGTGGTGGTGCGCAAGGACGGCAGCGCGTTGAACGAGCGCGAACTCATCGAGCACTGCCAGCGCAACATGGCCTACTTCATGGTGCCGCGCTACATCCAGTTCCGCACGGAACTGCCCACCACCGTGAACCAGAAGGTGGAGAAGTTCAGGCTGCGCCAGGAACTCGAGCGCGGGCTTTCTTTGGCGTGGGACCGCGAGGCGGCCGGCGTCCAGGTTCAGCGCTAGCGGCCGAAGCCGCCTTGCCCGGTGGCAGGCCGCGCGCCTTGACCATGTAGCCCTGGTGCAGCTTGGTCAGGGCGGAGGCCATTTCCTTCACGGCCTTCTCGGCGTCGCGCTTGCGCAGGTGGGCCAGCAGCCGCTTGCGCGAGGGCAGGGTGTAGGTCTGGTCCTCGGTGGGGCCGATGGCCTTCACGAACTGGCGCAGGATCTCCACGATGCCTTCGGTGGTCGCGAGCAGGATGGGGTTGTGCGTGGCCTTGGCCAGCAGCACATGGAAAGCCTGGTGGTACTTGGTGCGTTCCTCGAAGCTGCCCAGGTTGTGCATCTCCTCGGCCATGGCCACGTTGCGCTCCAGCTCGGCCAGGTCTTCGGCGGTCATGTTCTCGCAGGCCATGCGGATCACCGCCGAGCTGATCGAGATGCGCGCAGCGGTGAGGTGTTCGGGTGTGATCGCGCCGAGGAAATACAGGTCGCGCATGCCGTTGACCACCGCGTTCGAGCTGCCCGGCAGCACGAAGGCACCACCGGCCGAGCCCAGCTTGAGTTCGATCAGCCCGCTCAGTTCCAGTGCCCGCAGCGCCTCGCGCATGGTGTTGCGGCTCACGCCGAACATCTGCGCCAGATCGCGTTCGGGGGGCAGCTTGTCGCCCGGTCGCAGCTTGCCTTCGGAAATGTTGCGCCGCAACTGGCTGGCCACTTCCTGGTAGATGCGCTGGGGGCTGATCGGCTGGATGCCGAAACTGGAGGAGGAAGGCGAATTTTTCATGGTGGCAATCGTAGTGGCAAAGGATGGTTGATGGGCAGGGAACCTCTATTGCACCAATGGTTGGTCCAATGATATATTGACTCGCTATGCTTGACGCCATCCTCTCCCAGACCGTCAACGGCCTCGTGCTCGGTTTCCTGTTCATCCTGATCTCGATCGGCCTGTCGATCGTGTTCGGACTGCTGGGCATCGTGAACGTCGCCCACGGCGCATTCTTTGCCCTCGGTGCTTACTTTGCCCTGACGCTGCAGCGCGAGTTCGGCTGGGTCGCGGTGGTGCTTGCACCGATCGGTGTGGGCCTGGTGGGCATCGTGGTGGAGCGCTTGCTGGTGCGCCGCCTCTACGGCAAGGACCCGCTGATGACGCTGGTGCTCACCTTTGCGCTCTCGCTGTTCATCGAGGCCGTGATCCGCACCACCTGGGGCTCGAGTGCCCAGCCCCTGTCACCGCCCGAGGTGTTCTCCGGGTTCGTCGAATACGGTCCCATCCTCACCACCACCTACCGCCTGGCGGTGCTCTGCATCACGGTGTCGATCCTGTTGCTGCTCTGGGCCTTCCTGTCCTTCACGCCCTATGGCCGCATCCTGCGCGCGGGCAGCCGCGATCCGCAGATGGTGGGCATGCTCGGCATCAACCTGCCGCTGGTGCTCACCGGTGCCTTCGGCGTGGGCTGCATGCTGGCCGGTGCGGCGGGCGTGCTGGCCGCCCCGCTGTGGTCGGTCACCCCCAGCATGTCGGCCCAGGCCATCATGCCGGCCTTCGTGATCGTGACCATCGGCGGCCTGGGCTCTTACGGCGGCGCGGTGGTCGCCGGCCTGCTGGTCGGCCTGGTCACGGCCATGAGCACGCAGTTCTTCCCGCAGGCCGCCGGGGTGGCGATGTACCTGCTGATGGCGGCCATCCTGCTGGTGCGACCGCGCGGCCTGTTCGGTGAGCACTGGGAACACTTTTCATGAAGCGCCTGCTGAAACACCCCGTGGCCCAGGTGGCGGCCGCGCTGGTGGTGCTGAGCCTCTTGACCCTGGTGACCACGTTGCCGCTGGGGCGCGTCACGCAGATCGCCATCTACGTGCTCTACGCCGCCGGCATCGGCCTGCTGGTGGGCTACCTGGGCCTGGTGCCTTTCGGTGGCTCGGTCTTCTTCGGCGTGGCAGGCTATGCCGCCGCGTTGTCGCTGCTGCACTGGTTCGGCGACGTCAACGAATTCGTCGGGCTGGCGTTTGCGGTGGTCTTCACCGCGGTGGTGGCGTTGCCAGTGGGCGCGCTCATCCTGCGAAGGCGGGGGCTGTATTTCTCGCTGCTGAGTCTGGCGTGCGCGCAGATCGCTTACGAAATCGCCTACAAGTGGACCGACCTCACCGGCGGCGAAAACGGTCTGCAGCGCGTGCCGCGGCCGGTGCTCGAATCGGCGATGGCCTTCCACGTGTTCGTGGTGGTCACGGTGCTTGTGGTGCTGTGGCTCATGTGGCGGCTGGCGCATTCGCCGCTGGGGCGCCTGTTCCAGGCCATCCGCGACAACGAGCAGCGTTCGTCCAGCCTGGGCTACGACGTGCAGCGCATCAAGCTCGCTGGCTTCGTCATCTCGGCGGCCATCACCGCGCTGGCCGGCGGCATGCTCACCCTCTTCATGCGCGGCGTGTACGCCAACCCGCTGAGCTGGGAGCACGCGGCCGACGCGCTGCTCATGACGGTGCTCGGCGGCATGCACCACTTCGTCGGCGCGCTGTGGGGCGCCATCGTGTTCATCGTGCTGGAGGACCAGCTCAGCGCGCTGATCAACAACTGGTGGCTGCTGTTCGCGCCGCTCATCATCGGGGTGGTTCTGGTGGCGCCCGAGGGCATCCACGGCCTGCTGCGTCGCTTCCTCGGCCGGAAGGGCTGGACGCTGGTGCGCGAGGGCATCCCGCCGCGCCCGGCCCGCATCACGCCTTATGCACCGGCGCCGGCCTCCGCGTCCGCCACCGGCGAGCCCTTGCTGAGCGTGCGCGGCCTGACCAAGAAGTTCGGTTCGCTCACGGTCGCCGCCGGCTACGACTTCGACGTGCACGCGGGCACGCTGCACAGCTTCATCGGTCCCAACGGCGCGGGCAAGACCACTTTCTTCAACATGCTCAGCGGCGTGCTGCCGGCCGACGCCGGCGTGGTGCGCTTCCTGGGCCGGGACATCACCCGCCTGCCCATGCACCAGCGCATCCGGCTGGGCCTGGCGCGCTCGTTCCAGATCGTCAGCGTGTTCCAGCACCTCACCGCGTTCGAGAACGTGCGCCTGGCGGTGCAGGCCACGCGGCCGGCGGCACACGCGCTCTGGCGCGACGCCCACACCTCGGAGGAGGTGAATGCGCGCACCTGGTCGGTGCTCGAGGCGGTGGGCCTGGCCGATCGCGCGGCCGAGCTGTGCACCGACCTCTCGCACGGCGAGCGCCGCCTGCTCGAGATCGGCATCACCCTGGCCACCGAGGCGCGCCTGCTGTTGCTGGACGAGCCGCTGGCCGGCCTGGGCGAGGCCGACCGCGAACGCGTGGCCGGGCTGATCCAGACCCTGGCGCGTTCGCACGGCGTGGTGCTGATCGAACACGACATCGACCGCGTGCTCGCGCTCTCGGACCGCATCACCGTGCTGCACCAGGGCAAGCTGATCGCCGACGGCAAGCCGGCCGAGGTGGCGGCCAACCCCGAGGTGGTGCGCGCCTACCTGGGCAGTTCGGCTGAGGCGCGTGGCGCGGCCGCGGCCAGCCGTGCACCGCGGGCCGCCACGCCGGTGCTGCTGCAGGCCAGTGGCCTGGCGGCGGGCTACGGCGGTGGCCGCATCCTCGACGGCATCGACCTGCGCGTGCACGAGGGCGAGGCGGTGGCCCTGCTCGGGCGCAACGGTGTGGGCAAGACCACGCTGCTGCGGGCGCTCTACGGCATGCTGCCGGTCGACGAGGGCCGCGTCGCCTGGGCCGGGCGCGAGATCCAGAACCTGCGCCCCTTCGAGATCAACCGCCTCGGCATCTCCATGGTGCCCGAGGGCCGGCGGCTGTTTCCCAACCTCACGGTGCAGGACAACCTGCTGATCGCCAAGCGCCCGGGCGGCATGTCGATCGAGGAGGTCTACGAGCTCTTCCCGCGCCTGGCCACGGTGCGCAAGTCGCGCGCGGAGAACATCTCGGGCGGCGAGCGGCAGATGGTGGCGATCGCTCGCTCGCTGCTCACGCCCAGCCGCCTGATCCTGCTCGACGAGCCCTTCGAAGGCCTGGCGCCGGCCGTGGTGAACGAAGTGATGGCCGCCGTGCAGAAGCTGCGCGGGCGCGTGGCCATGGTGCTGGTGGAGCACCACGCCGAGCAGGTGCTCTCCATCGTCGACCGGGCGGTGGTGCTGGTCAACGGCAAGGTCGCTTTCGAGGGCGACGCCGCCACGCTGGCCGACGACCACGCCCTGCAGGCGCGCCTGCTCGGGCTGGTCGACCCGGTGCAGGCCCCCACGGCCTGAGGATTTTTTCCCGCAAGCCTGCCTTTCCATTCCAAGGAGACAACCATGACACATGACTCGCACTTCTCCGCAGGTCGCCGCAAGCTCCTGCAGACCGCCGGTGCCGGCGCGGCCATCCTGGGCGCACCGGCACTCGTCTTTTCACAAGCCAACGCGCCGATCAAGCTTGGCAGCCTGCTGCCGCGCCAGGGCCCGTTCGCGCTGCAGGGTGAGGCCGCGTCGCTGGGCATCAAGATCGCGCTGGACCAGGCGAACAACCAGGTGCTGGGTCGGCCCATCCAGCTGGTGGCCTACGACGAACCCAACCCGCTGGGTGCGCAGCAGAACATGCAGAAGCTGATCCAGGAAGACAAGGTGGCGGCGGTGATCGGTGGCAGCAACAGCGCCACCGGCCTGGCCATCGCGTCCACCGCGGCCGCCGGCAAGATGCCCACCATCATCAGCGCCGCGCTGGCGCGCGAGATCACGGGCAAGAACTGCAACCGCTACGTGTTCCGCAACAACGCAACGCCCATGGTCTACGCGAAACTGGTGTCGAGGGAGTTGTTGCGCACCGGCAAGCGCTGGTATTTCCTGGTGGGCGCCTACGCCTACGGCCAGGAGGCCTACCAGATGCTGAAGAAGGAGCTGGAGGCGGCGGGCGGCACCGACCTGGGCGTCGATTCGGCGGCGGTGGGCACCACCGACTTCAGCTCCATCATCCTGAAGATCCGCCAGGCCCGCCCCGACGCCGTGGCGCTCGGCATCGCGGGCACCGACCTCACCGCCTTCCTCAAGCAGTACAACGAATTCGGCCTGCGCGGCCGCATCCCGCTGGCCAGCCTCACCGTGGCCGACGAGGACATCTGGTCGCAGAACGGCCTGTCCGGCATCATGGGCAAGTACTGGCACTACAACAACCCGGCCAACGGACCGGCCGAGCGCGCTTTCAGCGAAGCGGTGCGCAAGGCCAAGGGCACGCCGGCTTCGGCCAGCATGGCGCAGGGCTGGGTGTGCATGAACATGATCCTGGCGGCGATTGCGAAGGAAAAGTCCACCGACGCGGCGGCCATCGTGCGCGGGCTGGAAACGGTTCGCCCGACCCACGTGCCCGGCTATTTCCGCGACTGGGACCACCAGTTCATCACCCGCCTGCCGGTGGTGAAGGTGCGCGACAACGTGACTGATCGCTACGACGCGCTGGAGATGCTCAACACCGACATGAAGATGGCCGACTTCGAGGCGCTCTACGGCACCAGGGAAGAGATCGGCTGCTCGATGGGCGGGCTCTGAACGCATGTTGAAGCTGCAGAGCCAGGTGGCCATCGTCACCGGCGCGGCGCGTGGACTGGGCCGCGCCTACGCGCTGCGCCTGGCCGCGCTGGGCGCCGACGTGGTGGTGGCCGACATCGACCTGGCGTCCTCGCGCGAGTTCGGCGAGGAACTCACGGCAGCGACCGTGCCCGACGAGGTGCGCGCGATCGGACGGCGCAGCCTGGGCGTGCAGGGCGACCTCACGAAGCGCGAGGCCGCCCGCGATCTGGTGCGGCAGACGCTGGCCGAATTCGGCCGCATCGACATCCTGGTCAACAACGCGGGCGGGGCTCTCTCGCCGGTGGAACGCAGCGCGGCCTCGAAGTTCACCGACGAGGACATGGCGCAGATGTTCGGCGTGAACTACCACAGCGCCGTGGTCTGCTGCCAGGAGGTGGCGCCGACGATGCGCGCGCAGCAGGGCGGCGTGATCGTCAACGTGGCCACCATGGTGGCGCTGGACGCCTCCAAGTCGGGTGCGAACCTGACGCCGTACTCGGTCGCCAAGGCGGCGGTGCTGCAGTACACGCGCCACCTGGCCACCGAGCTCGGGCCCGACGGCATCCGCGTGAACTGCCTCTCGCCCGGCGGCATGCTCACGCAGCGCATCCGAAAACAATCCGAAGGCCGCAACATGCACACGGAGAAGGAAATGCGCCGCATCCCGCTGCGCCGCTTCGGCGACGTGGAGGACTGTGCCAACGTGCTGGAGTTCCTGGTGACGCCGCTGTCGGGCTACGTCACCGGGCAGTGCATCTCCGTGTGCGGTGGCGCGGTCCTCACTCCGTCCTGAACCGGGCCTTCGGGAAGGATCACCGTTGACCGTCGTTGACGGAGACGGCTTCCTTCTTCAGACCGCCCAGGCGCGAGTGCACGCGGCCTCCGGTGCCCATCACGAGCGCGAACAGGATCTCGCGCGGTCGCGGTGCGTCCTGGATGCCGATCTCCATGCTGTTGAAGTGGCTGCGCACATACGACGCGTGGATGTAGTGCACCGGCACCATCACGCGGTAGCCGGCGCTGGCCACGGCCTTCACCGCCGGCACCATGGCCTTGGGCTCGCCCAGCACCGTGCGCATGGCCCAGCCGCCGGCCTCGTGCCACACGGCGCCATGCTCCATCTCCCCGTCGATGCCGACGATGGCGGCCTTGCTGTAGACCTCGACCTTCTCGCGCCCACCCAGGGTCTCCACCAGCTCGTTGGCCAGCAGCGTGCCCAGCGAGCGCAACTCCTGCATGAAAGGCAGTAGGTCGGGCTCGTAGCGGCCCGCGTACGGGTTGTGCACCACGGCGCAACTGGCGGCCATGCGCAGGGGCTGGTCGGTCGGTGGTCCGCCTTCGTGGAAAACGGTTTCCAGGATGAGGGCGCGCTTGCGGATCTGGATGAGCGACATGGTGTGGGTGCTGATGGGTGGAAGGTTCAGGCGTCGATGCCGCTGCGGCGTTCGAGCAGGCGCACGATGGCGGTGTTGTCCGCGCCTTTTTCCAGCTCGTTCACGGCTTCCTGCCAGAGCTCGGCGCACAGGTTCATCTGGGGGGCGTTCACACCGGTGGCCTGTTGCAGGCCGCGCGCGGTCGCCAGGTCCTTGGCCTGCAGGCCGAGGGCGAAGCCACCATTGAACTCGCGCGAGATCAGGAACTGGCGCAACTTGGTCTCGGTGGCCACGTTGCGTCCGCTGGACGCGTTGAGCACCTCGGCGAAGGCGTCGAGGTCCAGGCCCATGCGGCGGGCCACCAGCAGCGCTTCGCTGGTGGCCAGCAGGCCGGCCGCGTACACGTAGTTGTTCAGCGCCTTCATGGCATGGGCCGAGGCCACCTCGCCGGTGCGGATGAGCTGGCTGCCCATGGTCTGCAGCACGGCTCGCACGCGTTCGTAGGCGGCCTCAGGGCCGCCGACCATGATGGACAGCGTGCCCGAGCGCGCCTTGGCCACCGATCCCGAGACCGGTGCGTCGAGCAGGGTGACGCCGCTCTCGGCGAGCCGCTGGGCGAGTTCGCGCGTGCGCACCGGGTTGGACGAGCCCATGTCCACCACCACCGTGGGGGCCTTGAGAACCGAGCACAGGCCCGGGCTTTTTGTGTCACCGAGCACCACGGCATCGGTGATGATGCTGTTGGGCAGCATGGTGATCACTACGTCGCAGCCCGCCAGCCCGCTCAGGGAGTCCACGGCTTGCAGGCCGTGGCCCCAGGCGGGGTGGGTGCGCAGCAGGTCGATGCGTGCGGTGGACTGGTCGTGCACGCGAACCTCGATGCCGGCCGATGCGGCAAGGTGTTCCACCATCGGCAGGCCCATCATGCCCAGCCCCACGAAGCCCACCCGGGTCTTGTCGGTCATCTGTTGTTCCTGTGTTTCAACGTTCGAGCACGATGCCGCTGCGTTCCCGGTCCCAGACCGAGCCGAGCTCGGCCTCCATGGCCTGCTTGAGGCGGAACTTCTCCACCTTCTGATTCACCGTGACCGGCAATTCCGGCAGCAGCTGGACGTAGCGCGGCACCATGAAGTAGGACATGTTGCGGGCGCAGTGCTGCACCAGTTCGGCCTCGCTCAGGGACTGGCCTTCGCGCAGCACCACGCTGGCGCCCACCTCTTCGTCGCCGTCCGGCGTCTTCACCGGGAACACGGCCACGTTGGCCACGGCGTCGAAACGCGCCATCACCTGCTCGACCTCGTAGGCCGATATGTTCTCGCCGCGCCGGCGGATGCAGTCCTTCTTGCGATCGACGAACCAGAAGTAGCCGTCGGCGTCGCAACGTGCGCGGTCGCCGGTGTGGAACCACTGGTTGCGGTGCGCGGCCAGCGTGGCCTCGGGCATCTTGTAGTAGCCGGTGGTGGCGCGCCAGGGTTCGTGCGAGCGGATCACCAGTTCGCCCACCTCGTCCGGGGCACATTCGAAGTCGTCGTCGTCCACCACGCGCAACTCGAAGTCGCGCCGCGCCTTGCCGATGGAGCCGAGCTTGCTGGCGGGCGCGCCGGGCACGAAGGCGCTCACGGTGCCGAAATCGGACAGGCCGTAGTTGCTCATGGCCTTGAGGTCGAAGCGCTTCTCGAACTCCGGGATGAAGCCGGGCATGGGCGACATGCTGACCAGGCGCAGGCGGTTGTCGGTGTCGTCGGGCCGGGGCGGCTGGCTCCAGAGGAAGTTGGACATCGCGCCCAGAAAGTTGGTGATGGTCGCACCCGAGCGGCGGATCTCGTCCATGAAGCGCGAGGCCGAGAAGCGCTGCGAGATCGCCACCGAGCCACCGCAGACCAGCGCGGCGCAGAAGGCGGCGAGCAGGGCATTGTTGTGGAACAGCGGCAGGCAGATGTAGAACACGTCGGACTCGCGGTAGCCCTGTGCCTCGGCCGCGCTGGTGCCGTAGGTGAGGGCGGCGGCGTGCGGCAGCATGCTGGCCTTGGACGGCCCGGTGGTGCCGCTGGTGAAGGCCAGCATGAGCAGATCCGAACATTTCACCTCGGCCTGCGGCGCTGCCGTGGGCGCCGCGGCGAGCAGGGTGGCGAGGTCGTGCGCCGGCCTGGAAAGCGCGCGGCTCTCCCTGGCCGACACCGCGCCATCGGCACCGAGCACGACCACGCTGCGCACCAGCTCGAGCTGGGGCAGCACCTCCGCCAGGCGCGATACCAGGCTCTCGTCCACGATCACCAGCGACGCATCGCCGTGGCTCAGGTAGTAGCGCAGCAGGTCGCCGCGCGCGGCGGTGTTCACCGGCACCGAGACCGCACCCAGCTTGCCCAGCCCGAGGAAGAGCGCCAGGTGCTCGGCCGAGTTGCCCAGCATCAGCCCCACGTGCTGGCCCTTCTCCACACCCAGGCCTCGCAGCACCTGTGCCGCGCGGTTGGCGAAGTCGTCCAGTTCGGCATACGTCCATTGCCGGCCGGTCCACAGCTCGGTGAGGAAGGTCTTGTTGCCAAAGCGCTGGCGCTGCTTGCGCAGCACTTGGCCGATCGTGAGTTCGCGGAGGGGAAAGGTGTCGCGCTGGTAGGTGTCGCTCATGGAATGGGGTCAGGGCATGTAGGTGCCGCCGTTGATGTCGAAGATGGCGCCGGTGATGAAGGATGATCCGTCGCTGGCCAGGAAGCTCGCCGCTGAGGCGATCTCCTCCGGGTCGCCGTAGCGACCCAGTGGCACGCTGCGCGCGAAGGCGGCCCGCACCTCGGGGGATGAGCCGGCCGTCATGGCGCTTTCGATGGGGCCGGGTGCGATGCAGTTGGCGGTGATGCCGTCGGCCGCGCCTTCCAGCGCGGCGATGCGGGTGAAGCCGATCAGACCGGCCTTGGTGGCGGCGTAGTGGGCACTCGCCACCGGCGATGCGGTGCGGCCACCGCGGGAGGAGATGTTGATGATGCGGCCCCAGCGGTGCCGGCGCATCAGCGGCATCACGCGCTGACAGAACACGAAGGACGAGGTGAGGTTGATCGCGATCACCTCCTGCCACTGCGCCATGGGGATCTGTTCGATGAGGAACTTGCCGCCTTCCCGCTTGGGGTGGATGCCGGCGTTGTTCACCAGCACATCGCAGCGGCCGTACCGCGCCTCCACGTCGGCCACCGCCGCATGGATCGCCGCTTCATCGGACACGTCGCAGACGATGGCGTGCGTCTGACCGCCCAGGCTGGTCGCGATTTCGGACACGGCCGGCGAGCGGTCGAGCATCACGGTGGTGAGCCCGTCCTTCACGAACTGCGTGGCGATGGCCAGGCCGATGCCGCTGGCGGCGCCGGTGACCAGCGCGACGCGAGGCGATGCGGTGCTCATGCCTTCTCCGGTGCGGGCTGGGCCAGCTCGGCGGGCAACCGGTAGATGCGCACCGCGCTGCCGGCGAACAGGTCGGCCTTCTCCGATTCGCTGAAGCCCTGGGCCAGGCGCTTGAAGGTGTTCCAGAGCACGCGGTAGCTGCAGCAGGACTTGTCGACCGGGAAGTTGCTCTCGAACATGGCGCGCGAGGTGCCGAAGGCTTCGATGCAGGTGTGCACGTAGGGCCCCCAGGCCGCCGCGAGCTCTTCCGAGGTGGGGGGCAGGTCGCGCTCGTGGAAGTCGAAGCCGCCCAGGCGCATGCCGATGCCACCGAGCTTGACCGTGACGTTGGGGCGTTCGGCCAGCGCGAGGATGGATGCCTTCCAGGTCTTGAACACCTCGTCCTGCCGGCCGGCGTAGGGGCCGAGGCCGGCGCGGCCGCCGAGGTGGTTGAGCACCACCGGCGTGTGCGGGTTGGCGTCGATCAGTTCGATGAGCTGCGGCAGCTGCGGGTGGTAGACCCAGGCGTCGAACGACAGGCCCAGGCGGCCGAGCACGGCGTGGCCTTCGCGGAAGGCCGGGTTCAGCAGCAGGTCGTGCGGTGGCGGGCGCAGCAAGGTGCTCACCTCGGGGCTGGCATCCCAGGCGGCCATGTGGCGGATGCCGCGGAAGCGGTCGGGTGCGCGCTCCATGCAGGCGCGCAGCACGTCTTCGGCGAAGGCGCCCAGCGTGAGGTCGACCTTGCCGACGATGCCGGCCGCCACGCGCACCGGTCCGTACACGCCGCTGGCGCTCATGGCGGCGATGCCGTTGACGAACTCGACCTCGCCCACGCTGGCGAAGCGCGGATCGCCATCGGCGCGGTACATCGAACTGCATTCGGCGAACACCGTGCCGCGGATGTGGTGCCCGGTGTTCAGGTCGGTCAGGATCTCGGGCAGCAGGTAGCGGTGGTGCGGCCGGTCCCAGAGGTGGTGGTGCGGATCGACGATGGGGCGGCCGGCGTCGAGCACCGGCTCGTCGCGCAGCGCCAGCCAGGCGTCGTCGATGTAGTGATGGGGCGGCGCGCCGCGCCGTTTGGCGTTGTCGTTGCTCATGCCGGTTCCTTCAGCACATGAAGGTGCCGCCGTTGACGTCGATGACCGTGCCGGTGAGGTAGCCGGAATCCTCGGAGACGAGGAACTCCACCACGTGGCCGATCTCGTCGGGCGTGCCGATGCGGCCCACGGGGATGCGGCCCACCAGCATGGCGCGCTGCTCAGCGCTGCCCTGGTCGGTCATGGGTGAGACGATGCGGCCCGGTGCGATGCAGTTGGCGGTGATGCCGTCGGCCGCCACTTCGGCCGCGATCACGCGCGTCATGCCGATCATGCCGGCCTTGGCGGCGGCGTAGTGGATGCCGGCGGTGTCCACCAGCGTGCGGCCAGCGCGCGAGGACATGTTGACGATGCGGCCCCAGCGGTGGCGCTTCATGAGCGGGGCCACTTCGCGACACAGCACGAAGGCCGAGGTGAGGTTCACGCCGATGACCTCGTTCCATTGCGCGGTGGTCATCTTCATGAAGCTGTTGCGTTCACCGTTCACCTTGGGGTGGATGCCGGCGTTGTTCACCAGGATGTCGAGGCGGCCGTGCCGGGCATCGACGTCGGCCACCATCTTCTTCACCGCCGCCTCGTCGGCGATGTCCAGCACCACGGCCTGAACCTTCAGGCCATCGGCCTGCAGCGCCGCCGCCGCCTCGTTGACCTTGCTGTCGCGGTCGATGGCGAGCACCTGGTAGCCCGCGCGCGCCAGGCGTTCCGCAATGCCCAGGCCGATGCCGCCCCCGGCGCCGGTGACCGCGGCCACGCGTTCCTTGTTGTCCGTCACGTTGTCTTCTCCTCGTTGTTGGTGGATTTCAAACGGTTCCTACCGGCATCGGCGGCGAGCCCACCAGCCCAGGCAGGCGAAGGGGCGGTGCGGTCAGCAGGAAGCGGCTGCGATTGTTCTGGCGCAGCCAGGGCCCGAGTTCGCTGAAGTTCCAGATCTCGCCGAAGAAGATGCCGAGCTTGAACAGGCAGTGCGCATGCAGCGGCATGAAGGAGTGCTTCGGGCCGCCGCCGGCAGACGCGGCGCTCGTCACCGCCTCCACGCCGAGGTTGTCGGCGCAAATGGCCACCAGGCCGCTGTCGGTGATCCAGTTCAGCAGGGCCGGGTCCTTGCCATCCAGCACGGCGCAGGATTTCTTGAGCCGGTCGAAATCGGGCTGCTTCTTCATGGCCAGCACAATGTCGGCCCAGCCGGTGTAGAGGCAGAGGAAATCGCCCGGCTCCACGCCGGTCTTCTGCCGATCGAGCGCGCGCATGAGGCCGTCGTAGCCCACCACGGCGGGCGCATCGCCGTGGATCGCGTTCAGGTCGACCATGACGCCACGGCCTTGCGCGCCGGTCTCGGCGAGGGTTTCCATGCCGAGCTTCTTGGCGAACGGCCCGCCGGGCTGGTCGGGGCCGAGCACGTGCTCGCCCGCGCGCCAGCCGTTGTAGTACACCGGCTCGGCCACGCCGTCGCCGTCGGCGTCGAACTCCTGCCCCCAGTGCGCCAGCGAATCCCACTGCGTGGAGTACTGCGTCCAGATGGTCACGGCGTCGTCCGACGTGATGTCGAACAACGAGTGGTTCTGGCAGGAGAAGCAGAAGTTGTAGCTGTACTCGCCGGTGGCGCGGCGTGTGGCCTCAATGCGTGGCGCGCGACGGCTCGGCACCAGATCGGAGCCGCCGGGATAGTCCAGCGGCATGCTGAGCGAGAAGGCCAGGCCTTCGGTGACTTCGCGCACCGCGGCAAGCCGCCGGGCCGGGGTGATCAGGTTCATGCGGCCGATCTGATCGTCTTCGCCGAAGTCACCCCAGTTGGAGCCCTCCGGCCTGTTTTTCCATCGCATAGTCGGTGTCTCCAAGCTGACTTTCAGGGTCAATGACCAGTATAGATCGTATGCTAGTATTGGTCCATCCATTTGAATTTCAAATATTTTGGTGCCTGATGAAAAGGCACGCAAGAACGACACAGAGGACGCTTCGATGACCGATCGATCACTCAGGGGACGCGTTGCCATCGTCGGCATCGGGGAGACCACCTACTACAAGCACAGCCAGTCGCCCGACGCCGAGTTCAAGCTCGCGCTGAAGGCCGTGCTGGCGGCATCGAAGGACGCCGGTATCGACCCGCGCGACATCGACGGTTTTGCCTCCTACTCCAACGACCGCTCGGAGCCGTCGCGCATGTCGGCCGCGCTGGGCGCGAAGCAACTGCGCTCGACCACCATGCAGTGGGGCGGCGGCGGCGGTGGCAACTGCGGCGCCGTGGCCAACGGCGCGGCCGCCATCGCAGCGGGCCTGGCCGATTGCGTGGTGGCCTACCGCTCGCTGGCGCAGGGCCAGTTCGGTCGCTTCGGCAAGGCGCCCACCGCGCCCACCATTTCGAGCGACATGGCCTACCAGGCGCCGTACGGCGTGCTCTCGCCGGGCCAGAAGTTCGCCATGAAGGCGCGCCGCTTCATGCACGAGAACGGCGTGAAACAGGAAGCCCTGCGCGCCATCGCCATGGCTTCCTACCACCACGCGCAATCCAACCCGCGCGCGGTGATGTACGGCAGGCCGCTGGACGAGGCCAAGTACGACAACTCGCGCTGGATCGTCGAGCCCTTCCACCTGTTCGATTGCTGCATGGAGAACGACGGCGCGGCCGCCGTGATCATGGTGCCCGCCGAGCGCGCCAAGGACTTCCCGAACCGCCCGGTGTACATCCTGGGTGCGGCCACCGGCTCGGACCACCGCGTGGGCGCCAATGCGCACAACCAGCCGAACTACGCCAGCTCCAGCTTCTCTACCGTGGCGCCGAACATGTACCGCATGGCCGGTCTGGGCCCGAAGGACGTGGGCGTGGTGCAGAGCTACGAGAACTTCACCGGTGGCGTGCTGATGGCGCTGGCCGAGCACGGCTTCTTCAAGCCCGAGGAGGCCAACGAGTTCCTGCAGCTCGACAACCTGCTCGCGCCGAGCGGCAAGCTGCCGCTGAACACCAGCGGCGGCAACCTGGCCGAGTGCTACATGCACGGCTTCGAGCTGGTGCTGGAAGCGGTGCGCCAGGTGCGTGGCACCTCCACCGCGCAGGCGCCACGCAACGACGTGGCCCTGGTGATCGGCGGCCCCATGGTCACGCCGGTCAGCAACCTTCTTCTGGGATCGGAGGCCACGCTGTGAGCGCTATCACCACCAATGAGTCTTACCTGCCGGCCGGTCTTCCGATCCCGGTGCCCGAAGGCGATGGCCTGTCCGCGCCGTTCTGGAACGGCCTGCGCGAGAACCGCGTGATGGTGCAGCACTGCAAGGCCTGCGGCACCTGGCAGCACGGCCCCGAATGGATCTGCCATGGCTGCCACGCCATCGACCCCGAGTGGGACGAGGTGGCACCGCGCGCCCGCATCTACAGCTGGGAACGCGTCTGGCACCCGGTGCACCCGAGCCTGAACAACCACGGACCCTACCTCGTGGTGGTGGTGGAGATCGAGGGCGCACCCGGCGTGCGCATGCTGGGCAACCTGCTGGGCGATCCGAAGGAGGACGTGCGCATCGGTGCTGCAGTGGAAGGTGTGTTCGAGCACCATCCCCAGGCCGACCCGCCCTTTACACTGCTCCAGTGGCGTTACGCGAAATAGGTTCTTCTGTTCCCCTGCGGCTCATCGGCCTGCTGGTGCTGGGCCATGTGGCCTTCGCCGCGGGCCGCTTCACCCTGACCCTGCAAGCGGTGGCGCTGGACGCCTCGCCGCTGGCGATCGGGCTCGTCATGGGCCTGCTCATGGTCGTTCCCATGTTCCTCGCGGTGCAGACTGGTCGCTGGTCCGACCGCATCGGTCACCACAAGCCGGCCATGGCCGGGTTCGGCATGGCCGCGGTCGGCGCCATGCTGCCCGCTTTCTGGCCGTCCATTCCGGCCCTGTGCGTGGCCAGCGTGCTCGTGGGCACGGGCTACATGCTCGCTCACGTGGCGGTCAACAACGCCATCGGCCAGCAGGCGCCGCCCGAGGAACTCACGCGCGCCTTTTCCGTGCTGGCCATGGGCTTTTCGCTCTCGGGCGTGGTCGGGCCCTTGCTCTCCGGCGTGGCCATCGACCAGCTGGGCCATGCGGCGGCGTTCCTGGGCGCGGCGGCATGTTCGCTCGGTGCGCTCTACATCCTGGCTTCGTCGCCGCCGGCGCCCACGGTCTTGCGGCCGGATGCGCACGAGACCTCGCGCTCGGTGGGCGACCTGCTGAGGCACCGGCCGCTGCGCGCGGTGTTCGTGGTCAGCGGCCTGTTGTCCATGGGCTGGGACCTGTTCTCGTTCCTGGTGCCGCTGCACGGTGCGCGCTCCGGCCTGAGCGCCACCGCCATCGGCCTGGTGATGGGCGCTTTCGGCGTCGGCACCTTCGTGGTCCGCATCTTCCTGCCCCACCTCGCAGCAGGGCTCGGCCAGTGGCGCACCTTGCGCTGGGCGATGTTCATCACCGCGGGGGGCTACCTGCTGTTCCCCATGGCCACCTCGCTGCCGGTGATGCTGATGGCCGCCTTTGCGCTCGGCCTGGCGCTGGGCTGTGGCCAGCCCATGGCCATGGGCCTGCTGCACGTGACGGCACCCGCGGGTCGCGCCGGCGAGGCGGTGGGCGTGCGCTCCACCATCACCAGCGCCAGCCAGACCCTGCTGCCGCTGGTGTTCGGCGCACTGGGCTCGGCCATGGGCGTGGGGGTGGTGTTCTGGCTCGGTGCTGCGCTGTTGGCGGGCGGCGGCGCGTATGCGGGGCGGCACCGCTGAGGAATCAGGCTTTCGACTTCGGCGCCTGAGAACGCGCGGCCCGCGAAGTGGGGGATACCCTGGCGTGAACGATGCGAAGGTACTCGTCCATGTTGGCCACGGCGCCTTCTGAATCGTGTTTGCGCAGGCATTCGAGGATCTTCCATCGAATCGGCACAAGCTCGGGCCTGAACTTGGAGGGTGCCTTTTCGCGAACCACGTAGCGCAGCAACTCTGACAGCGAATCGACGAGGATCACCATGACCTCGTTCTGTGTGGCCTTGGCCAGCAAATGGAAGAACTGCACAGCAGCCTCTGCGCGGCCCAGCCAGTCCTCCTCCTCTTCGAGGCGTTTCATCAGCCTCAGGTTGGATTCGATCGCATCGAAGTTTTTTGCGGTGCCGTGTTCGCAGGCAGCCTGCAGCACGGCGCGGTGGATGAGACGGCGCGCGTCGGCCAGGTTGCTCACGGAAATGCGGCCCAGCATCATCAGGTCTTCGAACGACTTGGTGAGCATCTCGGAGGTACCGTCGCGCACGTAGGCGCCGCCCTTGACGCCCAGCCGAAGCTCGACGATGCCGGACATCTCCAGCGTGCGCAAGGCTTCGCGCACCACCACGCGGCTTACGCCGAACTCGGCCGCGAGTTCGCGCTCGGAGGGCAGCTTGTCGCCGGCCTTCACCTGACCCGAGGTGAGCTGCTCCCGGATCTGGTCGCAGACCTCTTCATAGACCCGGCGAACCTTGATCTTCTTGTACACGCTGCGTGTGCCGGTCGCCGCATCGGCGCTGGTGGCTTTTTTGCTGGTGGCCATCTGCTTTTGCCTTGCTGAACAAGTGTCGGAAGTTAACACGAGCCTCACCGCATATGCCTTGGCCGATGCGCTTGAGCGCCCTTGCAAAGGCTAGGTTAAACCCTAACGGGCTAATGGACTAACCATTTGTATACTTCGCGTCCATGATCGATCGAACGGATCGATCCAGCACGAGGCATGTGAAGAAAAATGACAGAACTTCAGGTGATCGGATCACTGATCGCAGGACAGGTGGTGGCAGGTGGCGGGCGAGCCAGCCAGGCGGTGATCAACCCGGCGACTGGCCAGGCCATCGCCCAACTCTCTCTGGCCACCGATGCGGATATCGACACCGCAGCGGAGAATGCACAGCGCGGCTTTGCCGAGTGGTCGGCGCTCACGCCCTTTGCGCGAGCCCAGATTCTGAAAACCGTGGCCGATTCGATGCGCCGCGACGCGAGTGAGATGGCGGCGATGCTGACGCGTGAGCAGGGCAAGACCTTGCGCGAAGCGCGCGGCGAAGTGGCCGGATCGGCCGATCTCTTCGAATGGCTGGCCGAGGAGGGCAAACGCATCTATGGTCGCGTGGTCGCCGCGCGAGCCAGCGAGGTGCAGCAACTGGTGTTGCTGGAGCCCGTGGGCCCTGTGGCGGCCTTCTCGCCTTGGAACTACCCACTAGCGCTGGCGGCGCGCAAGGTAGGCCATGCGCTGGCGGCCGGTTGCTCGGTGGTGATCAAACCGGCGGAAGAAGCGCCCAGCGCCGTGTTGCACATGGCCCGTTTGTGCATCGCCGCGGGTGTGCCGGCCCATGCCATCCAGGTGTTGTTCGGTGTGCCGGCGGTGGTCTCGCAACGCCTGATCGAGTCACCTCACATCCGCAAGATCTCGTTTACGGGGTCCATCCCTGTGGGCCGCCATCTGGCCGGGCTGGCCGGCAAGGCGCTCAAAAAGGTGACCTTCGAGCTCGGCGGTCACTCGGCTGTGATCGTGATGGACGACGTGGATATCGACCGCACGGTGGAACTTGCCGTGGCGAGCAAGTTTCGCAACGCCGGTCAGATCTGCATTGCGCCCACGCGCTTCTTCGTGCACGACCGCATCCACGACCGTTTCGTCCAGGCGTTCGCCCGGCGTGCCTCGGCCCTGCGGGTGAGCGACGGTGGGATGGATGACACCGACATGGGGCCGCTCGCGCATGAGCGTCGACTGGCCGCCATGGCCGATCTCACACAGGACGCGGTGGCCACCGGCGCGCGCCTCGTGGCGGGCGCCGCCGAGCGTGGCAAGGAGTCCGGGTTCTTCTGGAAGCCCACGGTGCTGGCCGATGTGCCCGAACACGCACGCATCCTGCGCGAGGAGCCTTTCGGGCCGCTCGCGCCCTTTGTCCGATTTGACGATCTGGAGGCCGTCATTCACCGCGCCAACGCGGTGGAGTTCGGCCTGGCTGGGTACGCGTTCACGCAGTCGCTGCGTTCGGCCCGGCTGATCCAGGATCGCCTGAAAGTGGGTGCGCTGGGGATCAATACCTTCAGCGTGACCGCCCCGGAGATGCCTTTCACAGGCATCAAGAACAGTGGACTCGGCGTGGCACAGGGCACGGAGGGACTGCTGGATCACATGAACATCAAGTCGGCATTTCGCGCCGACGTTTGATCAACACCAAGGAGACAACCATGAAGTTCAGAGTTCTTGCCACGGCGATCTGCACGGCGGCCTTTGCGCATGCCGCTGCGGCCCAGGATTCTTTCAAGATCGGTGCCGTTTACGCGCTCACCGGCCCCATCGCGCCCTACGGCGTGCCGCAGCAGAAAGCGCTGCAGCTCAAAACCGAAGAAATCAACGCGCGCGGCGGCATCAAGGGTCGCAAGGTCGAGGTCATCTACTACGACAGTGAGGGCAATGGCAACAAGGCGGTGCAGCTGGTGCGCAAGGCGATCGAGACCGACAAGGTCGACATCATCATCGGCCCGTCGTCCACCGGTGAGTCCCTGGCGGTGTCCCCGATCGTGAACGCCGCCAAGGTGCCCATGATCACCCACTCGGGCTCGCAGAGCGTGGTGGATCCGGTCACGCCCTACGTGTTCCAGACCCCCCAGTACGACCGCGTGTCCATCCCTGTGGTGCTCAAGGAATTCCAGCGCCTGGGCTACAAGAAGGTGGCCCTGCTCAGCTCTACCGATGGCTTCGGCCAATCGGGCCTGGCGATCTATAAGGAAATGGCGCCCAAGTACGGCATTACGCTGGTGAACGAGCAGTTTGATCGCCAGGACACCGACATGACGGCTCAAGTACTGCGTGCCCGTCAGGCCGACGCGGACGTGATGATCATCTGGAGCACCTTCCCGGCGCCCGCGATCATCCTGCGCAATGCACGCGCCATGGGCTATCCCAAGCCCATCTACAACAGCTACGCCATGGCCGCGCAGGATTTCCTGAAGCAGGCGGGCGCCACCGCCGAGAACACCTTCGTGATGTCGGCCGCGATGATGCTGCCCGAGGCGCTCGCCAACGACCACCCGAACAAGGCGGTGGTGATCAAGGGCTACAACGCCTACCTCGCGCGCCACAAGGAAGCGCCGAACCCCAGCGCTCAACACGCCCTGGATGCCATGGACATCGTGGAAGCGGCTTCCAAGAAGATCGAAGGAAACGTCGACCGTCAGTCGCTGCGCGATGCGATCGAGAAGACCGAACTCTTTGGCGCCAACGGCTACTTCAAGTTCTCGACCACCAACCACGGTGTGACCGACATCAATCCGCCGATCGTGTTCCTGAAGGTTGTGAACAACACCTTCACCGCACAGAAGTAATGGATCAGGACGGAAGTCTCATGGTGATCACCTATGGATAACTGGGGCATGGCGGCACAGGTCGCCGTATCGGGGCTGTTGATCGGGAGCATCTATGCCCTGGTCGCCTGGGGCTTCACGATCGTCTACAACGCCACCGGCATCATCAACTTTGCTGCCGGCGAATTCGTGATGATGGGTGGCGTCATCTCGGCCGCGCTCAACATGAGCCTGGGCTGGCCGCCTCTGGTCACGGTGCCGATCACCGTGATCATCGTGGCGCTGGTGTCGGCGGGCATGGACCGATTCTTCCTGCAGAAGGCACGCCGTCGAACGCATCTGACGCTGGTGATGCTCACCATCGGCATTGCCATCGTGTTGCGCGGCATCATGCTGTTCACCACCGGCAAGGACTTCCACTTTCCACCCGCGTTCTCGCTCGGGGAAATGCCACCCGTGTTCGGCATCAACGTGCCGACACAGGGCGTCTGGGTCTTCGGCACCGTCGCACTGGTGTCCGTCCTGCTGTGGCAGCTGTTTGCGCGCAGTTGGCTGGGCCGCTCCATGCGGGCGGCCGGTGAGAACCCGCGCGCCGCGCTGCTCATGGGCATCTCGCCGCAACGCGTGTCGACCATTGCCTTTGCCATGGCCGGCGCCATGGGCGCTCTGGCCGGGGCGTTGATCGCACCACTGGCATCCGCCAGCTACACCAGCGGCCTGTTCTTCGGTCTCAAGGGCTTCTCGGCAGCGGTGCTGGGCGGTATCGGCAGTCCGATCGGCGCGGTGGTGGGGGGGCTGTTCTACGGCGTCCTCGAAAGCTTCGTGGCCGGCTACGTGTCGTCCGGGTGGAAGGACGTGATCGCCCTGAGTGTCCTGATTCTGGTGCTCCTGATCAAACCCACCGGACTGTTCGGTGGCCGCAGTGTGAAGAGGGTCTGAAGCATGTCCTGGCTGGAAAAAAACTACCGACACAATCTGCTCGGATTGGCCATCACGGCAGTGGTGCTGGCGGGCCTTGGCCTCACCATCACCAACTCCTTCCTCGTCACCACGCTGATCTTTGCGCTGATCGCCACCATCGCGGCGATCGGCCTCACGCTGCTGTTCGGCTTTGCGGGTCTGGCCTCGCTGGGGCAGGCGGCTTTCTTCGGCATCGGCGCCTACACCGCCGCGCTGCTCGTCGAGCGACTGCAGTGGCCATCGCTGGCCGCCGTGGCGGCCGCCATCCTGCTGGCCAGCCTCATGGGCTGGTTGATCGGGCGTCCGTTGCTGCGTCTCTCGGGTACCCACCTGACGATGGCTTCGCTCGCGTTCGGTGTGATCATGTACCTCGTGTTCGGCCAACTGAGCAAGATCACGGGCGGCATGGACCCGGGGTTCATGCTCAACACCGGATTCTCGGTCGGCCCGTGGCAGTTCGACAGCACGCAGGGCATGTACTGGGTCTGCAGCGCGTTCACCCTGGCCGCACTCTATGTGGCGATCAACCTGGTGCACTCGCGCTTCGGCCGCGGTCTTCGGGCGCTCAAGACGTCGGAACCCGCCTCTGAAGGCGTGGGGATTCCGACGGTGTCGTACAAGGCCACGGTGTTCGCCATTGCAGCCGGCATGGCGGGCCTGTCGGGTGCGCTCTACGCCTTCTTCATGAGGTCGTTCAACGCCACTGCGTTCGGTTTCCCTCTCTCGATCGAGCTGTTGATCATCGTGATCATCGGCTCGCTGCGGTCGGTGTGGGGTGCCATCTTCGGTGCCCTCATCGTCACGGTGCTGCCGGCCGCGCTCGAACATTTCAACGACTACAAACTCTTCATCTACGGCGCCATCATGGTCGTGATCATGCTGTTCCTGCCCGACGGTCTGTTCCATGGCCTGATGGAAACCGCTTCGCGCCTGCTGCGCAGGAAGGCCGCACCATGAGCTTGAAGGTCGAGAACCTCACCAAGCGGTTCGCCGGTCTCACGGCGGTGGATGCCCTGTCGTTTGATGCGCCCTCTGGCCAGGTAACGGCGCTGATAGGCCCCAACGGTGCCGGCAAGACCACCATGCTGAGCATGGCCAGCGGCCTGATGCCACCATCCGAAGGCTCGGTGCGCTTCGATGGTGTGGCGCTCACCGGGCTGGCGGGCCACCAGATCGCCGCGCTCGGCGTGGCGCGCACCTACCAGAACCTGCAGATGTTCGAGGACATGAGCGTGCTCGAGGTGGTAATGACGGGCGCGCACCGCACCGGCAAGGCCGGTGTGTTCGCCACCATGCTGCGCCTGCCCGCCGTGCGCCGCGAGGAGCGCGAGATGGAGGCCCGGGCGCGTGAGGTGCTGGAGACGGTCGGCATCCCGGCGCACCTGCTGGCGCGCGATGCGGTGTCGCTCCCCTACGGCCTGCAGCGGCGCGTGGAGATCGCGCGTGCGCTGGTGTCCAGGCCGCGCCTCCTGTTGCTGGACGAACCTGCTGCAGGCCTGAACCCGACCGAGACGGAAGAACTGGCCAGCCTGATCTCTGGCCTGCGCGCGCAGGGCCTGACCATCCTGCTGGTGGAGCACGACATGGACATGGTGATGAGCCTGTCGGATCAGGTCGTGGTCATGAATTTCGGGCGCTTCGTCACGGCAGGCACGCCACGCGAAGTCCAGCAGCACCCGGAAGTGATCGAAGCCTATCTGGGCGTGGAGGATTGAGCGGTGCTTGAAGTCAACAACATCTCCGTGCACTACGGAATGATCGTGGGTTTGCAGAATGTCTCGCTCAAGGTGGGGCAGGGCCAGGTGGTGTCGCTCATCGGCGCGAACGGCGCGGGCAAGTCCAGCCTGCTGAACGCCATCTCGGGTGTGGTGCCGTCCACCGGCGACGGCATCCGGTTCGAAGGCCAGCCCATTGGCAACGCCGATGCCGAGAGCATCGTCTCGCGCGGCATCGTGCAGGTGCCTGAAGGACGACAGGTGTTCGCGCAGATGACGGTGCTGGAGAACCTGCGCATGGGAGCCTACTCGCGTCGCAAGCAGTTCGCCATGTCCGACATGGATGAGGTGTTCGCGCTCTTTCCGCGGCTGGCCGAGCGCCGCCAGCAGATGGCTGGACTCATGTCGGGTGGTGAGCAGCAGATGCTGGCGATCGGCCGCGCCCTCATGGCCAAGCCGCGCCTGCTGCTGCTGGACGAACCCTCGATGGGTCTTGCGCCGCTGGTGGTGAAGATGATCTTTTCTGTTTTGAAGACGCTCAACGCCAATGGCATGTCGATTCTCCTGGTGGAGCAGAACGCCAAGGCCGCGCTCAAGCTCTCCGACCACACCTACGTACTGACAACCGGCCGCCTGAGCCGCGAAGGCCGTTCGGCCGATCTGCTGAACGACCCCGAGATCAACGAAGCGTTTCTCGGCAAACGCGTCGCCACCCCATCCCAATCCTGAGAGGACCTTCCCTATGACCACCGCCCTGGAACACATTCGTCCGGAGCTGCAGGCCGACGAGCCGAATGCCTGGCGCCTCAAGACGCCCGGATCTCCCGAATGGACCCGGACGGCTCGTCCCGACGACGCTGACCGGTACCTGCTGATCTCCGCCGACACGCACGCCAACGAACCACCGGACCTGTGGGAGAAGCGCATCGAATCCAGATACCGCGATCGCCTGCCCAAGTCCTGGGTCGACGAGAACGGCGTGCGCTGGCGCAAGGCCGAAGGCAACGACAAGCCAGATCGCCTGGTGCTGGCTTCCCTGTCCGGCCAGGACCAGGCGCGCTCGCGCTCGGGTGCCGGTGCCGAGAACCGCTTGCGCGACCACGCCATTGACGGCATCGATGCCGAACTCATCTTCCCCAACAAGGGCCTGGCCATGTGGTACACGCCCGATCCGGAGTTTGCCCAGGCGCAATGCCGCGTCTACAACGACTGGGCCTGGGAAGAGTTCGGCCCGCACGCAGACCGGTTGGCCCCGGTGGCCGCCATCGCCGCCGGCGACATCGAGGGCTCCGTGGCCGAGGTGCAGCGCGTGGCGCGCATGGGCTACCGTGCGGTGGCGCTGCCCTGCAAGCCCACCTACGGTCCCGGCAAAGTGGGGGACCTGAACTACAACAGCGCCAGGTTCGATCCCCTGTGGGCGGCGATCCAGGATGCCGATCTGCCCATCTGCTTCCACATCTCCACCGGCAAGGATCCACGCACCGCGCGCGGTGATGGCGGTGCGGTGGTCAATTACGTCTGCCATTCACTTTCGCCCGCCATCGAACCCGTGGCCAACCTGTGTGCCTCGGGTGTCATCGAACGCTTCTCGCGCCTGCGCTTCGGCACCATCGAAGCAGGCATCGGCTTCGTACCCTGGATGCTCAACGCGATGGACGAGGCCTACCGCGTGCATCATTTCTCGGTGCGGCCCAAGCTCAAGCAACTGCCCAGCGAGTACTTCCGCTCCAACGGCTTCGCCACCTTCCAGGAAGACCCCGTGGGCCTGGAGATCGCGGAATGGCAAGGCCTGGTGGACAACTTCATGTGGGCCAACGACTACCCGCACCACGAAGGCACCTGGCCACACTCGGCCCAGGCCATCGAACGCACCATGAGCGGCCTGAGCGACGTCTCGCGCGCCAAGATCCTGGGACTGAACGCGGCGAACGTGTTCAAGTTCGACGTCAAGGCGCTCATCGCAGCGCGCACCCGGCCAGCAGCCTGAGCCGCTGAGGTGTTTCGTTGACCGCCTTTTCTGCCTCCTACGACTTCATCGTGGTCGGCGCCGGCAGCGCCGGCGCCATCGTGGCCAACCGCCTGAGCGAGAGTGGCCAGTTCTCCGTGCTCGTGCTGGAAGCGGGTGGATGGGACAACCGGCTCTGGATCCATGTGCCCATCGGCTTTGCCAAGACCATCCTGGACAAAGCCGTCAACTGGGCCTTCCATACCGAACCGGAGCCCGAGCTCAACGGGCGGCGCATCTACTGGCCCCGTGGCAAGGTGATCGGTGGTTCGGGTGCCATCAATGGCCTGATCCACGTCCGGGGGCAGCGCGAGGATTTCGACGGCTGGCGCGATGCGGGCTGCGAGGGCTGGGGCTGGTCCGATGTGTTGCCGCACTTCAAGCGACTGGAAGACCATTACCTCGGCGACACCGACCTGCATGGCCGGGGTGGCCCGGTGGCCGTGCTCAAGCCGCCGACGAAGTCCACCTTGTGCGAACTGTTCATCGCTTCCGGCATCAGCCAGGGGCTCGCTCGCAACGAAGACTTCAATGGCGAGCAGCAGGACGGCATCGGCTACTACGACCTCACCCTCAAGCGTGGTCGCCGTTCCAACTCAGCCATCGGTGGGCTGAACAAGGCGCGCAAGCGACCGAACCTTCGGATCGAGGTGAACGCCCTGGTGGAGCGCGTGCTGTTCGAAGGCACGCGGGCCACGGGCGTGGCGTACCGCAACGTGGCAGGACAGCAGGTGCGCGTCGAGGCACGGCGAGAGGTGGTGTTGTGCGGCGGTGCGGTGAATTCGCCGCAACTGCTCATGCTGTCGGGCGTGGGCCCGGCCGGACACTTGAAGGAACACGGTATAGCGGTGGTGGCCGACCGCGAGCAGGTCGGGAAGAACCTGCAGGACCACATTACCGCGCGCGTGGTGTGCAAGACGCGCGAGCCCATTACCCTGAACGACGACATGCGTTCCTGGTGGGGCCAACTGCGCATCGGACTGAACTACATCCTGTTCCGTCGCGGCCCATTGACCTACGCAGCCGCCCAGGCGGGTGCCTTCTTCAAGTCGCGGGACGGTGTGCCGCGCGTGGACGCGCAGTCTTTCCTGTCACCCTACAGTGCCGGTGGCATCGGGCAACCGTTGCATCCGTTCTCGGCGTTCGGCGTTTCGGTCACGCAGTCCTGGCCCACCAGCCGAGGGTCGATCACGCTGCGCGACGCCGACCCTGGAAGCGCCCCGCTGATCCGGCCCAACTACCTCAGCACCGAAGAAGACCGCCGCTTCTTCGTCAATGCCATGCGCAAGCTGCGCGCGATGCTGCACGCCGGTCCGCTGGGCGCGATGATCAGCGAGGAATACTCACCTGGTCCCACGGTGGGCACCGACGAGCAGATGCTGGAATTCGTTCGTGCCACCGCCAGCACCTGCTTCCATCCTTGCGGCACCTGCCGGATGGGCGGCGATGCCGATTCGGTGGTGGACCCGACGCTGCGCGTGCGTGGCGTCACCAGCCTGCGTGTGGCCGATGCGTCCATCATGCCGCTCATCACCTCGGGCAATATCAACGCACCCAGTCTGATGATTGGCGAGAAAGCGGCCGCGACGCTTCTGGCGGCGCATTCGCAGCGTTGAGCGCGGGTCGCTTCAGGCCACCGGCGCGCTGCGCCGGCCCAGCGCACCTGCAAACGCCCAGCCCGCGACCGCGATGCCGGCCGCCGCCGTGACCAGCATGGGGGCGTAACCGAGGTGGTCCACCGACCAGCCGGCGAGCGTGACGCCCAGTGCCTGACCACCGAAGAGGCAGAAGGCGAACAGCGCCACGGCGGTGCCGCGCGATGCGGGAGCCATCTGCGTGGCGTGGGTCTGCAACGTGTTGTGAAACAGGTAGGTGCCGAATCCCATCAACAGCGCCAGCGGGCCGGCGGCGAGCCACCAGGGGGAGAGCCACAGCCCAACGAAAGTGGCGCCGGCGATGAGACCGCCGATGAGCACCATGCGCCGCTCGCCCAGCGAGGCCACGATGTGCCGGGCGGTCAGCGCGTACACCAGGCCACCCATGGCGTACAGGGCGATCAGGCCGGAGGCCACCACCAGCGTGAGGCCATGGCGTTCGTGCAGGTAGGTGGGCAGGAAGGCCATGGGGCCCAGCAGGAAGAGGCCCTCGGCTGCCACGGCCAGCAACACGCGGCGTGCCCAGGGCAGTTGCAGCACCGACCACAAGCCGCGTGCGAAGTGCGTGGGCACGGCGTTGGTGTGGGCGGGTGCTGCCGGCATGCGGCGCACGCGCCGCAGCAGCAGCGTGGCCACCAGCGTGAAACCGGCGGCCAGCGTGAAGAAGGCGCCGCGCCAGCCGACCGCCAGGTCGGCAAAAAGCCCTCCCGCCAACTGGCCGGCCATCATGCCGGAGAGCGTGCCGGTGAGGAAGCGCGCCAGCGTGGTCTGGCGCTGCGCGTAGGGCACGTTGTCGCCGATCCAGGCCATGGCCAGCGGGATCACGCCGGCCGCCGCCATGCCCCAGAGCATGCGCGTCCACACCAGGGCATCGAAATTCGGCGCCAGTGCCGAGGCGGCCGCCCCACCGGCACAACCGAACAGCGCCGCGCACATCAGGCGCGCCTTGCCGTATCGATCGCCCAGCGGGCCGAAGACCAGCTGCAGCAGGCCATAGGCCACCGCGAAGCTGATGATCACCTGGCCGGCCGCGCCGGGTGTGATGTCGAAATCGCGTGCGAGCCGGGGCAGCAGGCCGTCGCACACGCGCAGGGCGGCACCGCTGAAGAACGCGGCGCAGGCCAGCAGCACGATGGTGCTGTCGCGCTCGGCTTCCTGAGCAGCGGTCGAGATCGGCTCGGTGCTCACACCCAGCGTGCCCTCACGGTCTGGGCCGTGACCGCTTCGGCGGGCGTGGGTCCCTGGATGGCCGAGGGGGTGCGCGAGAAGCGCGGTGCCGGCGCGGGGTGGCTCACGCCATCGACATCCACGAACGCATGGCGAGCGAGGTTGTGCGGGTGGCTGGCCACTTCGCTGAGCGGCAGCACGGGCGCGAAGCAGACGTCGGTGCCTTCGAGCAGTGCCACCCATTCATCGCGCGTCTTGCTGCGGAAGATGCGTTCGAATTCGGCGTGCATCTCGGGCCAGCGCGCACGGTCCGCTTGCGCGGTGTGCAGCGAGCTGGGCAGACCCACGCGTTCGCACAGGTCCTTGAAGAACTGCGGTTCGATGGAGCCGATGCTCACGTGCTGGCCGTCGGCGGTCTCGAAGGTGCGGTAGTAGGGCGCGCCGCCGTCCAGCAGGTTGCTCCCACGCTCTTCCTTGAAGAGGCCGCGCCGCGCGTGCGAAACGAAATTGCTCATGAGCGAAATCACGCCATCGGTCATGGCCGCGTCGACCACCTGGCCCTGGCCCGAACGCTTCGCTTCATGCAGGGCGGCCAGGATGCCGACGATCAGGTACAGGCTGCCGCCGCCGTAGTCGCCCACGAGGTTCAGCGGCGGCACCGGGGCACCGCCCGCCGGACCGATGGCGTGCAGCGCGCCAGCGATCGAGATGTAGTTGAGGTCGTGCCCCGCGGCCTGGGCCAGCGGCCCGTGCTGGCCCCAGCCGGTCATGCGGCCATAGACCAGGCGCGGGTTGCGCGCAGCCACCGCGTCCGGGCCGAAGCCCAGGCGCTCCATCACCCCGGGGCGAAAGCCTTCGATCAGCACGTCGGCCCGTTCCAGCAGGGCCATGACCTCTTCGCAAGCGGCGGGGTCCTTCAGGTCGGCCAGCACGACGCTGCGGCCGCGCCCGGTGATGTTGTTGCGGTCGCCCAGCTTGCGGTTGGGCCGGTCGATGGTGACGACGTCGGCGCCCATGTCGGAGAGCAGCATGCAGGCGAACGGCCCGGGGCCGATGCCGGCGAACTCGATGACGCGCAGGCCAGCCAGTGGACCCTGGGCTTGGGTGGGGGTGGTCATGAAGCAGATCCTTTCAGGGAGGTCAGGTGGGTCCGCGCTGGACCAGGGCGATGCTGCCCAGGATCAGCGTGGAGAGTGCGAGGTAGGCCGGGGCAAACACCCGGTTGAGGTGCACGGTGACGGTGGTCACCGGGTAGCCGAAATAGCGGTTGGCCATCAGGGCGATCATGGAAAACGGCGTGGCGTAACTCGACAGGCCCCAGGCCACGAGGATGGTGGCCATGTGAATGATAGGCGGAAGTCCCACCATGGCCGGTGGCAGTGCGGTGCCCACCAGCACCACCGAGAGCACCGGGTGCACGGCCAGGAAGGCCAGGGCGATCACGATGGCCATGAGTGCCAGACAGGCCAGGTAGGGCGAGACCGCCAGCACCGAACCGAAGGCGCTGGTCCAACTTTGCGGGATCACGCTGGCGATCACCGTACCGCCGCAGCCGGCTGCCATGAAGAGCGTGGCCTCACCCGCGAGCGAGGGCAGCTTGAGGTAGTCGCCACGCAGCTTGTCACGCGCCTGGGCGAAGCGCCCGGGGCCCTGGCTTTGCAGCGTATGCAGGCCCAGCACCACGAGCGGAATCAGGAGCACGATGCAGGCCACCACGGCCACGCCGAGCACGCCCGCGGTGAAGATCATGAAGGTGAGGAAAGCCGCCATCGCCAGCACCATGGGGATGAGCGCGCGCAGCAATGGCCCGCGGGGCAGCGGAATGCGTTCCGGCAGGTCGCGCCTGCGCAGCCGCCACCAGTCCAGCGTGGCGCCCAGCGTGATCGAGCAGGCGGCCAGCGCCAGGCACAGCGGCAGCGCGGTGGTCCACTGGATGCCCGGGTAGATCGCCAGCAGGATGGTCAGGTTGCTGAACATCGGGCTCCACAGCGTCGCCGCGGCCAGGCTGCGCGTGATGGCGGCCACCATCGCGAGACGGTCTTCATCGACCTGGACCTCGCCCTTGGAGGACATCTCCATCAGCATGCTCACGCCGGCCAGGCCCAGCAGGCCACCGAAGAGCTGGCAGGCCAGTGACATCAGCAGGTAGCGGCTGCGAATGCCGGAACTCAGCAGGTAGCGCGCCACCACATCGGTCTTGGGGCTGTTGAGCGCGGCGCGCGCCATCAACGTGACCGAGGAGATGAGCGAGACCATCAGTCCGCCGATGGCCACGCCCTTGCCCAGCGTCTGCGCGGGGTCTGGCGTGAACGGCAGCAGCACCACGGTGATGATGCCCAGCGCCAGCGACACGCGCTTGATGCTCGGCGGCAGGCGCCAGCGCTCACGCAGCAGGAACCACAACCCCGCCACACCCACCAGGGCGAGCGCGCCGGGGTGGGGATGGAAGAGGTTGAACAGGGTGCCGACCATCACCGCGACGAGCAGCAGCGTGCTGTGGGTCGCGTTGGTGGCCAGCGGCACCGGTGGGCCGCTGGTGGGTTCGTGGGGAACGCTCACGCAAGCAACAGCAGAGCCGCCTCCCTGGCCGTCTGGCCGACCTTGACGCCCTTGTCGCGGGCCGGCTGGTTGCAGGCGCTGATCACGCCGTCGAAATAGGTGCTCTGGCCGTCGCCCATGCGGGCGGTCAGCGCGCTCACCGAGGCGCCCGGAATGCCATCGGGCTCGACCGCTTCCAGCGCGGACAGGCCGGAGTTGTTCTTGCCCACGCCGCCATCCGAGCAGATGAACGCCCAGGGACGGTAGTCGCGGAAATAGCCCACCACGCTGCGGCCGGTGTGTCCCGCGGTGCACAGCACGTTGCGGTTCTTGTCTTCCGGCAACGCGTAGGCAATGGAATCGGTGCACACGATGCTGCGTCCGCTGGTGGCGTCGGTGTGGATCAGGCGGCGGCGCGTGGGCTCGAACACGGCCGGCTTCTTCTCGCCGGTCTGCAGGAAGCGCGCGGCGTCGCTGGCCTTCATGCCGGGCTCGATGCCCAGCGCCTGCGCCGCGTCGTTCACGCGGCTGACGATGCCGTTGTCGTAGAGGTCGCTGCCATTGCCCATCTCGGCCGTCATCACGTCCACCGCGGCGGCGGGCACGCCCAGGGCCTCGTAGTACCAGAGGCCGGCGATGCCGGCACCGTCCTTGCCGATGGCGCAGTCCAGGCCGATGACGGCGCGCGGCTTGGCCGACATGACCATGCGCGCGCACAGCACGCCGCTGTAGGACGCGTTGACCACCACATCGCCCTGGGTGGCGGGTTCGGATGCGACATAAGACTCCACGTAAGTGGCCGAATCGAAGACGAGCACACGACCCTGGGGGTTGTTGACGATGCGCGGGGAATGGGTGGATGCCATGGGAGTTCCTTGGTGCAGAAAAGGGGGATCGAGGGTTTGGGAGATGGCCAAAAAGCGCGCCAAATGCTGTAATGGTAAGTCCATTTAAGGAGGATGCCTGGCGGGACCGCGATGGACCTGTGCCGCACACCCGGGCTGCTATGCTTTCGCCCACTGTCCGCAACCCAGCGGCAGAGCAAAACAGAGAGGAAGAACTCATGGAGCCGACGCAGGATCTCGCCTTCCAGCAAATCAAGACCCGCCGGGTGTTCGAGGAAATCTGCGAACAGATCCGCAACCGCCTGAGTTCGGGCGCGCTCAAGCCTGGCGACAAGCTGCCGGCCGAGCGCGAACTGGCGCTGGAGTTCAAGGTCAGCCGGCCGGCGGTGCGTGAAGCCTTGCGCACGCTCGAGATTTCCGGTGTGGTCTCGCTGCAGAAGGGTGTGAAGGGTGGCACCTTCATCCGCGATGGCAACCCCGCCATGCTCACGCAGTCCCTGCAGGACCTGATGTTCCTCGGCCGCGTGACCCTGCGCAGCCTCGCCGAGGCCCGGGTGCTCATCAACGGCATGGTGATGCGCCTGGCCTGCGAGCGCGCCACGGAAGAGGACTTCGTGGCGATCGAGGACAACATCGCGTTCATCGAGAGCAGCGAGGACATCCTGCACCGGGCCAACGCCGGTGTGATGTTCTTCCGCCTCATTGCCAAGGCCACCCGCAACGAAGTGCTGATGATGCTGGTCGATTCGCTCAGCGACATCATCCGCGTCGTGATCGACCGCACCGGCCGCGTGGCGCGGCCCGAACTCGTGGCCGTGCGCAAGCGCATCCTCAAGGCCATGCGCGCGCGCGACGCGGACACCGCCATCAAGCACATGAACGAATACCTGTCGGTGGTGCATCAGGGCATGGACGCCGACCCGATCGAGGTGCTGCGCCCGGGCCGCACCGTGGCGGCCGTGGCCAAGGACTCGTTGCCTCTGGGCAAGGCCCGTGCCAAGCCGGCGGCCAAGGCCCCCGCCAAGTCGGCCAAGCCTTCGGCCCGCGCCACCGCGCGTTGACGGCGGGCGGCAGGCGCCGCTTGGGTTTCAGGGTGTTCCGGGCGCGCCGCGCCGGGAGAGATTGCGTCCTCCCGCGCTGGCTTGACAAGGGGTTTTCGGGCCATATAATGGTCATACCATTCAAAAACGAATGCCCGATCAATCACCACGAGGACCACACACCATGAGCGAAATCGTCGTCAACGAAGCCAACCAGTGGCGCCTGAACACCCCCGGCGCCACCGGCTGGGACAAGTCGCCGCATCCCGGTGCGGCCAACAAGTACCTGATGATCTCCTCGGACACGCACGCCAACGAGCCGGGCAACCTGTGGGCCGAGCGCATCGACGCCAAGTACAAGGACCGCCTGCCCAAGATGTGGATCGACGAGAAGGGCATCCAGTGGCGCAAGATGGAAGCGTCCGAGCAGCCTGACCGCCTGGTGCTGGCCCGCCTGGAAGGTGAAGATCTGGCCCGTTCCAAGGCCGGTGCCACGGCCACCGAGAAGGGCCCGTCTGTCGACCAGCGCATCAAGGACCTGGACATGGACGGCATCGACGGCGAGGTCATCTTCCCTGGCAAGGGCCTGGGCATGTGGTACACGTTCGATCCCGATTTCGCGCACGCCCAGGTCGAGGTGTACAACACCTGGGCCCATGAAACCTTCGGTGCGCACTTCGACCGTCTTTCGCCCGCCGCGGCGCTGGCCACCGGCAACATTGAAGCCACGCTGAAGGAAATCGACCGCTGCCTCAAGCTGGGTTTCCGCCACTTCACGCTGCCCTGCAAGCCGCTGTTCGGCCCGCCCAAGACCAACGAGCTCAACTACAACAAGATCGAGTTCGATCCGATGTGGGCGCGTTTCACGGAAGCCGACGTGCCCGTCACCTTCCACGTGTCCACCGGCAAGGACCCGCGCACCACGCGCGGCCTGGGCGGCGCGGTGGTGAACTACGTCGTGCACTCGCTCTCGCCCACACTGGAGCCGCTGGTGAACATCTGTGCCTCTGGCGTGGCCGAGCGCCACCCCGAGCTGAAGTTCGGCAGCGTCGAGGCGGGCATCGGCTGGGTGCCATGGATGCTGGACGCGATGGACGAGGCCTACCTGAAGCACCACTTCTGGGTCAAGCCCAAGCTGAAGGCGCTGCCGTCGGACTTCTTCAAGGCCAAGGGCTTCGCCACCTTCGGTGAAGACCGCGCCGGCCTGGCGCTGATGGAAGAGCACGGCCTGCAGGACAACTTCATGTGGGCCAACGACTACCCGCACCATGAAGGCACCTGGCCGCATTCGGCCCCGGCGATCGAACGCCAGATGGGTGGCATCAGCGAGGTCAGCCGCGCCAAGGTGCTCGGCCTCAATGCCGCCAAGGTGTTCGGTTTCAAGGAACTGCTGGCCCAGTACGAAGCCAAGGCCTGACGCCATGACCGCCGTCACCCCGTTCCATCCCCAGCACGACCAGTTGGGCGATGACGATTCCCGCTACGTGGACGTGCAGAGCCTGCCCTGGAAGCCCACGCCCACGCCGGGCATCGACATGAAGGTGCTGATGCAGGACGACAGCAGCGGCCTGCTGACGGCGCTGTTCCGCTGGCAGCCGGGCACGCAACTGCCGTTGCACGAGCACGTGGAGATCGAGCAGACCTACGTGCTCTCGGGCAGCATCGTGGATGACGAGGGCGAGGTGCGCGAGGGCGACTACGTGTGGCGGCCCAAGGGCAACCGGCACCTGGCGCGTTCGCCCAACGGGGCGCTGGTGATCTCCTTCTTCCTGAAGCCCAACAAGTTTCTCGAAGGCGAGCACGCCGGCAAGGAACTGAAGTAAAGGCACGGTGACGCACGTCTTCGACGTCGTGATCGTCGGGGCCGGTGCATCCGGCCTCTCGGCCGCCATCGAGGCGGCCAATGCCGGTGCGCGCGTGATCGTGCTGGAGAAGAACCCCATGCCGGGCGGCAGCAGCCGCCTATCGGTGGGTTCGATCAACGCCGCTGGTTCCAGCCTGCAGAAGCGCGCGGGCATCGTGGACTCGCCCGACGAGCACTTTGCCGACATGGACCACTTTATGGGGTCCTTCGCCGGCAAGGACAACCTCGCCCTGCGCCGCCTGCTGGTGGACCACGCCGCCGAATCGCTGGAGTGGCTCATGTCGCTCGGCCTCTGCTTCTACGGTCCCACGGCCGATCCGCCGCACCGCCACGCGCGCATGCACAACGTACTGCCCAATTCGCGCGCCTATCCCTACTACCTGAGCCGGGCGGCGAAGGCCCGCGGCGTGGACATTCGCCTGAACGCGCCGGTGCAGCGGATCCTGCTTGCGGACGACGGCGCCGTGCGTGGCGTGCTGGCCAGTCTCTCGGACCAGGCGGTGGAGATCGAGGCGCGTTCAGGCGTGGTGCTGGCCGCTGGCGACTACAGCAACGATCCCGCCCTCAAGCGGCGCTTCCGGCCCGAGCTCACCGACATTCCTGCCATCAACCCCACCGCCACGGGAGACGGCCACAAGCTGGGCGAAGCCCTGGGCGCGCGCCTGGTGAACGGCGAGGTGGTCTATGGCCCAGGCCTGCGGTTCGTGGAGCCCGCACGGCCCAGCCTGGTGCGACGCCTGCCGCCTTCGTGGCTGCTGGGCAAGCTCATGCAGTGGGCGTTGAACCTGCTGCCCGCGGCGCTGTTTCGCCCCTTCGTGATGTCGTTCATGACCGCCTCGCTCGGTCCCGAAGCTTCGCTGCTGCGCGCGGGTGCCGTGCTGGTCAACCGCGACGGCCAGCGCTTCGTCAATGAACTCGTGCAACCGGGCCTGGCGATTGCGCAACAACCGGACGGCCACGCTTGGCTGGTGTTCGACCAGCGCGTGGCAACGATGTTCTCCGGGCCTCCGCACTACGTATCCACCGCGCCCGGCGTGGCGTTTGCCTACCTGCCCGACTACCAGCGGCACCGGCGCGACCTCTACCACCGCGCCGACAGCCTGGACGCGCTGGCCCGCAGCGTGGGGCTGCCTGCCGAGGTCTTGCGCGCGGCCATCGACAGCCACAACGTGGCGCTGCCCGAACACGTCGCCGGCGGTGTGCTGCAGGCACCCTTTTACGCACTGGGGCCGCTGGAGAGTCGCATCGTCATCACCGATGGTGGCCTGGCCGTGAACGGCCAGCACCAGGTGCTGCATGAAGATGGAAGCGTGATCCCGCGGCTGTATGCGGCGGGTGCCGTGGGGCAGGGCGGGGCCTTGCTCGCGGGCAACGGCCACCACATCGGCTGGGCCGTGACGTCCGGGCGGCGCGCCGGGCGCTTCGCGGCGCAGGAAGCGCGCAGCGCCTAGCTCTTGGTGCGCGAGTTCCAGAGATCGAGGTACTTGATCTCCAGGCGCTCGAGGAACTTGGTCATCTCCTGCTCGGCGGCATCGGCATCGCGGTCGCGCAGGTGCTTGAGCAGGCGCCGCCGCGAGGGCAGGGTGTAGGCGTTTTCGCTCGGGCCGATGGCCTTGATGAACTGGCGCATGAGCTCGCTCATGCCTTCCACCGCGATCATGATGATGGGGTTGTGCGTGGCCTCGGCCAGGATGATGTGGAACTGCCGATGGTACTCAGCGCGTTCCTCGAAGTTGCCGGCCTTCTGCGCCTGCGCGGCGGCGGCCACGTTGGCTTCGAGCCGCTGCAGGTCTTCCTCGGTCAGGCGTTCGCAGGCCACCCGCACCACGATGCCGCTGATCCAGGTGCGTGCCTCGGTCAGGTGCTGCGGTGTGATGGCACCCAGGTGGTACAGGTCGCGCAGCCCGTTGACGACCACGCCCGAGCTGCCGGGCAACACGAAGGCGCCACCGGTGGCGCCTTTTCGCAGTTCGATCATCCCCGAGAGCTCCAGCGCACGCAGCGCCTCGCGCAGGGTGTTGCGGCTCACGTTGAACTTGGCGGAGAGTTCACGTTCGGCGGGCAGCCGGTCACCGGGCTTGAGCTTGCCGCTGGCCACCAGTTCGCGGATCTGGTTGGCGATCTCTTCGAAAGCGCGTTGCGGCGTGATCGGAGCGAAACCGAGCGCGGAAGCGGGTGCGTTGTTCATGCGTGTATTCGAAGTGAACGATGCTCGCATTTTACCGACCGGCCGGTCGAACCTTGTCAGGGTCTGACCGTTTTTGCAATGCCCTCTTTTCGAGAAGCGCCGTGGAACCGGCTTTGCCGGGCCACTGGCGCTGCCCCCTTGAGGGGGTGACGCGCCAACGGCGTGGCGCGGGGGTGGGGCTCTACTTCAGGGAGAAGGGGACCGCCATCAGGATCTCGTTGCTGATCTTGGCCACCACCGGGCCGTCCTTCTCGCTTTCGGCCAGCGCCTTGGCCCAGTCCGGGTCGTTGCGGAAGTCGATCCAGGCCTTGTCGCGCTGCGCGTGCGATTCCCATTCCAGGATGTATTTGATCTGCAGGTTGTCGTCGCCGATGGCCACGGTGAACAGCGGGCCCGGCTTCATGCCGTGTTTCTTGAACAGGCCGAGCGTGGCGGTTTCGAAACGCTTGAGGACGATGGGCATCTTGCCCGGCAGGCAGGTGTAGGTGCGCAGTTCGTAGAACATCGGTGGTCTCCAGGGTTTGAAAGCAGGGTGAGGGTTCGTTCACGCAGGACGCGAGGCGAACAGGGGGCCATCTTCGTATTGCAGCACCACCAGTTCCATGGGGATGCCGGGCTTGAATTCGACCCCCTCGCGTTCGACCATGCGCGTGGCGATGCGCAGGCCGATGTCGAGGTCCACCACGCAGACCGCGTAGGGCGATTCGTCGGCGAAGACCTTGGGGGCGGCGTGGATGCGTGTCCACGAGTACAGCGTGCCGCGCGCGCTCAGGTCCTTCCACACCATGTCTTCCGACCAGCAATGCGGACAGATCTTCTTGGGCGGAAAGGTGAACTTGCCGCAGGCCTGGCAGCAGGTGGATTGCCACTTGCCCTGGCTGAGGCCTTCCCAGAACGGCTGGGTGAAGGCCGAGACGCGCGGCGGATACGCCCGCTTACGGGCGACGGGGATCAGGTCGAGTGTCATCGGACGGCCTCCAGAACGTGGATCAGGGCGGCGTTGTAGTTGCCCAGTTCGCCGGTGGCCAGGCCCAACCGGGCGTTGGCCACCTGCCTTTCACCGGCGCGTCCGCGCAACTGGTCGGCGACCTCCACCATGTTGTAGAGCGAGGTCACGTAGGCAGGGTGGCCGCGCGAGGTGAGGCCACCGGAGGTGGAAATGGGGATGCGACCGCCCAGGCGGGTCTGGCCCTCGAGTGCGCCCGGCGCGCCCTGGCCCCGCTTGAAGAAACCCACCGCCTCGCTCACCAGGATCTCGACGATGGTGCAGGGCGCGTAGAACTCCGCGAAGTCGATGTCGGCGGCGCTGATGCCGGCTTCCTTGTACGCCGTGGCCGAGGCCTGCTTGGCGGCGATCAGCTCGGTCATGTCGTTCGGCACTTCGTTGATCTGGTGCGAGCCGTCGTGGAAGAAGCCCCGGCCGCGGACCAGCGCGTAGGGCTTGCCCAGCGACTTGGCCACCTCTTCCGAAGCCAGCACCAGGCAGGCCGCGCCGTCGCTGCGCCCCGGCACGTCGTACAGGCCCAGGGGCTCGACGATCGGGCGTTGCGCCATCACCTCGTCGAGCGTGACGGGCTTGCGGTATTGCGCCAGGGGGTTGAGCGAGGCGTGGTGGCGGTTCTTGACCGCGACCGAGCCGAACTGCTCGCGCGTGGCGCCATGGTCGTGCATGTAGCGCATGGCGTCCATGGCGTACCAGGAGATCGGGATGAAGCCGGCGGTGGCGTGGAAGTCCACGTCGCCGGTGGAGCGCATGCTGCTCATGGCGTGGTCGATGGAAGGCGTGGCCGCTTCCATGTTGATGCCCAGCGCGAGAGCCACGTCGGTGCGGCCCAGCATGATCTCGTTGCAAGCCTGGTCGAACGCCAGGGCCGCCGTCATGCCGTTGCCCATCACTTCCATCACGTTGCCGGTGCAGGGCAGTCGCAAGTGGCTCACCAGGAAGGTGTGGAAATACTTCTGCAGCGTGTAGGGCCGCGTCACGGTGAAGATCAGGCTCTGGATGTCCTTGCGATCGACGCCGGCGTCCTTCACCGCGTCCACCACCAGCTTGCTCATGATCTCCTGCTCAAGCACCTGCAGCGGCTCGTCCGATCGCGTCTGGTGACGCCCCACCGGAATCGCGCTGGTGCCCACGATGGCCACGCGTCTCGTCATGTTGTGTTCCTTCCGTTCTGTGACCGGCGCAGTATAGCTGTAATGGACTGACCATTCATATGGATGGTGCAAATGAGCCGATCAGAAAGATGGCCGTTTCCTGTATTGGTAATACCATTGACGATGTGCTTTGGGTGCGCCATAATCAGCCCAGTCCGCCCATCGGCGCAGCTTCAGGAGCCCCCATGTCCGCCACCGCCATGTCCCCCGCCGCCACGGAGGCCGCCTCCGCCTTCGACGTGCGCGCCTTCAGAAACGCGCTCGGCAGCTTTCCCACCGGCGTGGCCATCATCACCACCGTCGGCGCCGACGGGCGACCGGTCGGCCTGACCTGCAACTCGTTCAGCTCGGTCTCGCTGGAGCCTCCCCTCGTGTCCTGGGGGCTGCGCATCAACAGCAAGAGCCTGGAGGCCTTCCGGCAGGCGGGAGCCTTCGCCATCAACATCCTGGCCGAAGACCAGAAGGATCTCTCGGGCCGTTTCGCCAGCGGGCAGATCGTCGACAAGTTCGAGGGCGTGGCCTGGCACAAGGGCCATCGCGACCTGCCCATCATCGAGGACTGCGTGGCCACGTTCGAGTGCGACAAGTTCGCCGAGCACATGGCCGGTGACCACGTGCTCTTCCTGGGCCAGGTCGCGAAATTCGAGCACGGACGCCACGAGGATTCGCTGGTGTTCTACAAGGGCGCCTACATGATGCTCACGCAGTCGCTGCGCGAGCTCTCCGCCCGCGGGCGCATGGAGCCCGGCAACCTGGACCAGGCGCGCCGCCTGGTCAACTGCATGTTGCTGCGGCTGGCCTGCGAGAACGGCGCCGAGGAAGACTTCGACGCGATCGAGAGCAACATCCTGCAGATCGAGCAGCTGGTGGCCCCGGAGCAGCGCGAGCAACGCGGCGAGGCCAGCCTGGAGTTCTTCCGGCTGATCACCCGCGCCGCGCACAACGAGGTGCTGGTGGTCGTGTCGGACACGCTGAACAGCATCATGCGCCAGGTGCTCAAGGCCGACACCTCGCTGCGCTTCCGGCCCGACCTGGTGCCGGTGCGCAAGCAGATCCTTTCGCACCTGCGCCAGCGCGATGCCGAGGCGGCCGAGGCCGCCATGTCGCACTACTTCGATGAAATGCGCCGGGGCGCCGCCGCTGCATCCGCAGCACAGACCCAGACTTCCTGAGGATTCCCATGAGCCAGACAACTCCTTCAGCGCCCGCCACCGAGTGCGACGTGCTCGTCATCGGCGCAGGGGCAGGTGGCCTCTCCACGGCCATTGCCGCCAAGCACCATGGCCTGGACGTGGTGGTGGTGGAGAAGGCGCCGGTCTTCGGTGGCACGACCGCGTTCTCCGGTGGTGTGCTCTGGATTCCGGGCAGCCCGCAGGCGCGCAAGGCCGGCATCCAGGACAGCCGTGAAGCGGTGATGCGATACATGCGCGCCGAGACCGGGGCTTTCTTCGACCGCCCGGCGGTCGAGGCCTTCGTGGACCGCGGACCCGAGATGGTGGAATTCTTCGAACGTGAGACCGCACTCAAGTTCATCCCCACGCTCTACCCCGACTACCACCCCGACGTCGACGGCGGCGTGGACATCGGCCGCTCCATCCTGGCCGCCCCTTTCGACATCCGCGGCCTGGGCAAGGACATGGACCGCCTGCGCCCACCGCTGGCCACCATCACCTTCATCGGCATGATGTTCAACTCGTCGAACGCCGACCTCAAGCACTTCTTCAACGCCACCAAGTCGCTGAAGTCGGCCACCTACGTGGTCAAGCGCCTGCTCACGCACATCAAGGAGCTGGTGCTTTACCGGCGCGGCGTGATGGTGACCAGCGGCAATGCGTTGGCGGCGCGGCTGGCGAAATCGGCGCTGGACCTGAAGGTGCCTATTCACACGGCCACGCCGGCGCGCGAGCTGCTGGTGGAAGACGGCCGCGTGGTCGGTGCGCGCGTGGTCGGCCCCGAAGGCGAGCGCACCATCCGCGCGCGCAAGGGCGTGGTGCTCGCGGCCGGTGGTTTCGCGCACGACCTGGAGCGCATCCAGCGCGCCTACCCGCACCTGCGGCGCGGCGGTGAGCATTTCTCGCCCGTGCCCACCGACAACACCGGCGACGGCTCGCGCATGGCCGAGCAGGTGGGCGGCACCGTGCCGATTCGCTTTGCCTCGGCGGCGGCCTGGATGCCCACCTCCAAGGTGCCGAACAAGGACGGCAGCTTCGGCGCCTTCCCGCACCTGCTGGACCGCTACAAGCCCGGCATCATTGGCGTGCTGCGAAATGGCAAGCGTTTCACCAACGAATCGAACTCGTACCACGACGTGGGCGCGGCCATGATCGAGGCCTGCAAGAACGACCGTGAGACCGCCATGTGGCTGATCTGCGACCAGGCGACCATCAGCAAGTACGGCCTGGGCTATGCCAAGCCCGCGCCCATGCCGCTGGGCGGTTTCGTGCGCAATGGCTACCTGAACAAGGGCCGCACGCTGGCCGAGCTGGCGCAGAACGCCGGCCTGGACCCCGCCGGGCTGGAAGCCACCGTGCGCCAGTACAACGAAGGTGCGGTGCGCGGCGAAGACCCCGAGTTCGGCCGCGGCCGCACCTCGTTCAACCGCTACCTCGCCGATCCCGAGCAGAAGCCCAATCCCTGCGTGGCGCCGATCGGCGACGGCCCCTACTACGCACTCAAGCTGCTCGTGGGTGACCTCGGCAGTTTCGACGGCATCACCACCGACGTGGCCGGCCGCGTGCTGGGTCCGCAGGGCGGTCCGATCCCGGGCCTGTTCGCCGTGGGCAACGACCGCGCCAGCGTGATGGGCGGCAACTACCCCGGCGCCGGCATCACGCTGGGTCCCATCCTCACCTTCGGCTACCTCACCGGGCGCTTCATGGCCGGCCTGGAGCCGGGCCTGGACACCGCCATTCCACAGGAGCACGTGCATGCTGTTGCCGCCTAAGGCGCTGGTCGACCACCGCATCTACACCATCAAGCTGCGCAAGATGCCGGAGTTCCTGGAGGTGTTCGATCGCCTGGCCATGCCGGTGCTGCTCAAGACTCTGGGCACGCCGCTGGCGTTCTATTCGAGCGTGGTCGGGCCGCTGAACCAGGTGGTGCATCTCTGGGGCTACGACGACATGGCCGACTACGAGCGCCGCTCGCTCGCCCGCGACACGCACCCCGACTTCCCGGCCTACCTCTCGGCTTCGGAGCATCTGATCGTGGCGCAGGAGACGCGCCTGATCCGCCGCATCGAATTGCCCAGCTTGCGCTAGTGCCCAGGCGCGAGAGCGCCACCACAAAAAACCTGACTGGAGACCCACGAATGCTTTCCCGCGAAGACAATGAATTGCTCGTGCGCGTAGGCGCCGACGCGCCCATGGGCAAGCTGATGCGCCTGTACTGGCTGCCTTTCCTGCCCTCGTCCGACCTGGAACTGAATGGCCAACCCGTGCGCGTGCGCCTGCTGGGTGAAGACCTGCTGGCGTTTCGCGACAGCGAAGGCCGCATCGGCCTGGTGGACCACGCCTGTCCGCACCGGGGTGCGCCCCTGGTGTTCGGCCGCAACGAGGACTGTGGCCTGCGCTGCGTCTACCACGGCTGGAAGTTCGACGTGAACGGTGCGGTGGTGGACATGCCGGCGGAGCCGGAAGACAGCCGCCTCAAGGCCAAGACCCGCATCAAGAACTACCCTTGCCAGGAACGCAACGGCGTGGTCTGGGCCTACATGGGACCCGACCGCGAATCGCCACCGCCGCTGCCGTCGCTCGAATGGAACATGGTGCCGCAGGAAAACGTGCACGTGAGCTTCCGCGTGCAGGAGTGCAACTGGCTGCAGGCGGTGGAGGGCGAGATCGACTCGGCCC
>VFQP010000180.1_pt1 | contig 168566 bp, 163 predicted proteins | sample 3512351 | NCBI WGS metagenome assembly VFQP01 (sample SAMN10412372, study PRJNA504923) | tailings metagenome | isolation source: Relicate 1 Philex TSF1 revegetated site | place: Philippines: Tuba, Benguet | collected 2017-08-29 | reverse complement strand
AAGGTGAAAATCCTCCCGTTTCTGGGTATGTTGAAGGTCAAGAAAAAAACTCTTTTCCAAAACTAACGAACAGTTTATTAGAATTTTTTGAGTTGTAGAAGATGGTAAAAGCCCTTTCAATAATTTGAAATAATCTTTTAATAATTATAATTTCAACGTCAACCACAAGTTGCCGTATTTTTTTAATTCTAATTAAATATCTTCTGTTAAAAATAATGAAGCAAAAATTACTTATTTGATGACACTCTGGAAGAAGCCCCCCCGCTGCCGCACGAATCCCTTCGTGTGGCTTTTTATTTTAACAGACTCTCTCTCAAAAGTTTTATCTTTATAAAACACAAAGATGAGCAGAAATTACAAATTCTACAATCCAGAAGCCGATAACATGGCTGTTTTAATAACAATTCCCTTAGTATAAATATTAACATACTTCCATAAAAATCATTTTCAAATTCATAGGTTTTTACGATAATTATCATACAGACAATCAGAGGACAATTCGCCAAAAATTCCGTAAATTCGCCCCTGATTATGACACAGTATAATAATATTCATCAGACATCAAATTTTGCTGTTTTATCCATCAGCTACGAAAAGGCAGATGTGGAAACACGGGGGAAATTTGCCTTTTTTGATGATAATATTAAAAATTTTGTTGAAAGAATCCATCAGGAAAATCTGGGAGATGCATTTGTAGTTTCCACATGCAACAGAACCGAGATTTATACCACTACTTCCAACTATCTCTTCGTGGCAGAAGAATACTGCAAAACCATTGGTGTCAATCTTTCAGATTTTCTCCAGTTTGCCAATATTTTAACGAAAGAAGAAGCACTGAATCATCTTTTCAGAGTTGCAGCCGGATTAGAAAGCCAGATTATCGGAGATTTTGAAATCATCGGACAGATCAAAAAAGCCTATGCCCGATTCAAAAAAGAAAGGAAAAATTCCAATCCGTTTTTAGAGAGATCCATCAATTCTGCCATTCAGATTTCCAAAAAAATAAAAAACGAAACCGGAATTTCCAACGGTGCCGCATCTGTATCTTATGCAGCGGTGCACTATATTTTAAATAATCAGAAAAGAATTACCGAAAAAAATATTCTTCTCCTCGGAGTTGGTGAGATCGGGCAAAACACGGTAGAAAATCTGGTAAAACATGTCTATCAGCCAAAGATCAAAATTGCCAACCGGACGCAGGAGAAAGCAGCAAAAATTTCCGAAAAATACAAAATCCCGAATATTGACTACGGAAATTTTGAGAAAGAACTCCAAGACACAGATATCCTCATCGTGGCAACCGGAGCAAAAACACCGATCATCAACCAGGCTCATCTTAGAAACGGGAAGGAAATTCTGGTCATTGATCTTTCAATTCCGAATAATGTTGACAAAGCCGTTTCGGAACTTGAGAATGTCACTTTGATTGATGTGGACGAGCTTTCCAAGCAGATTCAGGAAACCATTCAGCAAAGAGAAAAAGAAATCCCGAAAGCCGAAAAAATCATCAAAGAAATGGCAAAGGACTTTCTGGAATGGGAAAAAAAGAGAAAACTTGCCCCCAACATTCATCACTTCAAAGCGGTGCTGAAAAATATGGAGCGCAACGAAATGCACAACTTCTACCGAAAAAATAAATACGTCAATATCAACGATATGGAGCTTTCTGACAAGATGATTCAGAAAATTACCAGCCGATTTGCAAAATATATTATTGATAATCCTTTAAAAGCCGAAGAAATTAGTAAATTAATGCACGAAATTTTAGTTGAACAACCCAATAAAGAATTCAATGAAAAGCATTAGAATAGGAACCCGAAATTCGGCACTTGCACTTTGGCAGGCAAGAGAAGTGGCAAGACATCTGCAAAACCTCAATTATCTCACAGAAATCATCCCGATTGTTTCTTCGGGAGACAAAAATCTCCATCAGCCTTTATATTCTTTAGGAATTACGGGTATTTTTACAAGAGATCTGGATACTGCTTTGCTGAATGACGAAATCGACATTGCAGTTCATTCACTGAAAGATGTTCCGACTAAACTTCCGGAAAATATTGAGCTGATCGCCTATCTTGAAAGAGATTATCCGCAGGATGTTCTCATCAGAAGAAAATCTGCCGAAAATAAAGACTTTCACGAGCTTAAATTAGCAACCAGCAGTTTGAGACGAAGAGCTTTCTGGCTTAAACATTATCCGGATGCTGAATTTTCAGACATCAGAGGAAATATACAGACCCGTCTTCAGAAACTTGAAGAGCAGGATTTTGATGCCACGCTTTTATCATTGGCGGGAATCAAAAGAATGAATATGGATATTGATTACGAAATGCTCCCTTTGATGATTCCTGCACCTTCACAAGGCGTAATTGCTGTTGCCGGACATTCTGACAAACAGGAGATTAACGATATTCTGAAGCAAATTTCTCATAAAGAAACACAAATCTGTGTTGAGATCGAAAGAAATTTCCTTAGTACACTCGAAGGTGGCTGTACTGCGCCTATTGGTGCTTTTGCAGAAATTATAGAGAACCAGATTCGCTTTAAAGCAGCACTTTGCTCACTGGACGGAAAAAATTACATTGCCACAGACGAAAGTTTTGAGTACAATGAAGAAGAAAATTTCGGTGAAAAATTTGCCAATATAGTTTTGGAAAACGGAGGAAAGGAATTGATGGCGGAAATCAAAAACCAGATCTGATATTTAAAGATTTTTGTTTATAAAAAGTTTTTATAAAGATTTAAGGTTATCCGTAATTTATCATAATTTGAAACTCTTTGAGTTCTTTGCTGGGTCAAACACCTTTGTGAACTTAACACTGTATATAAAAGAATCTTATCGACCTTTTGCGTTAAAAAGCATTATGATTAATAATAGATGATCATTAAAAATTAAGACTTTTGAGCTTTTCAATTATTCTCTCATCAAAATTAAGCCAATGAAAAAGTACTTTTCTGTATTTATTTTCTTGTTTTTTGTTTTCGCTGCAAATGCTCAAAATACGTTTGCACAAAAACTTTCTGATGCTGCTTTAAGCTTAACTAAAGATAAGGTTACTTACGATCCTGCATATTACTCAATTAAATATCCTAATGGAGATGTGGCTGCAGACAAAGGCGTATGTACCGATGTCGTCATCCGTGCCTACAGAAAATTGGGAATAGATCTTCAGAAAGAAGTACATGAAGATATGAAGAAAAATTTTTCCCGCTATCCTAAAAAATACGGTCTGAAAAAACCAGATACGAATATTGATCACAGAAGAGTGCCAAACCTGCAGGTATTTTTTGCCAAGTTCGGCAAATCTAAATCTATTGAAAAAAATCCTGCATTATATGTTCCCGGAGATATTGTGACATGGCTTCTTCCCGGAAATTTAACGCATATCGGAATTGTGGTCAACAAAAAATCTGCAGACGGAAAAAGATATTTAATCGTTCATAATATCGGTGGTGGACAAGTAATTGAGGATTGCCTGTTTAACTTTACCATTACGGGACATTATCAGTATCAGAAATAAAAGGATATGAAAAACTTGATCTGTTTTCTGTTTTTGTTGATAGGCAGCTTTTCAATAGCACAGAAAAATGAAATTAAAATCATCAGCAAACCCATCAGCTACAATGAGGAAAGAGTGCGGTTAAGCCTGGAATACCTGAAGGATCATCATGGCTTAGTGCAAAAAACTCCGGTTATTGTTCCTAAGATTATTGTTTTGCATTATACTGCAGGCGGAACCGTTGAAAGCAACTATAAATATTTCAATAAAACGCATCTGGAAAACACCAGAAATATTTTAAAAAAACAAAGTACCCTCAATGTTTCATCGCAATTTATCATAGACAGAGACGGAACGATTTATCAGCTTATGGAACCGAATATGTTTGCGAGGCACACAATAGGCCTAAACTACTGCGCCATCGGAATTGAAAATATAGGAAGTAAAAAACAGCCGCTTACTGAAGAACAGGTTGAAGCCAATGCACAACTAGTAAGATATTTAACTCAGAAATATAAGATTGAATATCTGATCGGTCATTCCGAATATGGCGTTTTCAGAAATTCTAATTTATGGAAAGAATCTGACACCAAATACTTCACAGGAAAAGAAGACCCGGGAAAAGATTTCATGACCAAAGTCAGACAAAAGGTTTCTGATTTAAAATTAAAAGATAAACCATAATTAATACTAAAAACTTTACGCTCTTTGCTGATGTAACACCTTTAATATTCTCAATAATTTAAAAGAAAATCTTTGCGGAATTTGCATTAAAACATTTCAGAACAATGAACATTTTATTTACCAAAAATCTAGACGTAAAATACATCTCCGAAAAATTAGGAAATAATATTACGGCTGAATGCATTGAGGTAATAAAAACAAAATCACTTTCCGTAAAAAATTTTGATTTAAAAGACAGATCATTAATCTTCACCAGTTCAAACGGGGTAAAGGCATTTTTTGAAAACAGATTTCAGCCAAACGAAGATTTCACAGCCAAAAACTACAACAAAATCTACTGTGTAGGAGAAAAAACTAAAAAAGAACTTCGTAAAAACGGTTTCGGAACTTTTAAGGTTTTAAAAAATGCAGAAACGCTTTCCCATTTTATTATTGAAAACTGTGCGCATGAAAAATTCATTCATTTTTGCGGAAATTTAGCGTTAGATGTTTTAGACCGAGAACTTCTGCTGCAGAATATTGAGTATAAAAAAATTATTGTTTATGAAACAGAACCACTTTATCCGGTAATAAATGAGAAATATCACGCAATAGTTTTTTTTAGCCCAAGCGGAGTTCGTAGTTTTGCAAAAAATAATTCTTTAGAAGATGCCATCCTTTTTTCTATTGGAGAAACCACCTCAAAAGAATTAAAAAAACATTCAAAATCTGAGATTTTCACAAGTAAACAGAATACTTTATTAAATCTGTTGTCGGTTATCCGAAACAATTTAAAAAAGATTTAGCCTGAAGGTGCTTCGTGAAAACCTACAACCATCAACTATAATTATGATTAAAAACGACCTATACTTAAAAGCACTTCGTGGAGAGACCGTAGAAAGACCTCCGGTTTGGATGATGAGACAGGCAGGAAGATATTTGCCGGAATTTATTGCACTCCGTGATCAGTATGATTTTTTTACAAGATGTCAGACTCCGGAATTGGCTTCCGAAATCACAGTACAGCCGATCAGAAGATTTCCTTTAGATGCTGCGATTTTATTTTCTGATATTCTGGTAGTTCCGCAGGCGATGGGAATTGATTTTAAAATGAAAGAATCTGTTGGTCCGTGGCTGGATAACCCGATCAGAACCATGGAAGACGTACAGAATGTTGTTGTTCCCGATGTAAATGAAACTTTAGGATACGTTTTTGATGCGATAGAACTTACTTTGCATAAATTAGACAACGAGATTCCTCTGATTGGTTTTGCCGGCTCCCCTTGGACCATTCTTTGCTATTGTGTGGAAGGAAAAGGAAGCAAAGCGTTTGATATAGCGAAATCTTTCTGTTTCCAGCAACCGGAAGCTGCTCATTTATTGCTACAGAAAATTACCGACACCACCATTGCATATCTAAAGAGAAAGGTTGAAAAAGGTGTGTCTGCGGTTCAGGTTTTTGATTCCTGGGGCGGGATGCTTTCTCCTGCTGATTACCAGGAATTTTCATGGCAGTATATCAATCAAATCATAGAAGCTTTAAGCCCGCTGACACACGTGGTAGTTTTCGGAAAAGGATGCTGGTTTGCTTTGGAAGATATGACCAATTCTAATGCTTCCGCATTAGGCGTAGACTGGACAGTAAGTCCGGAAATGGCGAGAAAGCTTACCAATAATTCAATTACCTTACAGGGAAATTTTGATCCGGCAAGATTACATTCGAGCCCTGAAACCATTAAAAAAATGGTTACTGAAATGATCAGCCGTTTTGGAAAAGACCGATATATCGCCAATCTCGGACACGGAATTCTACCCAATATTCCTGTGGAAAATGCAGAAGCTTTTATCAGGGCAGTTGTTGACTGGAAACCAAACAATTGATACTCACCATTTAATAAAATAGCTTTAAATAAATATCCCTCTCATTTTTGAAAGGGATTTTTTCTGTGCAGGATGTTCTTTTTGCACCGCAATTACATATTGATTTGATTAATAACAAATTTATTTTCTGGAAATTTTATATAATTTTCCACTATCGGTAATACCGTAAAGATTTCCGTCCATTGCACTCAAAACATCACGGAATCTTTCTTTCTGATCTAAAAGAAGACGTTCCTCTCCTACTACTTTGTTGTCCTTCAGAACAATTCTGTTAATATGCTGTCCGCTGAGACACGCAATAAAAAGATTATTTTTCCATTCCTCAATATTTCCGTTATAGAATGTCACACCACTTGGAGAAACTACAGGATCCCAATAGTAAACAGGCTGTTCTGTTCCTTCTTTTTGGGTCGTTCCGTTATTGATCTTGTCGCCGTTATATTCAATACCATAAGTTACATCACCCCATCCGTAATTTTTTCCGGGTTGAATCAGATTGATTTCGTCACCACCTCTCGGTCCCATTTCAATATCCCAAAGCTGCCCTTTTTCATCCAGCGCAATACCTTGAGGACTTCTGATCCCAAAAGCATAGATTTCAGGTTTATAACCTTCTTTGCCAATAAATGGATTTCCCGGAGCTGGTTTTCCATCCTTCGTTATTTTCAGGATTTTCCCAAATAGTTATCTGTTTTCTGGGCATATACTCTTGTGACTTTATCAGATCTTTCTCCTGTACTTACAAAAAGATTACCGTCTTTATCAAAAACAAGACGGCTTCCGTAATGCTTATCTCCGTCATAAGAAGGAGTAGCACGGAAAATTACTTTTACATCAGAAATATTTTTCATATCCGCAGAAAGTTTACCTTTTGCTACAGATGTTAAATTTCCTTCACCATAAGGTTCAGAAAAAACAAAAAATATCATATTGTTTGTTTTGAAATCGGGATCCAAAGCGACATCAAGCATTCCGCCCTGTCCTTTTGAGTCCACCTTGGGAAATCCTTCAATTTTAGAAACCTGCTTTCCATCAGTGGAAACTACGTTCATATAACCAGATTTTTCAGTAATTAAAAAACGTCCGTCAGGAAGATTGATGATTCCCCATGGTTTCCCTAAAGATGTATTTAAAACTTCTACGTTATACGGAGTTGAGGTCTTTACCGGGGTAATCCTTGTCTGCCCTTCAAAAGCAGGCTTGTAGTTGGTATTTGGCTTTTCTTCTTTGGCGGATGGTTCACTCGGCTTTCCTTTTCCCTGACAGGAAATTAATCCTGTAGCAGAAGCCAGTAAAATAGGTAAGAGTAATTTTTTCATAATAATATTTAAAGGGTTCAATTTTCCTATAAGTGGAAAAATAATGCCACAATAATATTGCATAATAAAAATTAATTTCTACATTTGTAGAATAAAATTAAACTTTGTAGAAATGAACGAAATAAAACTTACCAACTCAGAAAAAAACCTAATGGAAATTCTTTGGGAAAAAGAAAAAGCTTTTATGAAAGAAATACTGGAGTCTTATCCCGAACCAAAGCCTGCAGCAACCACCGTAGCAACACTTCTAAAAAGAATGCAGAACAAGAATCTTATAGGATTTAAAGTCTATGGAAATTCGCGTGAATACTTCCCGAAAGTAGCAAAAACCGAATATTTCAAAGAGGAAATGACCTCTATGATTGACCGTTTTTTCAACAGCTCTGTGACACAATTTGCTTCATTTTTTACTTCCAATTCAAAACTGACGCAAAAACAGCTGAAAGAACTCCGTGATATTATCGACAAAGAAATAAAAGATTAGTCATGGAAACCATTCTACTAAAAATAATTCTTTGTTCAGGAATTTTGCTGGGTTTATATCACTTATTTCTTGCCAAAGAAAGAAACTTTTCGTTTAACCGATTTTATCTCATCCTGGCTTTAGTCTTCTCGCTCTGCATTCCTTTTTTTACGATTGAAACAAAACAAATAAAAGAAGAAGTTCCGGAAACCGTTTTTGTAGGAGAAATTGAACAACCGGCTTTACAAGCTCCCATGGTTCAGCAAGACAAGGTTGATTATAAAGAGATTCTTCTAATCGCTTACTTTATCGTTACAGGAATTTTACTTTTAAAAATTATTTATTCGCTTCTAAAAATTAGGAGATTAAAAGGACAAAAAATCATTTATCAGAACAGAAATGTATTTCTTTTGAAACAGGATCTTGCGCCGTTTAGCTTTTGGAATATCATTTACCTTTCAGAAAATTATTTTAAAGATTCAAAAATTGATGATTCTATTTTTCTACATGAAGAAATTCATATCAAACAAAAACATTCCGCAGATATTCTTTTTGTAGAAATCGTAAAGGCCGTTTTTTGGTTTAATCCGTTTGTGTATTTCTATAAAAAAGCAATCATCAACAACCATGAATTTATCGCCGATGAAGCCGTAATCAAACAAATCCAAAATATAAAAATTTATCAGGAACTGATTCTACAGGAAATTCTGAAGCAACAAAATTTAGCATTAATACACCAATTTAATTTCAACAACACTAAAAAAAGATTTATTATGATGACAAAAAAGAATTCAAAATTTGCAACTACCAAGAAATATCTGGCATTACCCGCTTTTATTGTACTTACGTTTGTATTTGCTGAAAAAGTATATGCGAATGAAAATACCGGATCTGCGGATTTAAAAATAACATCAGACACTAAAAAACAATCCTCGGATCATTCTGAAGCTTATCAAAAATCCAATAATGATAAAAAAAGAGACATCGGCGCAATAATAAAAGATAATAGTAAGGATGAGTTCTTATCACAGCTAAAAAAAGACACCATAAAACCTCAGGAAAACAACAATATAAAAGCAGAGGAAAACCATATAAACAGCGAATCTTCTATTCCGGCACCTCCGCCGCCATCATCAAATTTTGTACAGGCAGAATTTCCGGGCGGAGCATCTAATATTAGAAAAAAAACAGCAGAAGCCTTTAATTCTGCAATTATAAAAGATGACCAGAAAACTCTACAATCTGTGGTATATATTTCTATTGATGAAACCGGAAAAGTGGAAAAAGTAGTTGGCACTGGAACTCGGGAAGATTTTAATAAGGAGGCAGAAAGGTCTGTAAGATTAGCATTAGGAGAAATATTGTGGAAGCCGGCAACCAATGAGGGAAAACCCGTTAAAACGGTATTTAGTTTACCAATGGTCATTCATTTCGAGCAACCTAAAAAAACACAATAAATATATTCAGGAGTCCGATTCGGACTCTTTTTTATTTCCTAAATTTGTTTTATGAAATTCAAGCTTCAATCAGAATATAAACCAACCGGAGACCAGCCTCAAGCCATCGAAAAACTGACAAAAGGTGTGGAGATCGGTGAAAAATATCAGACCTTACTCGGGGTAACAGGTTCGGGAAAAACTTTTACTATTGCCAATGTGGTGAATAATGTGCAGAAACCTACTTTGGTTCTGGCGCACAATAAAACTTTGGCAGCCCAGCTTTTTATGGAATTTAAAGAATTTTTTCCTGAAAACGCTGTAGAGTATTTCGTCAGTTATTACGATTATTATCAGCCTGAAGCATACATTGCGAGTTCCGGAACCTATATAGAAAAAGACCTCAGCATCAATGAAGAGGTGGAAAAATTAAGACTTTCAGCAACGGCAAGTTTACTTTCAGGGAGAAGAGATGTACTGATTGTTGCCTCTGTTTCATGCATTTACGGTATCGGAAATCCGTCAGAATTTCATAAATCTTTGATTTCACTGGCAATTGGTGAAAAAACTACAAGAACCTCACTACTTCACTCTTTAGTTAATGCATTATACTCCAGAACTTTGGGAGACTTCCAAAGAGGTACATTCAGGGTAAAAGGTGATGTAGTAGATGTCTTTCCTGCCTATGCAGATAACGGAGTAAGAATTCAGTTTTTTGGTGATGAAATAGAAAAAATTCAGAGCTTTGATCCGGTTTCAGGAAATGTAACGTCTAATTTTGAACAGATACAGATCTATCCGGCAAATCTTTTTGTGACTTCAAAAGAAACGCTAAACGGAGCGATAAGAAACATACAGGATGATCTGGTAAAACAAGTTGATTTTTTCAGTTCTATTGAAAAACCTCTGGAAGCTAAAAGATTGCAGGAGCGTACAGAACTGGATTTAGAAATGATCAAAGAGTTGGGTTACTGCTCGGGAATTGAAAATTATTCCCGATATCTGGACGGAAGAATTCCCGGATCACGACCATTCTGCCTTTTAGATTATTTTCCTAAAGATTTTTTGATGGTCATTGATGAAAGTCACGTTACCGTTCCGCAGGTGCACGCCATGTACGGCGGCGACAGAAGCCGTAAGGAAGCTTTGGTAGAATATGGGTTTCGACTTCCGGCTGCGATGGACAACAGACCTTTAAAGTTTGAAGAATTTGAAGCAATTCAGAATCAGGTCATTTACGTTTCAGCAACTCCTGCAGATTATGAGCTTGAAAAAACAGGCGGCGAATATATTGAACAGATTATCCGCCCGACCGGACTTTTAGATCCGATTATTGAAATTCGCCCGACTATCAATCAGATTGATGATTTAATGGAAGAAATCCGCAAGCGTGCAGAAATTGACGAACGGGTTCTTGTCACTACTTTAACCAAAAAAATGGCGGAAGAACTCACCAAATATTTCACAAAATTCGGAATCAGAACAAGATATATTCATTCTGATGTAGAAACACTGGAGCGTATTCAGATCATGCAGGATCTGCGTTTAGGATTATTTGATGTGCTGATTGGAGTAAATTTACTCAGAGAAGGCTTGGATTTACCCGAAGTATCATTGGTTGCCATTTTGGATGCGGATAAAGAGGGAATGCTCAGAAGCCGGAGATCTATGATCCAGACCGTTGGACGTGCGGCAAGAAATGTGAACGGAAGAGCAATTATGTATGCAGATAAAATTACAAAGTCCATGCAGAATACGCTGGATGAAACCGAATACCGCCGGGCAAGACAAATGGCCTATAATGAGGAGCACGGCAAAGTTCCGACTGCATTAAATAAAAAAATATCCGAAAACCTGGTGGGAAGAAGCAAGGATTTCCCTGATGAAAGGTATACTCAGAAAGAAATTGTACAAAAAGTTGCAGAAACGAAAGCCAATTATTCATCAGCAGATGTGGAGAAAATTATCGCTCAGAAGCAAAAAGAAATGGAAGCTGCCGCTAAAAATTTAGATTTTATAAAAGCAGCCAAATTGCGTGACGAGATTGCTGCTTTGAAAGGATAAATTTTCTTCAATAGTTTTCGATTTAAAAAAACGGTGTTTTTCCCCTTTTTTGTAAGGAAGCATATAACTAACTTTGTTACACAACCTTATAAAAATAGTAAAACATGAAAACTAAATCTTTGTTCAGAAGTTCAGGTGCCTTTTTGAGCCTGATTTTGCTTGCTTTTGTTGCAGTCATTAACTTAAGATGTACTCCGCCACCACCCGAAGAACCAGTAAGCGACAGCTACAAAAACAAACTGATCACTTACGAAGAAAGCAGAGTTTTGTTTGACGAATATTCCAGAACCAACAACCAGATTCTTACCCAATCCAGAAACGGAAATCCCGATTCCCGCTGGTACTGGTTTTCTCTGGAAGATATGGAAGGTTATATCAAATACGTAAAAGAAAGTGCCAAAAAACAAAATCTGAAAGATCCCGGAATAAGAATTTATTTAGGTAAATATCCGGAAAACCATCCTGCCGGTAAAATGGCAAAACCTGAATACGCCGGCTACCAGACTATTTTTTTAATGCCAACCGCAAAGGCAGAAAAAGAAGAAAATACGTCGCTTAAAAGAGCACAAACAATGGACGAAAACGAAGATGTGCAGTCTATTCAGCCACTGAATATGACCAACCTTGCGCCGCCACCCAACTCTTTGACCCATTCTATGAACTAAAAATCTTCCATATGAATTGGGATGTAGAAATAAGCAAAAAAGTGTCGATGGTGATTCTGGTGATTGTCCTGATGATAATCTTCTGGAATTACAAAAAAATCCAGAAAGTAAATATCTATTTTTTTTCAGGATTTGTATTACTTGCTGTCATAGATCTTTTTTGCTATTTCTATTTTGAAGCAACAAAGAAGCCCACCGATACCTTTTATATTTTAGGCATTTTTGGCGCTTTCTTTCTTTATTTGACATATTACTACCGCCTTTTTTATATTCAGTTTCTTAAAAAAACACAGCTTCTATTTCTGGTAATTTTCTGGATAAATATTGGGGTAATGATGTATTTTAATCCTGATTTTTTCAGTCATTTTTCTTTCAGCATTTTTTACGTCAACATTCTTTTACTTACATTTTCCGTTATTTTATTTTTATATCAAACCTTTAATTCTGATAAAATATTCAGGATAAAAAACTATCTGCCTTTCTGGATTTCTGTTGCCTGTCTGATTTTTTATATCGGAATCATTCCCATTATTTTCTTCAGGCATACTGTCTCTCTCAATATTTATTTTTTTATCTTATTTTTATTAAACCTTATCAACAACGCCATCATTATTTTGGGTCTGATTCTGAATAAACCCGAAAAAACATAAATTGAAGTCATCGTATGGAACTTAATAATCTGGTCATCATCTTTACCATTACCTTGCTGATCGTTGTTCTGACGATGATTTTCGTTTATGTAATATTTCTTCAGAAAAAAACAACTTTGCTCATTCAGCAAAAAGAGAAAGATATGCGTTTTGAAAAAGAACTGACGACTTCTCAGATTGAAATTAAGGAACAGACGCTTAATTACATCGGTCAGGAACTTCATGATGATCTGGGGCAAAAACTTTCGGTAGTCAGGTTGAGACAGAACCAGCTCATCAGCAAAATAAATACAGTAGAGAAAGAAGAACTTACAGAATTGAGTGAATTGCTGGGTGAGTGCATTCAGGATATCAGAAATTTATCAAAAACACTCATCACAGAGCAGGTTATCCATTTCGGACTGATGGAGTCTCTGGAACGTGAAGTGCTGAAAATAAAGAAGCTGAGACTTCTGGATATAGAAATCATTTCACAAAAGCATGACATTGATATTTCTCCGAAACACGGTCTTATTCTTTTCAGGATCATACAGGAAAGCATTAACAATATTCTGAAACATTCAAGAGCTAAAAAAGTAGAAATTAAGATTGATGAAACGCCATCCATTCTTTCAATCATGATTTCAGATAATGGAAAAGGATTTGATACCACCACAGAAAATGACGGTTCGGGACTGAAAAATATGCAGCTTCGCGCAAAGATTATTCAGGCAGACTTCTCCATCAGTTCCCAATTGGAAAAAGGAACACAGACCACCATAATCTATCATAAAAACTGATTACCTAAAAAACTATCTATGAAAACAATTCCCATTGCCATTGTTGACGATCATACCTTAATGTCTAAAGCGCTGGAAAATATGATTGTGGAAAATCCCAATTACCGCGTGGTGATGAATCAGCCAAACGGTGAAGACTTTATCGAAGCTCTGCAGAAAGCAGAAGAACTTCCAGCAGTTGTTCTTATGGACATTAATATGCCCTTTAAAAACGGTATTGAAACCACAGAATGGCTCTCCAAAAATTATCCGGAAATTAAAGTAATTGCACTTACCATGGAAGATGATGAAAAAATTCTGATTAAAATGCTGAAAGCCGGAGCCAAAGGATATTTGCTGAAAGATATGCAGCCTTCCATTCTGTTTCAGGCAATTGATACGGTGTACGAAAAGGGCAGTTTTTATACCGATTTTGTCGCACAAAAATTATTAAAGGTGAAAACCGAAGATCTTAAAACCGAATCTCTGCTTTCAGAATTAAAAGGCAGAGAACTCGAATTTATTAAATGGGCATGCAGCGAACTTACCTATAAAGAAATTGCCGACAAGATGTTTGTAAGCCCGAAGACAGTTGACGGCTACAGGGATTCTGTTTTCATTAAACTAGAAATCAAAAACAGAGTCGGGCTCGTGCTTTTTGCCATGAAACACAATCTTTGCTGAAACAATTCAATCAAAAGTCTAAATAATCATTGCTTCCAGGAAGATTGCTGATTTTGTGAATCGGGTAGATAAACATATCATCAAAGTCATTCAGCGCATTAATCAACTGAAAATGAGAAAACTCCTTAATATTCTGAAGGGTAATTTCCATTTCTTTGATTTTCTTTTTTTTCAGCAGATTTTGTCTTTGTACACCATTCAGAAGATAGGTTGTAGGGGTAAACCATTCTTTACCTTTAAGAAAGAGCAGGTTAGAAAAAGAGGTATCGGTGATATGGTTATTTTTTACGATAATGATTTCTTCAGCTTTAGCTTTCATCTTCATCTTTTCCAGTTCTTTCCGGTCTTCAAACTTAAATGAATAATCGTAGCTGTTGTTTTCAACCAACTGAAAATCATGAATTTCCGGAATAGCATAAGGAATCATCATCGTACGGAAACGTCTGTCTAAATCATACGTAATTTTTAGTTTATACAGGCCATCCTCATCATGATTCAGGTTTTTAAAAATTTTTTCCAGATCAATAGAACCTTCCTTTCCAAAATTGGCAAAGGTCTGATTTACACGTTTCTGATGAAAATCCAGAAGGAAAATTTCCTGATCTTCTACTTTAATACTTTCAATGAATTGGAACATAAATCTTATTTTTCATTTCCTGATACTCGTCTTCCAACTTGCTCATGTGGGTAATTCCACCGCCGCTTTTGAAGTATAGCGTATCATTTTCTTTTTCAATAAACCTTATCATCACACAGCTATCAAGATTTTCTCCGTCAAACCAGCCGCAGATGCCTGTATAAAATCCTCTATCGTAGTCTTCTGCCTCCAGAATAATTTCCAGTGTTTTGGGTTTTGGCGCACCAAGAATAGAACCGGCAGGAAGAAGTTTCCGCATCATACTTCCGATTTTCCCATCATATTCAGGCTTTATTTTTCCCGAAATTTCAGAACTCATTGCATACAGATCTTTCTGGTGGGTTTTTAAAAAATCAATGTACTGAAACTTATCTACCTTCACATCATCTGCCACTCTGCTGAGATCATTTCTTAAAAGATCAACTACCGTGTAATGTTCCGCTTTTTCTTTCTTATCATTTTTCAGCACTTCGGCGGCATTTTCTACAGAAGCATCAATAGTGCCTTTCATTGGATAAGTAAAAATTTCTCCGTTAATGATCTTCACAAATGTTTCAGGAGAAAAAAATACGAAAAAATCCGGATATAATACTTTATATTTAGCCTTAGAATGATAAAAAATCTCTTCAAGGCTCAGATTAGTATCAATTTTGGTTTTCCTGGTATAATTGGTAAGATAGGAATTGCCTAAACGGATATTTTTCTGAACATGTTCAAAACCTTTTCTAAAACTTTCAATCGTTTCGGGATAGGAATACAGTTCGGGTTTCTTAGTTAATTCAGGCTTTTCAAAAGCGTTGGAAAATAACTGAAAATCAACCAATAAACCTTTTTCCTTCAACTCATTCTCCTTAAACACTTCAATATGGTCTGCCAAAAAATCAATCATGAAGAAAAAAGGAACCTTCTGCTGAGAAAGTTCATCCATTTCCAAAAACTTTTGAGTATTTACAGAAAACATTCCGCAAAAATAGTTATTGATGTTTACTTTTGCATAAAAAATTTCAATGCAGGAGAATTATCCACAAAAACCGGGAATAGATTTTATAGTAAAGCAGGCGTTTTTCTACTGGAATAAAACGTTGATCTATCAACTGATGTTTTCTATTATTTATTTTTCTATCTTTTTTACCTCCCTATTTTTCTTCGCCACAAAATTCGGAATATGGGAACAGAATCAGGCATTGATAGAAGCATATAAAACCAGTACAGAAGCTTATCTGGAGAAAGCTCAGGCGCTTTCGCAGACTGAAAGTTCAAGAATGTTTATGTACTCATTTTTAGGGACTATTATTTTTCTTTATCCTTTAAATCTTGGCTTTTTCCAAATTTACAAAAAGATGGATCTGAATGAAGAAATCGGCCTTTCTGATCTTTTTGTAGGATATAATGGTTCCAATTTTTTCAGATACGGTTCTTATTTCCTGTTTTGGATCTTACCTTACTCCCAGCTCTTAGGAACAGTCATTTTTCCGGTATTCTGGATTGCCGTTACTCTATTTATTGCTCCGCTGATGTTTTTCCAGAACAAAACTATTTTGGAAGGACTTTCGTTAAGCTTCAAAGCAATGAAAAATTACTTCATTGAAATTTTTGTTTGTATTCTGATTGCTTTCATCTTTAAATACATCGGTTTTGGAGTATTTTTTGTGGGCGCGCTTTTCACTTTTCCTTTTTGGAACGCCATGATTTATTCTCTTTACAAGACTATTTTTTCAGAAAAACAATAAAATAATGAATCTTTCATGGTTAAATGGCTCAAAAAAATTAAATTTGAGTAATCATAAAAATATTAAACTATGTCAGAATTTAACGAATTTGATGAGCAGGGTTCGGTTCCTGCAAGAGAAACCGGCTCTATCATTTCTCATGCTTTTGAAATGTATAAGGGTGTATTTTTGTATGTTATCTTATACATGATTATTTACATCATTGGTGACATCATCATCCAAGCATTAACTGGGTTTACAATATGGCAGGATTTTGATTATGGAAATTTTAGGGATTTCTCTTCTAATTCTTCAATTTGGGACAGACCGGAATCACGGGTTTATTATTCATTTTCAGGACTTTGGGGAATTCTTCTCGCACCACTCAGTGTTGGCTTAATCTATATTACCAATAAGTTTAACACCAAAATCCCAATTCAGTTTTCTGACCTTTTTATTGGCTATCGGCAAAATCTGGGTAACATATTGCTTTACGGGCTTATCACTTCCATTATTTATCTTGTATCTTTAATGTTGTGCGGACTGCCGTTTCTTTTTGTATATCCATTATTTTTAATGGGATATCCTATTTTACTGTTTGAAAATGCTACCGCAATGGATGCTCTCAACAAAACATTTAATATTGCTAAAGAAAATTATGCTGTTTTTTTACTTACTGCACTTTTGGGAGGAATAATCAGTCTTTCAGGAATACTTTTATGCTGTGTTGGTATAATTTTTAGTTTACCATTCATCAACATCGTAATGTATTCCACTTACTGTGCATTTCTAGGAAAACCAAGACAAATAACAAACTAAATGTTACACAAAGAAAATCAAATCAGCAGTATTAAAATAAAACAGGTATCTCTTCTTGCCATTATTTTGGTTTTGGCAGCTCTTATCTGCTTTAATCTTGCCTTGTTTATCCCGTCCGTCTTAGGAGCAATTACCATCTATGTAGTATGCAGGAAATACAATTTCTATCTTCAGGAAGAGCGGAAGTGGAAACCCTGGGCTTCTGCTTTGGCTCTGATGTTCGCAAGTTTGATCATCATCATTCTTCCAATTTATTTCATTGCTGATCTGCTCATCGAAAAGTTGGGAAATGCACAGGCATATATGCAGAAGTTCAATGTCTTTATAGACAAGATTCATGATTTTGTTTATTCTAAAACCAATTTTGATATTCTGAGTAAAGAGAACATGACAAAGCTGAAGGATTTTGCCGGAAAATATTCTACTTCAGCACTTAGCGGAACCTTAAATACCCTGACTGTTGTAATGTCTATGTATTTTATCCTCTATTTTATGTTTGAAAAGCCAAGATTATTTGAGCGTATTTTGGCGTCTGCAGCTCCGTTAAAAAGATCAAATGTCTCTTTAATTGGAGAAAAAATGAGAAAACTGATTATGGCAAATGCTATCGGAATTCCTGTTGTAGCTTTAGGACAGGGAATTGTAGCATTGGTTGGTTATTTTATCTTTGGAGCACCAAGTCCCATTTTGCTTTTTGCATTAACAGCTGCTGCTTCTATGATTCCTATTGTAGGTGCCGCCATTATATATGTCCCAATATGTATTTTTATGATCGCTGAAGGTAATACGGGAGCCGGTCTGGGTCTTGGAGCCTATTGTATGATCGTTGTTGGACTTACTGATAATGTTCTTCGCTTTACCCTGCTCAAGAAACTCGAAGATATCCATCCGCTTAATACCGTTTTCGGGATCATTATGGGGATGAAACTTTTTGGTTTTATGGGATTGGTTTTCGGTCCTATTCTGGTGTCATTTACCTTGCTTCTGATCCAGGTATACAGAAATGAATTTTCTGATGATGACACGCCGGAACTTCAGCTTCCTGACAAAGATGATGAACTGGAAGAAAAAATAGATTTAATTGTATAAAATGGAGTATGGAATCAATCCTGAAATTTTACAGGAAATATGTGTTGTAAAAATGCCTTTCGGAAAATATCAGAATAACATTCTGGCAGACCTTCCGATCAGTTATCTGGAATGGTTTCACCGGCAGGGAATGCCAAAAGGAAAACTGGGAATGCAGCTTGCTACGATTTATGAAATAAAACTGAACGGATTAACCGATTTATTGATACCGATTCGTAAAGGATTAGTAAATTTAAAAAAGAATGACCTTCAATAATATCAGAAAACAAAACCGGATTAAAAAGTCCGGTTTATTTATTTGCCATTCGTATCGTTAGCATATCTTATTTTCTGAACATTTCCGAATGCGGAATATTATCTTCAAGATACTTTTTACCCGTATCTTCAAATCCGAAATAAGAATAAAATCTGAGCAGATAATCTTGTGCAGAAATCCTTATTTCAGAAGTTCTGAAGCGGTTTTCAATAATTTCAACAGCATATTGTATCAATTGCTTTCCTAAATTTTTTCCGCGCCCTTTTTCAGAGGTCAAAACTCTCCCAATCGAACATTCAGCATATTTAATTTCTTTATCAAAAATCCTGCAGTAGGCCAGTACAGCATGGTCTTTTTCCGCCCACAAATGCAGTGCTTTTCTGTCATAATTATCCAGATCAGGATAGGGACAGTTTTGTTCAACCACAAATACATTTACTCTTGCTTTGATCACTTCATAAAGTTCAGAAGTCGTCATTTCTTCAAAGCTCTTCACTTTCCAGATTATATTACTCATCGAAACTTACACTATTGTTAGCTAGAAATTCATTGGTTTTCTGAATGAAATGCAAAATTTCTTCACAGCCCTCTTTCTTTTCCGCTGAAGTCAGATACAATTCCGGCAAATCTTCCCATGTTTTAAGAAGTTCAGCTTTGTAGTTTTCAATATTCTGAAGTGCAACATTAGGTTTAAGCTTATCCGCTTTTGTGAATACTATTGAAAACGGAACACCGCTTTCTCCACACCACTGGATAAATTCAAGATCTATTTTCTGCGGACTGTGGCGCGAGTCTACCAAAACAAAAAGGTTGACCAGATTTCTCCTGTTTAAAATATAATTGGTAATGAGTTTTTCAAAATCTTTTCTGATAACTTTTGAAACCTTTGCATATCCATATCCCGGCAAATCGGTAAGATACCAGCTTTCGTTTACTAAAAAATGATTGATAAGCTGAGTTTTTCCCGGCGTACCTGAAGTTTTTGCTAAATCTTTATGATTCATCATTGCATTGATAAGCGAAGACTTTCCTACATTTGATCTCCCGATAAAAGCATATTCAGGCATATTCGGCTCAGGACATTCCTGCCATTTGCCGCTGCTTTTTACAAAAGTTGCTGTTTTAATAACCATTGATCTGATTTTTATTTAGAAAAATAAACCATTAAGAACTCTCTTAATGGCTATTATTTTATACTTTATCTTTTACCCAGTTGTAAAGAATTTCGTTGAATTCGTCAGGTTTTTCCATCATCGCAGCATGTCCGCATTTATCAATCCAGAATAAATCTGAGTTCGGAATAAATTTATGCATATCTTCTGCTACTTCCGGAGGTGTCACATTATCCTGCTTCCCCCAAATCAGACACGTAGGTCTGGATATTTTGGGCAGATCATTCAGCATGTTGTGCTTAATCGCACTTCTTGCCAGCATTACGGTCTTAATGCCTTTCATCCGGTCATTTACAACGCTGAAGACCTCATCTACCAGATCTTCTGTAGCTACTGCAGGATCATAAAAAACTTCCTCAGCTTTTTTTCTGATATAAGAGCGGTCATTTTTTCTTGGAAAACTGTCACCAAAAGCTCTTTCATACAATCCTGAACTTCCGGTAAGGACGAGATTCTGCACCAGATCTGGTCTTGCAAGTGTCAAAATAAGACCTACATGACCACCCATAGAGTTCCCTACAATGGTTACAGGTTTCCCGATATTGGTTTCAATAAACTTAATAACGTATTTTGCAATGGTTGTCAGATTGGTATTGAGTACCGGCAAATCATAAATCGGCAATTGAGGCACATACACCTTAAATCCTTTTTCTGAAAAAAAATTCACCATTTTATCAAAATTACTCAAACCACCCATAAGCCCGTGCAAAAGCACAAGCGGATGACCTTCTCCCGCTTCTATAAAGTTATATTTCTTTTCTTTTTTCGTACTAAATCTCATAAAGTGCCTGTATAAGCCTTGCAAAAATACAAATTAAACACCAAAATTGGTTTGATGTCTCTAATTTAAACTAAAAATAATATATTCACCCACTTCTGAAAAGAAATTTGAAATTCTTTTTCCTATGCGATGAATAAAGCTTTCAAAGATTGATGAGCAAAGATATTTATCTTACTGATAATCAACAAAAATCAAAACTTATTAACATTAAGTCAAAAAGTGGGAAAAAGTGGGAAATTTCGGAAAAATATTTCTAATTTTGTCCCAAATGAGAAATTTCATTGGAACATATGAGTGCAAAATAGACGACAAAGGTCGCCTGAAAGTGCCTTCATCGCTTATCAAGCAGATGGAGAACTTTGAGGATAAAACCTTTGTGGTAAAACGCTCCGTGTTTCAACCGTGTCTTGAAGTTTATCCTATGAAAACCTGGGACAAACTAATGGAAAAGATTAACAAACTGAATAGATTCATCAAAAAAAATGCAGATTTTATCCGCATGTTTACCGCAGGAATAAAAACCGTAGAGCTTGATACTGCCGGAAGACTGCAGGTTTCTAAAGATCTTACCACTTTTGCCCATCTTACAAAAGATGTAGTTGTCACAAGTGCCGGAGAGCTTTTTGAAATCTGGGACAAAGAAGCTTATGAAAAAGTAATTGCAACCAACGAAGAAGATTTTGCCAATCTGGCAGAAGATGTCATGGGAGCTTTTGATGAAGAATAATTAATGTAAACACAAATACAGAATGTATCACAACCCCGTTTTATTGAAGCAAAGTGTGGATGATTTGGTGACGAATCCTGACGGAATATATGTGGACTGCACGTTTGGTGGTGGTGGACATTCCCGTGAAATTGTAAACCGTCTATCAGAGCAGGGGAAATTATATGCCTTTGATCAGGATTTGGATGCGCTCGAAAATTCTTTTAATGACGAAAGATTTACGCTTATCAACCAAAACTTCAGATTTTTAGAAAATTCTCTCCTGATGTACGGAGTTTCTGAGGTAGACGGAATTTTGGCTGATCTCGGTGTTTCATCACACCAGTTTGACGAAGCTGAAAGAGGTTTTTCCACCAGAAGCAATGCTCCACTTGATATGAGGATGAATGTAATGCAGAGTCTTGATGCGAAAAAAGTCATCAATGAATATGATGAAGAAGCTTTGGCAGATATTTTTTATTATTACGGCGAACTCAGAGAAGCCAGAAAACTGGCGAGGGACATCGTTCATCACAGGAAATCAAAAGCAATAGAGACTACCGAAGATCTGAAAAAACTATTCAGTTACCTTCCACCGCACAAAGTAAACAAATTTTACGCGCAATTGTTTCAGGCAATCCGAATTGAGGTTAATCAGGAACTGGAAGTTTTAAAGGAAATGCTGGTTCAGTCATATAAAATTTTGAAACCGGGAGGAAGGCTGGTTGTAATTTCTTATCATTCTCTTGAAGATCGTCTCGTAAAAAGGTTTTTGAAGAACGGCATGTTTGAAGGCGAGCCGGAAAGAGATATTTTCGGAAATTATAAAAAAGCGTTTGAATTGGTAAAAAGCAAAGCAATCATTCCTGATAATAAAGAAATTGAAGAAAACTCAAGAGCAAGAAGTGCAAAAATGAGAACAGGGATAAAAGTGTAATACAGTCACTGCTTGTAAAATTCCCCTCCCCTGGAGGGGTGTCAAAAATTCTAAGAATTTTTGACGGGGTGGTTAATAAAATATTAAAGTAAATCAGACAAAGTCTGTGGCAAAAAGAGCAACATACAAACCTCAGAAGAAACTTACCTTTATAGATATTGTAAAGGGAAATTTCCTCAATCGGGATGAGCTGAAGATGTATTACAAGTACTTCCTTCTGCTTTTTGTATTAATGATGGCAATGATTTACAGCAATCATCTGGTAAATAAAAAAATAAAAATTGTAAATGCACTGAAGGAACAGACAGAAGAATACAAATCGAGAAATGCATTTGCACAGAGTAAATTAATTAAAGTAAAAATGGAGTCTCAGCTCGGAAAAGAAGTAGCAGCAGATTCATTAATGCCTTTGGAAAGCCATCCGCACAAATTGTTAATAAAATTAGACAGTACTGATGCAAAAACAAAATGATTACGATAACAAGCGAAAAAAAACGCTGCGATGGGGCTACCTCTTTGCAGTGGTTGCTTTATGCGTTTTTGTCATGTTTTTGGGAAGAATTATTATTCTTCAAAATACCAATGTTCAGGAAATCAAAGACGATTATATCAACAATAATTACAGAACAGCAACTTTGAAGGCGGCAAGAGGAAATTTATACGCATCAGACGGTTCCATACTGGCAACAACAGTAATGCGATATGACATTTATCTTGATTTCAAAACCATAAAAGATACCGTTTACAGCAATAACATCGGAGCTCTTACAGATTCTTTAAGCAAAATGTTTGGAAAGCCAAGAGCTGATTTCAGAAAAAGATTTGACGAGCAGAGAAAGAAAAAAAACCAGTATTATGCTTTGGTAAAGGGTCTTGATTTTGACCAATATGACAGGATTAGAAATTTCCCGATTTTCAAAAAAGGAAAAAATAAAGGAGGCTTTATTGTTGACCGGAATTATAAACGTGAACTTGCAACCACAGAAATCGGGGCAGGAACGATCGGGATGGATCATGGAAAATACAGCTCTGGTCTTGAAGGTGCGTTCTCAAAATATCTTACCGGTACAGACGGAAGCAGATTGGAACAGAGAGTCAATTCTTCTCAATGGAAACCAATTGATTACTGGAAAGTAAACGAACCTACAGACGGACAGGATGTCTATACTACTCTAGACCTCAGAATTCAGGATATAGCTCATTCTGCATTAGAAAAACAGCTGATCAATTTCGAAGCAAAACACGGAACGGTTATCGTAATGGAAGTATCCACAGGCAAGGTAAGAGCGTTGGTTAATTTAACCAAAACCGAAGACGGAAGTTATACAGACTCCTATAATTATGCCCTGAAAGACGGCATTGAACCGGGGTCGACTTTTAAAACAGTTTCGCTTTTAGCAGCAATGGATGACGGATTTATTGACGAAAATACAACAGTAGATATAGGTAACGGAGTTTGGGTATATGCCGGACAAAGAATCAGCGACGGACACGGACACGGAACGTACGACATCAGTGATGTTTTAGCAAAATCCAGCAACGTGGGAACAGCTAAATTGATTACAAAATTCTACGGTGATAAACCAAGTATTTTTCTTGATCATTTAAAAAGATGGAAAATGCTCAACAAAATGGATATTGAGCTTCCAGGCATTACAAAACCATTTGTATATACTCCGGAACATAAAAAATGGAGCAAAGGCACTTTTGCTTCCACGTCTTTTGGATATGCAAGCAATTTCAATCTTCTGCAGCTAACTACTTTTTATAACGGAGTGGCTAATGGAGGTAAAATGCTTAAGCCTTTGTTTATTGATAAAATAATGAAAGACGGAAAAGTGTTGTATGATGCGAAGCCAGAGGTAATGGTCAGCAAAATGGCATCCGAAAAAGCCATAAAAATGATGACCAGTGCTCTTACAAAAGCTGTAGAAAAAGGAACCGCAAAAAGTATTTTCACACCCAATTTGAGAATGGCTGGAAAAACAGGAACCGCAAGATTTGAATACTGGCTTCCCGGTCCTATGAAATACAGAGCTTCATTTGCTGGTTTTTATCCTGCTGATAATCCTAAATATACTTGTTATGTAATGATCAGCGAGCCTAATGTTTCCAAAGGATTTTACGGAGGAACCGTATCTGCACCGGTTTTCAAAGAAATAGCAGGCAAAACTTTCCTAAAAACACCGCAAAATGTTGAAAAAGAAATGCTTGTTGACAAGAAAGTTGACCTGAATAAGCTGGTAGAGCCTAACGTAAAAGTGACTGTTCAAAATAAAAAAATGCCAAATGTAGTGGGATTAATCGGAAAGAATATAATTCCGCAGCTTGAAAATTTGGGCTACAGAGTAGATTTTAAAGGTGTTGGCAGAATAAAAGAACAGTTTCCGCTGGAAGGAACAAGCATAAGCAAAAACCAGAGAATTTATTTATCTCTTCAAAACTAAATAAAGCATAAGAAAATGCAGTTAAATGATTTATTAAGCAGAATTCCGGTAATAGAAATTCATGGTAATCACAACCGTGAGGTTTCCGATTTGGTTTTCGACAGCAGAAAGGTGGCGGAGAACTCTTTGTACATAGCAATGAGAGGAACAGTTGCGGACGGACATTCATTTATCGCATCTTCTATTGAGAAAGGAGCAAAAACGGTGGTTTGTGAAGAGTTTCCTGAAAATTTAGACGGAAATATAACTTACGTAAAAGTAAAAGATTCTTCTAAAGCATTAGGAAGGCTGGCTTCTAATTTTTACGGGAATCCTTCTGAAAATTTAAAATTAATCGGTGTAACCGGAACCAATGGAAAAACGTCTGTTTCAACATTACTTTTTGATGTTTTTAAAAATTTAGGTTACGATTCTGCTTTGCTTTCGACAGTTGAAATCAGAATCGGAGAAAAGAAAATTCCGGCAACACACACCACTCCTGATGTTATTACCATCAATAAAATTTTAGCTCAGGCAGTTGAAGAAGGTTGCGAATTTGCCTTTATGGAAGTTAGCTCCCACGGAATTGCCCAAAACAGAATTGAAGGTTTACACTTCAAAATTGCAGGATTTACGAATCTCACACATGACCATTTAGATTATCATAAAACTTTCGATGAATATCTTAAAACTAAAAAAAGATTTTTTGATGAATTAAATGATGAAGCTGTCGCCATCACCAATATTGATGACAAAAACGGAAATGTGATGCTTCAAAACACAAAAGCACAGAAAAGATCTTATGCTTTGAAAACAATGGCAGATTATCACGGAAGGCTTTTAGAAGTAGACTTCAACGGAATGCTCCTGAATTTCAACGGAAAGGAATTCTGGACTACATTAACCGGGAAATTCAATATATATAACCTTTTGTTGGTTTTCGGGATTGCTTCCGAATTGGGTTTTGAACATAATGAAATTCTTCAGGCAATCAGCACCCTAAAAAGAGTAAATGGCAGGTTTGAGACGTTCAAGTCAGACGGCGGAATTTTCTTCATCGTAGATTACGCTCACACTCCGGATGCATTGGAAAACATTCTGGACAGCATTAATGATATCAGAACAAAAAACGAAAGACTGATCACCGTTTTCGGTTGCGGCGGCGACAGAGATCATGCAAAAAGACCTGAAATGGGAAATATTGCCACGAAAAAATCAACATTGGCAATCATCACGTCAGATAATCCGAGAACGGAAGATCCGGCAGCAATTATTAAAGAAATTGAAGCTGGTGTTGAGCCTCAGAATTTCAGCAAATACACTTCCATTCCGGACAGAAAAGAAGCCATTAAAATGGCGATAAAGTTTGCCGAGCCTAAAGATATTATTCTCGTTGCCGGAAAAGGACACGAAACGTATCAGGAAATAAATGGAGTGAAACATCATTTTGATGACAAAGAAGTAATTAACGAGCTGTGGAAGCTGATGAGCAAGTAATTTAAGCATTAAATCTTAAACCATAAACTTTGAACTAAATGCTATACTACCTATATGAATATTTAACCAATCACGGAATTCACATTCCCGGTCTGGGAATGCTGAGGTACATTTCTTTCCGTGCAGGAATGGCAGTTTTGCTATCTCTTACCATTGCTTTGGTATACGGAAAAAGAATCATCAATTATCTCAGAGCAAAACAGATGGGCGAATTGGTACGTGATCTTGGTCTGGACGGGCAAAAACAAAAAGAAGGAACTCCCACAATGGGAGGACTCATCATTATTTTGGCGACTATTATTCCGGTTTTGCTGTTTACAAGAATTACCAATATTTATATCATCCTTTTACTTGTAACCGTTTTGTGGATGGGAGCTATTGGTTTTTTAGATGATTATTTAAAGAAAATCAAAAAAAACAAAGACGGATTAAGCGGCAAATTTAAGATTGTAGGACAGGTTGGTTTGGGACTGATTGTGGGAGTAACCATGTACTTTCACTCAGATATTACAGTAAAAAGAAAATACGCAGATGCCAAAGTGGTCAACAGAAATAATGTTGAGCAAAATTTTATGCCAACCGAGAATATTACCGTTTCCACTGTTCCCTTCGCTAAAAATAATGAATTCGATTACAGCGGATTTTTATTCTGGATGAATGATGAAGATGCTCACGAGTGGGCTTGGGTGGTATTTATCCCGATTGTCATATTTATTGTTACAGCAGTTTCTAACGGAGCTAATATTACCGATGGAATTGATGGCTTGGCTGCAGGAACCAGCACAATTATCCTTTTGGCATTAGCTTTTTTTGCTTACGTTTCAGGAAATATCATCTTTGCCGATTATCTGAACATTATGTTTCTACCGAATATGGGTGAAACTACCATCTTTGCAGTAGCAATGGTGGGTGCAGTAATTGGTTTTTTTTGGTACAACACGTATCCCGCCCAGGTTTTTATGGGCGATACCGGAAGTCTTATGTTGGGCGGGGTGATTGCCGTTTTAGCCATTATACTAAGAAAGGAACTCATGATTCCTGTACTTTGTGGAATTTTTCTGATAGAAAATATTTCCGTAATGCTTCAGGTTGCAGTTTTCAAATACAGAAAAAGAAAATTTGGGCTGGAATATGCTCAAAACAACAGGTTGTTTAAAATGTCACCTTTACACCATCATTATCAGAAGGAAGGATTTCACGAAAGTAAAATCGTTAACAGAATGATTATCATTGGAGTAATGTTGGCAATTGTGTGTCTTATTACATTGAAGATGAGATAGAATATTGTGAAAAGTAAAACAGTTAGAATTACATCTTACGTTTTACATTTTACATTTTACAAAAAGATTATTTATGAAAATAGTTGTTTTAGGAGGAGGAGAAAGTGGTTGTGGTGCTGCTTATCTGGCTAAAAAGAAAGGTTTGGAAGTTTTTCTTTCAGACAGATCTGCCATTAAAGATCATTACAGACAATTTTTGTTAGAACATGAGATTGAATTTGAAGAGGAAAATCATGATGAAGAAAGAATTCTGAATGCAGACTGGATTGTAAAAAGCCCGGGAATTCCGAAAAAAGCAGACATTATCCACAAAATTCATGAGAAAGGAATCAGACTTTCTTCCGAAATCGAGTTTGCCTCCGAATTTACGGATGCAAAAATCATTGCGATTACAGGAAGCAACGGAAAAACAACAACAACATCGCTGATCTATTATATCTTGAAAAATGACGGATTGAATGTCGGTCTTGGCGGTAATATCGGGTATAGTTTTGCCAAGCAGGTCGCTGATGAAAACTATGAATATTATGTTTTGGAAGTAAGTTCTTTTCAATTAGATGATATTCAGAACTTCAGACCATATATTTCTCTGTTGCTTAATTTGTCTAAAGATCATTTGGATCAGTACAATTATAACTACGAAGAGTATGCATTAGCCAAATTCAGAATTACTGAAAATCAGGAAAATGACAATTTTTTCATCTACAACAAGGATGATGAAATGAGTAAAAATATTCTCGAAAAGTTTGAAGTAAAGGCTAAAATGATTCCTTTTTCAACACACGAAAAATTAGCGGAAGGAGGTTTTATTGAAGAAGATAAAATTGTGATCAAGCTAAAGGATGAATTATCAATGAAGATTGATGAGCTTTCTTTATTGGGAAATCATAATGTTGCCAACAGTTTGGCAGCATCAATCGCAGGTAAAATACTGGAAATCAATAACGAAAGCATAAGAAATTCGTTAATGACATTTCAGGCAGTTGAACACAGATTAGAATTTGTTACTGAAATTGACGGCGTAAAATACATCAACGACAGCAAGGCAACCAATGTAAATGCGGCATACTATGCTTTAGAAAGTATGAAAAATCCAACGGTATGGATTGTGGGCGGAGTTGATAAAGGAAATGACTATACCGAAATAGAAGATTTAGTTAAAAGAAAAGTAAAAGCAATTGTTTGTCTTGGAATTGATAACCAAAAGATCATTGATTTTTTCAAAGATAAAAAAGACTTTATTTACAATACTTCAAGTATGGAAAGCGCAGTAGAAATGTCAAAATCTATTGCTAAAAAAGGAGATACAGTCTTACTTTCGCCATGCTGTGCAAGTTTTGATTTATTTAAAAGCTACGAAGACAGAGGGAAACAGTTTAAAGAGCAGGTGCTAAAGAATAAAGAATTAACAATGAATAGCTAAAGTGAAAAGAATTTTTCATTATTCATTTAATAATATGAACGAACAGATTACAGAAAGCAGATTTGAATTTCTAAAGGGCGACAAGGTGCTTTGGATGGTCATTTTGGTGATCTCCATTTTCTCTATTTTCCCGGTATATTCTGCAAGTTCGAATCTGGAATATATTGTGAACAACGGAACCACTACCGGTCACGTGATGAAGCATATGTTTTTTGTAGTTCTGGGACTGGGAATCATGAGATTGGTGGGGACAGTAAAATATGAATATATGGGAAAACTCAGCAGCATTATGCTGGGTCTTATGATTATTCTGCTGATTGTCACAATGTTTACCGGACAGACGATCGACGGTGCAAGTGCTTCAAGATGGTTAAAAATCCCGGGAACTCCGATTTCGTTCCAGCCTTCATCATTCGCTTTTTTAATGCTGATCATTTATCTGTGCAGATATTTAACCAAGAAAATAACGAGAGAAAGGCTTCCGATTGAGAATGTGATGTACATTTTCGGACCTATTTTACTGGTTTTTGTATTGGTTGCAAAAGATAACGGTTCTACAGCTTTGATGATTTTAATGGTTTCTGTGATTGTTTTGGTTATCGGACAACTCCACTGGAAATATATTGCGGGGTTTATTTCTGCATCATTTATTGCGATTGTTTTGTTTTTACTAATTGCTTTAAATACAAATTTAATTGGTGGTAACCGTGTTCATACATGGATGAGCCGTATTGAAACCTTTACATCAAGCAAAGCAAAATCATCCGACATAGATGACGAAAGCATAAAAGCAAAAAACTACCAGGTGATGCAGGCAAAAGCAGCCATCGTACATGGCGGAATTACGGGAATGGGACCAGGAAAATCTGCATTAAAACAAATGCTGCCCCAATCTGCATCCGATTTTATTTTTGCAGTAATTGTGGAAGAATATGGTTTAATAGGAGCCGGATTTTTAATCAGCATGTATCTGATTATGATTGTCCGGATTGTAATGATTGCCAGTAAAATGCCTGCGTTTTTCGGCTCGTTGCTGGTTTTGAGTCTCGGAGTAATGATTTTTATTCAGTTGGCGGTAAATATTGCCGTTGCCGTCAATCTCATTCCGGTTACCGGACAGCCATTGCCGCTGATCAGCTATGGAGGAACTTCTATGCTGGTAACCTACATTCAGCTAGGAATTATTTTAAATATAAGTTCCAGAATACAGATTTATGATGAAGAAGGGTTAGGAAAAAAACAGAGCGTTGCAGAAATAAACGACATTGCATAAATATAAATGATGAATGATAATTTATAATTGATTTTCATATCGCTTATCACTCATCGTTTATCTATAATAAATAAGTATGAACAAAAAATTAAAAATTTTATTGAGCGGCGGCGGAACAGGAGGACATATCTTTCCGGCAATCGCTATTGCAGATGAAATCAGAGGAAGATTTCCTGATGCAGAGTTTTTGTTCATCGGAGCCAACGGAAAAATGGAAATGGAAAAAGTTCCGCAGGCCGGCTACAGGATAGAAGGATTAAATATTGCAGGATTTGACAGAGGAAATTTGCTCAAAAATATTGGCTTGCCGTTCAAACTTATTTCGAGTTTGCTTAAAGCTAAAAAAATAATAAAAGAATTTAAACCTGATTTCGCAGTAGGAACAGGTGGTTTTGCAAGCGGACCGGCTTTGTTTATGGCTGCAAAAATGGGAATTCCGACTTTTATTCAGGAGCAGAATTCTCTTCCCGGAAAAACCAATACAGCCAATGGAAAAAAAGCTAAAGCTATTTTCACAGCGTATCCGGATATGGAGAAATTTTTTCCAAATTCTAAAGTATTTTTTCTTGGAAACCCAATTCGTGAAAACATTGTTTCAGGAATGCAGGAAACTTCTCAGGCAAAAGATAAATTAGGTTTAGATAAAAATAAACTGACGATTCTTTCAGTAGGTGGATCTTTAGGCTCAAGAACATTAAACAACGGCTGGAAAGAAAATTTAGATAAACTCCAAGAAAAAGGTTACCAGTTAATCTGGCAAACCGGGAAACTGGATTATAAAGAGTTGAGCAGTGAACCTGGAATCTCAAATCTCAAATCTCAAATCCAAATTAAAGAATTTATCAAAGACATGGAAACAGCCTATTCTGCAGCCGATGTTATAGTTTCCAGAGCAGGAGCTATAGCCATTTCAGAATTGGCAGTCGCACAAAAGCCTGTAATTTTGGTTCCGTTTCCATTCGCTGCAGAAGATCATCAGACCAAGAATGCGATGAATCTGGTTGAAAAAAACGCAGCAAGAATGGTGAAAGATTCTGAAATGAAAGAAAAGTTCTGGAAAACCCTTTCAGAAGTATGTGAAGATGAAAATCTAAGAAAAGAAATGTCGGACAATCTGAAATATTTTGCTAAACCTAATGCGGCAAAAGAGATTGTAGATGAGATTTTAAATAAACTGTAAAAGTATAATTGTAAATGGATTAATGTGTCATATCTACATTTTACATGAGTACAGCAAACAAAAAAGAATGAAGAATTTAAATACATATCAAAATTTTTACTTCGTGGGAATCGGAGGTATTGGAATGAGTGCTTTGGCACGCTACTTCCATGCTTCGGGCAAGAATGTGTTGGGCTATGATAAAACCAATACCAAACTTACACAAGCTCTGATCAGCGAAGGAATTGATATTGTTTTTGAAGATATTGCTGATGAAAAAATTGCTTCGCTTCAGAAAGCTGATACATTGGTGATTTATACTCCCGCTATTAAAAAACTGGGAATTTTAGACTATTTTAATGAAAATGGATTTGAAGTTTTAAAACGTGCAAAAGTTTTAGGTCTGATTACAGAAAATACAAGCTGTATTGCCATTGCGGGAACGCATGGGAAAACGACAACGTCAACTTTGGTTTCCCATTTGTGTAAAGAAGCAGATTTGCTGTTTTCATGTTTTTTAGGTGGAATTTCCGAAAATTTTAAATCGAATTTCCTGTATAATGGTTCGCAATATTCAGTTGTAGAAGCAGACGAATATGACAGGAGTTTCCTCAATCTTTCTCCGGATTGGGCGGTGATTACTTCTACAGATGCTGATCATTTGGATATTTATGGAGATAAAAACACCATTGAAGAAGGGTTCAGAGAGTTTGCGGCTTTAGTTCCGGAAGACAAGCAGCTTTTTGTAAGAAAAGGAATCGAAATCGGAAGACCTCACCTCACGTACGCTGTGAACGAAGAAGCTGATTATTATTCAGACAATCTCCGTATTGTTGATGGATGGATGCAATTTGACTTTCATTACAACGGACAGAAAGAAGAATTTGACTGGCTGATTCCCGGAACGCATAACGTAGAAAACGCAACAGTAGCTATTGCTATTCTGCATCATTTAGGTGTTGATTTTGAAACCCTGAAAAAAGGAATTTCATCTTTTAAGGGAATCAAAAGAAGATATACAAAACATATTTTCGATAACGGAAAGATCTACATTGATGATTATGCGCACCATCCGACAGAACTCAATGCTGTAATAGATTCGGTGAGAACATTCAATCCGGACAAAAAGCTTCTGGTCGTTTTTCAGCCGCATTTATTTAGCAGAACCAAAGATTTTGCAGATGGTTTTGCTGAAAGCTTAAGTAAATCTGACGAACTGATTCTGCTTGATATTTATCCTGCAAGAGAGCTTCAGGAAAATTTTGAAGGAATTACTTCAGATTGGCTATTGGAAAAAGTAACTTTAGATAAAATAGAGGTTTCAACATTAGGTGAAGCTTTTAATAAATTAAAAGAAAAAGATTTTGACATCCTTCTCACAGTAGGCGCAGGAAATATAGATACGCTGTACGATCCTATTTGTGAGTGGCTTAGCGAGAAATATTTTTAACGCTAAGGTTACAAAGAAAATTAAGAGATTCGTATGTTATACGTTCGCAAGGGCGTTTCACTCAGCAAATGGTAGCTGAAAAATAACATTCAAAAAAATTAAAAAAACACAAAATGACAGAAAATGAAATTTCAAATTTAGTATTTGATGCAGGAATGAAAGTGCATCGTAAACTTGGAGTTGGTCTTTATGAAAACGTTTACGAACAATGTTTAATTCATGAGCTAAAAAACAGTGGACTCAATGTTGAAAGTCAAAAAGATATAAGTGTCAATTATGAAGATTTGATTATTGAAAAAGCCTTCAGAGTTGATTTATTAATTGAAAATAAAGTGGTTATTGAAATAAAAGCAGTCCCGGAATTGAATAACTATCATTTCTACCAGATCTTAAATTATTTAAGAATCACAGAATTGAAATTAGGAATGATTTTAAACTTTCATTCCACCTTGTTTAAAAATGGTGTAAAAAGAGTAGTAAATAAATTATAAAATAATTTCAGCTAACATTAGCTGAGTGAAACGCCTTAGCGACAGAAAATAAAAAGAATAATAAAAAAGTCTTGCGAACCTAGCGTTAAGAAAAATTAAAAAAAATTGGACGCTAAACAAGCAACCTGAAACCCATTTATGAAAAATAAATACAGAATTTTAAAAATTGTCATCACAGTAATCATTCTTGGTTTCCTGTTGAGTTTCTCTTTGAAGAAATTCAGCGGACAAAAGATTACAGACAATAAGATTTCTGTGAGGATGAACGAGAAAACACCGGTTTATTTTATTGATGAAAAAGACATTCGGGAGATCGTCAATAAAGAAAATCCTTCCAGAAAGGTAGGGGATTTAAATATTCCTGAACTGGAAAAGAAAATCAACGCACTTCCGGCTGTTGACAGCGCCAATGTCTATTTAAATCTGAATGGAAAATTAAATCTGGACATCAAACAGAGAGTCCCGGTTTTCAGATTAAATAAAGACGGAAAAGATTTTTATGTAGACGAAAAAGGAGTAGAGTTTCCGATTTCCAAAACATATTCTCATCCATGCATGCTGGTTACCGGAAATGTAAAGAAAGATGAATATCAAAAGCTTGCAGAACTTGTCGAAAAAATTGACAAAGATGATTTCAGCAAAAAATATTTTATCGGGATTTCAAAAGACAGAAACAATGACTACAATCTCCTTACAAGTGAAGGAAACTATAAAGTGGAGATTGGTGATTTAGACAATATTGATTTCAAAGTAAAAGGCTTCAAAACCTTTGTAGAAAAATATCTTGTTTATCAGGATGCCCAGAAATACAGCATGATTTCGGTGAAGTATCAAAACCAGATTGTTACTACTTTGAATCCTTATTTTAAGGAAAATGACAGTTTACTGAAAGCGAGAGGAAAAGATCTGGCAAAAATTTCTGAAAACACCATCTTAAAAAAAGAAAAACAGCCGGCGACAAAAGTCTCTGAAATTAAAAAAACAGCCCCTCCAAAAACTCAGGCAGCAAAGCCTAAAGAAGTCAGGAAAGCTGAGAAAAAAGCAGCAAATCAGAAAACAAAGGCAAAAATTAAAATAGAATAAAAAATCAAATCGATATAAACAATGGAAAATCAAGAGTATTCAGTAGGTCTGGACATTGGGACAACTAAAATTGTCGCCATTGTCGGAAGGAGGAATGCACACGGGAAAATAGAAGTTCTCGGTGTTGGGAAAGCCAAAAGTCTTGGGGTTCACAAAGGTATTGTGAATAATATTTCGCAGACGATCAATTCAATCAAAGCGGCTGTTTCGGAAGCACAGTCCAGCGCGGGAGTTCCTATCAAAAAGGTAACGGTAGGAATTGCGGGCAAGCACATTCGTTCTTTACAGCATTCCGACTACATTATGCGTGAACACCCTGATAAATTTATTACGGATGATGATATTGAAGCATTGAAGGATCAGGTAAAAAAACTGGTCATGCTTCCGGGTGAAGAGATTATCCACGTTCTTCCACAGGAATATAAGGTTGATTCTGAAGGAGAAATTCAGGAGCCTGTCGGAATGCACGGAAAGCGTCTGGAAGCCAATTTTCATGTGGTAGTAGGACAAATGGGAAGCATCAGAAACATTGCAAGATGCGTAAGAGAAGCCGGTCTGGAGATGGAAGCACTTACTCTGGAACCTTTGGCATCTTCCGAAGCTGTTCTTACCAAAGAAGAAAAAGAGGCAGGAGTTGCCATTGTAGACATTGGCGGCGGAACTACAGATATTGCTATTTTTAAAGATAATATCATCCGTCATACCTGTGTAATTCCTTACGGGGGTGGTATTATCACAGAAGACATTAAAGAAGGATGTTCAATTATAGAAAAACATGCCGAGCAATTAAAGGTTAAGTTCGGTTCTGCAGTTCCTGAATTGGAAAAAGACAGTACATTTGTAACCATTCCCGGACTTCACGGAAGACCGGATAAAGAAATTTCGCTTAAAACTTTAGCGCAGATCATCAATGCAAGAGTTGAGGAAATTCTGGAAATGGTAAATACAGAACTTAAAGCGTACGGTGCATTTGAACAGAAGAAAAAACTGATTGCAGGAATTGTTTTGACTGGAGGTGGTTCAAACCTGAAACATCTTCGTCAATTAGCAAATTATACAACAGGATTCGACAGCAGAATCGGTTTTGCCAATGAATATATTGCAAACGATAAAAATCAGTATCTTAAGGGACCGGAATTTGCTACTTCCATCGGATTATTAATGGAAAGCTTGAAAATACGAGATAAAAAGACTGTCGTTGCAGAAGAAACTGTTGAAAATAAAGCAGAGACCAAAACTGAAGAAAAGCATATATCTGAAACCGAAGATTCTCAGCCGGCGGTAATGCCTCAACAGATAGAGGAAGAGGTAAAGGTACAGCCAGCAAAACAGTCAAAGCCGACTTTCGGGCAATCTTTAATGGAAAAAGTAAAGAAATTCTTTGAAGAAGTAGAATAAAAATAAATGATGAATGGTAAGCGATGAATGATTTTCTCATCAATTATCAGAATCAATTATCAATTATAAAAAAAATTAAACATGGAAAATATAGGTTCACAAGGGTTTTCATTTGATTTACCAAAAGGAAATTCATCAATTATAAAAGTAATCGGTGTTGGCGGCGGCGGTAACAACGCATTGAAACACATGTACGAAAAAGGAATCCACGGAGTAGATTTCGTGATTTGTAATACCGATGCTCAGACTTTAGACAACAATCCTGTATCCAACAAAGTTCAGTTGGGGGTTACCATTACCGAAGGTCTTGGTGCCGGTGCAGATCCTGAAGTAGGGGAAAAAGCAGCTATCGAAAGTATTGAAGACATTAAAGCGGCAATGGGACAAAACACCAAGATGGTTTTCATCACTGCCGGAATGGGTGGTGGCACAGGAACCGGAGCTGCTCCCGTTATTGCTAAAGTAGCCAAAGATATGGGAATTCTTACGGTAGGTATTGTTACCGTTCCTTTCAGCTTCGAAGGAAAAAGAAGACTGGAACAAGCAGAAAATGGTCTTGAAAAGCTGAGAAATAATGTTGATTCTTTAATTGTTATCAACAATGACAAATTGAGACAGCAGTTTGGAAATTTAGGCTTTAAACAAGGGTTTTCTAAAGCTGATGAGGTATTAACCAATGCCGCTAAAGGAATGGCAGAAGTTATTACAGGTTACTTTGATGTAAATATTGACTTCCGTGATGCCAAATCGGTTCTTCAAAATTCCGGAACAGCATTGATGTCAACAGGTATGGCTTCAGGCGAAAACAAAGCAGAAGAAGCTGTGAAGAAAGCATTAGACTCTCCGTTATTGAATGACAATAAAATTACCGGAGCGAGAAATGTACTGTTGCTGATCAGAAGTGGTGCAGAAGAAGCTACCATGGATGAAATCGGAATTATCATGGATTATATCCAGAAAGAAGCAGGAAATACTGCAGATATTATCTTCGGAGTTGGTGCAGATGAAGAATTGGGCGATGCAGTAAGTGTATTGGTTATTGCAACCGGTTTTTCCAACGAAAACAAAAAATTTGCCGGACCTACAGAGAAAATCAGAATTGGCTTGAATGACGCTCTAGATACACCGAAAGCTTCACCTTTCAAAACAAAGGAAGAAAGGGAAACTACACCGGATCATGGATATGATTTTGGAGGAAAAAATCTTTTCAGATTAGATGATGAAGATCAGGATACGCCACAGTTTAAAGTTTCCTCCACTGAAAAAAAAATGATCATTGAGGATGAAGATGTAAAAACTGAAATAAAATTCTCTGATAGAGAACAAGATACGATCGACAATCCGACTCAGAGCTGGAAAAACAGTGATGAATCTCAGGACGATGCGTATAATCTTTTCTCCTTTGACGAAGAGGGCGATAATGATCTGGAAATTCAGTCTTTTTCATTTGATTTTGAAGACAAAAAAGAAGAGCAAGACAACGATACTTTCGCAAGAAAATATTCTGATGAAAAGCCTGTAGAATTTAGTTTTACGGTAAATGAGCCGGTAAACGAGCCAAAATCAGATTTCGGACAGCCAAAAAATGAAATAGAAACTTTCACTAAAACGGCAGAAGAAACGGCTACAAAAGCCCAGAATATATTTGAGGTAAAAGAAGAACCTAAAAATATTGCAGAGCCAAAAACTGAAATGCCTAGACAGACAGAAAGTGAATTTACCTTTGTCAGCAAACCTGCAGATCAGGAGCGGGTAATGGAAAGAAGAAATAAGCTGAAAGAGTTCAATTCCCGATACCAGAATTTTGATATGGCCAATGAATTTGAATCTGTACCTGCTTTCAAGAGAAAAAATATTTCGATTGACGGAAGCAATGCATCAGACCAAAATATCAACACCTATCTTTCTGATAACAACGGAAATATGCAGATCAGAGAAAACAGATTTTTAAATAAAGATGTAGATTAAAATAATATAACAATGTAGAAATGTACCAATGTAACAATCTCGAATTGTCATGCTGAGCCTGTTGAAGCATCTATTTATTGATAATCTGTTACATTGATACATTGTTAAATTAAATAATATGAGTTTAGAACTTACCATAAGCGAAGCGATAAAAACAGCAATGAGAGCTAAGGATAAAGTAGCTTTAGATTCTCTTCGCGCTGTGAAAGCACAAATTTTATTACTAAAAACTGAAGCTTTAGGAAAAGAAGTTTCTCCGGAGCAGGAAATTACCATTCTTCAGAGAATGGTAAAGCAGCGTAAGGATTCTTACGACCAGTTTTCTGCTCAGGGAAGGAATGACTTGGCAGAAGTGGAAGAAGCTCAGATGAAGATTATAGAGCAGTTTTTGCCTAAACAGCTTTCTCCGGAGGAGCTGGAAGGCGAAATGAAAGCTATCATTGCAGAAACTGGCGCCGAATCTATGAAAGATTTAGGTAAGGTTATAGGAATAGCTTCTAAAAATTTAGCCGGAAAATCTGACGGGAAAAGTATTTCCGAGATGGCAAAAAAGCTGCTTTCATAGAGTTACAGGCTTCAGGTTTAAAGTTTGGGGTAAATCCCGCAAACATTATCTCTTGCCATGTATCTCGCAACACACTACGGATATTCAACCTTTGCATATCGATTTGATTAAAGAAGCCCGAAAATAACTTTCGGGCTTCATTATGTACTTATAATATGAATTTATTAAGCTTCATTTTTAAGCATTCCGAGCTCTCCGAAATGCTTTTTAAACTTCTGAATCTTTGGCCCTACAACTGCACTGCAATAAGGCTGTGACGGGTTTTCGTTATAATATCCCTGATGGTACTGTTCGGCTGCCCAAAATTTTTCCAGTTCTGAAAGTTCGGTCACATAAGTTCCTTCCCATCTGCCCGATTTTTTTGATGCCTCAACAGCTAATTCCGCTCTCGTTTTTTCCTCTTCATCCTTATAAAAAATTACTGATCGATACTGAGTTCCTATATCATTCCCCTGTCTGTTGAGCTGTGTAGGATCATGCAGAAAAAAGAACACATCCATCAGCTGTTCGTAAGAAATAATATCTGCATCATAAGTAATCTGAACTACCTCTGCATGACCTGTTTCTCCTGTACAAACCTCCTCGTATGTCGGATGATTTTTATGACCTCCGGAATATCCCGAAACGGCAGAAATAACCCCGTTAAGCATATTAAAACAGCTTTCAACACACCAAAAGCACCCTCCGCCAAAGGTAATTTGTTTCACATTATCCATTTTAAATTTATTAATTTTTTCCTCTGTTATCTTTTATTTCCTGAATTTTAGCTTCAAAATAATCTTTTCTGTGAGGATGTTTGCCGATTAAAATCTGGAATGCATTAATCGCCTTTGTGTAAAGCTTTTGCTCAATATATAAATTAGCAAGAGTTTCTGTCATCAGATGCGAAATATCATCAGTTTTTTCCTTCACCACAAAGTTTACTTCATCTTTCAGCTGACTGATCTTCGGATTATTTTCAATAAAAGACTCAATAACTTTGGTTTTGATTATAGCCTTTTCTTTCAGAATTTCTTCTGTGCGGTCAATTTTCAGCCAATTTTGCCAGGTGTTGATAAAACCTGGAACATTGCTGTCTGCAAATGCTTTTTTGGAAGGTTCATCAGCAATTACCTCCTGCTGTTTTTCCTCCTCTGTTTTTTTGTTTTCCTCATTGATAAGCAAGCTTGAAATTTCTGATCCAAAGAAAGACACATTCATTACAGGAACTTCCCCACTCTTGCTTTCATCATCTGTTATTGTTTTACTTTCCTCAGTTTCAGTTTTATTATTAATTTCAGTTTCAGAAACTTTTTTTTCACCACCAGATTTATCATCTTGTATTTTTACAATTTCTGACTCTTTTTCTGAAATCTTATCAGCTTCATTTTCTTTATTTAATAAAGCATCCGGAACGTTATTTTCAAAACTCATCGGCTTCCAGCTAGAGTTTACAACCTTATTTTCCTCATCATTATTTATGTTCTCAGAAATATTTTGTTGGCTGTCTGAAGTTGTGTTCTCTTTTTCTTCTTTCTTATCAATCACAAAATCCTGCGTTTCTGCGAAACTGATCTCGTTTCCTGAATCTTCGTCTTCATCTTTCAGCGTTTCGGCAGTATTGGCTTTCTTCTGCGTTTTCATCCTTTTTTCCACTTCTTCAATCAGGCGTCTCATCTCTTCTTCATATTTATTTACAGAAGATTTAGGACTCTCAGTTTTTGTCTGAGCTTCAGAATGGGAAGTTTCAATTTTTATTTCAGGAAGAAAAGATTCTGTTCCGTGAAAACTTAACTGAGCATCATCTTTTATCTGTTCAGCAATTTTAGGTGTTTCAATTTTATCTTCATTAATGATGGTTTCCGGATTCAGAATAACCTTCGATTCTTCCTGGTGATCATTTTCAGGTAAATTTTCTTCTGTTACTTCATTCTCAGGTTCAAAAGATTCAATTTTCAGAAAACTTAGTTCTGATTCATCATTAACTTTGTCGGAAGCTTTCTCAGAATCAATTGTTTTTTCATCAATAACCGTTTCAACATTCAGATTTCCTGCAACTGGCTCAATTTCAGATTCTGAAATATGAACTTTTCCCTGAGTTTCTTCTGTTGCTTCATTTTCAGGTTCAAAAGATTCAATTTTCAGAAAACTAAGTTCTGATTTATCATTTATTTTGTCAGAAACTTTTTCAGAGTCGATTGCATCTTCATCAATAACCGTTTCAACATTCAGATTTTCCGGAACTGTTTCAGTTTCAGGCTCTGGAAAAGTATTTTGTCTCTGATTTTTTTGCGTATGATCTTCTTCAGACAGCAAATTTTCAGATATTTCCGCATAAGAGCTGGAAGCCGACTGTTTTTCAGCTAAATCAGTGTCAGTTTGCTGAATATTTTTTTCTTCTGTATTTTGAGCTTCTGTAGGTATCTCTCTTTTTTGAGTTACAATTACTCCGGATTCTAATGTAGATTCCAGATCAATTGTTTCAGAGTTTTCATCATTCAGGAAGTTCTCTTCCCCTTCATATAAAATCCTGTTTCGCTCTCCGTTTACCAGAATATGCTTAATCTCTGGTTTAGGAGCAATAAGATCCTGCGAGACAGCTTCGTAATCATGTTTTATTTTCTCTGTTATATTTTCTCTTTCAACGGCTTTGGTTTCTTCGTTTACATCTTGAATTGACGGCTGTTGCTGTAATTTACCGTTAATCAGCTGGTAAAGAATTTTCTTATCTGTGGTATAAGCCGCTGTAGTGGATAATTCTTTCTGATAATTTTCTCTGTCAAAAAGATGAACACCATAAAGGTGAAGTGCACGGATATTCTGAATATACGGGGAAGAATTAATTTCTTCTTTCAAAAGACTTAAATCTTCTGACTGAATGATTTTTGGATTTTTTAATAATTCTAAAACTCTGTTATTCATCACTTTACCAATTAGCTACAATATCGTTAAAAATCTTATTAATAATTCTCTCTGTTACCAGTCTTACCTGTGATGTTTCAATCTGGCTCTGTGACAAATCACTGTTGAAAACAGCTTCATCAGAATAATTTCTTTCAAAGCTCACATCAGGATGAAGTTTATTTTCGTAACGCACTTTTACAGTGATCGTAAGCTTATTCTGAGACTGCTGAATTGTTCCGGCGCTTGTCTGCTGTGTTGACGAACTAATAGTTGTCGGCGTGATGGCATAATCTATAATCTCTCCTTCAATTAAAATATCCGGATTTGTTTTTGTGCCTTTCAAAGTAGTTCGCTGGAGGAATCTGTTTTGGATATCCGTTGAAAACTGCTGTGAAAGTGTTGGGTTTACTAAAGCTGCATTATTAGGAAACTCATTGATCTGAACTGTTTTCTCATCTTTAAGAGAAGAGCCGGTAAATGTATAGCAAGAATTGAGCAGTCCTACTGATATTATCAAAATAAAAAGATTTGTGAGCTTATTCATTTATTGGTGTTTCGGGTTTAACATTTTAATCTTCCAGATTATACTGTTTAATCTTACGGTAAAGCGTTCTCTGAGAAATTCCCAGTTCATCTGCTGCTCTGTTTCTTCTTCCATTGTGCTTTTCTAGAGCCTTCACAATCAAATCTTTTTCATTATTCTGAAGTGAAAGAGATTCCGGCTTGTTATCTTCGATTTCCACATCTTCAAAATCATCAAAATTGTCATCAGAATTCGAGATAATGGTAGGGTTCTGAATATTATTTTGTCCTGAATTATTATTGTTTTCAAAAAACAAAAGAGAATTCGGATTTGCCGACTGTTGGGTTTCGGAAGTATAAATTCTGTTGATAAGATTTTTTTCCTGATTACTTAGATCCGAAGTTCCCCTGTTTTTAATCAGTTCCGAAGTTAAGGATTTCAAATCATTAATATCGTTTCTCATATCGAAGAGAATTTTGTACATAATTTCTCTTTCGCTTCCAAAATCACTTTGCTTTTGTGCATTGGGCTGGTTAACAACCATTGGAAGATGGGCATCCATAGGGATATATTCTGTAAGCTTTTCTACTGATATTTTTCTTTCTCTTTCCACTACCGTCATTTGTTCCACCAAATTTCTCAGCTGGCGCACGTTTCCGGGAAAAGTATAATTTTCGATATAATGAACTGCACTTGGTTCAAGTTCCAGCTCAGGCATTCTGTATTTTTCTGCAAAATCAATGGCAAATTTTCTGAACAGCAGATGAATATCGCCTTTTCGTTCTCTTAAAGCAGGCATATCAATCTGAACGGTATTCAGACGGTAAAACAAATCTTCACGAAATCTTCCGTCCTGAATTGCCTTCATCATGTTCACATTCGTTGCCGCAACAATTCTTACATTTGTTTTCTGAACCTGTGATGACCCCACTTTCATAAATTCGCCGCTTTCCAAAACACGCAGTAAACGAACCTGCGTCTGTAAAGGAAGTTCTCCCACTTCATCCAAAAAGATCGTTCCGCCATCGGCAACCTCAAAATATCCTTTTCTGGTAGCTGTAGCTCCTGTAAATGCTCCTTTTTCGTGCCCGAACAATTCGGAATCAATGGTTCCTTCCGGAATTGCTCCGCAGTTTACGACAATGTAAGGCTGATGTTTTCTTTTGGATTCTGAATGAATAATTTTGGGAATAAATTCTTTTCCTACTCCGCTTTCTCCGATAACGAGGACTGAAATGTCAGTTGGAGCAACCTGAATAGCTTTTTCCAAAGCGCGGTTTAAAGCTGGAAAGTTTCCGATAATTCCGAAACGGTTTTTTATATTTTGAAGTTCATTGCTCATAAGTAGATTTTTAGATTATTGATTGGAATACGACTTACATTAACAATTGTAAATCTGTTGATTAGTTAAAGTTTAAAATTAACTTACAACGTGTAAATAATCTTTATTTCTGACTTTTGAAACTTTGGTTTTAAAATATAAAATTTCAGCGAAGAGATTTTCTTTGCCATTTTTTTCAAAGTTTTTCAGGAGATGATCGTGTTTTTCCTTTTCAGAAAAACCTCTTCCTGTCTTATCATTATGAAAATTGTTCTTTTGTTTATTGGAGAAAATTTTACCGATAAGATCAATTGCAGGATGCTTTTGATTGATCTTTATATTTTGTACAGGATTTTCTTTTGTACCGGTTTCATGTAAATCTTCACAACCCTGATTTAAAATCCGGTTATAAATCTCATAAAGCTGTTTACAATCTTCACTTTCAGCTGTTTCGTTGGAAATTTGAGCCGAAATATTGCTGCAGATTATTACCAACAATACACTTAGGCAATATTTATGAAATTTTTCCATTGTCTGAGTTTAAAATGTTAATAAAATCTTGTTTACTTGGCAATACAGTAAGATATTTACTTGCAAAAATCTGTTCGATATCTTCTGGTAAAGTATATCTTACAAAAGCTTCACTCTTATCCTGACAAAGAATAATGCCCATGGTTTTTTTTTCACCTTCAAGGCGTTTTTTTCTGTCGTAATAAAGGATCTCCTTATTTTTACTTAGAAATAGATTATTTTGAGATTTCCGAGACAGTGTTTCGGCAATTTGTTGATTAGAATAAATCTGATAAAACTTTCTCATATTAGAAAGATTATCTTCAGAAAAGCTAAGCCCAAATTTTTCTGTCAAATGTAATGACAAATCTTTAAGAACAGCCTTTCCATATTCTGCTCTGTCTTCCCCATTCTGTCCATCTTCCACAATCATTCTTCCTATTTCATAATAGGTAAGAACGATGGTTTGATTTACTGCAACAGCAACTTTTCTTCTTGCATTATCTAGTAATGAAGAAATACTTTGTAAAAGTTGTGTATTTTGTAAATCTTTCATTTTGAAAGAGTATTCTCAATTTTATATTAAACTTACTCACTATTGAGATGCACTCAGCCCGACTTGAGTGTAGCTCTTTTATTTTTTTAGTAAAAATAAAAAAGCGTTAACGGAAGGCATATATGAGATAAAAGCCAAGGCTTTAATCGAAAGCTACAAACGAAGTTCTAAGCTGCCCAATAAATTACTTCACTGTTTCTCCTAAAAGCGTGCCCTGAGTATTATCAAATACAAAAACATCCACAATGTCACCAATTTTCTGACCTTCCAGTTTATCGAAAACACAAACCGCATTCTGGGAATTTCTTCCTTTCCATTGGTTTTCATTCTTTTTGGAAGTTCCTTCAATTAAAATCTGGTGAACTCTTCCTACATAAGATTTCATTCTTTTTCTGGACAGTTCGCCCTGTAAAGCAATGACTTCTGCCAAACGTCTCTGTTTAACGTCTCCCGGAATATTATCCTCCATCTTTTTGTGAGCAGGCGTTCCCGGTCTTTCTGAATAAGCGAACATGTAACCGTAGTCGTATTCCACTTCTCTCATTAAGCTTAATGTATCTTGGTGATCCTCTTCAGTTTCGTTACAGAAACCGACGATCATATCCTGAGAAAACGCCACTTCCGGAACGATTTCTTTAGCTTTTTTAATTAAATCCAAGTATTCTTCACGGGTGTGCTGTCTGTTCATGGCTTCCAGCATATTGTTGCTTCCGCTCTGAACCGGAAGATGAACATATTTACAGATGTTACCATGTTTCGCCATCATTCTGAATACATCCAGACTCATGTCCTGCGGATTGGAAGTAGAGAAGCGGATTCTCATTTCAGGAACGGCTTTAGCAACCAGATCAAGCAACTGGGCAAAATTTACGGCTGTTGCTTTCTGCATTTCAGATGCTTTGGCGAAATCTTTTTTAGGACCGCCTCCATACCAAAGGTAAGAATCTACATTTTGTCCTAGTAAGGTAATTTCTTTATAACCGCTTTCCCAAAGGCTTTTACATTCATCCAGAATAGAATGCGGATCACGACTTCTTTCTCGTCCTCTCGTGAAAGGAACGACGCAGAACGTACACATGTTATCGCAGCCTCTTGTAATGGTTACATAAGCTGTAACACCATTTCCGCCCAAACGAACCGGATTGATATCTGCATAAGTCTCTTCTTTGGAAAGAATTACATTAATTGCATCTCTTCCGTCTTCGGTTTCTTTTAAAAGATTGGGTAAATCTCTGTACGCATCGGGACCGACAACAAGATCAACCAACTGTTCTTCTTCCAAGAATTTTGTTTTTAATCTTTCTGCCATGCATCCTAAAACACCCACCGTCATGTTGGGTTTTTCTTTTTTAAGATTCTTGAACTGAGAAAGACGCATTCTTACCGTTTGTTCTGCTTTTTCACGGATAGAGCATGTATTTAAAAGGATAAGATCTGCTTCTTCAACCTTCAATGTTGTATTGTAACCCTGTTCATTAAGAATGGAAGCAACGATTTCAGAGTCAGAGAAATTCATCTGACAACCGTAGCTCTCCAAGAACAATTTCTTTGAGTTTTCTGCTTTTTCCGCAATAGCGAAAGCTTCTCCCTGTTTTGTTTCGTCTATATATTTTTCCTGCACGATAATCGAATTTAAGGTTTAAAGCTTATGTTTAGAGCATATAATGCTAAACTCTGAACATAAAATTTTTGAACCAATTGAATTTGCAAAGATACAAAATATTGTGACAGAATGTCAGGAGATAAATTTTGTTAACTTACAAATCATCAAGATCTGTATACGTAAAAGGTAATCTAAAATTTTGAGGAATAGAAATGTTATGTATTTTTGCAGGGGTCCATTTCTTTCTTATACTCTTTATTCCTTTCAAAATTCTTTTATCAAATTCTACATTTCCCGAAGGTTCTGCAAGCTTAACATTCTCAATTTTACCTTCAGAATTAACAGTAAATGTAGTGGTTGCGGTGAGGTACCTTTGCAAGTTCAAACCTCCGAGGTTTGTAAATCTTCTAATTTCAGTATAAAGATTTTCAATAGTATTTGAAGAACTACCAAATTTAGGAGGGGTATAATCAAGGATATAACCTTCTTTATATTTTTTTCCTAAAGCATCAGGAAAAATATATATTGATGCAAATCTTTTTGTTTTAACTCTATTCTCTAATAGAGGTTTCCACTTTTTCATTTGACTCGTAACTTCCTTACCTAAATTGTAAGCACATTTATTATTTTCATATAACTTACTATTATCCTCATCCAGTAGATATTCAATTGTAGAATCTTCCTTGATGAGAACTTTCACAATAAAAATTTCATTTTTATTGTCACAAGATGTAAATCCATTACTTTCCCATATTTCGTGAAAATCTTTATAAAATTGGATAGCACCTCCTTCATAAAAATCATTATTTTTATCTTTAGTAACTTGTGCATTGATAATGTTCGAAATAATGAATGCAACTAAAACAAAAAATTTATTCATATCAAAAAAATAGCTATTGCAAATTAACAACAGCTAAAATAGGATTTTTATTAAAAAGGTAAAAGATTAATCTCCGTGATCAAAATGATCTGATGTAAAATTAATACTGATTATTTTTTGTGATAGTACAGGCTTCCCATTTCTGACTGCCGGTTTCCACTTCTTCCTTACTTTCTTTATTGCAAACTGCATGTCTTCTATAAACATGTCACTGTTTTTAACTTTAGGTAAAACTTCAAGATTGATTACTTTTCCATTTTCATCAACATCAAACGTGAAAACAAATGTGCCGTTTACCGCATATAGACCCAAGTCGATATACGCATGAATCATTTTTAGAAATTCTTTGGAAAATGCACTGTCACCTCCCGGAAACTCTGCACTTTTATATGCTATAGGGATTTCAGAATCTACCCTTGTTTCCTGAGAATAACTTTTGAAGCCTAACAGAAAACATATTATTAAAAAGTATTTTATCATCTTTTACATATCAGACGACAAAGATGAGAAATTCATTTTTAATTTCATTTCAGATTTTACAGGTTCCCCGTTACACATTGCTGGTGTCCAGTTTGTCTTGATTCTTCTTACCACATATTGCATGTCATCAAAAAAAACTTCACTGTTCAACACCTTCGGATCTCCTGCAATATCAACCACTTTCCCCATGGCATCAATTGTGAGTGTAAAAGTAAAATCTCCGGTCAGTGTATAAAAATCTGAATTCAGAAATGTATACATATATTTTCTCAATATTTCTTTGTAAGCAGCTGCTCCGCCTTCAAAACTTGCCGGTTTGAAATCAGAACATCCTTTTACAGCGACCTGCATGAAAGGTTCTTTGATATCAATTTTCAGCAAATTTTTATTGTTTTCCATCATGAAAGAATCATCTCTTTCATCCAAAACCTGGGAATAAGTAAGATTGGCAGTGATTAAGGCCAGTAAGAATGTTAATGTTTTCATGTCTGTAATTTTTCGGATTAATTAAGCTGTAGTACATAAAAGCTAATTATTAAAATGCACAGTAAAAATTGAGCCAAAAAAAGAAACTCCACGACAAAAGTGAAGTTTCTTTCCTTTATTTAAGTTTAAGTTATAAAACTTCAATCTGATTTCTCAGCAAGTCTTCAAACTCGTCTCTTTTTCTAATTAAATGTGCTTTACCATCCAAAAATAAAACTTCAGCAGGCTTCAATCTTGAATTAAAGTTGGAACTCATCTCAAAACCATAAGCTCCCGCATTATGGAAAGCCAGAATATCACCTTCTCTCACCTCATTCAGTTTTCGGTCCCATGCAAAAGTATCTGTTTCGCAGATGTTCCCTACAACTGTATAAATTCTTTCAGCTCCTTTCGGATTGGATAAATTTTCAATTTCATGGTAAGAATCATAAAACATAGGACGGATCAGATGGTTGAAGCCTGAATTTACTCCTACAAAAACGGTTGCGGTGGTTTGTTTGATCACATTTGCTTTTACCAGAAGATAACCGCTTTTTCCTACCAAAAATTTTCCGGGCTCAAACCATAGCTCAAATTTCCTTCCGGTTGTTTTAGCATATTCAGAAAGTACTTTTTCTACTTTTTTCCCTAAAGTTTTCACATCGGTTTCCATTTCGCTGTCCTGATAAGGAATTTTGAATCCGCTTCCCATGTCAAGATATTTCAGATTCGGAAAATGCTCAGCCAGATCCAGCATAATTTCCAGTGCCTGAATGAAAACTTCCGGATCTTTAATCTCACTTCCGGTATGCATATGAAGTCCTTCTACATTCAGATTGGTTGATTTCATCACCCTTTCAATATGACGCATCTGGTGAATGGAAATACCAAATTTTGAATCGATATGTCCCGTAGAAATTTTGTGGTTTCCGCCGGCGTAAATATGCGGATTGATCCTGACAAAAATCGGATAAGAATTTCCGTATTTGTTCCCGAACTGTTCCAAAATAGAAATATTGTCAATATTGATGTGAACGCCATGTTGCATCGCTTCTTCAATCTCAGCCAGATCTACACAATTGGGCGTGAAAAGAATTTTTTCTTTTGGAAAACCTGCCTTTAAGCCCAATTTTACTTCATTGATGGATACACAGTCCAACGAAGCTCCTAAATTTTTGATATACTTTAATATATTGATATTCGTTAAAGCTTTGGCAGCATAAAAAAACTTGGTGTGTTTTAAAAATGACGAAGAAAGTGTTTCGTATTGTGCTTTTATTGAGTCTGCATTGTATACATACAACGGCGTACCAAATTCATTGGCAATTTTTAGTAAATCTTTTGAATTCATAATTTCATTTATTGACATAAAAAACGACAGATTCTTAAAAAAGAGTCTGCCGCAATGATTATTTTATGCAAGCTACTCTTTTAAATATTCCAAACCTTAGAGAACTTTACAGCTCCCTTCTTCCCGGTTTTATTTTGTTTAAAATTTTGCATTGCTCTGATTAATTTTCTGCAAAAATACTATTTCTTTTTGATATTGAGAAAACGGTTACAAATAAGCTTTGTTATTTTGGCAGCGGAAGTGTTTCAAAATCACTGCGAAGCAACGAAAGCTGCAGGTCATTGATAAGATCTGTGACAGGAAGAGGCAGCTCTATCTTCAGTTTTGAAATTTTGCTCATCGTCTGAATCTGGGTAAAAAGTTCGTAAAAACCATAAGAAACAGGTTTGCCATTTTCGATGATGATAAATAGTTTTTCTCCCAGCTTTCTGCCCGTTCCAAGCCAAAGCTCGTTTCTTTTTCTGAAATCAATGCTGGCTTTAAGATTTTCAGGATCTTTCCATTCTTCCAAAAGCTGAATAAACTGAACCGCTTTTGTGCCTTGCGTAAATGCTTTAAACCTGAGAATCGGTTTTTCGGTTTTGTTTAAATTATTTTTTTCTACGATATACTTTTGATTTCTGAAATAAAGCCCGAATGGAAACACTTCCCTTTTTTTAATTCCTTTGGAGTTTAAAATTAATTTGGCAATAATATCCGAGCCTGTAAGTTCAAAACGAATCTGTTCGGAGTCAAGCTGTATTTTTTCCCATTTTTTCGATTTGGAATTAAACAGTTTTTTAGAAAATTTATTGATGTCCTGTACATAATCTGAAAAAATAATTTTTCCGTCTCCGTTCTGAAAGTAGACAAATCCTTTTTCGTTGGGTAAATCCTGAGTTAATTCTTTGATCTTGTTGATATAATTCTTTGCATTACTCTCTTCGTGCTGTTTTTGAATAATTTCGTTTTCCGTATCTTTTGAGATCAAAAGTTTGAACAGTTCTAAAGTAGCTCTTGCGTCACCTTCTGCTCTGTGGGCATTAGAAAGTGGAATACCGAGAGATTTGACCAATTTCTGAAGTGAATAACTTACTTCATCAGGAATCAGTTTTTTAGCCAAAGGTATCGTATCTAAAGTATTGATTTTGAAATCATAACCAAGCCTGCTGAAGGATTGACGGAGCATTCTGTAATCAAAATCAATATTATGACCTACTAATGTGGTATTTTGAGTAATTTCCACAACTCTTTTTGCCAGTTCATGAAATTTTGGAGCCGTTTTTACCATTTTTGGAGTAATACCGGTCAGTTTTTGCACAAAAGGCGTGATATCGCTTTCAGGATTTACCAAAGAGATAAACTGATCTACAATTTTCTGACCATCGTACCGATAAATGGCAATATCTATAATGCATTCTTTTCTGAAACCTGCACCATTACTTTCTATATCTATAATTGAATACATTTATTTCTTATCTTACTTTACAAATTCAGCAAATCAAAAACCAAACCCATTGACTGCCTTTTGTTAAATCGTAATTCTGCTAAAATAATAAATTTCCCGAAAACTTGTCACTACCTTCTTTTTCTTGCTCCCAAACCCAGCATTCCTAAAATTGCTTTCGCCCCTTCACGCAGCAAGGTATTCGTAAAAGTCCTTCCCTGCCGGCTGTTTAAAACTTTTTCAAACATTCCCGGTTCTTCTTTTACGGGTTTTGTTTTTTGTGCCGGAGAAGAATTTTCTACAGCCTGTTCCATTCTTTTAGCTAAAATTTCGTATGCTGATTCACGGTCAACCACTTTTTCGTATTTAGCTACCAAATTTGATTTTGAAGTTAATTCTGAAATTTCAGCATCATTCAAAACATCCATTCTGGATTCGGGAGAAATCAGAAAAGTATGAACCAGAGGCGTAGGAATTCCTTTCTCATCCAAGGCGGTGACAAAAGCTTCTCCAATTCCTAAATTCTGAATTAATTCCGAAGCATTATAAAATTCTGTTGACGGATAATTTTCAACTGCTTTTGAAATTTCTTTTTTGTCTTTTGCGGTAAAACCTCTTAACGCATGCTGAATTTTCAAACCTAATTGAGAAAGCACATTCTCAGGAACATCTCCCGGAATCTGGGTAATAAAATATATTCCGACTCCTTTTGAACGAATCAATTTCACCATGGTTTCTATCTGTGAAACCAAAGCTTTGGAAGATTCATCAAAAATCAAATGCGCTTCATCAATGAAAAGAACCAATTTTGGTTTTCCGCTGTCACCTTCTTCCGGAAACGTCATGTAAATTTCAGCAAAAAGAGAAAGCATAAATGTTGAAAACAACTGCGGTTTATTCTGAATATCAGCAACTCTTAGAATATTGACAACCCCTTTTCCGTCTCGTTTTTCTAACAAATCGTGAACATCAAAGCTCAATTCTCCAAAGAAATCGGCTGCACCTTGCTGTTCCAAAGCAACGATTGATCTTAAAATCGCACCTAATGACGCAGAAGCAATAGATCCATAATTAGCAGATAATTCTGCTTTTCCCTGTGGATTATCCGTCACATATTGTAAAACTTTCTTAAGATCATTTAAGTCTATTAAAGGTAAACCTTTGTCATCACAATACTTGAAAACAATTGACATGATGCTTTGCTGAGTATCATTCAGCTGTAAAATTTTACTCAATAGGACAGGACCAAATTCGGTAACTGTTGCACGTAATTTTACGCCTTTTCCACCGGAAATACTCATCAGCTCAACCGGAAAAGCCTGCGGATTGTAAGGAAGCTGTGTTTTTGCGTATCGCTCTTCAATAACAGGATTTATCTTTCCGGCTTCTGCAATACCCGAAAAATCTCCTTTAATATCTAAAACCAAAGACGGAACTCCTGCATGAGAAAGCTGTTCTGCAAAGACCTGCAATGTTTTTGTTTTTCCGGTTCCTGTAGCTCCGGCAATTAATCCGTGGCGGTTGATGGTTTTCAAAGGAATGGTAACATTCACTTCTGTTACTACATTGCCATCCAGCATTCCTTTACCTAGAATAATATGGTCGCCTTTAGGAGAATATCTTCTGGAAAGCTCATCAATAAATTTTGTTTTGTCTGACATTTGAATTTTTTTAATTTTTAAAGATAAAGTTTTTTAGAATATTTTTATTTTATATCTAATCCTTAAATCAATATAACTTAAAGATGATAAAAAACATAAAATTTATTCATACAAACGTTTATGTTTGATTATCAGCAATTTTGCTTAAATAGTTTAATCAAAATTTTTATAATTGAAAGAAACTATTAGTAACAATACTTTATTGCTTACAATAAATTCCGTACTTTGTATTAAAATTTACTTAAAATAAGTACAATGAAAATTGAACAAATATATACAGGCTGTCTTGCCCAAGGTGCATACTATATTGTATCTGAAAATGAAGCGGCAATCATTGATCCTCTTAGAGAAGTAAAACCTTATCTTGATCGATTAGAAAAAGATAATGTCACTTTAAAATATATATTTGAAACCCATTTTCATGCAGATTTTGTCTCGGGTCATTTGGATTTAAGCAAAAAAACAAATGCTCCTATCGTATATGGTCCTACTGCAGAACCTCAGTTCGAGGCAATTATTGCAGAAGATGAACAGATTTTTGAAATAGGAAAAATCAAAATAAAAGTGCTTCACACTCCCGGTCATACCATGGAAAGCACGACTTATTTATTAATTGACGAAAACGGTACCGAAACTGCCATATTTACAGGAGATACTTTATTCTTAGGTGATGTAGGAAGACCTGATCTTGCCCAGAAAGCAACCAATATGACGCAAGAAGATCTGGCGGGAATTCTCTATGACAGTTTACAGTCCAAAATCATGCATCTGGATGACAGCATCACTGTTTATCCGGCACATGGAGCGGGATCTGCCTGTGGAAAAAATATGCAGAAAGAAACTGTTGATATTCTGGGAAATCAGAAAAAAACAAACTATGCACTCAATCAGCCGGATAAAGAATCTTTTATAAGAGAAGTATTGGATGGGCTAACTGCTCCTCCCAAATATTTCGGGATGAATGTTGCACTCAATAAAGGGGGTTATGAAAGTCTTGATGTTGTGATGAACAAAGGACTTAACCCTATTTCTGTTGAAGACTTTGAAAGCTTTGCAGAAGAAACGGGCGCTTTAATTTTAGATACCCGAAATCCGGCAGATTTTCACAAAGGTTTTATTCCCAATGCAATCAATATTGGTCTGAAAGGAGATTTTGCGCCTTGGGTAGGAACATTGGTAGTAGATGTACAGCAACCGATTATATTGGTTTCTGATGAAGGAACCGAAGAAGAAGTGATTATGCGATTGAGCAGAGTCGGTTTTGATAATGTTTTGGGATATCTGAAAGGAGGATTTGATGCATGGAAAAATTCCAACAAAGAAATTGACGTAGTTAAAAGAATTTCTCCTGCTGAATTTGCTGAGCACTTTACATCAAACTCAAAAATAATTGACGTAAGAAAAATTTCGGAATATTCTGCAGAGCATATCGACAATGCGTATAACAGACCTCTGGATATCATCAGCGAATGGATTTCTGCCGTTGATGATTCTGAACACTTCTTTTTGCACTGTGCGGGTGGCTACCGCAGCATGATCGCAGCCAGCATCCTGAACTCTCACGGAATCAGGAATTTCACTGAAATAGAAGGTGGTTTCAACGGAATTAAAAAAACAGAAAAACTTCCGGTTTCGGATTTTGTTTGTCAGTCTAAAGTCCTTTAAATTTGATCTAAATGTCACAAAAATTTCAGGAGGTTATCAATTCTGAACGTCCGGTTCTTATTGATTTTTTCGCAACCTGGTGTCAGCCTTGTAAAGTGCAGGCTTCAGTTCTAACTAAAGTAAAAGAGAATATAGGAGAATCTGCAAGAATTATGATGCTGGATGTAGACCAATATCCAGATATTGCAGCTAAGATAGGCGTAAGAGGAGTTCCTACTTTGACTGTATTTAAAAACGGCGAATTGTTGTACAAACAAAGCGGAGTGCATGATGTGAATACACTGACTGATCTTTTAAAGAAGTTGTCAGAATCGACTTAGCCTTGATATAAAAAGCAAAAGCATCCATTTTTCGGATGCTTTATTTTTTTATAAATTGTTATTTATTTCTCCCAAACTAATGCGCTCGCTCCTAAAATTGCAGCATCAGCCTCATCAAGTTCGCTAAAGACAAGTTTTACTTTGTTTCTGAAGATAGGAAGAAGATTTCTTTCCATGTGAAGTTTTGCAGGCTTTAAAATAAAATCTCCTGCTTTAATAACGCCTCCGAACAATAGTATTGCCTGTGGTGAGGAAAACATGACAAAATTTGCCAGAGCTTCTCCCAATTTCTGACCTGTATATCTGAAAACTTCGATAGCAACTGCGTCAGCTTTTTCTGCACATTCATAAACTGTTTTAGAATTGATGGCGTCCTCAGGATAGCTATTAAGCATAGAATCCGGAAACTCTGCTCTCATTTTTTTAGCGGTGATAGAAATTCCTGTTGCGGAAGCGTACGCTTCAAGACTTCCTTCAGAGCCTGTACTCCAATGCTTTCTTCCTCCCGGTTTTACAATGGTATGACCCAACTCTCCGGCAAAACCATCGTGTCCGTAGATTAGATTTCCTCCCGAAACAATTCCGCTTCCTACCCCTGTTCCTAAAGTAATCATGATAAAATCCTTCATCCCACGTGCAGCTCCATACATCATCTCTCCCAAAGCAGCAGCATTGGCATCATTGGTCATTTTACAGGGGCTTCCGAATTTTGCAGTCATTAAGTCCGCAAACGGGATCACTCCTTTCCAGGGAAGATTAGGGGCATGTTCTATTGTTCCGGTGTAATAGTTTGCATTCGGCGCTCCTACTCCGATGCCTTCCATTATTTTCCCGTCACAATGTTTATCTATCAACGGATTAATGGTTTCGTATAAAGCATCCACAAAAGCTTCTGCTGTCTCATACTGATCGGTAGAGATAGAACCCTTAACTATAATTTCTCCTCTGTGATTAACGAGTCCGAACTTGGTATTGGTACCACCAATATCTATCCCTAATGCAACCTGTTTTGACAAATCTATTACTGACATTTTTATTATTGTATAATTTAGAAGCAATAAATTTATAAAAAAGATTGATTTAATCTTTAGTAATCGAAATAATTCTTTATTTTTTGAATGATATGACAGCTTTTTTCTGCTTTCTGCGCCTACCCCACCAAATCAGAAAACCTGTTACAGGCAAAGATGCGCACATAAGACTTACAATAAATGCGATAATCTTAGTCGGAAGACCTAAAATAGAACCTACGTGAACATCGTAATTGGCAGCAATTGCTTTTTCACCAAGATTTTTGTCATCATGATCATGTGTATGAAGAAGCTCACCCGAGTTTTCATCAAAAATAAGACTGCTGTTTTTATGATAAGAATAGGAAAGATGTTTTACGAAAACTGAAAAATTAGGATGCTCATGGTCATCCATATGCGGATGTCCCAAATCAATAGAATATCCGTAAGAATCGGGATATTTTTGTTCTACAGTTGCCATTACTTTATCCAGAGTAGTCTCATTGCGCATTTCGATAGGAGCTTTTGTGGTAATATGAGAAAAGTCTGGATAAACGGTATTTCCGCCGGAAAAAACTACGTATATCATGGTCTGAACTACAAAAAAAGCATAGAAAAGTCCAGTAACAGCGAAAATTAATCCAAAAACAGACGTGTAGAAGCCTACAACGTTGTGTAAATCGTAATTTTTTCTTTTCCAGCTTTTAACATTTTTCCAGTTAAATGAAAATCTTTGTTTGCGTGCTGCTCTGTTTTTTGGCCACCACAGAATAATTCCTGAAATCAGCATAATAATAAAGATGATGACCGGTATTCCCACAACATATTTTCCCCAATCCTGTTTAAGTAAAAAACTCCAGTGGATCATCTTCACAATCTGGAAGAAACCGTTTTTCTCATCATAAACCCGAAGAACATCTCCTGTATATGGATTTACATAGGCTACTTTGAAAATAGGAAACTCATCAAAATAGTTCCAGGTTCCTTCTGTATCATGCTCATACCAGTAAAACTGATAAGACATCTTTTTATCAATCGGAACATTCACCCAATGAATCTTATATTTTTCAGGAACCTGAGTTTCTACCGCTTTTTCTAAAACACGAATAGGAAGAGTATGCTTTTGCTCAATATTTTTTTCGTTATGATAAACAACATCTTTACGAGTATAGTTTTCAATTTCGTCTTTAAAAACATATAAAGCTCCTGTCACCGAAACAACAAATATAATAAGCCCGATAGAAAGCCCGAACCAGAGATGCAGCTTTCCCGTCCATTTTTTGAAAAGTGTCGGCTTCTTTTTTCTATGATGATGTTTTTTTCTCATTTCTACGATTGAATTAAACGCACAAAGCCAAACTGTAAAAAGCCTGGCTCAGAATGTATTTTATAAAAAACTTTTTTACTCAAAGTATTTTATTCTAAAATTTATAATTTAAACTTAGAGATAATGTTCTCAGTCTTTGCGGAGTGACTGTAGACCAACCTGTAAAGTATTTTTTATTGGCAATATTGTCCAGTTTCATTATTACTGAATATTTTTCAGCATTATAAGACAATGCCGCATTGAAAACAGCATAACTAGGAATTGCAAAAGTCCCGACTCCCGCTCTGTTTAATGTATATAATTCGCTTGCAGAATTGGCTCCGAAACCAATTCCTACATTTCTCAGAACTCCCTGCTGGATTTTATAGTTAGTCCAAAAGTTAAAAATATTTCTCGGTCCAGCTTCTTCAGGTCTGTACCCTACATAAGTATCATCTCCTGCAACCACTTTGCTGTCATTAGAACTGAATCCTGCAATAACATTCAATCCTTCAATCGGGCTACCTACAACACTTATTTCGAAACCTTTACTTTCTACTTCTCCTCCCTGACTTAGATCGGGACCTGTTCCCATCAATTTGTTTTTAACTTTAATATCGTAGTAACTCGCTGTAACAGATAGTTTATCCTTGATTAAGCTTGCTTTAGTACCTACTTCCCACTGATTAGCCTGCTCCGGAGTAAAATAGCGGACTTCCTGTCCGGTAACATTTCCGGTCTGATCGGTAAACTGAACCAATTGCGGCTCAACATTCTGGAACCCGTTCATGTAATTTGCAAAAACTGAAACCTTATCTTTGATCGGCTGATAAACCAATCCCAATTTTGGTGACAAAGTGGTAGTCGGTTCAGACTTTTCCGTAGCATATGCTGTAGGATTCCCTGTAAAATGATCAAGTCTTAAACTCAGCATTGCAGATAAGTTAGGAAGTATATTCACAACATCTGAAACATAAGCACTGTAAATCTGTGCCGTCATTGTATTTATTTCCTGATTGGTTCCTGAAAGCGCATTATCTACAGCTGCTTTATTTAAGTTTTGGAAAGACGTATCGGCTTGGTTTATTAAAGAAATTGTTCCGAATCCTGTCCAGCCCGTTCCTCCAAGTAAAAATTCTCTTTGCAGGTAATCTAATCCGAATAAAAGTTTGTTTTTTACACTTCCGATATTGAAGTTTCCTACGAAATTCTGCTGAATTCCTGTTGTATTGGTTTCTCCGTAAGCTTTTGTGATAAATCTTGTAAACTCATTTCCGTTGGAAGAATCCCATAAATATTGGTAGTAACCGTCTGTTTTGGTATTTCCTCTTGAAAGTATGGTACTTGATGTCCAGTTATCGGATATCTTATACTGAGCCTGTGCCTGAATATTGAAAGTAGAGTTTTTGATATTCAGATCATTTGAGGTATATGATTTTTTGTAATTCTGCTCAAATAAATCAATAGAATTAAATGATAACGGACTGTATCTGCTTAAGAAAATCATCGGAGCATTGGCTGCATCAGATTTTTTAATTTCAGTGTTGATATAGAAAGTAAGTTTATCATTAGCAATAAACTTCAGGGAAGGATTTACATAAATTGATTCGCTGTATCCTGCATCCTGAAAAGAATTTTGTTTTTGGTATGCTGCATTTACTCTTGCAAACATATTTTTTGCCACCGGAGCATTCACATCTGCTGTTACACGATTCAGACCATAAGTTCCGGTAACGTACCCTACTTCACCCCCAAAATAATGGTATGGTTTTTTGGTAATAACATTCAGAAGACCCCCGTATGAAATTACGCTACCTCCATACAATGTCCCTGAAGGTCCTTTTATAGCTTCAATTACCTCAATTCCGGCAGGATCTAATGTTCCGTTGTTAAAAGCCGGCATTCCATTGATAAGGTTGGGCTGTAAAGAAAATCCTCTCATAGAATAATATTCCCCTCCATCGTTCCCTCTTCCTGTAGATTCCCAAAGTCTTGAAATTCCGGTAACATTTTTTAAAGCGTCGTTAAAGTTAGTTACCACCTGCTCTTTGATCACATTTTTATTTACAGTATTGTAAACCTGTGGATTCTCAATATCTTTCAAAGGCATTTTGTTGGCAGACTGGCTGTCTTTTGTCAAGTATCCGGTAACGATTACTTCATCAATATTCTTTGCATTAACCGAATCTTTTTCCTGTGCAATCGCAGCAACTGATCCCAAAATAGAGACACACACCAAAACTTTCTTCATAGTATTAAAAACTTTTTTGCAAATATATTGTTTTTAATTATTCTAAATTAGCTAATTGGGTGATATTTGTCAGCTTGTTAAGATTTATTCCAAATAAAAAGTCCTGTCGGATAACCAACAGGACTTTTTCTATTTTTAAAGATTAAATCTTATGCAGGAATTTCTCCTCTATATAAGAATGAAATGATTTCCTTATTCATTTTGTCTACCATTTCACTGAAAAGATGGAAAGACTCCTGTTTGTAAATTACTAAAGGATCTTTCTGCTCATAAACAGCACCTTGAGAAGATCTTCTCAGATCGTCCATCTCACGAAGGTGAAGCTTCCAGTTTTCGTCAATGATAGACAGAGTAATATTCTTCTCAAAATCATTAATCAAACTGTCACATTGTGTTTCATAAGCTTCTTTCAGATCGGTAACAATTGTTAATGTTTTAGTACCGTCTGTAAAAGGAACCTGAATCATTTTGAACATAGAACCCTGATTCTGATATACATTTTCTATAATCGGAAATGATTTTTCTTTAAGAAGATTAAGCTTCATATTATAATCTTCCTGAGCAGCTTTGAAAAGAATATTGGTGAGTTCAGGAATTTGTTTTGATTTAAAATCATTTTCAGAAACCGGAGATTCCATGGTAAAGTTTTTAATGACCTCAAACTCAAAATCTTTATAGTTTCCGGATGCTTTCCCTTTAGATACAATAGAGTTTGCTACATCAAAAATCATGTTGGTAATATCGTATTTCAAATGATCTCCGAATAATGCATTCTTTCTTCTCTTGTAGATTACATCACGCTGCTTATTCATTACATCGTCATATTCCAATAATCTTTTTCTTACTCCGAAGTTGTTTTCCTCTACTTTTTTCTGCGCTCTTTCGATAGACTTAGAAATCATAGAATGCTGAATTACCTCCCCTTCTTTATGTCCCATTCTATCCATCATTTTGGCAATTCTTTCAGAACCGAATAAACGCATCAGATTATCTTCCAAAGAAACATAAAACTGTGAGCTTCCAGGATCTCCCTGTCTTCCGGCTCTACCTCTCAACTGTCTGTCAACACGTCTGGAATCGTGTCTTTCCGTACCGATAATTGCCAAACCACCTGCTTCTTTTACTTCTTTAGAAAGCTTAATATCGGTACCACGACCCGCCATATTGGTAGCAATGGTTACTACTCCCGGCTGTCCTGCTCCTGCTACAATTTCCGCTTCTTTTTTGTGAAGTTTCGCATTCAGAACCTGATGCTGAATTTTTCTAAGCTGTAGCGCCTTTGACAGTAACTGTGAAATCTCAACCGAAGTTGTACCTACCAACACAGGTCTTCCTGCTGCGGTAAGTCTTTCTATTTCTTCAATTACTGCATTATATTTTTCACGGTTGGTTTTGTACACCAAATCCTGTTTATCATGTCTTTGAATTGGTCTGTTGGTAGGAATTACCACAACATCCAACTTGTAAATCTGCCACAATTCTCCCGCTTCAGTTTCTGCTGTACCTGTCATTCCCGCCAATTTGTTGTACATACGGAAATAATTCTGAAGGGTAACGGTTGCAAAAGTTTGTGTGGCTGCTTCAATTTTTACATTTTCTTTAGCCTCAATTGCCTGGTGAAGACCATCTGAATAACGTCTTCCTTCCATAATACGGCCTGTCTGTTCGTCAACGATTTTTACTTCTCCGTCAATAACGACGTATTCGTCATCTTTCTCAAATAAAGTATAAGCTTTGAGCAATTGGCTCATCGTATGAACCCTTTCAGACTTTTCAGCAAACTCGGAGAAAAGTTTTTCTTTAGCCTCAAATTCCTCTTCTTTAGATAGATTTTTAGCTTCAACTTCTGCAATTTCTGTCCCGATATCCGGAAGTACGAAAAAGTTAGGGTCCGAATTTCCCTGTGACATGTATTCAACCCCTTTATCGGTTAAATCCACCTGATTATTCTTTTCTTCAATCACGAAGTAAAGATCTTTATCCACAATCGGCATATCGCGGTTGTTGTCCTGCATATACTGCGCTTCTACTTTCTGAAGCAATGCACGGTTTCCGCTCTCCGATAAAAATTTAATTAGCTGTCTGTTTTTTGGAAGACCTCTGTAAGCCTGAAGCAACTTGAAACCACCTTCTTTGGTGTTACCTGCGGCAATTAATTTTTTTGCTTCGTTAAAAATTGCAGAAACTGTTTTTTTCTGAACTTCAACAATTCGGTCGATAGAAGGTTTCAAAACATCAAATTCCTGTCTGTCTCCTTGCGGCACAGGACCGGAAATAATTAATGGAGTTCTTGCATCATCCACTAATACGGAGTCAACCTCATCGACTATGGCAAAATTCAATTCTCTCTGAACCAATTCAGTAGGTGAAGTCACCATATTATCTCTCAGGTAATCAAAACCGAACTCATTATTGGTTCCGTAAGTAATATCCGAATTGTATGCTTTTCTTCTTCCGTCAGAATTTGGCTGGTGATTGTCGATACAGTCGATAGACATTCCGTGGAACTGATACAATGGTCCCATCCATGCTGAGTCTCTTTTCGCAAGGTAATCATTTACGGTTACGACGTGGACACCTCTTCCCGGAAGTGCATTTAGGTAAATCGGAAGTGTTCCTACTAAAGTTTTACCTTCACCCGTTGCCATCTCGGCAATTTTTCCGCTGTGAAGAATTACCCCTCCAATAAACTGCACATCATAGTGCACCATGTCCCAAACTACAGGAGTTCCTGCAGCGTTCCATGAATTTTTCCATACAGCCTGGTCGCCCTGAATTTCGATGAAATCTTTTCCTGCTGCTGCCAATTGTCTGTCCCAGTCAGTCGCAGTTACACGGATCTCACCATTCTGAGCCCATCTTCTGGATGTTTCTTTAATTAAAGCAAAAGCTTCTGGCAATACCTGAGCCAAAACTTTTTCTTCAATTTCGTAAGAATCTTTCTTTAAAGCCTCGATTTTAGAAAAAAGAGCTTCTTTTTCATCTACATTTTTGGAGTTTTTGATCTGCTCTTTGATTTGTTCTATCTGCGCCGAGATATTGCTTGTTGCTTCTTTTATTTTAGATTTAAACTCAGCAGTTTTCTCTCTCAAACCATCATCCGACAATTGCTGGATTGTTGGTTCAACGGCTTTGATTTTTGTTACAACTTTTTTTACTTCTTTTAGGTCCTGCGCTTTTTTGTCTCCCAAAAACCCTTTAAGAACTTTGTTTAAAAAACTCATAAATTTTTGCTTTATGCTTTAAGCGGAAATGCTTTAAGCGTTTTAATAACACTTAATGTGTAAATTGATATGTAGAAAAGGCAAAAAAGCTTTAAGCATAATGCCTAAAGCTTAGGTGCTTTATTTAATATTCGTCTTCGTTCCAAAGATAATCTTCATCTGTAGGGTAATCACTCCAGATCTCATCAATTGCATCGTAGATTTCACCTTCGTCCTCAATTGCCTGAAGGTTTTCCACTACTTCCATTGGTGCACCAGTTCTGATCGCATAGTCGATAAGTTCTGCTTTTGTCATCGGCCAAGGTGCGTCGCTTAAGTAAGAAGCTAATTCTAATGTCCAGTACATAATTTTTTATTTTTTTGCAAAAGTATAAAAATAGGTTATATTATAAACTTTTTTATGACTTGATTTTCAATTCTTTTAATAAATTATTTATTCCAGAAAACTTTAAAGCAATGCTGCCAAAGTTTTTCCAGCGTATTGCTGTCATTTTCTCAAAAACCATTCCACAAATTTTTTTATGCCATTTTGGAAGTTTGTGACAGGATGATAGCCTATTAAGTGTCTTGCTTTTGTTATATCTGCGTTGGTTTTCAGCACATCTCCCGGCTGTAATGGCAGATTTTTGCGGATGGCAGTTTTACCTAGATTTTTTTCGATTTCAGAAAGCATTTCAGACAATGTAATGACTTCGTTTTCTCCCAAATTAATGATTTCGTAAACATCAGAATTATTTTCAAGATAAGAGGCAGACTTTAAAATCCCCTCAATAATATCATCAATATACGTATAGTCTCTTGCCGTACTCCCATTGCCGTAAAAAGGAATCTCTTTGCCTTCAGAAATTAATTTGGTGAATTTATAAATGGCAAGATCTGGTCTCTGTCTCGGTCCGTACACGGTAAAAAACCGCAGCTGTATCATATCAATCTTATATAAACTATGATATACGTGACCTAAAATCTCCACACATTTTTTAGTAGCGGCATAAGGCGAGATAGGATTATCTACATTATCGTTTTCAGAGAAAGGAACTTTTTCGTTGTTTCCGTAAACACTGGATGAAGAAGCACAGACAATCTTTTTAACGTGAAATCTACAGCACAGCTCCAGAAGATTCATCGTTCCGCGGACATTTACTTCCTCATATTCCAGAGGTCTTTCAATAGAAGGACGGACTCCCGCAAGAGCAGCCAGGTGAATCACCATGTCGATTTCATTCTCACTGAAGATCTTTTCCAGCCCAGATTTATCCCGGATGTCCTGAAAAAACAACTGATAGTCTGAAGATTTTGTAAATGCAGAAAGTCTTTCGATATCTTTTTCCTTATCCGAAAATTCAAATTGCTGATTTATACTTAAAGATTGTAAAGTGTTTTCGATTTTTATTTTATAATCATAGAAATCATCAAAATTGTCAACATTAATGACAGAATGTCCTTTTTTTAACAAATTTTCTATGAGATGGGAACCTATGAAACCACTTCCTCCGGTTACGAGATATATCATTTGCTGATTTTTATTTGACAAATTTATTAATAATACTTGGATTTTGTTTTTATCGTTTAACTACTAAGGATTATTCATGAATAATTCATTCTGTAATATGCTTTTAACCAAATACTTTAAAAGAATTATCAAATGGTTAGCTGTTTAAGGTTATGATTAGTAAAAAAGCTTTATCGGAAGTATTTGGTAGGATTAACTTTATTGTATCAGATTGGACCAGCTAATTGATTTAATTTTCTATATTTATTTAAAATTTTAAAACATGCAGTTTCAGGGACAAATTTTAAAAATGACAAGCTTCAATGATGAGCCTATACAGTATTATCTTAATCTTTCCAATGATTTGATTCATATGAATGAGCTGTTCGGGAAAGAATTAACCATAAGACATATCGGCTATAAATGCGTCAGTTGCGGATTAGACAAAACAGTTTACAGAATGGGATTCTGCAAAAACTGCTTTTTTGAAAGTCCTTATGCAAGCGACACGATCATACGTCCTGAACTTTCTACTGCACACCTTGGAATTGCGGAACGGGATTTGGATATAGAAAAAGAAATCCAACTGCAGCCACATACCGTATATCTTGCTTATACAGGTGATGTAAAAGTAGGTGTTACCAGAAACACCCAAATTCCGACACGGTGGATTGATCAGGGAGCGACTTTTGCTCTTCCTATCGCCAGAACAGAAAACCGCTACGAAGCAGGCATGATAGAAGTCGCCCTAAAACAACATGTTGCGGATAAAACAAGCTGGAAAAAAATGCTTCAGGATGATTTTGAAGGCGAAATGGATTTAGCAGATTTTCAGCAGAAGATTAAAGAATATTTTCCTGAAGATTTCCAAAAATTTTATTCGGAAGGAGAAAATCTCTGGAAATTTGATTATCCGTTTGACAAGCCAGAAAAAGTAACTTCCTTTACACTGGATAAAAATCCTGAATTTACAGGAAAACTCACAGGGATAAAAGGGCAATATTTGGCTTTTGAAGGTGGAAATTTTATGAATGTAAGAGGACATGAAGGATATTTAATAGAATTGAAAATCTGATAATTTAATGAAAACAAGATATAATCATGAAAAAACCTTGGGTTAAAAAGCTTCTTATTGGCTTTGGCATATTGCTGGGAATAATTTTACTGGCAAATTTTGGCTTAAACATCTGGCTCAAAACCCAACTTCCGGGCTATATCAAAAAAAATACAGATTACCGCGTAACTTACAAATCTTTGAATGTAGACTTGGGAACAGGAAATATTCTTGCGACCGGAATTACTGTTAATAATAAAAATCCGGAAAACACTTCGGTTATAGGGCTACAGGGAACAATTGATACGCTAAAAATCAGCCGTTTCGGCATCTACGATGCTGTGTTTAATAAAATAATCAGCTCTGATGATCTTTTGTTGTCTAGACCCAATCTTAACATTATTCTTGCAAAACCCGTTGATAAAAAAACTGGTAAAAAACCCAATCCGGTTAAATTTGAAAACATCAGAATCAATGACGGAACGATTGCTGTTTTCCGTCATACCAAGCAAAAATTCGTCGGCGTGGAAGAACTTAATCTGTATGTGGAAAATCTTCAGATGACGGAAGAATCTGTTGAAGAAAGACTTCCTGTTATTTTTGACCAATATGACATTAAAGGAAAAAAATTCTTTTTTCAGCCCGATGACATTTATGAACTTAAAATTGCTAAAATCGCCACTGCCAACGGTCAGATTTCTGTTGAAAACTTTCAGCTTCAGCCGCTGATTTCATTCGAGCAGTTTAAGAAAACATATCCTGAAAAATCTAAAATGTTCCAGTTTATGGTTCCAAAAATGACTTTTAAGGATATTTTTCTCAAAAAAAATAAAGTTTCTCTTGCCAACGCCGTCTTTGTAAACCCATTTATAAGAACTTATGACACAGGTGTTTCGGTTAAAAAGGCAGTAAAGAAAAAAAGCTTTGAACTGGATCTGAAAAACGTAAAGATAAGCCATGCAAAAATACAGATGGTGAAGACCAATGCAAAAGATTTCTTTTTTGCACAGGATCTGAATTTGGATATTTCCGAATTGCAGATGACCAAAGAGAGTTCGGAAGAGGTGATTCCGGTTTTATATAAAGATTTCAAAATTTCAGGGAACGGAATCTACTACAATGACCAACAGAATCTTTATGCAGAAAGTTTCAGTTTAACGCCCAAAAGCGGTCAGATTAAAAATATTATCGCCAAGCCTACAAACTCTGATCTGGTAATGGATTTTAAAACCAAACTGATAAAATTTAACATCAATACATTTGACTTTAAAAATAAGAAGCTCAATCTGGATGTAAAAGACATTCTTATTGATGGTGTAAACGGCAAAATAGCTTCTGCAACAACTTCACAAAAAAAGAAAAATTCAGCAAAAGGAATTCATTTTCCTGTTAAAATCGGAAAAATTGATCTTAAAAACTCTAATATTATTTACGAAAACCATCAACAGCCTTTAAGTCTTAATAATCTGAATGCTTCTGTTGAAAATCTTGAACTAACAGATAATTCTGCAAAAGACGGAATGGCTATAAAAGTAAAAAATTATCATGCCACTGCAAATGATTTCAGTTACAAAACTAAATTTTATGAAATGAAAATGGCTACTCTGAGTTTAAATCAAAATAAACTTCAGATCAACCGTTTTGCAATGATTCCGCTGGTATCAAGAGCGCAGTTTATAAGAATGATTCCCGTAGAAAAGGATCTTTACGACATCAAAGCAACACAGATCTCTGCACAGGGAAACTGGGATCTCTTTTCCGAAAATAAGTCATTTTATGCATCGCGGGTTGTCATTCAATCTGCGAATGCCAATATTTTCAGAAGTAAAATTCCGGAGGATGATCCGAAAATAAAGCCTTTGTATTCAAAGTTATTGCGAACCATTAAGATTCCCATGTTTGTCACAAACCTTCAACTTAAAAATTCGACTCTAGAATATGAAGAAGATACTCCGAAAAGCAGTGGTCCGGGAAAGTTGACTTTCAGTAATTTTAATATGAATGTTAATAATCTCAATTCTGCAAAAATGAAAGGCAAGCCCACTCAGGTTAGTATAAAGATTGACTGTCAGTTTATGAAAACTTCCCCTTTGGCAGTAAACTGGAGTTTTAATACTGCTGACCAAAGTGACCGTTTTGCTATTTCCGGAAATTTAGACAATATTCCGGCTGTCGCGCTGAATTCTTTTATTGTGCCTTATATGAGCGTCTCAGCAACCGGTTCTATTCAGCAAATGCTTTTTAACTTTAAAGGCGATCCTAAAGGAATCGGCGGAACATTCAATATCAAACACAAAGATTTAAAAATATCTGTTTTAGACAAAAAAAGCAAAGAAAAAAAGAACCTCCTAAGTGCGGTTGCCAATATTTTTATTAAAACAGACTCTGGTCAGTTTCCCGAATCTGTGGTGGTAGAAGGTGTAGAAAGAGATCCTACCAAATCTTTCTTTAATATGTTTTGGAAAGGTATAGAAAGCGGGCTGAAAAAAACGTTAATAGGAATCAATCCCGACAAAGCTAAAAACAATCCGAAAAAAACTGAATCTTCAAAAAATTAATCTATTATATAATATCCTGTAAAGAAATTTAAAACAAACATCCTGAAACTGAATATTTCGGGATGTTTTTTTATGTTGATCAATAAGAATCAGTATTCATCGCTTTCTTCAATAGGAATATCTCTTAGGAAAGCATCAAATTCCTGACCCGGATAATTGCTGTCAGCTCCATAAGAATCAAGAATAATTCCTACATTTTTTTCGGTATCCTGCACTACATATAGAACAGCATTATCATCAGGATTACTGGGGCCTTCAAACCGGTATGTTTTTACAATTTTAAGCTCATCCGGTTTATAATTTTTATCAGATCCTTCATATTTCATTTCGCAGTCTTCATTCATTCTGAATTCCCGGTGAATTCCTCTTTGTCTTAAAGTTTCCATAACACTCGTAAGGGTTGTCATTCTGTCTATGTTTTCTGAACTTTCCATAATAATATTTTTTGTGTTTAGTACAATTTTTAAACCATAAACCTTGAAAACATTATTTTGATAATTAACAAAATTTATCATTCATTAAAAAACAAAAAGGTATATTATTTGATATAGTTTGAAACAGATCAGTAATATTTGTTTAAATCTTATTGATCCTGGAACATTAAATAATATCTACATATGAAAAAAGAAGTAGGAGTTTTGCTGGCAGGAGGCGTAGGACTTTTGGCAGTTTTGAGTTTTTTTGGCGTAAAAAAAATATTATCTAAAAAAAACAGAAAATATAATGAATATTATTCTGATTATCACAGACATTTTGACAACAAAAATTCTGATGACGATCACGGAATAGAATTCTATGCCCTTAAATAGCGACCCGTAAGAAATAGTAAGAATATAATTTTTTTAAATCCGGAATCAAAGAAAGATTCCGGATTTTTTGTGGAAAACTATCCTGTTAAAACTTATTACTTTCTATACTTCTAAGCTTACTTTTACGTTTATAAAAATATGCAGAACGAAAATTATAAAAAAGGTCAGGGAGCTCAGCGGAATGTTATCAATCGTTTCGACAGATTTACCTATGAACCGGATGATGAAGATTTAGAATCCACAAAAACCTCTTTCACGGAAATTTTTCCTAAAACGATTGTCAATAAGGTAAAAAGTGAAGATTTACCGATGGAATATTCCATGAATCCCTATCAGGGCTGTGAACACGGCTGTTCCTACTGTTTTGCAAGACCTACCCACGAATATTGGGGTTACAGTGCGGGAATTGATTTTGAAAGAAGGATAATGATCAAGAAAAATGCTCCGGAATTGCTGGAGAAATTTTTCAAAAAAAGAGGATATCAGCCTTTTCCGATTCTGCTTTCCGGAAATACAGACTGCTATCAACCTGCCGAAAGACAGTTTGAAATTACCAGACAACTTTTACAGGTTTGTCTTGATTACCGTCATCCTGTGAATATTTTAACGAAAAATGCTTTGGTGCTGCGGGATTTGGATATTTTAAAACCAATGGCAGAGCAGAATTTAGTTTCTGTATCTCTTAGTATTCCGACCATAAACGAAGATTTGCGCAGAAAGATGGAACCACGTACGAGTTCTGCGAAAAACAAACTGAAAGCTATTGAAATTCTGTCAGAAAACGGAATTCCCACTCATGTTATGGTGGCGCCAATGATTCCGGGACTGAACAGTGATGAGCCTTTAACTATTTTAAAAGCTATCTCAGAAGCAGGCGCCCAAAGTTTTGGTTATACATTGGTAAGACTCAATGATACGGTAGAACCTGTTTTTGTAGAATGGATTGAAAATGCATTTCCTGACCGTGCGCATAAGGTTTTAAATTTAATAAAGTCTATGCATGGCGGAAAACTAGGAGAAAAAAGATACTTTGACCGACAGAAAGGCGAAGGAAATATTGCCGAAATGATTCACAATACTTTTAAGATCGGCAGAAAAAAATTCTTTGATGGGAAAGAGTTTCCGAAGCTTTCAACGGATTGCTTTACGGGGACGAAGGAGCAGCAGTTGAGGTTGTTTTAGAGTTTAATCTAACAATAATCTTTCTTCCAGATTTTTTATTTTTTCTTTAAGAAAATTGAGTTCTTCTTTTAAGCTTTTCTCATTAGTGTGTTCAGGATTGCTATCAAAAATTTCTTCGACCTCTACTTCTAAAAGCTGTGCCATTCTTTTCCATTCTTCATCTGAAATTTTGATTTTTCCGGATTCTCTTTTTTGGTATTGAGTCTGGCTTATTTTGAGATAAGTGGCAATATCCGCCTGTGAAATTTTTTTTGCTTTACGTATTTGTATTAATTTCTCTTTTTTCATCCTGTAAATTCATGTTTTCTAATAACGAAAATACTAATAATTTTCGTATTTCAAAATTTAAAGGCTATAAAAAGCGGTAGTTTTTGGTTTTTTGTGTGAATTATATCATTTAGTTTTGAAATGTCAATAGTGACACAGAATTTTAAATTTAACCAAAATGAACAAATTAAGTTTAGATGCTCTTAAAAAAAGAGCAGAAGCAATTGCTTCAGAGGAATTATTAGCTACTATTTCTGGTGGTACAGAAAACGCATGTCATGATGCTCCAAAATTACCTCCTGCAACATCACTTCCTCCTACAATTGATATTGGTCCAATGCCTAAACCTCCAGGGAATCAAACGGGTACGGTTATAATTAAAACTTTTTAAAATTAATTGATTTGAAGCTCACATAACTAATCCATATTTCATAAACGGATTAGTTATGTTTTTAATTAGTTTATAGATGATTAAAATATTTTTTTTAACACTTTTTTCTTCATTTTTGCTATCTTGTTCGCAGAATAATTACTCTCGGAGCAAACAATGCATCAAATTAATAAATGCAGGCGGCCATATTAGTATGAATTTGAAAATTAATGAATATGACAAGGGAAATTTCTATTTTGACACTGGATCTACTTCACTCGTTATAGATAGTATTTTTTATAAAAAGCAGAAAATGTCTTTTAACAAATATACTGCATCTGAGATTATAGGGGCTGGAAGTAAGACAACTAAAATGATTAGAGTTCTTGATTCAATTAAATTTTTCGCAAACAAAAATATTTTTTTTTCAAATAATAATCTGATATTTAATTTAAAGGATATTCACGGCAAGAAAATAGATGGAATTGTAGGTTTTGGCAATTTTGGTAATATCCCATTTGAAGTGAATTATGTAGCACAAAAAATCACTTTGAATCCTAAAATAAATCACACTTACCAAGAAGTTACCATCAAATCTGATGATAATTTTATGTATATCCCGCTGAATTTAAAGTTTGCGAATGAAATCACTATACAAGGAGATTTTTTAATTGATACTGGTTCTAATAAAACAGTTTTAACTAGTGAATTTTTCCAGAATAAGGCTATTGTAGATAGTAAAAAAGAAACTTATATAAGTAATGGAGGAGTTGGTGGTTTAAATACAGGATATTCTCTTTTTGTTCCTGAAGTAAAAATCAATAGATACAGAATTACTAGCCAACATATAAATATCAGTAGAGATAGTCTTGGTGCACTTTCGAAAAACAAAAATTATATCGGAATTATTGGAAATGATATTTTAGAGCATTTCGATATCATCTATCATCCAACACAGAATAAAATTTGGCTAAAACCAAATAAAAACTTTAACAAAACTTCGCGTGATTTGTATAAGCCTTTCACCCTAATAGAAACAGCTAATATTGATAATGGATGGATTGTTGGCACTATTCATGAAAGTAGTAATGCTTACCAAAAAGGACTACGGCATAAAGATGAAGTAGTAGAAATTAATAACAAATCGGTTAAAAAAATAAATTTAAAAAAATGGAATAACAAACTAAAACCCAACCAAAGAATAAAACTGAAAGTTAAAAGAGGTAATAAATTTATAGAAATAGACACTTACCTAAATGTTTTTTTAAAGAAAAATGAGTAGCAGCAAAACAATGGAAAACATACAGCTTCTCCTCTACAAAGAAAATCCCATCTTGCTGGAAAAGCTTAGCTTTGAAGATGAAAAAACATTTTCAGAGCCTTTGTTATTTGCTTATTTCAACAGCAAAAAGCAAGGTGATTTCTCAAAAGAGATGCTGGAGGAAATAATGCAAGGGTATTTTGTAGAGAAAGAGTCTTTGAAAGTAGAGTACTCGTATAACAAAAATGGTATTGCCTATATACCAAATAGTGGCTATTACAACAAAAATAAAGAAAAAACTGGATCAATTTTAGAGGTTGAAGGTTTAGAGGTTGTAAAAGAGCTCCACCCTTTACTACACAGATATTTATTTGAATTTTATAAAGGTCATATTACCAACCCAAACCCACACTACGAATCGGTTTGGGAAAATCACATGATTATTTTAGAAAAGGCTTTGAAGTTATTGAAAGAATATACACCTGATTATTTCAAAGAGTTTCAAGCCGCCAACAAAAAAATATTTGTACACAACAATCCTAAAATCCTAAATTTTACAAGCATAGAGACCTTGGGGATGCTGTACTTCTATGCAACTCCTTATACAACTTTAATGTATTTCGTAGAAGAATTGATACATCAGGGGGCTCACAATATTTTGTACCATATCACTTTTAACAAAAAAGATTTTTTCAAAATAGATGCTCCCAATACCATCATGAGAGATTTAACCCAGCAAGAATGGGATTACAGAGATGTTTACGGTGCTTTTCATGGGGTTTATACTGTTTACAAGCGTTTAGAATGTTACGATATTCTGTTGCAGAAAAACACTTTTCAAGGAGAAGATAAACACGAGCTTTTGGGAAGATTAGTCGATCAATTCTCAAGATTTCGCACAGGCTTAGAATTGCTGAATCTTGATGAGGTTTATACCGAAAAAGGAAAAACTTTTTATTTGGACTTAGACAAAAAATGCGAAACGATCATCAACAAATATATCTTATTAAAAGACGACTTTGACTTGAGTAATCGGGATTTAGATTTCAGATACGAAGATTTTTGCCTACTTAATTCATATGAAGATTTTTTGATAAAAGACAAGCAAGGATTTTATAACTTCTAAACAAAACACGAATGCAAAAACTACTTATTTTTCTCACATTTTTCTTATTAAAAATATTATTTTCTCAAACTACAGAAGCTGATTACATTTTCAAAAATGTTAACATCATCACCATGAAAGATGACAAGGTTTTACGGAACAAAACCATTGTCATCAAAAATGGTAAAATTATCGAAATATCGGATAAGACCAAATACAAATCCAATAATATTATAAATACAAAAGGAAAATATCTAATGCCATCATTGGGAGATGCTCATGTACACTTGCCAGAAAAGGATGAAGAATTGGAAAAAGTAATGAAGCTAAATCTCATCAACGGAGTTACCAAAATCCGCTCTATGAGAGGAGATTGGAATGATATAAATCGTAGGATTAAATATACTTATGAAAAAGATTATTATCCTAAGTTATATTTATCACCTCCACCTATTCACCGAAGTCATGAGTTTTCTTTAGCAGATTTAGAAAACTATGTAAAGGCATCAAAAGATTATGCATTCGATTTTATCAAAATCTTAAGCATCAAAGATGAAACCTTACTCAAAAAACTTGATAGCCTTTGCAAAAAATATGATGTGAAAGTTGCAGGTCATTACCCCGAACATTCTGATGGGATCGGTTTTCCTGATGAGTTGGTTTTTAGTACAAATTATAATACTTTTGAACATCTTGGAGGGCTCATCGGAGTCCCTGAAAATTTCGAAAATAGAATTAAAAAAATCAAACAGAATAATATTTTTGTTTGTCCCACAATACAGTGGTATGCAGTTGGTTATGGTCAGTACAGAATAGATGAAATGCTCAATCAAAGAGGAATGGAATATATTACGAAAGAAACAAAAACCGATTGGGCTGAAAAATCAAAAAATTACAGAGAAAAACTGGGAAAGGAAGCTTTTGAACAAGAGAAAAACAAATATTCAATTGAAATGCAGGAGCGTATAAAGGTTACTAAACGATTAAATGACGAGGGCGTAAAATTGCTTTTAAGTCCCGATAGTAGTTCTAAATTTATTGTTTCTGGGTTCGGAATGTTAGAAGAAATGAAATTGTATAAAAAAGCAAATCTTTCAAACTTTGATATTTTAAAAAGCGCAACTACAAATTTTGCTTTGCTTTTCAATGGAAATTATGGCACTATAGAAACAGGAAAAGATGCTGATTTTATCTTGTTATCACAAGATCCTTTACAAGATTTACAGGCACTTGAAAATATTGAGACAGTTTTTCATAACAAATCCTATATAGACAAGAAACAATTAAACGAAATTGCAAAATCTGTTTTACCAAAATAGAATTTTCTTAAAATAGAATGAAGAAACAAGAATTTCCTTTTTATAGGCAGTTGGATTATCGTGATTGTGGACCAACTTGTTTACGAATGATTGCCAAATATTACGGAAAAATATTTTCAAGAGAATTTTTACGTGAAAAAGCAGGAATTACCCGAACAGGAGTAAATATGGCTGGGATAGCCGATGCGGCCGAATCAATCGAAATGCGAACTCTTGGAATGCGTATTTCTTTGAAAAGTTTGATTAGTGAAGCACCTACTCCGTTTATCGTTCCTTGGAGACAAAAGCATTTTGTTGTCGTTTACAAAACTTCCAAAACCAAGATCTATGTAGCCGACCCTGCTCAAGGTTTATTAGAATATTCACATCAGAAATTTTTAGACGCTTGGACAAATTCTTCCGATAAAACAGGATTTGTATTATTACTTGAACCTAATTCTAATTTTTATTCTCAGGATGAAGATAAAGCAAAAAACAAAGGGTTTTCGTTTTTATTTCCATATTTACTCCCTTACAAAAGAATAATCTATCAACTATTGTTGGGATTGATAGTTGGGATTGCTATACAGTTTTCGCTTCCTTTTTTTATGCAATCTGTTGTAGATATTGGAGTAAGTAATAATGATATTCCGTTTATTTACCTTGTACTTATTGGGCAGCTTGTGTTGTTTGTTACCCAAACTCTGGTCAATATTTTTAGGGAATGGCTAATGCTAAATATCAATGGTCGATTTCATATAAAAATGATTTCTGATTTTTTATTTAAGATGCTTAAACTACCCGTTAATTTCTTTGATACAAGAAATACAGGAGAACATTTACAGAGAATTACAGATCATACTAGGATACAAAATTTTATATCTTCATCTTCCTTTAGTATGCTTTATTCTATTGTTTTATTTGTTGTGTTTGGTTTTGTATTGGCTTTCTTTGATCTTAAAATATTTTCGGTCTTTATTATCGGTACGATATTTTATATGTGCTGGACTTTTTTCTTTTTGAAAAAAAGAGCAGAGATTGATTTTAAAAATTTTGACCAAATGTCTCAAAGTCAAACTTCTCTAGTTCAAATTATAAATGGAGTAAAAGAAATAAAGGTAAATAATTCTCAAAGGAAAAATCGTTGGAAATGGGAACAGATTCAAATAAGCCTTTTTAAAACCTCAATGAGTGGACTAAAATTAGCCCAATCTCAAAGTATTGGTTCTAATTTTATCAATGAGCTTAAAAATATAATCATTACGTTTTTATCTGCAACTGCTGTTGTAAACGGAAATATTACCTTGGGTATGATGCTTTCTATACAATATATTGTTGGACAACTGAATGCTCCTTTAGGTAGCTTTATTGGTTTTATTCAATTGTGGCAGGATGCAAAAATAAGTTTGGAAAGATTATCACAGGTTCATTACATTGAAGATGAGGATAATCAAAAATCAAAAAAGCTGAGAGAACTTCCGAATCAGAAAACTATTTATATTAAAAATTTGAATTTCAGATACGGAAGTAAATCTTCTCCTTTGGTTTTAAAGAATTTGTCTTTGGAGATTCCTGAAGGAAAAACAACCGCAATAGTAGGAGCTAGTGGAAGTGGAAAAACAACGTTAATCAAACTATTGCTAAAATTTTACGAACCAACAGAGGGAAGTATCACTATCGGAAATATAGATTTAAAAAACATCAATAATGATTTTTGGAGATTAAATTGTGGAGCTGTTTTACAAGAAACTTTCATTTTTAATGATACTATAGCAGGAAATATATCAGAATCTGAACAAAGTGAAATTATTGACAGAGAAAAATTAAAAATGGCTTCCTATATTTCTAATATAGATGAATTTGTAGAAAGACTACCAAACAGATTCAATACTGAATTGGGAACATCTGGCATTAGGCTAAGTGGTGGACAAGAACAAAGATTAATGATTGCACGTGCTGTTTACAAAAATCCGTTTTATGTGTTTTTTGATGAAGCAACAAGTTCTTTGGATGCCAATAATGAAAAAAATATAATGGAAAAACTAAATAAGTTTATTAAAGGTAAAACATCTATTGTTGTAGCACATCGTTTAAGTACTGTTAAGAATGCCGATAATATTATTGTCCTTGAAAACGGAAACATAGTAGAGCAGGGCAACCACGAAAAACTAGCAGCACAGAAAGGAAAATATTACGAATTGGTTAAAAATCAATTAGAGTTAGGTAATTAAAATGAATGAACAAGAAGACGATTTAAAAATTTATAGTGAAGAGGTTAGAGATGTGCTCTCGCGCCCCCCAAAATCTATTTTTTTATGGGGAAATACTATTTTATTTGGATTTTTCATTGCAATAACTATATTTTCTTGGGTCATTAAATACCCTGAATTTGTTCCGGCTCCGATTATTGTGACCTCCCAGAATCCGCCGGAAAAAATTGAAGCGAGAAGCAATTCAAAAATCGAAAAAATCTTTATAAAAGATCATCAGAAAGTAAAAAAAGGCGATATAATGATGGTTCTGCAGTCCACCGCAAACTATCAGGATGTTTTAGAACTTAAAACTATTGTTGATTCTATAAAATCTGACAAGCTGCTGTCATTCCCTTTGAGTAAAGTTTCCAATTTCAAACTGGGCGAACTGCAGGGTGATTACAACAGTTTTGCAAAAGCTTTTCAGGACGAAAACTTATTCACCAGATTACAGCCGTATGCTCCGGAAAACCTTGCCGCCAATCAAAGTATTACGGAAGCAAGAATAAGAATTGCTAATCTAAAACAGCAAAAAAATCTGGAAATCACTAAATACGAACTGACTAAGAAAAATTATCAGCGTTCTCAGGAACTGTTCAATCAGGGAGTTATTGCAGCGATGGAACTGGAAAACGAAAAAATAAAGTTTCTGCAGGCTCAGCAAAACCTCGAAAACATCAATATTTCTTTATCACAGCTTCAGGAAAGCATTACCAATCTTAACAAAACTAAAAGCGGAACAGCAATCAACACAGAAAAGGATAAAATTACCTATTCTTCGCAGACTTTACAGCTTTTTGAAAATCTCAGAAAATCTTTAAAACAATGGGAACAGACGTATCTCATCGTTTCTTCTACGAACGGAATGGCGAGCTTTCAGCAGTTTTTTGGTGAAAATCAGTTTGTAAAAGCCGGAGATCCTATCATTTCTATTTTACCTGATCATACGGAAAGATTGGTCGGAAGAATGTCTGTTCCTGCTGTTAATTCAGGAAAAATAATTACCGGAGAAAAAGTTCTGATCAAGCTGGATAATTACCGTTTTCAGGAATACGGAATCATCGAAGGCAAAGTACAGAATATCTCTCTGATACCCGATGACAAAGGAAATTATTATGTAGATGTCATCCTTCCGAAAGGCTTGCAGACTTCCTACAGTAAAACCCTTAAGTTCGACAAAGAACTCCGTGGAAATGCCGAAATTGTTACACAGGATTTGCGTCTGATCGAAAGATTTTTTTATCAAATCAGGAAATTGTTAGGGTATCAGTCCTGATTTTCGTTTTCTGATCCTGCATACTTTTTAATAATGTAAGGCGTAGAACTTCTTAGCTCTTTTCCGTTATCTGGATCTTTTCCATCAAGTGTAAAAAATTCAACCTTTCCATTATATTTAGAATACCATGTTTTTCCAGCTGCATTTTGAACAGTTAAAGTGTCTTTTCTCGTAATTTTCTTAAAATATTTGAGCAGTTTCAAATTTATAGGCTTCAAATCAAGATATGGTCTATCATCTTCACAATCGGCAAGCTTATATTCAAACTTATTCCAATACATACAGTTCTTTTCTTTTACAGGCTTTCCAATTCCAAAAAGCCCCAAAGCAGGAAAATTTTCCTGCTTTGGGGCTTTTTCTTGAATATTTGAAAAGGCATAATTTCCGGTAAGAAGAAGAAAGACAAAAGCAACTTCTACGATTCCAAAACCATTCTGTTTTATGAATTCCGGCATTTTGAAGTGCTGTTCGTTAGTAATAAAAATGTTGATGATTTTGTCAGTTAAAGATTCTTCATTTTTATCCACACTTATTTTAACCATTGTTTTATTAGCAACATCATCTTTCTTTATAAATGTTCTTGAAAAATCGGTAAAGTTTTTAAAGCCAATATATTCACTGAATCTATCAAGCATAAAATCTTCAACTTCGATTTCATCCCTAGTTTCATCTATGAATGCATCATAATATCTTGACAGCGTCCTGTCAGAAATACATTTGGGAAATCTCTCATCAAAGTAAGACCATAGATAAGATGCTAAAGCAGTTTTCGTTTTCTTGCCTGTTTCTTCTTTAGCCTTATTAAACATTTCCTTGATAAGTAACTTTTTCTTGGACATGATTATTTAGTTTACTACAAATTAAATGATTTTCAATCATATAGCATTATGGTTTCCCGTAATATAAATTTCCGTTGCTGTCTATCGCTGTCTAAGATCTGTCTAACCTTTGCCTTATTTTCTGTCGCATCTTTGCTTCAGAAATCAATGATAAACAAAACATTACAAAAACAAATTTACAAAACTGATTTCTAAACCACCTGATAAAACGGAAGAAAACTCCGGGTTGGGAAGCAGATGTTTCTCTTCCGTTTTTGAAGGTTCACTTCCCAAAAAATTTAGAAGCGCTTCAATTTTTTAATCGTGTAACACTATCTGTGATCTGTTTCGCAGAGAAGAACACGAATGCTTTAACAATAAATTTTTTGACAATGATTCAATTACTTTTAATGCTACTTGGTTTAGCATTCGGAAACAATACAGCAAACACAACAAATTGTAATAATGGAAATACAGTAACCACTCAAAACAACCCGGGAACGGGCTTTGATCCGGGAAGCGGAACAGGAGGTGATGATGGAGGAACTGGTGGTCCTGTGGGAGGAAATACAGGACAAATACCTCCACCATTTACTAATCCATAATTTAATATTGGACAGATTGCATAAATCTGTCCTTTTCTTTTACTTTGTATAAACTAAATCCATGAAAAATATATTAATAGTAATTACATTCTGTTTAATGTTTTCTTGTAAAAAAGAGAACAATGATAAATCTAAATCGCCGACAAATAGAGATTTTGAAAGAGCTCTTATATTTTCCAAAAACGGCAGCTCTGATTCAGCTTTTTATTATTTTAACTTATCTAAAAATGATTTTTTAGATAAAAACGATTCACTTGGCGCTGCAAGAGCCTTAATAAACATGGCAATAATTCAAACAAATACTGGTGATTTTTTTGGAGGAATAGAATCCTCATTACAAACTAACAGTCTTCTTAAATTTGAACGTGGTATTATTGCAAAAAAAATATTAACTTCCAGCTACAACAATATTGCTAATGCCTCTAATAGCCTTAGAAATTATGACAGTGCAATTGTTTATTATAAAAAGGCTATAGAATATGCAGATAATAATGAAGCTAAATATATCTGCTATAATAATATAGGTGATGCATTAATAAATCAAGGCAAAATAAAATTATCTAAGCAATATTTAAAGAAAGCAATTCTTGCAGATAGTGCTAATAACTATTCCCGAGCATTGAATAATTTTGCAAAAGCAAAGTTTCTTGATGACAAAGACTATAACCCTTTGCCTGATTTTAACAAAGCATTAGCTATTAGACAAGAAATAAAAGACGGAGCAGGGCTAAACTCAAGTTATGAAACACTATCTACTTACTATTTAGATAAAGACAAAGAATTGTCATTGCAATATGCAAAAAAAATGTTGAGAGAAGCAGTCAATAATAATAGTTCTGACGATCAAATAACCGCATTAAAAAGAATTATTTCATTAGAGTCCAAATACTATTTGCAAAATTTTAAAAAACTTGACTCAATAAGTGAAAAAGTTCAAACATCAAGAAATAAAGCTAAAAATCAATTTGCTGTTGTAAGATATGATGTTGAACAGAAAAATGCCGAAAACAAAAATTTAAAACTTCAGAAACTTGAAGATGAAAACAAAATATTAATTCTTTTCGGAAGCTTACTATTATCAATTTTAGTTATTGTTTTTTTAAGAAAAAGACAAATAAGGCTAAAACAAGAAAAAGAGCTCGAAGTAAAAAATACAGAACTCAGATATTCCAAAAAAGTACATGACAAAGTAGCCAACAAAGTTTATCATGTGATGTCTGAAGTAGAGAATACTGAAAACATGAACAAAGAAGTTTTACTTTACAAGCTTGATGGGATTTATCAAATTTCGAGAGACATATCTTATGATAAAAATGATGTCATTCTCGAACATAATTTTTCACAACATTTATCTCAAATGTTAAAGTCATACTCATCAGAAAATATTAAAGTTCCGATCATTGGTAACGAAGAATCTTTGTGGGAAGATGTTGGAGATTATTCGAAGGTTGAAGTTTTTTATATTTTGCAGGAACTGATGACTAATATGAAAAAACACAGCAAAGCAGATAAGGTTCTTATTGATTTTTCACGCGAAAATGACTTGATTAATATTGTATATTCTGATAACGGAATAGGAATTTCGGAATTTTCTCCAAAAAATGGTGTGCAAAATACGGAATCCCGTATAAATTCTATTGGTGGAACAATTAATTTTGACACGAAAACAGAAAATGGTTTGAAAATAACCCTTTCATTTCCAGCAAAAAATTAATAATTATGTTTAAAAAAGCACTGATAGCAGAAGATTTCGAAAGTTACAACTCCTCTGTACAAAAAGCCCTTGAAGAATTAAAAATTGAAATCATAGATAATGTTCAGTATTGCGACGATGCGTTTATGAAGATCAAAAAAAGTATTCGTGAAAAAAAACCTTATGATCTGCTGATTACTGATCTTTCCTTTCTAAGCGATCACAGAGAGCAAAATATAACGAATGGTCGAGATTTAATCAATATTATAAAAAATGAATCTCCAACTATCAAAATTATCGCTTTCTCTATAGAAGACAGAGCCGAAATTGTTGATGATCTATTCAAAACACACGAAATCAATGGTTTCGTTTCCAAAGGCAGGGAAGATCTTAAAGAACTCAAACAAGCTATAAAAGCTGTATTTAATAATCAGAAATATATTTCAACCAATATTAAAAACTCAATAAAGACGAAAAACTCTTACGATTTCACAAGATTTGAAATTATTTTGGTGAAATTACTTTCAGAAGGCATGATGCAGAAAAACATCCCCGAATATTTAAAGGAAAGCAACATCAAACCATCCAGCTTGAGCAGTGTAGAAAAATGTCTCAACAATATGAAAGAATCTTTAGGAGTAGGTAATAACGAACAACTGATTGCTCTTTGCAAAGATTGGGGAATTATTTAAGCTCATTTTCATTGTAACATTTATAAAACCTTTCAATTTTTTTGAAAGGTTTTTCTCATTTTACGGTTTCCCGTAAGGATTGGTTTCTAAAGGGTTATACTTTTGGAGTGTTCAACAATTAAAAAATATTAATTATGAATACAATACACACACCAACAGCAATCCTTCACAGAGAACAACAGGAAACACAATTGGTTGCGGAACCAACACTATTATTCATTCTACCCACTAGACAAATACAATCGAAAAAATAACGTGCGACAAAAACGGATGTAAAAACTAAAACATGGGAAAATTTATAATTACACAAAGAGTAAACAACGAGTATCAGTTTAATCTGAAAGCCAGCAGTGGAGAAATCATTTTGATGAGTGAAGGCTATGTTCAGAAATCATCTTGCCTTAAAGGAATAGAGTCTGTGAAAAACAATTCGCAAGATGATTCCAGATACGACAGACGAATGACGGTAAATAACAAAGATTATTTTGTACTGAAAGCCAGAAACGGAGAAATCATCGGTAAAAGTCAGTATTATAGTTCAAAATCTTCTATGGAAGCAGGAATTTCTTCCGTTAAAACAAATGCACAGACAGCAGAAACTGTTGACCAAACCATTTAAAACCAAAACAATGGATCTTAAAATAAAACTAGAACAGTTACATCAAAAAGTTGTCGGACTAAAAGATCAGATCGGAACAGAAGAAGCCACAAAAAATGCTTTTGTAATGCCTTTTATTCAGATTTTGGGATATGATATTTTTAATCCGACAGAGGTTATTCCGGAACATATCTGTGATATCGGAACGAAAAAAGGGGAGAAAATAGACTATGTCATCAAAAAAAATGACGAACCCATTATTATCATTGAATGCAAACATTGGAAAGAAAATGCCGATGCTCACAATTCTCAGCTTCATCGTTATTTTCATGTTTCAAAATCAAGATTTGGTGTTCTTACCAACGGAATTATCTATAATTTTTACACAGATTTGGAGAAGCCGAATATTATGGATGAGAAACCTTTCTTCACCATTAATATTGAAGATATCAAAGACAGTTCTATAAAAATTCTGGAAAGCTTTACCAGGAAAGAGTATAATCTTGAAACTATTTTAGATTCTGCTGAAGCATTAAAATATATTAAAGCCATCAGAAAAGAGTTTGAAAAAGAAATCGAAAACCCTTCTGACGAAATGGTGAAGCTTTTAGTGAGTCGTTTTTTTGAAAAACCCTTAACTGCAAACCGGATGATCGCTTTTAAAGAATATACTAAAAAAGCGTTGACAACATCCATCAACGAATCTATTAGTTTTAGATTAAAATCGGCATTAAGCATCAACGAACAGATTGAAAACCAAGAAGAAAAAATCACCCCCTCATCTTCTATTGACGGCAACAGTGAATCTAAAATCGTTACCACAGAAGAAGAGCTGGAAGCTTTTCAAATTGTAAAAGCCATTTTGCGGGAAAAAATTCCATCAGAAAGAATTGCGCACAGAGACACCTTGTCGTATTTCGGCGTTCTGCTTGATGATAACAATAGAAAGCCACTTTGTAGATTTCATTTCAATACCGCAAACAAGTATCTGGAAATATTTCACAACGGAAAAGAAGCCGGAGAAAAAATCTTGCTTAATAATCTTGATGAAATCTACAATTTAAGAAACCAGCTTCATCAGACTTTAGAAAATTATAACTAAAACTTAATAACCATGAAAAATTTTTTACTTATTCTAGAAATTTTAAGGTGGGTTTTCGGCACCTTATTTCTCTTTGTTTTCTTTGGGTTACTTATAGAGCAAAGCTTTATACCTTCAATTATAGTGTTAATAATGGCACTTTTAATAATTCCCTTAACAGGCAATTTTATTGTAACTAAGATTCTCAAAATTAATATTGATGGAACTAATAAAGTCCTTCGAAACATAAATTACTTAAGTCTTGATACAATTTTATCTGTTTACAAACAAAATCTCACAGAATACAACAAACAATTAAGTGATAAGCAAAAAACAAAACTCGGCAAAAAAATTTACTATAACACTCTATGTGCGGCAGTTTTAGATTTTAATATCACTCAGGATGAAATTTCTAAATTAGATGAAATTAAACATTTTTTCAATTTATCTGATCAGCAAATTTTTCTGGAAAAAAATAAGATTTCAGAAAAAACTATTAAAAATTTTGTCCAAAAATGCTATGAGGATAATGTACTGACAGATTCTGAAAATCAGCAAATTATCAACATTTCTACTTTTCTTCAATTTCCGGCTGATAAAATTGAGATAATAAAAAATAAGGTTGCTTTTCCATTATTTAATAAAATTTTGGAAGAAAAAATATGTGACAAAAGACTTTCACCAATGAAAGAAACGGAATTAAAACAAGTATTAAGAAATTTGAAAATTGATCATCAGGATATTAAAAATTTTATTTCTGAGCGAAAGATGAAAAGCTTACAGCATGCTAAATTATTATGGAATTTAGATCATGGTATTTTTCCTGTTCTTTATAATCCTCCGATAGCTTTAAGCAAAGATGAGCAGTGTTTTCTGAGCATTAATGCCAATTTAATTGAAAAGAAATTAGTTCATAAAGGTTATTCCCGTAGAAGTTCCAGTGTTTCTTTCAGAGTTATGAAAGGAGTAAATGCAAGAGTCGGGGGTGGAAGTTATAAACCCGTAAAAGAAAATGTGACACATATATATTCTGGGACTTTATTTCTAACAAATTCAAGAGTCGTTTTTAATGCCGGAGCAAAAAGTTTTCAAATTCCTTTTTATAAATTAATCTCTCATGATGCACAAGGAGGAAGCTTTGAATTTGTAGTTCAAAACAAAAACTATTTGTTACGTTTAAACCGTAATGAAGCTGAAATTCTTTCACTCGGTTTATCAAGTTCTCTAAGACAATATAGAAATACAAACGATCATATAAAAGCACAAGCGATGAGAGAAAAATCTATGAATGAAATCTTTATATAAATAATTAACATTACTAACATGAAAAAATTACTACTTACAAGCCTTTTAGGCTTAGCGTTATTATTACCTACAGCTATTTCAGCCTCTGATAACAGCACAGCTTCAGCAAAAGAGCTGTCTTTTTCGAAAGGAAAGAAAAAGAAAAGCAAAAAAAGTAAAAGCAAAAGAACTTCTGCTGCATCAAGAAACAGAGGCTGTACTTATAACGGACATACCCTTTATGTCGGAAAACGAGGTGGCTGTTATTACATCGCCGGAAACAGCAAAGAATATGTTGACAGATCATATTGCTCTGGATGTAACTAATTCTGAATAAAGTCCTGCAAAATTAAAAAACTAACACCATGAAATACCTCATCATTATAGCTTCACTATGCTGTTTCATCGGCATTATTGATTTACCGATTGGCTATTATACTTTTCTCCGGATCCTTGTTTCATTGATGTCATTCGTCATTATTGTCAACGAGTTTAGAACCCGGAGATTTTGGTTTGTTGCTTTTGTTTTAATTTTCATTCTATTCAATCCAATTGTTCCGATTTATCTTTATTTAAAGACAATTTGGATTATTATAGACTGCATTGTAGGACTTTTGTTACTGTACTATTTCTACACACTTATCCCAAAGAAAAAACCAGAAGAACCAGAAACTATTGTTACCAACCAAATAGAAATACCCCGAACGAGAGACAGAATAATCAAATAAAAACTATGGAAACAACCTATATACCTGAAAATCTTAAAGCCCATTTTTTAAGATTGTATCAAATGGCAATATGCGACGAAGATTTTAGTCCGCTGGAACTGAAAATGTTGTATAAATCTGCAGAAGAAAGAGGAATTTCACAAAAAAATCTTGACGAAATTCTTCTTAATCCTATTAATTCCAAAAACTTAATTCCTGAAAATCTTGACGAAAAAGTAGAATATCTGTATGATCTCACTGCAATGATCTGGGCAGACGGAATAGTAAGTCCTAATGAGTACTCTGCACTTCAGAAATATGTATTAATGTTTGGCTTTTTGGAAGAAAATGTAAATGACATTGTAGATTATTTCATTGAAGCCGTAAAAAACGGAAAAACCAAAACTGAAATTATTAATGACTTAAATAATTAAATCATGAACACCATGACCTCGAATATTAAGAATCTTTTTCGGCTGAAACCTGTTTCATCAGAAGAAAATATATCATCTGCGGCTCAGCCTGAAAAGCCGTTAGAAGAAGCCGGTGAAGAAAGCAGAAAGCGCACCTATCACGAATCCGGATACAGAGACAGCTCTCGAAACAGTGGTAATCATACTGCTTTATCCATCTGTCTGGATGCCATTTACTCCAAATTTCAAAACGAAGAAAAGGAACTTGTTGATAAGCAGAACAAGCTCAAAGAACCTTATCTGAATGAGCAGAAAAACAAGGAAACCGAAATTAAAGGCTTAACTGTTTCATTAGATAATAAAGAGGAAAAACTGGTTAATATTGATGAAGACATTAAAAATGTTCAGCGTATAATTGAAACCATTAAATTTGAGATTAATGATCTGCCCAGAAATCCGGAAGCATATAGTGTAAAAGCCACAAAAGGAGCTTCTACAAAATTCTGGATCGGTCTTTTTCTGCTTTTCCCTATCAGTTTATACCTGTTTACATTTTATATTTCAACATCTTACTCTGCATTTTTTAAAAATTTTGATGCGAGTGGCAATATTATTCAAAGCGTTCTGGATGCGCAGGCCTTCAATAAAGCATGGGAAGAAGGTCTACTGGAAGGTGCTTTTGTAACATTGATTCCTTTTGTATTTTTAGGTCTGGGATATTTGATTCATATGTTTGGTGAAAATAAAAACTGGATCAATTATTCAAAAGTTGCCCTGTTATTCATTATTACATTTGTTTTCGATGCTATTCTGGCATATGAAATTGAGTCAAAACTTTACGAACTAAACAAGACTTTCAGCTCTGCCCCATTCGATCTTTCTGTGGCGTTTACGAAAAATCAGTTCTGGGGAATTATTTTCGCAGGATTTATCGTGTATATCATTTGGGGACTTGTGTTTGATTTTGTAATGAAAGAGCATAAAGAGAAAGATAAAATTAAAAATGAACAGATAATAAGACAAAAAAATATTCTAGTACATCAGGAAAGAATTGTTGACTTTGAAAAACAAAAAGAAGAAATAAGAAACAGCATAGGAAGCATTAAAGAGCTGATTGCCAAAGCAAAAGGAAGAGTGGAAGAATTGCAAAATATCATTGACGGAGTAATCATTCCCACCAAAGATTATAAATCATACGCTTCGGAATATATGCAGGGATGGATTACATTTATCGGTGAAAAGCTTGCCGTTTCCTATCCGGTAAAACAGGATATGATTGAAGAATGTAAAAAACAATACAATTATAATCTCAATAAAGTGGGCGCAAATGCTGACAGTCAAAACTCCGTTTACATGTCAATTCTTTAAAAAATTTATTATGAAAAAAATATTTTATCTTATTATGGCTTCTGTATTTTTTATACAATGCGGAAAACCAAAAGAAAAAACTTCAGAAAATTCAACCCCGCCAAATAACTCAGCAAAAAATCTGAATGTCAGTATCTTAATTGATCTTTCCGACAGGATAGATCCAGAAAAAAATCCGAATCCTACGATGGAATATTTCCAACGTGATACTGAATACATCAAATCAATTGAAAAAGGATTTTTAGATCACATTAAAAGCAAAAAAGTAATTCAGCTGAATGACCAAATGCAGGTTTTCTTTAATCCTGAGCCACTAGATCCGAAAATGAATGAGCTTACCAAAGAACTAAAAGTTTCTTTTGATAAAAATACAACGAAAGAAAACATCAGTCTGGTTGAAAAAAAATATTCACAATTACCTTTAGCCATTTATCAGTCAGCAATAAAAGACAAAAAATATGTCGGATCAGATATTTGGGAGTTTTTTAAGAATAAAGTGAATGATTACTGTATAAAAGATAATCACAGAAATATTCTTTATATTCTTACCGACGGATATATGTATCATAAAGATTCCCGGTTTTCGGAAGGTAAAAAAACATCTTATCTTACCCCTGAGCTGATAAAATCTTTAAATCTTAATTCATCCGGCTTTAAATCTGCCATAAAAGATAAAAACCTTGGCTTTGTAAAAGCTAATGAAAATCTGGAAGATCTGGAAGTGATTGTCTTGGGAATCAATCCCGTAAAAGGAAATCCTTTTGAAGCTGATGTCATCAAAGAATACTGGGAAAACTGGTTTAAAGAAATGAAAATAAAAAAATATCAGATCAAGTCAGCAGATTTACCTTCTAATCTGGAACCGGTAATTCTGAAAGCCATGATGCCATAAAAAAATAAAAACACACTATATATATCTGGAAAAAAGCAGAATATTCTGCTTTTTTTCTTTTTTACAGGTTCGTTTTCATTAATATTCTTTTGCCTATTTTTGTGTTATTGGTTACTGATATGAAAAAAATTGTTCTCATTGAAGACGAAACCAGCGTGGTTTCTTTTATAAAAAAAGGACTTCAGGAAAAAGGCTACGAAATTTCTGTTGCATTTGATGGTCGCACCGGAGTAAATCTCGTGCAGGAAAATGATTTTGATCTTGTCATCTTAGATATTATGCTTCCGGAGATGAATGGTCTGGAAGTCTGCAAAGAAATCCGGAAAACCAACAAAAGCGTTCCTATTCTATTTCTTACAGCATTAGGAACTTCAGAAAATATTGTTTTGGGGCTGGAAAATGGCGGTGATGATTATCTGGTAAAGCCTTTTAAATTTATTGAGCTTGTGGCAAGGATCAAATCACTTCTCAGAAGAAGCAGCTCAGGAAAAGTGGAAGAAATTCTGGAAGAAAGTGCCGACAGTAAACATATCTATCAGTTTTCTGATCTCATCGTAAATGATTATACCAAAAAAGTAACCCGTACAGGAGAAGAAGTTTCTCTTACCTCCACAGAATACAAACTCCTTATGTATTTTCTCAATAATCCGGAAAAAGTAATTTCAAGAGCAGAAATTTTAGATGCAGTATGGGGAGTAAACTATGAGCTGGGAACCAATGTGGTAGATGTATACGTAAATTATCTGCGAAAAAAAATTGATAATCAGGAAGATAAAAAACTTATACATACGGTAATAGGAATGGGGTATGTGCTGAAAAAACCTTAGAATATGTTCAACAGAGTAATTACCAATCAAACCAAAACGATGATTCTTCTGATGGCTGTTTTTACAACCGTCATTCTCATCTTTGGGGGTTCGGTTTACTTTTCTATCGTTAATTTTTCACATCAGAGATTCTATGAGTTACTTAAAATCAGAACAACAACCATTGTTCAGATAGAAAAAAACAAAGATCTTCTGGATCTGCCGGAAAACTATGTACTCAACAGCAATAATGATGAGGAATTGCCCATGGAAAGAGATTATGTTTTTGCAGTTCCTTCGGACTCCAATTTCACAGATATTTCCAATAAAATACATATTCCGAGCTCATTTTTCAAAAATATCCTGAGAAAAGGTGAAGCCAATTTTAATGACTCGGAGTTCTATTACATCGGTCAGTCTTTTAAGCACCGCAATAAAGATTATATTGCCATTGCTTCTGCAAAAAACCATTATGTGGTGCATTATCTTGGTTTTCTGAAACGTACATTGATTACGTGTATGATCCTCTCAATATTCTTCAGCATGATTTTTTCTTTTTACCTCTCCAAAACTCTTTTTAAGCCTATTTTAAAAATTACAGGGAAGGTAAAGGAAATCAGCTCCGAAAATCTTCACCTAAGGCTGGAACCTCAACCAGGAAACAAAGAACTCAACGAACTGGTAGAAACCTTCAACACCATGCTTACCAGAATAGAAACCTCATTTGAGACACAAAACCATCTTATCGGAAATGTTTCCCATGAGTTGCGAACACCTCTTACTTCTATCATGGGAGAAGCCGATGTGGCACTTTCCATCAATCGTACTGCCGAAGAATATAAAGAAACACTGGGTATCATATTAGACGAAGCCGAAAAATTAGATAAAAAAATAAAAGCTCTTCTTCTCATCGCACAGACCGGTTTTGACGGAAAAATTCAGAAAATAGATCGTGTAAGGATGGATCAGCTTCTTTGGGATGTTATCGAAACATTACGGAAAATAGATTCCCGGAACAATATTTATCTTGACATCAGTATGCTTCCTGATAACCCTAAAAAACTGAAAGTTCAGGGGAACGAACAGCTGCTTCACCTTGCAGTAGCCAACATCATCAGCAATGGCTGCAAATATTCTGATTTCCAAAAAGTAAAGGTTTCTCTGGGCGCTACAGATACCGATCTGTATATCATCGTAAAAGATATTGGGATTGGTATACCCGAATCTGAAATGAATAAAATCTACGATCCTTTCTTCAGAGCTTCAAACACTCGAAACTATGAGGGTTACGGGATCGGTCTTCCTTTGGCGAGAAACATTGTGAGAATGCATAATGGCGAACTTCTTGTGAGCTCTCAGGAAAACGAAGGAACTACAGTACAAATGCGGTTTCCGACGATTTACGGGCTTTTGATGCAACAGGAAAATTCCTAATCTTAATTTAATTTTCTCTTAAATAAATTAAAGTTTAAAGATTAAACCTCAATTCTAATCTGATTTTAATCTCTTTAATTGTATTTTAATTTGTTTCCAAAGAGCTTCTAATTTGGCAGATATAGATTTGTAATATGAAAAATGTTACACATCTAAATCTGAAAGATATGAGCACAACCATTTTAATAGCAACAGATTATTCTCTTGAATCACTAAATATCTTAAAAAAAGTTCTTAAAGAAAAAAATAATACTGAACAGGATACGAAGTACAGAATTCTCATGGTATCAGGTTACGACATGGGAGATTCTATCAGAGATCTGTTATTCAACACAAAATCTACTGTTTTCAATAAGATAAGAGCTAAAGAGTTTTGTGAAGCTTACGCTATCATTGCCAACAAATATTCGCATCTGGTCGATAAAATCGTATGCGATATTTTTACCGGAAGTATGCAAAGAGCCTTCAACAATTATGTGAAAGCAGAGAATATCACAGAAGCTTATTATGCTCCGTCCCTGAAAGATAAAAATACAAAAGGAAAGTTTGATCTGGCGCCTTATATCAAAAAATGCAAAGAGCTGCCTTCCTTCGAGCTGGTATTGGAAACCCCTAAAGTGATGCCTGAAAAAGGCAGGCTTGCGGAAGTTTTCGCAGAAGTTTAATACAAACTCACTTTTAAATTTAAAAAAATGTTAAGGAATTATAGTAACAGCAGAACGTTGGGAGACAATATAAAACTGGGAACGCTGACCGCCTTTACGGCAGGAACTATAAATGTTGCCTCACTGCTTATTTTTCTGTCTTTTACATCTAATGTAACGGGTCATTATGCTGTTTTTTCAGCAGAAATAAGCAAAGGAAACTGGACACAGGTAGCTGTAATAGGAGCATGGATTTTTCTTTTTTTCTTCGGGAGTTTTACTGCCAACTTTTCGGTTATTAATTTCAATAAAAAAAGTAAATATTTTGCCCACGCATTTCCGCTCGTGCTAGAAATTATCTGTCTCCTGACCGTAGGAATCTACGGGCACTTTTACTATCAGAAAACCATAGAAGAAGCACAGGTTATGGTAGCGCTTATGCTGTTTGCAACGGGTCTTCAGAACGGTTTAACGGCAAGTATCTCCAATTTTCTGGTAAAAACAACCCACCTTACGGGAACCACTACTGACTTGGGAATATTGGCATCTATGTTTACCCAGAAAAGATACAGGAAAAATCCCGAGCTTAAGGCAAGAGCAAAGCTGCTGTCCAGCATCATGGTTTCGTATGTTTTTGGAGCCGTTTTTTCAGGCCTCACCTATTATTATCTGGAATTCAGCGTATTTTACATAATCAGCATCTGCCTTGTGGTTGTGATAGGGTATGATTTTTATAAAATTCATTTAAGACACTTCAATACCCAATACAGATATTCCAGAATATACAAAAGACCCAATGCTCTGGCTTTTCTGTATGATAAAATACACGGCACCGGTGAAAAAGTTGAAAGAAAAAGAACTGAAAAATCTAAACTCGTTTTAGAAGAAAAAATGACATAATTAATTTTTAAACACAAGACAATCATAGTTTACTTAGTTTGGCTTCCATTTATTGAAAAATGATGGGAGCTTTTTATTTTACTTCGTGAGTAACCTGAGGATAACTTAATCTGCAATTCAGGGGATTATTATTTTAAATCTTAATTGCTTTACCTATTTTTGTAAGTTCATTATTCATGTATGTCAGATATTATTCAGCTTTTACCCGATCACGTAGCCAACCAGATTGCAGCAGGTGAGGTCGTTCAGCGGCCTGCATCTATTGTAAAAGAACTTCTGGAAAACTCTATTGATGCAGGAGCCACAAAAATTGAGCTGATCGTACGTGATGCCGGAAAAAATCTTATTCAGGTAGTGGATGATGGAAAAGGAATGTCTGAAACTGATGCAAGAATGGCTTTTGAGCGACACGCCACATCTAAAATAAGAGGAACCGAAGATATTTTTAAAATTGCCACCAAAGGATTCCGTGGCGAAGCGCTGGCTTCCATTGCTGCTGTTGCACAGGTGGAGCTGAAGACAAAACGTCATGAAGCCGCTTTGGGAACCAATATTTATATTGAAGGCGGAGTGTTTCAGTTTCAGGAGCCGATACAGACTGCAGAAGGATCCAATTTTTTGGTGAAAAATTTATTTTATAATGTTCCTGCCAGGAGAAAGTTTCTCAAAAACAATAATATTGAGTTCCGTCATGTTATTGATGAGTTCCAAAGAGTGGCACTGGCTCACGAAAATTTAGAATTTTGTCTGTTTCATGATGATGAGCCTGTTTTCAGGCTCAGAAAAGGAACCCAGATGCAGAGAATCGTTGATATTTTCGGAAGAAAACTTCAGCCTCAGCTCATTCCTATTAAAGAAGATATTGTATGGTGTCAGCTTCACGGTTTCGTTGCCAAACCTGAAGGAGCTAAAAAAACACGCGGCGAACAGTTTCTTTTCGTTAACGGAAGATTTTTTAAAAGTCCTTATTTTAACAAAGCGGTTCAGGAAGCTTTTGAAGGCTTGCTTCTACCGGGATATATTCCTACTTTCTTTCTTTTTCTTGAGTTGGATCCTGAGAAAATAGATGTCAACATTCATCCGCAGAAAACAGAAGTAAAGTTTGAAGATGAACATCTTATTTTTGCATTGCTTCGGTCTACCATCAAGCGCTCTCTGGGAATTTATAATGTTGCTCCGAGTCTTGATTTTGAGAGGGATCCTCAGCTTGATGAGATAATGCAGAAAAGTTTCCCAAGCAAAAGCAATTCGGCAAGTTTTAAAATGCCCGAGATTATTGTTGACAGAGATTACAATCCTTTTTTGGAAGAAAAAACAGCTTCCAAAACCGAAATTCACAATCTCACGGAAATGTACCAGCAAAACATCACTCCGGAACCCTCAAAAATTAATCTTTTTGAAGACGAAGATTTTGATGAGGATTTGATGAGGCTTCCGAACGGATACTGGCTTTTCAATAAAGGTGACCGTACTTTGATGCTGGATTTGGGAAGAATGCACAGACTTGTAGTTTCAGATCATAATAAAATAGTAAAAAAAGGCGCGGTCAACAGCCAGTCTCTTTTGTTTTCTCTGGAATATCACATGAACGAAACTGAAAAAAACAAATACAGATCCATCAAAAAACATCTTCCAGAACTGGGTTTTGAAATGACGATCGCCCATGAAAATGTTTTGAGAATAGATGCTGTTCCAGAAGGTCTGAAAGAATCTCAGGTAATGAAATTCCTGGAAAATCTGTTTGAAATTCTGGAATACAGAACAGAGGACGAATTTTTGCAGTATTATCAAAACCAATGGAACAAAATGCAGAGCAAATCACGTTTCGATTTTATCTATAAAATTGATGCAGAACAGGTCATTAAAGATTTTACCGCTTTAGGATTTCCTGAGTTTTTACCCAACGGTAAAAGATGCTATTTTGAAGTTCCGTTTAATGATTTTAAAAATAAATTTTAAGTAAATGTTTAATAATATCCCGCCAATTACCAAGAATATTATCATTTTGAATATTGTTGTATTTATAGCTGTAACCTTGCTCAACAGCAATGAAGTTTACGGCTATTTGTCTGGCTTCTATCCTTCTTCTCCTTATTTCCATTCATGGCAGATCGTTACTCACATGTTTATGCACGGAAGTTTTATGCATATATTATTCAATATGTTTACACTTTTCAGTTTTGGTCCTATCTTAGAACAAAGATTAGGAGATAAAAAGTTTGTAATTCTTTATTTCCTGAGCGGTTTAGGAGCATTTTTTTTATTTAACCTGTGGAATCTCATTGAGGTAGAACAAATTAAATCTACACTTGATAGTTTTGGATTTGATATTAACGGTTATTTGGCAGGAGAGTCGGTTCAGTTTAAAGGAAATTCAGAAGCTATCCTTGAGCAACAGGGGCTTTTAGAAAAATTAAAAAGTATTATTTACACACCAATGGTCGGTGCATCAGGAGCAATATTTGGTATTATTGCCGCATTTGCTACACTCTATCCTGATGCAAAAATTGGCATTATGTTTATTCCGGTTCCGATAAAGGTAAAAATTCTGCTTCCTATCATTATTGTAGGTTCGGTTATTTTAGGAGTTACAGGAAATGTTGGTGGTATTGCTCATTTAGCTCATGTGGGAGGAGCTATTGTCGGATATATTTTAGCCAAAATCTGGAAAAAACATTTATACAGATTCAATTAAATTGCTGTGAAAGTATTCCGCACCCTTCTCTTCATTGCACATTTAGCATTGCTTTTTCTCTTATTCGGGGTTTTGCTGAATGCCTACATTCAGCCAAAAGTTTTCTGGGGCTTCAATTTTTTGTCTCTGGGTTTTCCGATAATGTCGGTTCTTTACATTATTATTACTTTTTTCTGGATTTTCAGCTGGAAAAAAAGAGCATTTGCTTTTATGTTTTTAGGGTTATTTTTTTTAAATCCTGCAAAAAGATGGCTTAATTATTCATCGGAGAAAAAAGAAATTCCGAATCTTAAAATTGTCACATTCAACACAAAAGGCGGAAAATTAGGTCAAAAAGAAATTCAGGATTACATCAATGATCAAAAGGCAGATATTGTTTTTCTTCAAGAATCCGGTCCTGATTATGAGTTGGATAACCTCAAAGGAGAATATACATTACCTGTTATTTGTTTTTATTCAAAATATAAAATTATCGCCAGAAAAAATGTTTTTGAACATCTCTCTGATGGTGATATTACTTCTCAGTGTGAGCAGATCGATCTTGAAATCAGAGGAAAAATCTATCGTGTCTTCAATGTTCACCTTCAATCTTTCGGTGTTGTAAAAGATATGGTAAAACTTGACGGAAACGGAAATGAGGACGAGAAGAAATTGAAAGATCTTGTTAAAAGGCTTATTCCTACTTTTAAAAGCCACCAGGAGCAGGTACAGCTTATCAGAAAAAGCATTGAGCAATCTCCTTATCCTGTGATTGTTGCCGGAGATTTCAACGCAGTTCCCAATTCCTATGAGTATTATCATATATCTGACGTGCTGAAAGATCCTTTTTATGAAGTTGGTAAAGGAAGCGGAACCAGCTTTCATGATTTTAAATATCCTCTGAGAATAGATTATATTTTTACTTCAGAATCCATCCGTCCTGTGAGCTATTATGTGGATCACTCAGCACATCTTTCTGATCATTTTCCTGTAATTGCCAGCTTCAAAATAGAATGATAATTTAATAGTTTTTATGATTTTGATCCATCGCTTTGGCTGTGTTTTTGATTCCTGGAAGCCGTATTAAATATATCCTGATGAAGAAAGTTTCAGTACTTTTTGTTCTTCACCTTTTTGTTGTGCTGCTTTTAGCAGCAACTCTGACCAATCAATGGGTTGCACCAAGCCTATTTGCCTCCCTTAACTTTTTATCATTACTTTTTCCGTATTTAATTATCATCCATATAGTTTTCACAACCATCTGTTTTTTTAGGGCTAAAAAAACAGCTGTTATATTTTTGATGAGCACCATTATTTTTATACAGCCCATCCGGAGATGGATAAATATTTCTGCACCAGCTCAAGAAAATTTATCAAGAAATAAATCTGTTAAAATAATCACTTACAATGTAAAATATGGGAGCAAAGGATGGGAAAACGTCCGAAGATATATCAGAAGCCATGATGCTGATGTTATCCTGGTTCAGGAAAAAGATACCAACAGAAATTTCAGAGAAGATCTTGTAAAATATCCTGCAGCAATTTTAAAGACAAAACATAAAATTCTGAACCAGCAGGATCTGCTGAAAGATACGTCAAAAGGAAGTTCCTTTTTTGCAGATCTCGAAATAAAGGGCGAGACAATCCGTGTTGTAAATGTATATCTGGAACCCTTCAGAGTTACAAAAAGTATGATCGGAATGAAAGATGATGACAATCCTTCCAAAGAAAAACACAGTATTCTGACGCTATTCTGCCGTCTAACAGAAACTTTTAAGGCACACGAAAATCAGGTAAAAAAAATACGAACTGCGGTCGAGAATTCACCTTATCCGGTAATTCTGGCTGGAGATTTCAATGCTGTTCCAAATTCCTGGGAATATTATAATTTAGGAAAAAATCTTAATGATGCCTTTTTGCAGTCAGGCTGCGGAAGCTCCACTACCTTTCATGATTTTAAGCTTCCTCTAAGGCTAGACTATATTTTTACATCTAAAAATATTAAAGCCATAAGCTATAAGGTAGATTATTCTGTAAAATTATCAGACCATTATCCCGTAATTGCTGAATTTATTATAAATTAGTTTTCTGAAATTTTAGAAAACAAGAAATTATCCCATGAAAAGAATAATTTTCGGTTCGGCTCTTTTGGGAGCGCTTTTGACGGCATGTTCAAAAAACAAACCTGTTGCAGAAAGCAGTACCGAAGTATTACAGCCACATTACGACACCACTGCGGTAGATTCTTTTTCAGATGGTGCTGTTTCTGTTGATGTCGCAAGACAAATCAGAATGTCCTCGCAAAAATATCAGGATTCTTTGAAAGAAGTTTTAAAAAGGCAGCAGGAAGAAAAGCGCATAAAAGAAGAACTGGATAAAGAAAATAAAAAGAAAACCGAAGAAGAAAATAAACTCAAAGAAAAACCGTTGAAAGATCCTAATCAATAATTTTATATTCATTAAAAAAATTCACACAATGAAAAAACACATTTTAGCAGCTTTTGCAGCAACATCAATGATTATTTCATGCAAAGAATCCACTACTAAAACTGAAACAGTTGAAAATCCTGACGGATCTGTAACCACCATAACGACAACCGAAACAAGAACCGGACTTGTAGATTCTTCAAAAATCAATCAGGCTAAAAATGACATTAAAAATACCGTAGATAATGCCGGACAAAAGATTGACAACAGCGCACAGAAAGCCAAACAGGATATTAATGCTGTAGGTCAGGACCTCAAAAAAGGCGTACAGGAGGTGAGCCATGATGCAAAAGATGCCGCCGCAAAAGGAGCACAAAAAGTAGAAGACGGTGCTAAAAAACTTAAAGAAGATCTGAAAAGATAATCAACTAAACCGCAGTCACGCTGCGGTTTTTCTTTTATACCGTAAATAAACAGTAAACAAAAATTAAATTTTAACTTCTGAAAATCAGACATTTAAATTATTTTACAATAATTTTTCGAAGTTTTCTGTAACCATTTTAAACTTTCTCTGTCTTTTATATAGAAACAGCATACAACCATGAAGCTTTTGTTTGGAAATAAAAAAGAAGATTTGCTGAGCCGGCTTAAAAAGCATGATCCCGCTGCCCAGAAAATATTTTATGATCAGAATGTGAAAAAATATCTCGGTACGGCGAGAGGCTATATCAGTGATCTGTACCAGGCAGAAGACTGCGTTATCAAAGCTTTCTGCAAAATTTTCAAACACATTGAAAGCTACCGTGGTGAAGGAAACTTTGATGGTTGGGCGAGAAAAATAGTGGTGAACGAATGTCTTAACTTTATCAAAAGTCACAAAACGGTTTTTTATCTGGATGATGTTCACGCTTCTGTTTTGGAGGAAATTCATGAGGAGGAGATTGTGTTCGATTTTAATGCACAGGAACTTCTGGATCAGCTTCCGGATTCCTACAGAATGGTTTTTAATCTCTATGTACTGGAAGAATATTCACATCAGGAGATTGCTGAGACATTAAACATCAGTACGGCGGTAAGCAAGACGCAACTCTTCAGAGCTAAAGAAAAGCTGAGAAAGATCTACTTTCAACAACAAAAAAAACTGAAAAATGAACTCGTATAAAAATAATTTAGATCATCAGATAAAAAAGCAGATTTCAGGCAGAGAAATCAGCCCGTCAAGAGATTTATGGTCAGAAATTCAGGCTCAGACCGAAAGTTCTCATTCAAAAAAATCTAATCTTAACCCGGTTTTACTCGCTGCTTGTTTTGTACTGCTGTTTGGTTTAGGAACCGTTTTGTTTTTAACCAAGGAAACTGAACCCAAAATACAAATCGCAGAAACGGAAAAATCATCTACTCAAAAAGAAGACATTGCTGCACAGCCTGAAATAGACTTGTCTGGGAACATTATTGCAACATCCAAACAGGAGAAAATTACTCAAATCAAAAATTCTCCGGAATTAAAAAATGAAAAAGAAATTCCTGCCCATAATGATCTTCCTCTGATCAAAGAAAACCCTGTTGAGGTTGTATCCCAAATAATTCAGAATCAACCGTCAAATATTATCGCAAAATCCGATTCTCTAAGAACTCCCAATAAAAAAAGATATGTAGATCCTTCTACCCTGCTTTTTTCGGTAGAACACAAAGATGCTATTGAGAAAACCAAAGACGGAAGCAATGTTGCCAAAATAGATCTCAACGCTAAATAATTTTAATTTAACTTAAAAAAAATAATAAAAATGATTAAGAAATTTATCATCTCAGGAATGCTGTGCCTTATTGCAACCTCTGTAAATGCACAAAAAAAGGCATTGAGCTTAAATCTTCAGCCCAAAGAAGACACAACGGTAAGCCCGATTGTAAAGGAAAAAGTGGAAGAATATGCTGCTAAAATAAACGGTATTATCCAGGAAGAAAAAAAACAAATGGAATCCGAACTGAAGTTTCTTCAGGAGAAAAACCTTGATAAAGCAGAATTTGATAAACAGAAAGCTCAGATTGCGGACCAATATTCTCAAAAAATAGACACAAGAATTGAAGCTTTAGGCTTTGATTTGGATCAGGTAATACAAAAACAGGTAAGATATTCTCTTCTCAACTCAGATGTGACTTCAAATGAAGAAATGAAACAGAATCTGATGAAAAAATTTCGTCCTACAAAAAGTTTTGACGGATATTTTTCTTACGGAATTATGACTTTAACGAATGACAGACCGGATAATGACTTAGACAGAAATTTAGGCTATGCCAACAATCTGGAATTTGGCTTAAAATTTAATTATCAGTTCAGCAGAACAAGTCCTTGGGGACTGATCTCCGGAATTGGTTTTTCATGGAGAACGGTAAGACCAGATAACAATATGGTTTTTGCAAAGCAGGATTCTGATGTTATTTTAAGCAAATATGACGGCAATCTGGATAAAGCCAAATTAAGAACCGGCTATATCATGGTTCCTCTGGGATTTCAGTATAATTTTTCAAAGCTGAAAAATGCAGGAATGGACATCCAGTACAGACCTTATTCAGAAGGATTCAGAATTGGCGCAAATGCTTACGGAGGAATAAGAATGTCTAGCAATAATATCATCAAAAGTGACAGCCAGAGTATCAGAGACCGCTCCAATTATCAGGTAAATCCTTTCGTTTACGGAGCTCAGTTTACCGTTTCATACGACAACATCAGTCTTTTTGTGAAAAAAGATTTCAGCAATTTCTTTAAAGACGGATATTTTGAAAATGATAAAGCCTTGGTTTTCGGACTTGCTTTGGGATGGTAGTTTGATTGCCCTGATAATTGATATAAAATATGACAAAATAGCCGGAATTCAATTTGGTACAAGAATTGAATAATAAAAAGCAACATTCATATTAACAAACAAAACACTCCGTAGAAAATTCTGCGGAGTGTTTTGTTTTATATTTCAGGATTATTTCAGACTTCCCACCATATCTTCAGGCTTTACCCACTCATCAAATTGTTCAGCAGTTAAAAGTCCGAGATTTACGGCTTCCTCTTTTAAGGTTGTTCCGTTTTTATGAGCCGTTTTGGCTATTTTAGCAGCGTTTTCATAACCGATATGCGTATTTAGTGCAGTTACCAGCATCAAAGATTTATCAACCAGTTCTTTAATTCTTTCATGATTTGCTTCAATTCCAACAGCGCAATGATCATTAAACGAAATGCAGGCATCGGCAATTAACTGAGCAGATTGTAAGAAATTATACGCCATTACCGGTTTAAAGACATTCAGTTCGTAATTTCCCTGCGTTCCTGCAAAAGAAATCGTGGTATCATTCCCTAAAACCTGAGCGCAAACCATCGTCATCGCTTCATTTTGTGTAGGATTTACTTTTCCAGGCATAATAGAAGAGCCTGGCTCATTTTCCGGAATGTGAATTTCTCCGATTCCGGAACGAGGTCCCGAAGCTAATAACCTAATGTCCTGAGCAATTTTAAACAAAGAAACCGCCAGTTGTTTTAAAGCGCCGTGAGATTCTACAATGGCATCGTGAGCAGCCAGAGCTTCGAATTTATTTTCAGCGGTTACAAAAGGAAGATTCGTAAATTTTGCAATATATTCTGCTACTTTTACGTCATAACCTTGAGGTGTATTTAAACCTGTTCCTACTGCTGTTCCTCCCAAAGCCAGTTCGGAAAGATGGGGTAAAGTATTTTTCAACGCTTTAATCCCATAATTCAGTTGAGCAACATATCCTGAGAATTCCTGACCTAAAGTTAAAGGTGTCGCATCCATCAAATGCGTTCTGCCGATTTTTACAATGTCTTTAAATGATTCTGATTTCTCTTTTAATGTATTTCTTAGTTTTTCAACAGCCGGAATTGTCGTTTCAACAACTTTTTTATACGCAGCAATGTGCATCGCCGTCGGATAAGTATCATTAGAAGATTGAGATTTATTCACATCATCATTCGGATGGACTTCTGTTTTATCTCCTAAATTACCTCCTGAATTAAAATGAGCACGATTGGCAATCACTTCATTTATATTCATGTTCGATTGTGTTCCTGAACCCGTCTGCCAGATCACTAAAGGAAATTGGTCATTCAGCTTTCCTTCTAAGATTTCATCGCAGACTTCAGCAATCATATCTCTTTTTCTCGCAGGAAGAACTCCTAGATCTGAATTGGTAAATGCAGCCGCTTTTTTTAAATAAGCAAAAGCTTCGATAATTTCGTGAGGCATAGAACCTTCCGGACCAATTTTAAAATTATTTCTTGATCGCTCCGTTTGTGCGCCCCAAAATTTGTCCGCAGGAACCTGCACTTCACCCATGGTGTCTTTTTCTATTCTGTAATTCATTGTGATTGAAATTTTTTTAATTTTCTTAACCACAAAAGACACAAAAAATTAAGTTGGAAGTTTTAAGTTTAATTATTTTGCTGTATAAAGTTCACAAAATGAAATCTCGAAGAGGTTTCAAAACTAATGTGTTCTTTTAAAAAATTATTTATTAAACTTCAGGAACTAATGTGTTAAAACTTTTGTGGTTAAAGTTTCTCTAAAGTTAAGTAATGCATAAAAACCTCGCAATTTATAATCATTATAAATATCAATTTCAATGAATGATTTTTAATTATGCTTTTTTGAGTAAGCTGTATTTTTGCACCGAAAAATAAAAAGTAAATGGAATTTAAATATCAGGATCCGTACCCAATTCTAAAAGACGATACGGTTTATAAAAAATTGACTTCAGATTACGTAAAAGTTGAAAAGCTAGGCGATAGAGAAATTCTAACCATAGATCCAAAAGGTCTTGAGCTTTTGGCTGAAGAAGCAATGGCAGATGTTTCTTTCATGCTTCGTTCTTCACATTTAGAAAGTTTAAGAAGAATTATTGATGATCCTGAAGCGACTGATAATGACAGATTTGTTGCATATAATCTATTACAGAATGCTGCAGTTGCTGCAGAAGGAGCTTTACCGTCTTGTCAGGATACCGGAACAGCGATCGTGATGGGTAAAAAAGGAGAAAATGTGTACACCGGCGTTGATGATGGTGAATATTTAAGCAAAGGAATCTACAATACCTATCAAAAAAGAAATTTAAGATATTCTCAGGTGGTTCCTTTAACCATGTTTGATGAGAAAAATTCTGGTTCGAATCTTCCGGCTCAGATTGATATTTATGCTAAAAAGGGAGATTACTACGAGTTTTTATTTTTAACGAAAGGAGGAGGTTCTGCCAACAAAACTTTCCTTTATCAAAAAACGAAATCTTTACTGAACGAAAAATCTTTGGAAGAATTTATCAAAGAAAAAATTTCAGATTTGGGAACAGCGGCTTGTCCGCCTTATCACTTAGCTTTAGTAATTGGTGGAACTTCTGCTGAGGCAAACTTAGCTGCCGTAAAAAAAGCATCAGCAAAATATTATGACAATCTTCCTACAGAAGGAAATGAAGCAGGACAGGCTTTCAGAGATCTGGAATGGGAAGCTAAAGTTCAGAAAATTTGCCAGGAAAGCGCCATCGGAGCTCAGTTTGGCGGAAAATATTTAACTCATGATGTCAGAGTAATAAGATTGCCTCGTCACGCAGCGTCCTGTCCGGTAGGAATGGGAGTTTCTTGTTCGGCAGACCGAAACATCAAAGGCAAAATTACCAAAGAAGGTATTTTCTTAGAGCAATTGGAACAGGATCCGAAAAGATTTTTACCTGAAACACCTCCGCACTTGGAAGAAGCTGTTGAGATTGATTTGAATAAACCGATGCCGGAGATTTTAGCAGAACTTTCAAAATATCCGATTAAAACAAGGTTGAAACTGAACGGAACTTTGATTGTTGCAAGAGATATTGCTCATGCAAAAATTAAAGAATTATTGGATGCAGGACAGCCAATGCCTGAGTATTTCAAGAATCACCCGATCTATTACGCAGGACCTGCAAAAACCCCAGAAGGAATGGCTTCTGGAAGTTTCGGACCGACAACGGCAGGAAGGATGGATGTTTACGTAGATGAATTCCAGAGCCACGGAGGAAGTATGATTATGCTTGCAAAAGGAAACAGAACGAAAGATGTTACCAATGCCTGCAGTAAATACGGAGGTTTTTATTTGGGTTCCATCGGTGGTCCGGCTGCTATTCTCGCAAAAGACAATATTTTATCCGTTGAGGTGGTAGATTTCCCGGAATTAGGAATGGAAGCGGTAAGAAAAATTGAAGTAAAAGATTTCCCAGCATTCATCATTACTGATGATAAAGGAAATGATTTCTTTGCTAATCTGGCACATTAATTAGTTTAAATTTAAAATAAATAGCAAAAATCACCTTTCATCTTTTGTCTGAAAAAGAAAAATGTTATATTTTTGCCCTAATCTTTAAGAATAAAAAATGATTTTATCAGCATTTTGGCCGTTTTATCAGTTCCTTTGGACAGTTTATTTCATTACAATGTTCCTTGTAGGTTTCTGGTGTATCTTTATGTTTTTCGGATTTGTTATTCCGTTGTGGTTAACTGAAGGTCTGAAAGAATATTTCGGTAAAGTAAAGCCATTCGATCCGGAACAGATCAGAAGCAAGCTTTTGACGGAGCAGGAAGGAGTTGAAGTTATTTACAATTCTCCAAAAGGTCATGGTCCTTTCATCCATGACAGCCATGGTCACGATCACGGACATCATTAATTGACTGTCAGTTCTTTTTCACCTGAATTCTGAAAAAGGACTATCAAAGCAAAACAACATATATTAAAACCACTTAGTTTTCTAAGTGGTTTTTTTGTTTAACATAAAATTTGCCTTTCAATAAAAGATATTCGTTGCATAGCTTTTTATTATTTATAACGATATAAAAGTGTGTGTAGTTTAAAAAAAAATAAATTAAATTCGTAATACTTAACGACTTAAATGAAATTTATTTACATAAATCAGCCAAAGTAAAACAGCTGTAATATGTAAGAAAATTATTTAATTGTCCAATTGATATAATGCCTTGTAAGCATTAAAAAACAATAAATACCTTTATATGAAAAAAAATTATTCTGCATTACTGCTTTTTGTAATGACCGTAATCTTCGGACAAATTAGCTACACAATTACCCCTAATCCTTTTAATGAAACAGATCAAATTACTTTAACTGTTCCGGGAAACCAAATTGATGAAACTGCATGGGGAGTCGTCAACAATGCCATCTACATTTGGTCTTGGTCATTTGACACCAATTACAGCAATAGTCAGGACTGTCCTACCAACGGAAGCTGGACCAATTCAAACGAGGCAAACAGGCTGGCTTACAACTCAGCTTCTGACACCTATTCTTTAACTTTTACACCAACTACATTTTTTAACAGAACAGGAATCGGACGTTTCGGGTTTTTGCTTAAAAATAAAACCGGGTCACATCAGACTTCTGACAATCTGGTTAATGTCGGAACATTAAACCTGAATTTGACAAACCCGGCAGCGAATAGCTTAACTTCAGTCGCTGTAGGAAATTCTATCAACATTACGGCAACAACCAACATTAATGCTACTTTTCAGCTAAAAGCCAATGGGATTGTAGTAAACTCTACCTCTGTGCCGTCTACTTCTTTTTCTTACAGCTATACGGTGACTCAGGATGCTGATATGGAACTGATTGCCACTGCCGGCTCGTCTACAAAAATTGCTACATTTATGCTTCAGGTTCCAAGAAATGTGGTTTCTCAGGCAATTCCAACATGGATCAGACAGGGTATTAATTATCATCCGACCGACCAGACAAAAGTAGGTTTGGCTCTTTATGCGCCGCACAAAAACTTCGTTCATGTTATCGGAAGTTTCAATAACTGGACGGTAAATGATACTTATCTGATGAAAAGAGATACTGCAAACCCTGATTTATACTGGATTGAATTGAGCGGACTCACACCCCAGCAATTATACACATTTCAATACAGAACAAATGATCTGAAAAAAGTAGCAGATCCTTTTTCTCCACAAATATTGTCTTCCTATGATGATCAGTGGATTTCAGCAGCTACTTATCCTAATCTTCCGGCATTTCCTGCAGGACAGAGTTTTGAAGTTTCCACATTCAGAACCGGACAGACACCTTATAACTGGCAGGTTACCTCTTTTCAGAAACCTAATAAAGAAAATCTCATTGTCTACGAATTGCTGTTGAGAGATTTCACACAGGAAAAAAACTGGCAGTCACTTATTAACAAAATTAATTATCTTAAAAATCTCAACATCAATGCGATTGAACTGATGCCGATAATGGAGTTTGAAGGAAATCTTTCATGGGGATACAATACATCTTTTCATTATGCTCTGGATAAAGCTTACGGAACCCCGGAGAAATTCAAAGAATTTGTTGATCTCTGCCATCAAAACGGAATTGCCGTAATTTTAGACATTGCATTCAATCATGCAACGGGAAGATCACCATTGGTAAGGCTTTGGAATATAGATCCTGATGGAGACGGCTTTGGAGACGTGGCCGCAAATAATCCTTATTTTAATCAGGTTCCAAAACATTCATATAATGTTTTCAATGATTTCAATCATTCCAGCAATGCCACAAAATATTACGTGGAACGTACAATACAACACTGGATTTCAGAATATAAGATTGACGGACTCCGATGGGATCTTACCAAAGGATTTACACAAAACTGCTCTGAAAATGATGAAACCTGTACGAATGCGTATCAACAGGACAGAGTAGATGTTCTGAAATATTATGCAGACAAACAATGGACCGCAGATCCTACTTCTTATATCATCTTTGAACATTTGGGGACAGATGCAGAAGAGCAGCAATGGGCAAATTACAGAGTAAACGAAGGGAAAGGGGTAATGCTTTGGAACAAGCAGACAGATCCTTACAATCAAAATACGATGGGATATAAGGAAAACAGTAACTATGACAGAATGGATCATGAGCTTCACGGATTTACCAATATGCACGCAGTAGGATTCGGTGAAAGCCACGATGAGGAAAGATTAATGTTTAAAAATCTGGCTTATGGAGCGTCCAACGGAACTTATAATGTACAAATGCTAAATACCGCCCTAGAGAGAATGAAAACTTTCGGAGCTGCATTTTTTACCATTCCTGGCCCTAAAATGATCTGGCAATTCGGAGAGCTTGGTTATGAATTCAGCATCAACAGATGTCCGGACGGATCTATCAACAATGCCTGCAGAACTGATGAAAAACCGATTGCTTTTACATTAGGATACGATACCAATGTTAACAGAAAAGCAATTTATAATACTTGGGCGCAAATTATTAATATCAGGAATTCTCATCCGGTTTTTAAATCTAAAACGTATACGGTAGAATCTAACAACCTTACGAATGATCCTGACGGGCTTATTACCCGCATCTACGTATATGATAATTCTCTTCCTGCTGGAAACCTGAAAAACATTGTCGTTCTTGCCAATTACGGCATTACCGCCAGAAATGTTATTCCCTATTTTCCTTATACCGGACAATGGCAGAATCTGATGGATAATACAACGCTGAACATTACTTCAACAACAGCTCCAATCACGCTACAGCCGGGTGAATTTAGAATTTTAGGAAGTACAAACGGAACATTAGGAACGTCTGAAGTTAATTCTGAAAACAGACTTTCTCTGCAAATTGCAGATAATCCGGTGAAAAACGGTATTGCAAAGCTTGTGTATACCAAAGCTAAAAACGGAGAAATCATTATTTATGATATAAGTGGTAAAAAGCTGGATTCCTTCAGGCTGAAAAATGAGACGGGAATGCATGAAATGAAAGTGGATTATCCGGCTGGAACTTATCTGGTTCATTTAAAATCTGACACAGGAACAGCAATTCAAAAAATGATTATCAAATAAAATACTCAACGAAAGCTCATGAAAATGGGCTTTTGTTCTTCACTATCAATTCCGTATCTTTGCACACTAAATTTTCACTATGTCTAAATCTTTAATTCCGAAATTAGAAGCGATTAAACAAAGATATAATGAGGTTGCAGACCTTATTATTCAGCCTGATGTAATTTCAGACCAGAAAAGATATTCTTCTCTCAATAAAGAATACAGTGATTTGGGCAAAATTGTATCGGTGTATGATCAGTACAAAGGAGCACTAAACACCATTGAAGAATCTGATGAAATTATCGCCGACGGATCTGATAAAGATTTCGTAGAACTCGCAAAAATTGAAAAAAACGAAGCACTGGAAAAAATTCCGGGGCTTGAAGAACAGCTTAAAGTTCTTTTGATTCCCAAAGATCCTGCGGATGATAAGAATATTATCGTAGAGCTCCGTGCAGGAACCGGCGGAGACGAAGCGGCTATTTTTGTGGAAGATATTTACAGAATGTACTCTATGTACTTTAAAGCAAAAGGATGGAGACACGAGGTAACCGATTCCAACGAAGCTGCAAAAGGCTATAAAGAACTCATTATGAAAGTTGAAGGAGAAGGAGTTTACGGAATCATGAAATTTGAATCCGGTGTTCATCGTGTGCAGCGCGTTCCTGAAACCGAATCTCAGGGAAGAGTTCATACTTCTGCGATTACTGTTGCTGTTTTACCGGAAGCTGAAGAAGTGGATGTAGAAATCAATCCTGCTGATATTGAAATGCAGACTTCACGTTCCGGAGGTGCAGGAGGACAGAACGTAAACAAAGTTGAAACGAAAGTTCAGCTTACCCATAAACCTTCCGGATTGGTGGTGGTATGTCAACAGGCCCGTTCGCAACTTGCAAACCGTGAACTGGCAATGGAAATGCTTCGTGCCAAACTATATGACATTAAATTGCAGGAAGTTCAGGGAGATATTGCGGCACAGAGAAAAACAATGGTTTCTACCGGAGACCGTTCTGCAAAGATAAAAACCTACAATTATCCGCAGGGAAGGGTTACTGATCACAGAATCAACAAATCTATGTACAACCTTGATGCCTACATGAATGGTGATATTTCTGAAATGATTGACGCGGTAATTATGGCAGAAAATGCCGAAAAGATGAAGGGTGAAGAGGATAATTATTAAAATCTTTTACTAATACAAAATAGCTTCCAAATTGGAGGCTTTTTTAATTGAACTATGGAAAAGGAAGAGAATGAAGAAATAACGATTCCGCTGAATAAAGTAAAAATACTCATGATGTTCTTATTGTCGGCTTTATTTTTTGTATTGGGGTTTTGGCTGATGTTTGGATCATTTGAGTCGCATACTGGATCGTATTCAAGATATTCATATGTAAAAGAACCTTTTTTTCGTTTTCCTGCGGGATTTTTTTTCATTTGTTTTTTTGGAACAGGGCTTTTTATAATGTTTATTAAACTCTTCAGTTCAAAACCTGGTTTAGTTATAAATAATAAAGGAATTATCAATCAATCAACTGGAGTTTCGGGGGATCTAATTCTATGGGACGATATTGAAAAGATAATAATTACAGAAGCTTCACATCAAAGGTTTATCATGATTATTCTGAAAAATCATCAAAAATATTTAAAAAAAGTTGAGAGTAGGTTTAAAAGAAAAGTAATGGAGCTGAATTATAATTCAATAAAAATATCTGCAAACACATTGCAAATAAGTACAAAGAATCTACACTTGCTTCTTACAGAAAAAATGAAAGAATTTAAGAAATAATTTATTTCTTGATACTAATGATTTCTTTATTTTTAAAGTATATTCTTATTTTTACTCTTTAAAATCTGAAAATCATCTATACAGAAGTTAGGTGATTTCAATCTGAAAAATAGATTAATGAATTCAATTGTAATCAATGTTGGAAACAGCAATATCAGATTTGGCCTTTTTGATGATGACAACTGTGATATTTCCTGGGTAATCAATACTAAGCCATACAGAACTGCAGATGAACTGTACGTGCAGATTCTCATGCTTTATCAGACCTATAAAATTGATCCTCAAAACATTGAGAAAATAATTATGGGTTCTGTTGTTCCGCAGCTTACAAAAGTTATAAGTTCAGCCATCAGAAAAATTCACGGTAAAGAGCCTGTTGTTGTAGACCGCAACACTTTTTCTGCTGTACAGGCAAAATCTAAGCAGATGGGAACAGATATTTATGCCAATCTGGTTGCCGCTCACAATTTATATCCCGACAGAAAAAAGATTGTTCTTGATTTTGGCACTGCACTTACAGCAAGCTGTGTTGCCGAAGACGGTGAAACTTTGGGCGTTATCATCGCACCCGGAATCATTACCTCTCTTAATTCTTTAATCAGCCAGACTGCACAGCTCCCGGAAATAGAACTGGTAAAGCCAAAATCTGTTTTGGGATTAGACACGATCACCTGTATGCAAAGCGGAATGGTTTACGGGTTTTTGGGCATGGTAGAAGGCTTTATAGATCGTATTAATAATGAAGTAGATGACGAATGTTTTGTAATAGCTACCGGGGGAGTTTCTCACGTCTACAAACCTTTAACCAATAAAATTCATATCACAGACCGGCTTCATACGCTTAAGGGGCTTTATTTTCTGGGAAGAGAATAAGACTGCTTTATCTTTTTGTTTTAAAAAATTCTTTTACTATCGAAGAACATTCATTTTCCAAAATTCCGGTAACAATTTCTGTTTTGGTATGAAGCTGAAGATTTTTACCGATAAATCCCCGCTGCTGATCTCTTGCTCCTATTACGACTCTGGAGATTTGTGCCCATGATAAAGCTCCGCAACACATTACGCAAGGTTCTAAAGTCACATACAAAGTACAGTTGATAAGATATTTACCTCCGAGAAAGTTAGCCGCTGACGTTATTGCCTGCATTTCTGCATGCGCCGTTACATCATTCAGTGTTTCGGTAAGATTATGAGATCTTGCAATAATGCGGTTATTATAGACGACTACGCAACCAACAGGAACCTCGTCTTTCTCATAAGCTTCCTGCGCCTCCTGCAGTGCCAGTTTCATATAGTATTCATCGGTAAACATAAAAAATAAGCTTAGTACAAAACTAAGCTTTTCATCATAAAATTTAATTTTTTTTAGAAACGGTAGCCGATGCCGCCCATAATTTTTCCGGTGACCTCTTCAAAATAGTAGTTATCACGGTCGCCGAATCTTCTGGCAATTCCTCCACTTGCTTCTATAACCAGATTGTTTCTCAGAACCCATTTCCCTCCTACTCCAAATCCGATTCCTACGGTTGTAATGTTTCTTTTACTCACAGATGCAGTATAGTAATAACCTGTAGATTCTTCATAAATATAATTATAATCATCATTGGAGTTTGTAGTAACAGGAATAAAACCTTCAAGAAAGAATCCTGAAGCATATTTTTTCCCGAAATACATTCTGTAATACGCAGAAAACTGGGTAAATCTGTCCTCTTTACGATCCAGAAGCATCATTGCGTTGATACCGATTCCTTTGTTTTCAGAAATCAGTCTTTCATAGGAAATATTGGCAAGCGGAACCGCAATCAACAAAACAGGATCAGCAACGATATCGTTTTTCCTCTGTTTTTCTGTAACATCTGCAGTCTGTGCAGAACAAAGTCCGGCTGTAAGAAATAATGCCAGAAAGATTTTTCTCATATTCAGTTTATTTATCGTTTTCAGTAGTTTTCAATAGCTTAAACCGTCCCAGATTTAAGCTTATATTTAAAATATATTCAGTTTTTTAAAACAAATTTCACCGCTTTTAATATCTTAAATAATTAAATCTACGCCTTAAAATTTGATTCAAATATAATTAATAAAACAATATCTTGTGAAAAATTATTCAAAGTTCATTGCCAAAGGAAAACGAAACCTGTATCTTACAGGAATCCCGTTAATATGAGCAGGAGAAAACCTGCCGGAGATTGAGTAAACAGCAATTTCTGCCTGTCTGTTAAATGTAAAATTTTCTCCTTCTGCTTTTACGTTACTGATGGTTCCGTCTTTTTCAACAACAAAAACGACAACTGTTTTCAGACTGGGATTTTCAGAATACACCCCTTCAGTATAAAATAAATCAGCAACCTCTTTCCTCAAAGCATTGATTCCTCCGGGATAATCTGCTGTTTTTTCAACATTCACTATAAGATTATCTTCACGGTCACGGTCTGTATTATTCTGATCAGAAACAATAACGGGATGAGCTTTAATTTTTTTGAGATCTTCCAGATTTTTAACTTTGAGTAAAGCTCCGATAAGCGCAACATTTTCAATGCTATCCATTTTCTTCATAAAAAAAAGAAAATCATTCTTAACGGCCGCTTTAAAAAGCGGATTGCTTTCCTGATCAAATTTTTTCCGGAACTCACTGTTCAGCATCGTGCGGTGCTGATTGTAGTAGGTTTTTATCATTTTGAAATCTTCATTCTGCTGCGAAAAGCAAAAGGAAGAGGCTAAGAGAAAAAAAAAGTAAATCGTTTTCAAAAGATGCAGATTGTAGATGTAAATATAATCAAAAAGAATGCAGTTTATGCTAGTCTTCAGAATATGCCTGCAGAGAATCTGATAAACTCTCTCTGATTTCCCTGATCAGACTTTCGGGTTCCATTACTTTTACCTCTTTTCCGTAAGATAAAATTTCTTGTCTGAAATCATACGTCGGATGAAGAAAAAACTCGAAATAAATATCATCTGGTGTTTCTTTTACCTCTTTTTGAGACTGGTGAAGCGGAAAGCTTCTGATATATTCGCCCTGATGTCTGCTGCATTTCAAAACAATTTTCTGAGGATTTTGCTCAGTAAGATTCATCACTCCAAAAGCATTTTTAAAATGTTCTCTAAAATTGTATTTGTATTTTTCTCTGAATTTCTGCGGAGTTACCGAAAGATGATTTATACGGTCTAACCCGAATGATTTTAAGTTTTTATCTTTTGTGTCAACCGCAATCAGATACCACCTGTCTTTGGATTCTTTGAGCGCTAAAGGATGAACTTTCCTTGACGTCATCTTTTTGTTTTTGTAATTGTAATGCTCAAACAAAACAATCCTCTTGTTTCTGATCGCAAAAAAAAGATCGTAAAAATGTTCTAATCCTGTTGGCTTTCTGCTTTCAAAAAAAATAAAATCTGAAAAATCCGGATGAAGATTTAATGCATTGCTTACCTGAAAAGACTCAAGCAATTTTTGGTTGTACTCATCAACTTCCATCATCGGGCGGCTGTCAATATAGTACCGGTTGTCCCTCCTTTTTTTATTATGAATGGTGAGATTAAAAAGATTGGAAATTTCCCGGATGTCTCTTTGCAGCGTCCGCATAGAATAGCTTTTGATTTCTGCATCCTGAAACTCGAAAGAATTGAGCAGATATTCTTCTATCTGGGCATAGGTAGATGGTGCGGATTCTAATTTTTTAATAATAAGTGCGTATCTTGTAAGGTAAAAATCTTTTTTCATTCTTAGAAGTTTCTACCACAAATATATATTCTTAATGCGACAAAACGTGTCGTGTTTAATTTTTGTGGATAACTTATAAGAATATTTTATCGCAAATATATTCTGCATCCACAAAATCAGTCAGCCAGACTTTGTTTTCGGAAAGATAGAATACAATTCCATCTTCGTGCATTTTTCCGGTTTCAACGGTTAAAGTAATCGGTTTTCCATGACGCATTCCGACTTTAGTTGCGGTTTCTTTGTCCTGACTTAGATGAACGTGCTGTCTGTTTCTCTTTTCAATTCCTTTTTCAAAGATGGATGCAAGATTGGCTTCTGCGGTTCCATGATAGAGAAATTCCGGCGGCTGTTGTGGTTTCAGCGCCAGATCAATATCAATTGAATGTCCCTGATTTGCGCGGATTCTGGTTTTATCTTCATTGAAAATAAAGCGTTTTTTGTCGTTGGTTTCCACGACCTCATCCAATTCTTCCAGCGTGAAAGCTCGATTTTGTTTTGCACATTTTTCCTGTAGTTCTTCCACATCTGCCCATCCTTTTTCGTCTAAATTCAGACCGATAACTTCGGGGTTGTGTCTAAGCACCAAGCTTAGGTATTTGCTTATTCTTTTTTTATGTTGTTCGTTCATGGTTTTGTTTTTTAATTAATTATACGTTTAGAGCAAACATCTTTTTCTTTCAAAATAGGAATATCTCCAATGCTTTTCAAGATTTCCATTCTAATTATTTTTTCATTTTCTCTACTCATATTATCCCCCAGAATTATATGTTTGAATACATCCGTTGGAAGTTGTATTTGTCGATCATGAATTGTTCCACCGTTAATCCAAAACTTCTGAGTTCGATATTCTTTTTCAAATTGCCATTTTCTTTCCTTTTGATAAACTTGCAAGTTTCTAGCAACATCTATATCCATCATTGGTTGTGGTAAAATTATTGGCATTTTATCATAATATTCTACTTTACCCCCACCCCCTAAATAATTAAATAATTTCTCTGAGTTATATCCAATGCAAAAGCCTTGATGGTTATTTGCATATTTTTCCCACATCTCTTTTAAGCAATTATGTTCAGTTAAGCTTAAAACACCCAATCTCTTATCATATTCTTCAAAATAGAATTTTGTATACTCTTCATAGTTTTTTAAGTAAAGCTTTTCCTTTACCCATTTCAAAGAATCTTGTCTATGCTTTTGTCTATTAAATTTAGGATTTACTCTTTTAGATAAGTTCATCGCAAATTTCATAGCTTGTTTTTCGGTCAATAAATCATATCTAACTGGAAGTTTACAATCCAATTCATCTTCAAACGAGCTTGGAGGTGACATAAATACCTCTCTATGGGTTATAAATCTTTTGTTGTTCTTGTTATCCCAATCTCTATATTTATATAATGTTTGCGGAAATTCTACATCTTTTAATGTTCCAATTCCTTTACTTACGATTTTCATAATTAATCTTATTTTGTACTTTTTCTAATTTTTCACACAATTTCTCAATATCATCCTTTCTCGCCAGAACATTAACCCACTCTTTCGGAATACTTTCAAAACCATAATATATTCCGGCAATTCCGCCTGTGATAGCTCCGGTTGTATCGGTATCTTCTCCTAAATTAACAGGTTTCAATACTGCTTCAGAATAATTTTCAGAATTTAAGAAACACCATAATGAGGCTTCGAGACTGTGAAGAACGTAGCCTGATGAACTTATTTCCTCTTCCTGTAAAGTATGCAATGGAGCAACATCATAATCGCCAACCTTCAATTCTAAAATCCGGTGAAATTTATTTATCTCGTCTTGTGAACAAACTGGATTGTTATCCAAAAATTCTCTGACATTCCTCTGCATATTTCTGTATGCTTCCCATTTTTCTTTTTTGTTCAGGATTTCCAACGCCATTTCAAGATAAATGAAACACGCCAAAACAGAACGGATATGTCCGTGTGTAATGCCGGAAACATCTTTCACCGTATCAAAACGTTTTGGAATGGGAAAATCTTTGATATAAAACAATAATGGCAAAATTCTCATTAGAGAACCGTTTCCGTTATCAAACTCCGTTGTTCCACCACATAAAGTTGGAGAAATTCCTTTGCCGATTCTGCGAATCGCTTGTGAAGTGGCAATTCCGATATCGAAAACAGTTCCATGCGGTGTCCAGATTTCTTTATTATACCATTGTAAAAATTTCAACGCAATATTCTCGAGATCATACTTATTAGTAAGACTTTCTGCAAGACATAAAGTAAGAGAACTGTCGTCGCTCCACGTACCCGCAGGTTGACGATGCGTTCCGAAAGCTCTCATGGTTGTCACCGGAGAACGGTTCAGCTGTTCTCTACTTCTGAACTCCACCGGAACACCTAAAGCATCACCTACACAAACTCCGAAAATTCCAGCTTTTACAATATTTTCCATTAGGCAAGATTTAGCAATTTATCAAACAATAATTTCATTCCCTGCGTTGCGGTTTCTTTCATCACAACTGCTCTTTGTCCGTACCCGAAACCTGTTTCGTTGGGGTTGATCACGATTAAAAGACAATCATCCTTGATATCATGAATTAATCCCGCTGCAGGATAGACTTGTAAAGACGTTCCAATTACCAAAAATATATCGGCTTCTTTTACCATCTTCGTAGCCTCTTTTATCAGCGGGACATCTTCTCCGAACCAAACAATAAATGGTCTTAACTGCGCTCCGTCTTCTGCTTTATCGCCGATGTTGATGTCATTTTTCTGCTCGTAAATCAGGTTTTTATCGCTGCATGAACAAGATTTGAATAACTCGCCGTGTAAATGTAAAATATTCGTAGATCCTGCTCTTTCATGCAGATCATCAATATTTTGCGTGATGATCTGTACATCAAAATACTTTTCCAAATCGGCAATCAATTTATGTGCATCATTCGGTTCGACTTCGTGAAGCTGTCTTCGTCTCTGGTTATAAAATTCAAGGACTAAAGCTCTGTCTTTTCGCCATCCTTCCGGACTTGCCACATCTGTGATGCTATGATTTTCCCAAAGACCATCCCCGTCTCTGAAAGTTTTTATTCCGCTTTCGGCACTGATTCCGGCGCCGGTTAATATGGTTAGTTTTTTCATTTGGTTGTTATTTTTTTTTAACGCTAAGTCCGCAAAGATTTTGTTTCAAATTATCTCGCATATTTCGTTCGCAAAGGCGTTTGACTCAGCAAATGAGCATTAATTTTATTCTTCTAATAATTTTCCATAAATCTCTTCATTTTCATCATCAAAGCAGATGAAAATTACTTTTTCTATAATATCGGATTTAAAATTTTTCACCTCATCTATGGCAATTTTTGCCGCCAATTCTTTTGGGAAGCGATAAACTCCTGTACTGATGTTGGGAAAAGCAATGGTTTTAACATTCAGACTTTCTGCTACTTTTAATGAGTTATGATAACAGTTTGCCAATAATTTCGATCCTTTTTCTTCATCTCCGTTCCAGACCGGACCAACCGTATGAATGACGTATTTCGCAGGGAGATTTCCGCCGGTTGTAACGACCGCTTCTCCTGTTTTGCATTTGCCCTGTCGGTTTCGGATTTCTATACACTCATCAAGAATCTTTTTTCCTCCTGCCCGATGAATGGCTCCGTCTACTCCGCCACCGCCTAATAACGAAGAATTAGCTGCGTTAACAATGGCGTCTGCTTCTATTTTGGTGATATCTCCTTTTATTAATTCAATGTTCATAATTTTCATGATTTAGTTAATTTTTTTTACTATTAATTTTTTTAAATCAGCAAGGAACTTGAATTATCGAACTACATATAATTTGAACAATCATTCACTTTCCCTCAACTTGAAACTTTGTTGCATTGTATTTTAAATAATTAAAATTTTATTGCGTTATTTTTACACAAATTTAAAGAAATATGATTTTATCTTCCAAATTTATTTGTGTTATTTTTACGCTAAATAGTATAATTGTTTGATAATCAGCAATTAAATTTTATTTAATTTCAAAGTAAAACCCCTGCTCTTCCAGTTCCTTATATTTTTCCTGATTAAAGGTAAAAAGTTTCCCGGGTCTTCCGCTGCCTTCTTTTTTAAGATTATTGGTTTCGTTTAGCAATCCATAGCTCATGATCTTTTTACGGAAATTACGGCGGTCTATTTCTTTTCCAATGATAGTTTTATACAGGTTTTCCAGATCCGAAAAAGCAAATTCTTCATTCAGTAAGTTAAATCCGATCGGCTGATACTGTAGTTTTGTACGAAGTCTTTTTAAGGCAATATCTATAATGGATTGATGGTCAAAAGCGAGTTTAGGAAGTTGATTGATACTGAACCATTGTGCATCTTCCGCATCGGAATCGGCAAAAAGTTCGTAATAAGAAGGATTGACAAGCCCTAAATATGCAATGGATACAACACGGTTTCTAGGATCACGGCCTACATTTCCGAAGGTATAGAGCTGCTCCAAAAAATCAGGTTTTATACCCGCTTCTTCATGAAGTTCCCTCTTTACTGCAACATCCAGATTTTCATTATCCAAAACCAAGCCTCCCGGAAGTGCCCAACCTCCTTTAAAAGGCTCAATATTTCTTTTTATGAGAAGAATCTGAAGATCTTTTTTGTCAAAATATCCAAAAATAACTGCGTCTACGGCGACTTTAATATTCTGCATAATAGTTTGTGTTATGATTACACAAATTTATTGTTTGTTATCTATAAAAAAAATAAATTTTCATTAAAATTATTTTATTACCTTTAATTAAACTATAATCAACTTAAAACTAAACTATTATGAAAAAATTTATCCTTACTCTTTCCGCAGCTTATCTTATCTTTTCATGCGATAAAGTAAAAGTAGATGTGAAAGATTCTGACAAAAAAGACACATTAGCGAGTGAAGAATGGAAGCCTGTAGACTCTGCTACAGCTACCAAAGCATGGATAGAATATGCTACACCATCCGATATGCATCAAATGCTCGCAAAATCTGACGGAAACTGGATGGGAGAAACTACCATGTGGATGGAAGATGGCGGAAAGCCTATGACCAGCACGTCTGAAGCGGTAAATAAGATGATGTTTGACGGACGTTACCAAATGAGCAACCATAAAGGAAATATGATGGGAATGCCTTTTGAAGGATTGAGTATTGTAGCTTATGACAATTCTAAGAAAAAATTTGTAAGTACATGGATTGACAATATGGGAACCGGAATCATGAATATGGAGGGTGACTGGAATCCGTCAACAAAATCTATTGAATTTAAAGGAAAAATGACCGATCCTTCACGACCAGGAAAAGACTGCGATGTAAGAGAAGTTTTCACTTTCGTGGATGATAATACCCAAAAAATGGAAATGTACGGTCCGGATCCGAAAACCGGAAAAGAATTTAAAACAATGGAGATAAAGTTTACGAAAAAATAAAAATTATTATGCTTGTCCGTAATTAATAATAATTTAGCTTTTACCAGCATTTTTGTCATTCTGAAAGAATCTCAAAATTCTGAAATAAAAAAATTTAGATTCCTAAGAAATGAAAAAAAGACTCTTGCTTTTTTATCATGATTAAATCGGACATTCGTTAAAATTATTAAACTCAATAAAAAATCCGCAGAAAAAATCTGCGGATTCACTTTTTATCTTTTGCCATTTTATCTGACTTTTCCTTAATCATTAAGTTTCAAAACAGCCATGAATGCAGATTGCGGTACTTCTACTCTACCAATCTGCTTCATTTTCTTTTTACCTTCTTTCTGCTTTTCCAAAAGTTTACGCTTTCTGGAAATATCTCCTCCGTAACATTTTGCGGTAACGTCTTTTCTTAATGCCTTAATGGTTTCTCTTGCAATAACTTTCGTTCCTAACGCCGCCTGAACAGCAATATCAAACTGCTGTCTCGGGATCAGTTCGCGAAGTTTTTCACACATTTTTTTACCAATGTGATATGCGTTTGAATCGTGAATCAAGGAAGAAAGTGCATCTACCATATCTCCGTTGATCAAAATATCCATTTTTACCAGCTTGGAAGCCCTGAAACCAATCGGGTGATAATCGAACGACGCATATCCCTTAGAAATAGATTTTAACCTGTCATAAAAGTCGAAAACCACCTCAGCCAAAGGCATATTGAAAATTAACTCTACTCTGTCTGATGTCAGGTAACTCTGGTTAACGATTTCCCCCCTTTTTTCGATACAAAGTGTCATTACGGAACCTACAAAGTCTGATTTTGTGATGATGGAAGCTTTAATGTAAGGCTCTTCTACCCTGTCCATTGTCGTAGGATCCATCATTTCTGATGGGTTATTAATCATAATCGGAATTTCAGGCTCTTTTTTGGTATATCCGAAGTATGATACGTTGGGAACAGTAGTAATCACATTCATATTGAATTCTCTGTCCAGTCTTTCCTGAACGATTTCCATGTGAAGCATTCCTAAGAATCCGCAACGGAAACCAAAACCAAGTGCTGCAGAGCTTTCAGGTTCGAAGACCAGAGAGGCATCATTCAGTCTTAATTTTTCAAGAGAGAATCTTAATTCTTCAAAATCCTCGGAATCAATCGGATAAATTCCGGCAAAAACCATCGGCTTTACTTCCTCAAAACCTTCAATCGGTCCGGATGCGGGTTTTTCAAAAGAAGTAATGGTATCCCCTACTTTTACTTCACGGGCATCCTTAATTCCGGAAACCAGATATCCTACATCTCCGCATTCAACCGTTTTCTTTGGAACCTGTTTTAATTTCAGAGTTCCTACCTCATCGGCTCCGTATTCTTTTCCGGTTGCGAAGAATTTAATTTTTTCATTTTTAGAAATACTTCCGTTCACTACTTTAAAATAAGCCTCAATTCCTCTGAACGGATTATAAACTGAGTCAAAGATCAAAGCCTGAAGCGGAGCATCCGGGTCTCCTACCGGAGCCGGAATTCTTTCCACAATCTGCTCAAGCAGATGATGAACCCCTTCTCCTGTTTTCCCCGAGACTCTTAAAACATCTTCATACTCACAACCGATAAGATTCATGATTTCATCGGTTACTTCTTCAGGATTTGCAGAAGGAAGATCAATTTTATTCAAGATCGGAATGATCGTTAAGTCATTTTCCAGCGCCAAATATAAATTACTAATAGTCTGTGCCTGAATACTTTGAGCAGCATCCACAATCAGAAGTGCTCCTTCGCAGGCAGCAATAGAACGGGAAACTTCGTAGGAAAAATCTACGTGTCCCGGAGTATCAATCAGGTTTAAAATATATTTTTCTCCTTTATATTCATAATCCATCTGGATGGCGTGAGATTTTATAGTAATCCCGCGTTCTTTTTCCAAATCCATATCATCCAGTGTCTGAGACTGTAATTCTCTCTGAGTCACTGTATTGGTATACTCCAGTAGACGATCTGCCAAAGTTGATTTACCGTGGTCAATATGAGCGATTATGCAAAAATTTCGTATGTTTTTCATTTAAGAACTATGTAATTTGCAAAGATAAAAAAATGCAGGACAATTTGATCTGTTATTTGGTAATCACTAGATAATTTTTGTCGGATTTATTTCAGTAATCCAAACGAAATTTACCTTTCAAAAATATACGCTCCTGTAAGTAAGTCAATATAAACGTCGGATTCTTCAGTCGATCTGAAACCAATTCCGTTTACTGCTCCATTTCTGCCATTTGATTCTGAATGAATAGCTGCACCAATTAATGCCCCCACTACTCCGCCTGTAATTGCTCCAACAAGTATTCCTCCGGTTTTTGATTCGGAAAAAAGATTAACTCTTGAAGTGTGGATATAAAAACCTCTGTCATTTTTCTGCATTTTATCAAACCCAACTGGTGTAAGCTTATAAGCTATTCCATTTTCAACGTAGCAATACATTTCTGAAAAAGGTACAACCACCTGATCCTTTTTTAATCTTACAACTTCTCCTTTTCTGTTTTTTTCAAGGCTATAATTATAATTTGGCTCTTGATTGTAAAAAGTTTTAAAACTTGTATAAATCCCATCTTCTAAAACTGTTTTTATGAATGCTTTATTGTTTTTAATTAAATAATCATGATAATTTCTTATTTCATTTTCTGGAACATAGAAGCTTGTAACCAGACCAGAATAAGTGACTAAGATAAACTCAGAAATAATGTCTGAAATTTGCTTAGCCAGGTATTTTTCTGGATGGGAAACAATTTTAGGATTACATACAATCACATTATCAAATCTGTTGATAAAATAATATCTGTCGCTTCTTTTCAAAAATCCAGAAAGTTTTATTTTTGCCTTAGCATAAGGAAAAGTTTTGTTTTTATCCTGTTCATTGTAAACTTTCAGTTCTTCAAGCATAATAACAATATCATTGTTTCCTGTAGTCTTGTTGTTAGCCAAAAACCATTTTTCAAAATATTTTGAAAGGTTTTCATCCGCAAACTTTATCTCGGCTATTTGGTCCTTATCTGTTATACTTCCAATTGTTTTGTCTTCTCTGACATCAATTAAGGTCAACGACTTTGCAAAATTTTTTTTATCCTTAATATTATGATTTAAGGTAATCAATTCGACCTTTTGTGCAAAAGATACTACAGAAATCATTAAAAATAACAATAGTTTTTTCATTTAGGATTTGTTTGATTGGCAAAGATAAAAATGTAGAGAATTTATTATACTATTTTTGAAGCAATGAATTTATTTAAATAATTCCATAACTTCGAAAACTAGTAAACTTTATATTTAGCTACATTTTACTTGCTTGAACTTTTCCTATAGAATAATTTTTCTTTTTATCTGAAATCTTAATTTTTTCTAAAAGCAGCAACAAATCTTTAATCCTTTTTCTTTGTTGTATTTGTAAACCCAATTGATGATATCATCTGTGACATTATTTTAAAAATAACACCGCTCTGATGCTGATGATACATTACAGATCCCACCTCATTATTGTCTCTTATATTAATAACACTAAAAGTTTTTATAGTGTTTTTATTATTTTTTAAAAAATTTAGAAAGATGAATTACCTCTTTTTCTGAGCAGTAACATAGACGAAATTAAAATAGAGAACAATATTTTTTTATAAACAAATTATTTCACAAAAATAAAAATACGTCAGACTTCTATTGACAACAATCCTGATATATTCTTTTTTAAATTAAACGACCCTTACAATAAATTGCAAGGGTCGTCCAACATTAAAAAAATAAACTATTATGGGGTTTGCTTTTTTCCCGAAGCTTTATTTCTTCCCTGTGGTTTTCTTTCGTTCATTTTATCTCTCATCATTCCCTCAGACTGGAAAAGCTTCAGTACTTTCTGGCAAGGAATCACAGTCTGCATTTTTTCTGCATACTTTTTTCTGTTTTCAAACAACTGCTGTCCTACATCAAAACTTTGCTGAAGTTTTTGTTTTGCCTCTTCTTCTGACAGTTTATCCGGATCGAAATCCGAGTCAAATTTACTTTTTATTTTGTTCTGACTTTCAATATACTCAGTATACATTCTGGTAAACTCATCTTTGTCCTGTGCCGGAACGTTCAGCATTTCAATCATCATATTATTTCTGAACTGGGTAAGAAGATTTTTTCTTTCTTCCGGCGATAGATTGTTTATTATCTCCTTTCTCTGCTCCGGATTCATTTTCTTCCAGTCATAATCTTTAATTTGGGCGTTCAGTCCAAACCCAGAGATCATTAAAAGTGTAAATAATATTTTCTTCATCTTCTTTAATTATACAAGTCTAAATAGACATCCTGATTAGAATTATTTGCTAATTCCGCAATTTCCGAGCTGGTAAAAGAATCCAGATATTCATTCATTCTGGTTTCTGCAGAAACTTTCTTAGGCATGCTTGCTTTTTTTGTATTCTGAATTACTTCACTTTTTATAACGGAAACATTAGCATCTCTCTGACTTATAGTTTTTTGATTGCTATTTTCAATTGAAGTTAAATCATCTTTCAAAGTTTGATAAGCAATCTGGCTTTCATTAATCTGAGCGTCAGACTTTGTGATGCTGTTTTCAGTTTCAACAGCATTGGTTTTATCATTATTAAAAATGAAAGCTGATCCAAAAATAAGCGCTAATGAAGCAGCTGCAGCATAGCCCCAGTTTAGCCTGAATATCGGCGTTTTCTTTTTTCCTGAAATCTCGTTTAAAACATTATTCTGAACCGTGGAAAATAAATCCTGCTGAACTTTATAAATGTTTTTGCGTTCTAGTTTATCAAGATCAAAATCTTTCACTCCGCTCAACACCTTTTCCTGAATATCATCAAACATATTCTCAGGAACTTTATAAATGTTTTTGCGTTCTAAATTATCTAGATTAAAATCTTTCATGTCCGGTTTTTTTCTCAAAAATTATTTTTCATAATTTTCTTTGATATACTCTTCTATTTTTTGTTTTGCGTAATGATAATTTGTTTTTAGGGTTCCTACAGACATATCCACAATTTTAGATATTTCTTCATAAGGCAAATCATCATAATACCTCATCATAAATACCAGTTTCTGTTTTTCCGGAAGGCTTTGTATCGCCTTCTGTAACAGAATCTGTATTTCTTCGGCATCTCCTTCGGTATTATCAGCAACTATATTCTGCATATAATATTCCGGATCTTCATCAGTTTTCTGCATTCTCTTAAGCTTATTAATCTGCTGCAAAGACTCATTCGTTGCAATTCTGTACAGCCATGTGTACAGCTGACTGTCATTTTTAAACTGATGAAAATTCTGATATGCTTTTATAAAAGTTTCCTGCAGTGTGTCCTGAGCAAGATCTCCATCTACAATAATACGTCTGATGTGCCAATACAATCTACTCTGATAAGCATCCATCATCACACGAATCCCTTTATCAAGTGTTCGTGAGTTTTGCATAAGCGCAATAATCTCTGCGTCTTTACTCTTCATGTGATGCTTTCATTGTTTGGATTACAAAAATATTTAAAAGTTAAATTAATCATTCAATTTTTAGTCCAATAAATTAAATTTTTAAACTTCTTTTGATAAATATAGATAAAACTTCTGACTTCCCTACACTCTGCTTTCAATTCCAAAACCAAAAACTATTATCTTTGTTAGATGCAAACAGTCATTATAGGTTCGGGGAATGTAGCGTACCATTTAGCAAAAGCATTTAAACAGAACAACATTCCTTTATCACAAATTTTTGGAAGAAATCAAAATGAACTTCAGAAAATTTCATCTGAGTTAAATATTCCGTATTCCACTCAGGATCTGGAAGATGCTGATTTATATATTATTTCCGTAAATGACCAGTCTATTGAAGAAGTCTCCGGAATCATTTCCAAAAAAAACTGTCTTGTTGCCCATACTTCGGGTTCTTTGCCTAAAGAAATCCTGGCAGGGGAGTATAGGAAATCAAGTTTTTATCCTTTGCAGACTTTTTCCAAATCTAAATCTCTGGACTACAGAAAAATTCCTTTTTTTATTGAAACCGAAAACTGGGAGGATCAGCAACTTTTGACAGAACTCGCTTCCAAAATTTCAGCAAATGTGATGGAAAGTACTCACGAAAAAAGAAAATATATTCATCTTACCGCAGTTTTTGCCTGCAACTTTGTGAATCATCTTTTTGCCAGAGCCAAAGAAATTTCAGATTCACAGGAAATTCCTTTTGACTATTTTTTACCGCTGATTGATGAAACCATTCAGAAAATTCATGAAATTGATCCTAAATCTGCACAGACAGGACCTGCTGTAAGAAATGACCAGAGAGTTTTGCAGTTACACGAGCAGCTATTAAAAGAGGAAAGTCTTACAATCTATAGAACCATCAATAATTCTATTAAAAAAATGTATGAGTTATAAAGAAAATTTAAGAAATATTAAAGCATTTGTTTTTGATGTAGACGGTGTTTTCACAGACGGAAGCGTTTATCTGATGCCCGGCGGAAATATGTGCAGAGTAATGAATGTACTTGACGGTTACGCCGTTGTAAAAGCCCTTAAAAATGACTACCGAATCGGTGTGATTACTGGAGGAAATGACGAAATGGTGAGACACCGTCTCAGTTATCTGGGAATAGAAGACTACTATGCAAAATCTCACGATAAAATGATTGATTTTGAAAATTTTAAGGAGAAATATAATCTTAAAAATGAAGAAATACTTACCATGGGAGACGATATTCCTGATCTGCATATGATGCAAAACTCTGTGATTGCTGCATGTCCGGAAAATGCCGTTCCCGAAATAAAAAATATTGCTGATTATATTTCGTCTAAAAAGGGTGGGAGCGGAGCTGTACGCGATGTGGTTGAACAGGTAATGAAAGTACAGGGAAAATGGCATGATGACAATACACAATCAGTTTAAAATTTTTAAATGAAATTACTTTTAGCTTCGCAATCCCCAAGAAGAAAAGAACTATTATCCGGACTGGGCTTAAAGTTTGAAGTCGTAAAAATCGATTGTGCTGAAATTTTGCCTCAAAACATTACCATCGAAGATTCGGCTGCATACCTTTCAGAACTTAAAGCAAAAGCTTATCAAAATCTTGATGAAAATGAAATTTTGCTCACCGCCGATACTGTAGTTGCCATTGACAGCCAAATTCTCGGGAAACCAAAAGATCAGGATGAAGCAAAAAAAATGCTTCGCCTTTTATCCGGAAAAACTCATCAGGTTTTTACAGGAATAACCATTAAAACTACAGATACAACCATCACAGAAACTGATGTTGCCGATGTGAAATTTGATGAAATATCTGATGATGAAATAGATTTTTATATTAAAAATTATCAGCCTTTTGATAAAGCAGGAAGCTACGGAATACAGGAATGGCTCGGAATGGCTAAAATAAAAAGCATCAAAGGAAGTTTTTACACCATCATGGGACTGCCTACTCATTTGGTAAATAAAATACTAAAGCAATTGCAGGAATTTCCAAAATAATTTTTTATTATTTTTACAAAATCATCAAACTGCTGATAATAAAAAGTAAATTAGCGAGTTATATTGAAATAATGAAAAAGAAAATCATATTCCTTTTAGCAGCAATTGTTGTCGTTTCCTGTTCCACAAAAGTGAAAAAACCGGAAGCGAGGTCAAAGTTTTTGAAAGGCTTTTCCACATACTACAACACGTTGTTTAATGCCAAAGATGCTTTAAACAGTGAGTTTACAGCCAGAGATAAAGAGCATAAGGATAACTTTTATGCACCATATATTCCCATTCTCACTTATGAGGAGCAACCTTTGGGAAGTGATTTGGGTCAATCTGCAGCATTTGCAGAAAACTCAATGAAAATGGCGGAAGTCAATCGGTCTGCAAGTACAAGAAGCGCTCCGGGAATGCCACCCGGAATGCCGGGAAATAATTCTGTGCCTCAAAATGCAGACGGAACCGAAAATCCGGGGGCTTCCGTTTTAGAAATTGCCGAAGCAAAAGCTCTGAAAGCCATTAACAAATATTCTGTTATCCGAAAAGGAGAGGAGCAAAATAAAACCATTTTTGATGCCTATATTATTTTGGCGCAGTCAAGAATTTATCAGGGAAAATATCTTCCTGCTTTAGATGCGCTGAATTATGTTTTTACCCACATGAAAGAGGATAAAAGACTTCCTCTGGCTCATGTATATGAGGCTTTGGCGTATGCTCAAATGAAAAACTTTCATAAATCTGAAGAAATATTTGCCCAGCTTAAAAGTGAAAAAATAAATAAAGACCACGAAAAAATTCTTAGTATTTACTATGCAGAATCTCTTCTTGATGCCGGAAAAAAAGAAGAGGCGGTAAAAGAATTAGACCGTGCATTTGATCTTAACGGAAACAGAAAACTGAAAAGCAGAATTGCGTTTTTAAGAGGACAGGTGCTACAGGAACAGGGAAAATCTGATCTTGCAAGAGAAAGTTTTCTTTCTGCGTATAAATATGCCAATGATTTTGAGTTTGAAGTAAAATCTCAGATTGAAATCGCAAAGACATTCAACGGAAAAGGTAATTATGAAGGCGCAAAAGATTATCTTGAAAAAATAAGTAAAAAAGGAACCTACGGATCAAGAAAAAATGAATTTTACTATGCTCTCGGGTTAATGGCAAATAAAGCTGGTAAAAAAACTGAAGCACAGGAATTTTTCAGAAAATCTTTACTGGAAAAAGTTTCCGATTCCCAGGTGAGAGGACTGGCTTATTATGAAATAGGGAAGAGTTATCTGGAAAAGAATGATTACATCGGAGCTGGAGCTTACTACGATTCCGCGCTAGTAGCTATGACTTATGAGCCCTCAAAAATTTTATTGCAGGATCAGTCTAACTACATCAAAAAGATTTCAAAAAACTATTACCTGATCAAGAAAAACGACAGTATTCTTTCTTTGGCTAAAATGACGGAACCTCAGAAAAATGAATATTTTGCCAAATATATTGAGAAACTAAAAGTTAAAGAAGAAAAAGAAGAGCTGGAAAGAAGAAGAGCCGAAAGAAGCAAAGGTTTTGATACCGGAGATTATAATGCCAATTCTATTTTTGCCAACGGAGGCGGAAGTTTTGAAGATTTCGGGGTAGCTGCCAAAGGTTTTTATTTCAGTAATAACAATACGGTAAGTAAAGGTTCTGCAACCTTTAAGCAGGTTTGGGGAGATCGCGCATTGTCAGACAATTGGCGTTATTCCAAAAAAATGGCTTCTCTTGAGGATTTGAAAAATGAAGCTTTGGGCGTAAACACAGCTCCTAATCCGAGACGTTTTGAGCCGGCTTTCTACATTGAGCAGATTCCTACAGACGCAGCCAGACTTTCACAGCTGAAAAAAGACAGAGATACAGCTTCTCTGGGTCTGGGTATTATGTATCAGAATTATTTTACCAATACTTCTTTAGCTACCAAAACATTATACGATCTGGTAGATGTAAAACCTGAAGAAAAAGTTATGCTCCAGGCATTGTATGAAATTTTTGCGATGAATTACGAGAAAAATTCTCAGATTGCGGCAAGAGCAAAGCAGATTTTACTGACAGATTATCCTTATACATCATATGCTGAATTTGCTAGAAACCCTAAAAACAACAATTTTGTAAAATCATCCGATGAAGTAGAAAACGCATATAAAACTGCATACTCATTGTACGAATCTGAAAAATTTACGGAAAGTCAGGGAGAAATAGACCAGATCATTTTGAAATATCCTAAAGATGCACTGGTTCCTAAACTAAGTCTTCTGAATGCTTTCAATGCCGGAAAAATGAGCGGTAAAGAAGTAATGATTCTGCAGCTAGAACAGCTGGTTCTAAATTACGCCAAAACTCCTGAAGGGATCAAAGCCAAAGAAATGCTGAATTATCTGAAAAGTGATCTGAAATTTCAGGCAACGGATAATAAAGGAAATGCTGTTCAGAATAATCAGCAGATGGTAGGAAATCCAACCAATCAGGCAGGAAATATTCCTCAGAATAAGATTAATCAGCAAAATCAAATTCAGCAGAATAAAAATGTGCAGCCAATGAACAATCAGAAAAACGGAGTTCCCAAAAAGCCGCAAGAAAATGAACTTCAGACTGTTCCCAATGCTGTTCCCGCAAATCCTTTCGGAAAATAAATATAAAAGCGAAGAAAAATTAATCTTCGCTTTTTTTATGATGCTATTCTGTATTTTTCTTTTTAACTCCGTGAAAATCTTTCAGATAAAAAGGTTCAAAATAAGCAATATCTTCAAATTCCTTATTTTGTATTTTTTCTAAAGTTTTTTTAACTAAATACTGTGCAGAAGGATAGATATCCGTTTTAAATTCGGCATTAGGAAGCTGTAGAATATCTTTTGCCTTTGCAGCTCCGTCTCCTACAAAAAGAATTTTTTTATCTTTAAATTCTTTAAAAGCATATTCATCTAAAATTTTTGCTTCTGTAGGTAAGATTTCTTCACCCGAATTTCCATCATAAACGGCTGTATAAACCTCCATTCGTCTGGCATCGACCAAAGGGATAACCAAATCATAGTTTTGCCCTAAAAACAGCTCAATCATACTTTCCATAGAATTAACGGCAACCAAAGGTATTTTCAAACCATAACAAAATCCTTTTGCCGAAGCCGCACCAATTCTCAACCCTGTATACGAACCGGGACCTTTTCCTAAAGAAACCGCCTCAATATCTTTCATAAAAAGTTTTGCGCCTTCCAATGCCCATTCTACAAAAGTGTGAAGCGATTCTGACTGTTTATAATTTTCTGAAACTTCTTCGCAAACACATAACAATTTATCACCATCAGAAATGGCGACCGAACAGTTTTTGGACGAGGTTTCAAGGTATAGGATTTTCATTTAGACTAAATTTTATAAATAATTTATCTTTTTCTAATCACGCAAATTTATGGCTTTATTTCCACACTTTGTCGGCTCCACAATTTCCATTCGGATTTGTTTTTGATCCAGATTTCGAGCAGTGACAAAATCATTTTAAATTCCTGATTTTTATATAAACCCGAGACGCTTATTTTTCTTCGGATGCTGAATGTATTTTTGAATTTTTTAATTTCGGAAACTTCTGTCTGCCTGATTTCTTTATAAATAACTTTTTTGGACAAAAAATCTTTTTTAAAATCATCCAGATTCTGAACCCAGCCATTGGAATGACCAAAAGAAACATCCTTTTCAAATAAATCTACAATCCCGGAATCATTATTCTGCATCAAATAATCCAGTTTTTCCGTTTGGGAAAGCAACTGCTTTTCTTGCCTTGAATAACTCTGAGCATACCCAAAAGCACAGCAAAACAGAAACAGGATAGGATAGAACTTCATTTTCAAATTCTCAAATTGGTCAATTTTCAAATAATAATTACGCTTTTCTATGAATTGTTCTCGGCTCGCTCTGTGCACTCGGATAAATGGTCATATCTGAAACTGTGACATGTTGCGGAGCGTTGATACAATAGGCAATAGCATCGGCAATATCTTCGGCTTTTAAAGCTTCATAACCAGCATAAACTGTTGCAGCTCTTTCCTGATCTCCTTTGAACCGGATTAAAGAAAAATCTGTCGCTACAGCTCCGGGCTGAATATTGGTCACCCGAATTCCGAATTCTGTCAGCTCAATTCTCATTCCTTCAGAAATGACATCAACCGCTTTTTTTGTAGCGCAGTAGACTACACCATTGGCATAGGTTTGTCTTGCAGCCACCGAACTGATGTTGATAATCTGTCCCGAATTTCTTTCCTTCATCATCGGAATCAGGGTTTTGGAAACGTATAGAAGTCCTTTTACATTTCCGTCAATCATGTTATCCCAGTCTTCTGTACTTCCTGCTGAAAGTGGTTCCAGACCATGTGCATTTCCTGCATTATTGATAAGAACATCCACATTTTTCCATTCACCGGGAAGCGATGAAATAGCATTTTCAACTTCCTGTAAATTCCGAACATCAAATTGTAAACTGAAAACTTCAGTCGATTCTGATAATTCTGCTTTTACCTTTTCTAAAACTTGGGTACGTCTTCCGCAGATGATGATTCTGTTTCCCTGTTTTGCTAAAAGTTCTGCTGTTGCTTTTCCAATTCCGGAAGTAGCACCCGTGATGAGTATTGTTTTCATAAAAAATTCAATTTTTAAGTATAACAATGTATCAATATAACAGTTTACCAGTGATCGTTACATTATTACATTGCTAAATTGATACATTGTTATATTAATTTGCATCAAATGCTTCAAAAGCATCTTCAATATGTTCTATTTCTAATTTTCCGGTTTTATCGGGAAGTACGGAAATAATATCAAATCTTACTTCCTGATTTTTATTGAACTCCTCCATAAAATGATTGGCTGCTAAAACAATTGATTTTATTTTTCCTTTTGTAACTGCTTCCTGAGGAAGAATGAAAAAGTCTGTGGAACGCGCCTTTACTTCAACCACAACAATCAGATGATTTTTTTCGGCAATAATATCAATTTCGGATTTTTGAAAACGAAAGTTTCTGACAAGAATTTTGTATCCGTTTTTCAATAAATATTCAGCTGCTAAGTCTTCTGCTTTTTTGCCTAATTCGTTATGATCTGCCATGGAATGGGTTTTTGAGAGTAGGAGAGTGGGAGAGTCGGGCTACTTAATAGTCTTTAATTTAAAACTCAATCTTTACTTTATCATCAATCATCATTTTAGTCTCACTTCCGATAATCAACGGTCGGTTATCTTTAATATGACCATTCGGAAAACCAAAAACTACCGGAAAATGATATTTTGAAATTCGGTCTGAAATCAGTTTAAAAGCAAATTCATCGAAACTTTCTTCGTATTGGCTGTTATCTTTTTCATCTCCCATATTGGTCATTCCACCAATGATTAAACCCTTGATTTTTTTGAAAACTCCCGCCAGTTCAAGACTCATCATCATCCGGTCAAGCGCATAAAATTTTTCACCAATTTCTTCTATAAATAAAATTTTATCATTAAAATCAAATGAATATTTCGTTCCTAAAAGTGCATAAATCAAAGCTAAATTTCCTCCGATCAATTCTCCTTTAATATTTCCGTTTCTATCAAGCTGATGCGATTTTAAGCTGTATTTTGGCCTTTTTCCTTTTAAAATATCAAAAATAAGATCATTACTTTCTGTAGTAACCCCAAAACTTGAAGTTTTGATAGTCTGTCCGTGAATGGAAACAAAACCTTTTTTCAGCAAATAACTTTGAATAACCGTATTGTCAGAATACCCGATGTACCATTTAGGGTTTTTAGCAAATTCCTTTAAATTTAAACCTTCCAATAAATGCTGACATCCGTAACCGCCTCTTGAGGTCCAGATTGCAGAAATCTCGCTGTCATTTAATGCCCAGTTGATATCTTTTAATCTTTCGGATTCGGTTCCTGCGTAATTGTATCCGTTGGAAAATTTTGTGTAAAGATTTTCGCCTAAAACAGGTTCATAACCTTTAGATTTAATCATTTCTAAACCTTTTTCTAACTGTGCGGGCTCAACAGAACCTGCAGGAGAAATGATGGCTATTTTGTCGCCTTTTTTAAGGGATTTGGGAAATATTTTCATGATCAGATGTTGTTTTATTTACAATTAATGTTCAAAACTTGCTTTTGCTTTTTTTTCGCAATGTGCGTGATGATTTTTTTATAATTCCAATGTATATTTTTTTGCAAGAGCGTTTTACTCAGAAAGGTTGATGATGAGAAATATTATACTTTTAAAATTATCTGTTTTTTTTGTATTTTAATTCCTTCTTTTCGGCTTCCTCAAGCTGTTTATCAAACTGATTAAACATTTTAAAACTTTGAAGGAAAATGAAAAAACTGAATATGATTAAAACTACACCAACTCCTTTTCTGATGTTATTAGCAAGTTTTTGAGTCAGTTTGTCGTGAAATTGCTTTGCCAGAAATATTTTAAGAAAATCTATTGCCAGATAGGTTGCGATCACGATTCCCAAATATAAAATTACGCTTTCGGTATCAGGATACTGATTTCTTACTCCGATTACTGTGACGAGCCAGAAAAGGATGACTCCTACATTCAAAAGATTTAATAAAAATCCGTTGATGAAAGTTTTAAAATAATTCTGACTGATGAGTTTTTCTTCACCGGGCATCCTCATTTTGGTCTTGGTTACCAGCATGATAATTCCATAAGTAAGGATAAGAATCGATGTAATTCTGTAAAACCCTGGATGTTTGTCGATAAGATCAACGATATCTGCACTGGCGTAATAAGCTGCAACAATACAAAGTAAATCTGCTGTAATTACGCCAAAATCAAGCGATAAAGCATGTTTCGGACCACGGGAAAAACTGGTTTCAATTAAGAGAAAAAAAATGGGCCCGATAAAAACGAGACTCAGCATAAAACCTAAACCAATGGCAGAAAGTATGAGTTCAAACATTCAAATTTTGTTTCAAACCCAAATTTAAAGATTATATTTTTATTTGGGTTTAAAAACGGTGTGTTTTAATTCATATCCTAAGCAAAAAAGACCACAAAATTGCCCTCGCTCCCTCTCGAATCATTTCGTGTGGTTCAATAAATTATAATTCTGAATTTAATCTCTACTCATTAATGTATGTTTTTATCAAGAAAAATTTTTGAGGTAGTTTTTAAGAAAATGCCACACGATAGAATCGGGCGGCAGCGAGGGTTCAATAGTAATCTTTTCAATTACTACAAGCTTCATTGTATAAAAATTCAAAATCTTTCCTAATTTTTAAACCAAATATCCCTCTCTCAAAAGTGTAGATGATTTGATTATTACCCCACATCTTTTTGTAATCAATAAAAAAACTTCTTGTCATATAAGGATATTGATAGGCATTTCCGCTTAGATAAATATAAGTCATCTTTCCTTTCTGACGGCTATGTTTTCCGCCAACTTCTGAAATCATATTTTTAAAACAATATGTTTCTTTTTGAGGATTCATTCCTGTAAAATAATTTATCACAAAAAAACAATTAACTATAAATGGAAAAACGACTCCAAAAAAATAATTCTTGTCGCCGTTTTTAAGTTTAATATAATCTTTGTTGATAAATATATTAACGATAATGCAAAGTAAAAAGATTGTGGTTACAAACACATAAAAATTAATAACAGTTTTAAATACAATAGTTACTAATAGAATAACATTTAAAATACTAAAAATTATACATTTATCAACTTTTGTCATTATTCAACAATCTTAAAATCAAGCTGTTTTGCAATAAGATTAGCTTTTATTACTTTAATTTTTACCTGATCTCCCAACTGATAACGATTTCCTGTACGGTTACCGTAAACTGCGTGTGTAGATTTATCGTAGGTGTAAGAATCATCCATCAAATCACGGAGTTTTATTAAGCCTTCCGCTCCGTTTTCAGGAATTTCAACCCAGAAACCAAATTCTGCAACTCCGGAAATAACCCCGGTGAAAGTTTCTCCCAAATGTTTTTCCATAAATTTCACCTGCATAAACTTGATGGAATCTCTTTCTGCATCTGCCGCTAAACGCTCCATTGCACTGCAGTGTTTTGCTTTTTCTTCCAGTTCGTTTCTGTCCGGAGATTTTCCTCCATCCAGATAATGCTGCAGTAATCTGTGCGCCAGTAAATCCGGATAACGGCGAATAGGAGAGGTGAAATGCGAATAATAATCGAATCCTAAACCATAGTGACCGATCGGTTCGGTAGAGTAGATGGCTTTGCTCATGCTTCGCATTGCCAGAGTTTCGATCATATTTTCTTCGCCTTTTCCTTTTACATCTTTCAATAAATTATTCAAAGATTCAGCAACTTTTTTGGTATTTGCCAAATCCATTTTGTATCCGAAAGTGGAAACAAAATCTCTTAAAGCTTCCAGCTTTGCTGGATCCGGATCATCATGAACTCTGTAAATAAAGGTATTTCCATTTGGTCTTCCTTTTTTCAGCGATACAAATTCTGAAACTTTTCTATTTGCCAACAACATAAATTCTTCAATCAGGTGGTTTGAATCTTTACTGATTTTAAAATAAACACCAATCGGCTGATTGTTTTCATCCAAATTAAACCGGACCTCACTTCTGTCGAAAGTAATTGCACCATTTCTGATACGTTCTCCGCGCATAATTTTAGCTAAACCATCCAAAACATTGATTTCTTCCTGCAAATCACCTTCTTTGGTTTCAATTCTTTCCTGAGCTTCTTCATACGTAAATCTTCTGTCGGAATGAATTACGGTTCTTCCGAACCACTCTTTTTTAACTTCTGCTTTATCATTCAGTTCAAAAACAGCAGAAAATGTGTATTTATCCTCATTCGGACGAAGCGAACAGACATCATTGCTTAAAACTTCAGGAAGCATCGGTACAACACGGTCTACCAAATAAACAGATGTTGCTCTTTGGTACGCTTCATCATCAAGAATTGTTCCCGGAACTACATAATGAGAAACGTCTGCTATATGAACTCCAACTTCCCAGTTTCCGTTTTCTAACTTTCTGATTGATAATGCATCATCGAAATCTTTTGCATCTTTAGGATCTATTGTAAAAGTAAGTACATCACGCATATCCCAGCGTTTTGCTGCCTCTTCATCGGTAATTCTGCGGTCTATTTTATCAGCATCTATTTCCACTTCTTCAGGGAAATTGTATGGTAATCCATATTCTGCGAGAATAGAGTGGATCTCCGTTTCATGTTCCCCAGGATTTCCAAGAACCTGTAGAATTTCACCTTCGGGATTTTTGTCTCCAGGTTTCCATTCGGTCATTTTTACGATGACTTTATTGCCGTTTTCAGCACCGTTAATTTTATTTTTCGGAATGAAAATATCGGTATTGATCGTCTTTTTATCGCAAACCACAAAACCAAATTCTTTATGCGGAACCAGCTGAAAAGTACCCACAAATTCTGTTCTTTTTCTTTCTAAAACTTCCAAAACAGAACCTTCCAGCTTCTTTCCTTTGAAATTGTAGGTTACAATGAGTACCGTATCTCCCTGCAAAGCATCTTTTACATTCTTTGAATGAATGAAAATATCGTCTTTTAAATTTTCTACGGTAACATAAGCATTTCCGCTTTGGTTAAAATCTATGGTTCCTGTTAAAGTTCCTTCAATATTAAGATTGATACTGAATTTTCCTTTTTCGGTTTCTTTAATTCTCTGATTTGCTAATAATTTATGCAAAGCCTGAATCACCATCTCGCGCTGTCTCGGATTTTTATAATCTATCCCGTCTGAGATTTGCTTGTAATTGTATAGCTTTGTTTGATTCTGATTCATAAATCTCATAATCAGCTTTCCGATTTCCATGAGTTTATGATCATTTTTCTGACTTATATATTTTTTCTTTTTTGCCATTTTTTAATTTAATTAATCAAATATATTCCGTTTTTATCCTGGAATATACAATTGTAAATATGAACTCTTTTTATTCTCATTAAAATTCATCATTTTTCTTGCCAATAATTTCTTTCTGACCCGGAGAAATGATTATAAAGAAATTGAAACAGATTTCATCGTCGAATATTTACTATATCAGATAAAATCTTGTGATAATCTTTCTATAAATTTATAATAAATATGGAGAAGTGCGAGGAAAACTTTTTGAGCATCAAAAAGAAGATCAAAAATTTTAACGGAATCAACAGTCTGGTAAGTCCTGTTCTGAGCTGCAAATATACAATAAAAAATAATAGGCTTGAAAATGATTTTCAAGCCTATTATTTAGCAAAGTGCAATTTTATCTACTCTGGTTTGATGCCTTCCACCTTCAAACTCTGTGTTCAGAAATGTTTTTGCAATTTCCAAAGCAAATTCTTTTGCTACAAATCTTGCCGGCAGAGCAACCATATTCGCATTATTGTGTTGTTTAGATAATGCAGCAATTTCCGGCATCCAGGCTAATGCGCAACGAATTCCCTGATGCTTGTTGGCAGAAAGCTGAACGCCTTGTCCGCTTCCGCAAACCAAAATACCTACTTCGTTTTCTCCATTTTCAACCGAGGTTGCTGCTGGATGTACAAAATCCGGATAATCTACACTTTCCAAAGAATGAGTCCCAAAATCCTGAATTTCAAATTCATCCTGAAGCTGCTGTTTCAGATATTCCTTATATTCAAAACCCGCATGATCTGCTGCAATAGCAATTTTTCTTTTCATTTTTCTTAATATACTAGATTTATCTTACAAAGTTACTGTAAATCTGAGATATTATGAATGTTTTTATTTAACTAAATTTTTAGTCGGTAAAATGATGTTTAGAAAGAATCAATGTGGCTAATCATTTAAAATCTTTTTTACATATTATACGCCAGAATTGACCAATCTGAAAATGCATATAAGAATCAATTTTAAGAATAAACTTTGTTTTACATGTATTTATTTTAATAAGTAATTGATAGTCAATTCAAAATATAATTCTCGTTTATCGAAAAACTTTATATTCTGTAATGTTAATTAAGCCCGTATAAATTGTTAAGAGCAATGTGAATAAGTGTGGAAAACTTTGTTGAAAATAATGTTTTTTTGCTTTACTAAAATTCGTAATGAAATATTCTTCCAAAAAAAATCTCAAAACTTTTTCAAAACTTTTTTCAGGTATTATTATTTTTTTCCATACTCCGTTTATTAAGAAAGAGTAGATCTGTAAACTTATCCATAATTGTTGATAATAACAGAAACCATCAGATTTACAGATAAATAAATTGTGGATTAATTATGAATTTCAGATCATCTTTATGTGATGAAATTTTATGCAAAAACTTATCCCCGAAATTCACATCACTCAACAACATAATTCATTCTTTTATTTTAAAAAAAAGAAAGTAATGTTGATTATTGAGTGATTGGACTTCTCATTTTTTTTGAAAACTTTTGGATATTTCCGTTTCCTCCGAAAATTTAAAATCATACATTTGTGAAAGTAAAATTTAAATAAGGCATACATGAATATCATGGGTTCTTTTTTAGTGTAAATGATAAAACTTACAATATTTTAACGATATGAAAACAATCAAAGATTACAATTTCCAAGGAAAGAAAGCTCTGGTAAGAGTAGATTTTAATGTTCCGCAGGATGATCAGCTTAAAGTAACCGATAATACGAGAATTGCAGCGGTAAAACCTACTGTAGATAAAATTCTTTCTGATGGAGGCTCAGTTATCTTGATGGCGCACTTGGGAAGACCAAAAGGAGAAGTAAAAGATGAGTTTTCTTTAAAACATATTGTAGATGAAATTTCTGATGTATTGGGCAATAAGGTAAAGTTTGCTGAAGACTGCATTGGTGATAATGCTGTAAAATCGGCTGCTGACTTACAGCCTGGAGAAATTCTTTTGCTTGAAAATCTCAGATTTCATAATGAGGAAGAGAAAGGTGATGTAAAATTTGCTGAACAATTAGCTAAACTTGGAGATGCGTATGTAAATGATGCCTTTGGGACAGCTCACAGAGCACATGCTTCTACAGCAGTAATTGCTCAGTTTTTCCCATCAACTAAATTTTTCGGTATTCTGATGGCAAATGAACTTAAAGCCATAGATAAAGTTTTAAAATCAGGCGAAAAACCTGTAACAGCTATCCTTGGAGGATCTAAAGTTTCTACTAAAATTACAATTATTGAAAACATTCTTCCTGCAGTTGATAATCTGATTATTGGCGGTGGAATGGCATTCACATTTATAAAAGCTTTAGGCGGAAAGATAGGTACATCTTTGGTAGAGGAGGATAAACTCAATCTGGCATTGGAAATTCTGGAAAAAGCAAAAGAAAACAATGTTAAGGTATATCTTCCTTCAGATACGGTAATTGCTGAAAGCTTCAATAACGAAGCCGAAAGAAAGGAGGTGAATATCTACGAAATTCCTGAAGGTTGGATGGGACTTGATGCAGGAACTCAATCAAGAGAGCAGTTTAATGATGTACTCTTAAACTCGAGAACTATTTTATGGAATGGTCCTATTGGTGTATTTGAGATGTCTAATTTTGCTGCCGGAACCATTGCACTGGGAGACAGCATTGCAGAGGCTACTAAGTTAGGAGCATTTTCTTTAGTTGGAGGAGGGGATAGTGTTGCTTTTGTAAAGCAGTTTGGTTATGGTGATAAAGTAAGCTATGTTTCTACCGGAGGAGGAGCAATGCTGGAAAGCTTGGAAGGCTTGGAACTTCCAGGTGTTTCTGCAATCAATAACTAGAATTTAATATTTCAAAATAAAAACCTCTGATTTTTCGGAGGTTTTTTACTTGTTTTTTTCAATTTTAGTTCTGAAATAACCTTTTGCATAATATTGTACAGGTTTCAAATAGGTTTTTTCATCTTTACATTTGAATTCAACATATCCGAAAATACTGTCATTTTCTTTATATCTGTTTTTATTTAAAATTAGTTTGCTGAACATAAATTTTAAAGTTGTGCTTTGATAATCTGGACCTGCATCTGAAAAATATGAATAGTTGATTTTATATTTCTTCTTGAATACTGAAATTTTAAAACCGTCCCCATTAAATCCGTTACTGTTCATGATATTAATTGAAAGTGTATCGGAATTCTTAAAATTTGCTGTGCAAGTTTTATTTATTAAGAACATTTCATTTTTTTTCAACGTATCATTCAGATTGATTTTTTCATTTTGTAAGAAAATAATATTATTTGTTTTGCTCTGAAGAGTAATAGTATCAAATAAAATGGAAAATTCTTTCTCATCATTAAATTTTCTGAAATTAATATTATTTTTAATTTCAGAATTTACTTCAACAGTTTTCCATTCGTTATCTGTAAAATTTTTATTTTCATTTCTATTGCATGAAATTGGTGAGAATAAAATTATGAAAAGAATGTTTTTCATCAAATATTTTAGTTCTTTAAAAATTTGAGATCTTATGATTAATTTTCAATTTTCAAGAAAAATGTTCGAAAAATGCTAAAAATTGACCTTCAGAAATAGGTCAAAATTCTATTTTCTACTTTTTTTCGATAATATATATCAAACTTGAAAATTCGTTAGAAAAAAGTGCCTTTGCGTTAGAAATCGTTCCATAGACCATTGCTTTTAGCCAAAAGAGGGAAGATTTTTTGTATTTTTCGCTCAGCATCGATATGTAAAATGAATCTAAAACCAAAGGTTTTATTTTTCTTATTTTCCAATTGGGTTTTTTGGCAATCAGATTTTCCATGCCGCTTTTTGAAAAATGATAAACATGTCTCGGAACATCATACGCTGCCCAATATTCTTTATAATGTTTGGCATCGTAAGAAGTAGGGTTGGGAACGGCAATAATCAGAAGACCTTTTTCTTTTAATTTTTTATTAAAAACTTCCATTATCTCATCCTGATTTTCTATATGTTCAAAAACGTGCCATAATGTGATTGCATCCAAACTCTCATCATCTATAGATTGAATATCATCCAAAATAGCTGCTTTTGTAATTTTATTTTGTGCCGCTTCTCTTGCATCTTTATCCGGTTCAAAACCGAAAGTTTCGAAATCATTTTCTATACACTTTACAAATTCTCCGGCTCCGCAACCGTAATCCAATACTTTTGATCCTTTCCTGATTCGGTCTAAAAGGATATTCTTTTTATAGTTTAAATTAAAAGACTGCAAAAATTTGTATAATTTTTCTTTTATACTTCCTGAATCCTGATGATGCGATATGTAGTCTTCACTCTCATAGTATTTTGAGAGATCAGATGGGATAGGGGAGGTTTTATAAACTCCTTTTGTATGAGTTTCTATAATTTCAAATTCTTCCTGAGTAAGAAAATGGTCTTTTACTTTCATAAATTTAAACATTCAAGTTCAAGATCAGAATTATTTAAATTGATTTTTGAACTCTAATTTATAAGATGTTTCACGTGAAACATTTAAGATTATTTTGCTAAATATACCAATAATACGTTGATATCAGCAGGAGATACACCACTTATTCTTCCCGCTTGTGCAACCGTTTTTGGTTTAAGTTTATTCATTTTTTGTTTGGCTTCAGACGATAAGCTGGAAATCTGTAAGTAATCAAAATCTTCAGGAATCTTTACATTTTCCAGACGATTCAGCTTAGCTACATTTTCTTTTTCTTTCTCAATATAACCTCTGTATTTAATATTCACTTCAGCCTGTTCTCTTACTTCATCATCATATTGAGAAGAAACTTCCCTGATAAAATTAAGTTCTTCAAGTTTATTTAAATTCATGTGAGGTCTGGTTAAAATCTGTGCAGCTCTGTATGCCTGATCTACCGGACTGCTATCTATACTTTCCAAAATCGGATTGATCATCCCCGGCTTTAAAGAAGTTTCCCGAAGAAAACTTTCAAGTTCCTCACTTTTAGATACTTTCTCATGTACTCTTTCCAATCTTTCCTGTGATGCTAATCCTAGATCAAAAGCCTTTTGAGTTAAGCGGATATCTGCATTATCCTGTCTTAAAAGCAATCTGTATTCTGCTCTGGAAGTGAACATCCGGTAAGGTTCCTCCGTACCTTTAGTAATGAGATCATCAATCAGAACCCCAATATAAGCTTCATCACGGTTTAAAATAAATTCTTCTTTTTCTTTCACCTTATTATGAGCGTTGATACCAGCGATCAAACCCTGTCCGGCCGCTTCTTCGTAACCTGTTGTACCATTTATCTGACCTGCGAAATATAAATTTTCAACCAATTTGGTTTCTAAAGTATGTTTTAACTGAGTAGGAGGAAAATAGTCATATTCAATAGCATAGCCGGGACGGAATACCTTTACATTTTCAAATCCCGGAATATGTTTCATTGCCTTTATCTGAACATCTTCAGGTAGGGAAGAACTGAAACCGTTTACATATATTTCTACCGTTTTCCAGCCTTCTGGTTCAACAAATAACTGATGTCTGTTTCTTTCTGCAAAACGATTGATTTTATCTTCGATAGAAGGGCAGTATCTTGGACCTAAACTTTGAATTGTACCGTTAAACATAGGGCTTCTGTCGAATCCCTCACGTAAAATATCATGTACTGTTTCGTTGGTGTAAACAATATGACAGCTTAATTGTTTTGTTAATTTCGGAGTATTAAGGTAGCTGAATTTTTGTGGATTTTCATCGCCTTTCTGTTCTTCCATTTTTGAGTAATCAAGGCTTCTTCCATCAACTCTCGGTGGAGTACCGGTTTTCATTCTGCCTGCTTCGAATCCTACAGAAACCAGCTGTTCTGTAATTCCAAAAGCTCTCGGTTCTCCCATTCTGCCGCCGCCTAACTGTTTATCACCAACGTGGATCAATCCATTAAGGAAAGTTCCGTTTGTTAATACTACAGAATGCCCTTTTATCTCAATTCCCAAAGAAGTAACAACACCTGTGACTTTATTATTTTCAATAATCAGCTGCTTTACCATATCCTGAAAAAAATCAAGATTAGGTGTGTTTTCTAAAGCCAAACGCCATTCTTCAGCAAAAAGCATCCTGTCATTTTGCGTTCTGGGAGACCACATTGCAGGTCCTTTTGATAGGTTCAGCATTTTGAATTGAATTGCAGATTTATCTGCTATAATGCCTGAATAGCCACCCATAGCATCAATTTCGCGAACAATTTGTCCTTTCGCAATTCCTCCCATTGCCGGGTTGCAGCTCATTTGTCCGATAGTTTGCATATTCATTGTAATAAGCAGGGTTTTCGATCCTAAATTTGCTGCCGCTGCTGCTGCTTCGCATCCTGCGTGACCCGCGCCTACGACAATTACGTCATATATTTCTGAAATCATTTTATATTGCTTATTTAAAGCTTATTTTTTTGTTTCTATGCTCAATGTTTCACGTGAAACATCTGTTAATTATAAAGCTTAAACAGTCTTTGAAATGGCTGTTTTTTAGCCCCGATCGCAGCAATTGTCTGAGCTCATTTTTCTTTAAAAAAGAAAAATAGCGAGTGCGGAGAGCGGGATATAGCTCCTAATAAAGAATTATCCAGAATATTTATTCAGATAATAATCTTCTTTATTTCGCATTTCTCTTTCTTCCTCTTCAGATTTATCTTTGTAACCGCAGAGATGAAGAATACCGTGCGCTAAAACCCTTCTTAATTCGTCTTCATAATCTTTCGAAAGGGTAGAAGCGTTGTCTGAAATGCGTTGCAAAGATACAAAAATCTCACCGCTTATGGTTTTGCCTTTTACGTAATCGAATGTGATAATGTCGGTATAGTAATCATGCTGAAGATAATCCTGATTTACTTTAAGGATATACTCGTCATCACAAAATATGTAATTGATCTCGCCAATTTTTTTTTGTTCTGAAACAATAATGTCCTGAAGCCAAATTTTATAATTCTGATCTACAGTTTCTGTAATGTTTTCGTAAAAATATTGTATCATGTTTTAAAACCAGTGTCCTAAAATCACACTGAATATTCCTTTTTGGTTAGTTTTAAGTGAATGACTGAAATTTATTTTGATCTGCCCGAAAGGGGATTTGTACCCTGCAGTAATACCGGCAGAACTGTAATTGAGTTTTACAGCATCTTCAAAACTGATGTCATCGGATAAATTTGCAAAAGAAAAATTACCTGTTAAAAAATAATTTTTATTGAATTTAAATTGAAGATCATTGGATACCAAAACAACATTATTTGAATTTAGCTGAGCAAAATAAAAGCCGGAAAAAGATTTGAAGTTGATAATATTCTGTTCGAAAATTCCTCCCAATCTGTATTTATAAAATTGAGGAGTATTTTCTCCTATGGTAATCCCTCCATACAGATTAAGCTTATAAGCAAATTGCCGTGAAAGGGGAATATTAATTTTTATATCAGCTTTTACCTGAACAATTCTTTTTTCAATTTCTGATTTCAGCAAATCTATCACCTTACCTTCAGCATTGATATAAATTCCCTGCGTTGCAAAGTCTCTGTCATTTTGGGTATCACTTTTTAGAAATACATACGGATTTAAAAATCTGTTGTATCTTTTGTTTATTCCATTTGATTCAGCTTCAAAATAATCATAGCTTAAACCTCCTCCAATGGCAAATTTATCTTTCCAGACTGACTGTATATAGGCTTCATTTCTGAGCCATTCCCATCTCTCTATATTATAGTTGTTCATGTCTTTTATATCGAAGCTCATTCCTGAAGAGTAAATTCCAAATCCGGGAATATATCCGTTATCTATGAAGTAATTTAAATAGTATCGTGGCTTATCTCCGACGACAACATCTAAAGATAAATTGGAGTTTTTAAATAAAAGTCTTTTTGCCGAATAATTCATCAACAATCCTGTTTTAAAAATTTCATCATAATGCAAACCAACTTTTAAAAAATGTCTTGTTTCATCTTCATTTACGTAAAGCTTAAGATAATTGGAACTGTTACCGGAAATAATATCATAGTTAATGAAACGATAATTATTGGTTGCAATAAGTTTATCTATCCCCCGATTGACACTTCCGTAGGTTTGCATTGATGGAAGCCGCAGTCCCATTTTTCCTAAGACATAGTTTTTACCGTATATTTTCCCGCCATCTATTACAATGCTGTCTATCTTGTATACATTAGAAAATATTGGATTTACGGGCTGTCTGAGGCGGTCAAAATTTCTTTTTGGAAGCTGATCCAAAATACCTGCATATTTAAGTCCTTCTACAAAACCGCTGTCAAGTATTTTTTTCTTATCATCATAACTTGTAGCAGTCATTCCTGTAAGATTAGGCTTGATATTGATATCCGTAAATCTATACTGTCTTCTGGTGTCTTTTTTAATTCCAAAATCTATAATCTGGTTAAGAATAGAAATAATGTTGTTCAGATCTTCTCTTTTGGATAAATCCTGATTCAGGTCTACACCGATAACAATATCAATTCCTTTATCTTTCAAAGGTTTTGAGGGGTAATTAACGGTCATTGCTCCATCAATATAAATGCTGTCGCCTATCTTGACGGGATCCATCAAAGAAGGAAAGGCCGAGCTTGCCATGATAGACTGAACTAAATCTCCTTTTTCAAAAATTTCCATATTACCGCTTTCCAGATTGGTCGCCACGCACATAAAAGGGATAGGAAGCTTAGAAAAATCATTAATATTAGAGACGTTTTTAAATAGTTCTTTTAGTAGATAAACATTTTTTTGTCCGGAACTGATGGAGGAAGGTAAAGTAATTTTGCCATTCTGGAGTGGAATGGTAAGCAGATATTTATCAACAGATTTATTAAAAAATGTACTTTCCTTTCTTGATTTCGGATCTCTGATGAGGGAATAGAAATCGGTATCCATGACAATTTTTTCAATATCTTTACCGGTGTATCCTGCTGCATATAGTCCTCCAACGATAGCTCCCATACTCGTTCCGGAGATGTAATCTACTTTCACGCCTAAAGAATCTAAAACTTTCAGAACTCCGATATGAGAAAAGCCTTTAGCTCCGCCACCGGCTAAAGAAAGTCCTATTTTAGGATTTTTCGGAATCACAAGATTTTTCTTAACCTGAGCGTTAATGAAAACTATCTGTAATATGAAAAGTAAAATCAGAAACTTTCTCATAGGCTTTAATCTTTTATATAAATTCTTTTCACCCGTGGCGAAATGGATGTTAAAACTTCGTAAGTTATCGTTTTGCAATAGGATGCAAATTCTTTCAGACTGGGTTTTGCATTGAAAATAGTCACTGTATCTCCTTCTTTTACATTAGGAATATGATCTACATTGATCATCATCATATCCATACAGACGCTTCCAACAATAGGAGCTAAAGTTTTGCTGATGCCCACATTTCCTATCTGATTCCCAATGAGTCTTGGTATTCCGTCTGCATAGCCTACTGGTATTGTAGCAATTTTAGTCGGCTGCTCTGCTTTAAATCTTCTGCTGTATCCTACTGATTCTCCGTTCTCTACAACAGAAATCTGAGAAATGACTGTTTTGAAACTTACAACAGAGCGTAATTGTTTTTGAATTTCAGAATCTGAAGATTCACCAAGCATTCCAATACCAATTCTCACCATATCTTGCTGATGATCGGTATAATTTGTAATTCCTGATGAATTGAGTATATGTCTGATAGGAGTATACCCCAATTTTTCTATCAAATAAGCTGAATTTTTTTCAAAAGTTTTTAGCTGATTAAGAGTAAATTCTCTTTCATCAGGTATATCTGAAGACGAAAGATGGCTAAAAATACTTTGAACTTTCAGATTTTTATTGGCTAAAACATTGCTCAGTTGATTCAGTTCATGATCTTTGAAACCAAGACGGTGCATGCCGGTTTCCAGCTTGATGTGAACAGGATATTTTTTATCATATCCCGATTTCTGTAAAGCTTCAGAAAACAATTCTAAAACTCTGAAACTATAGATCTCAGGTTCAAGATTATACTCAATCACCGCTTCATAGCTATGCTGTTCAGGATTCATCACGATAATTGGTACAGTTATTCCTTTTTTCCGGAGTTCCACTCCTTCATCTACGAAAGCAACTCCCAGATAATCAATATGATGATGCTGTAAGAATTCTGAAATCTCATAGCTTCCCAGTCCGTAAGCATTTGCCTTTACCATTGCCATCATCTTTGTGGATGGACTCAGCAAAGATTTATGGTAATTAATGTTATGGAGAATTGCATTCAGATTAATTTCCAAAACGGTATCATGCTTTCTCAGTTCAAGAATATCTTTAAGTTTTTCAATTTCAAATTTTCTGGCTCCTTTCAGTAAAATAATTTGATTTTTTATTTCGTTAAGATGTTTACTTTCAATTAGTTCCTTATTATCAATAAAAGTAAAAGTTTTAGATTTAAAAAGTGCAGAAAATTGTGTTATTTCGGCACCAATCAAAAAAACGGAATCAAATTTTTGCTCGTTCACCAGATCTGCAACTTCCTCATAGAGTTCTTTTGAGTTGACATTTACTCCAATAATATCGGTTAAGACCAAAGATTTTTTAGGTTTATTATATTCATTCAGAAACTGGAGAGCCGTTTTCAGAGAGTCAAGATCAAGATTAAAAGAATCATTGATGATTATATTGTCTTTAATTCCTTCAATGGCTTCAAGTCTCATTTCAACAGCCTTCAATGCATTTATTTTTTCAATGATCTTTTGAGTTTCTATTCCAAGCTCTTTTAATACTGTTATTAAAGCCAAAGCATTGCTTAAAGTAGCTTCATCTTTTTGATGTACCGGAAATGAAATTTCTTCATCTAAATACTGTACAACAACATCTTCATTCTTAGAAATACTGTTTTTGTAGTAAACCTGATTATGATCTTTAAAACCGTATGAAATTAATTTTTTACTTGAATATAATTCTCTTATCTTTTTGTTAACCAATGGATTATTACCATTGTAAATAATTACTTCTGAATTTTTAAAAAGTTTGATTTTTTCATCAATCAATTCCTCTTCAGATTTAAAATTTGCAAGATGAGCAGTGCCGATGTGAGTTAATAAACCAATTTTCGGATGAAAAATATTTTCCTGTTTTTCCATTTCAGACGGTTTCGAAATTCCTACTTCGAAGATTCCGAGCTTGTGAGAATCATTGATCTGGAGAAGAGAAAGCGGAAGACCAATCTGAGAGTTATAACTTTTTGGGCTTTTAACTGTAGGAAATTCATTCCAAAGACATTGATACAGCCATTCTTTAAGAATCGTTTTTCCGTTGCTTCCTGTGATTCCTACCGATTTTATGTGAGAATTTTCAAAGTGAAATTTTGCCAACTTCTGAAGAAACACCACAGAATTTTCAACAATAATACATGTGATATTTTCAAACTGAGGATAATGATTTTCAGAAATAATGATATTAATTCCCTTGTCAATGGCAGATTCTATAAATTTTTCACCCGAATTTTTGTGTGTATTAATAGCAATAAAAGCGGTATTCTTAGTAGAATAAATCGTTCTGCTGTCGAAAGCAATATTTTTTATTAATAATTCTTTATCACCAATGATTTTTGCATTGGTAATTTTTGCGATATCTTCTACTGTATAATTCATTTATAAATCGTCTATTATAAATTTTTTATCATCATCCTGAAAATTATTGTATAAACGTAATATTTTCAAGTATTTTGGCTCTAATTTGTAAATCAGGGTTGTTTGCTCTGTAATTAAAATCTTATTATAATCAGGAAATTTTTCCAGTTTTTGAAATGTCACTTTTTTATCAAGAATTATGGTTATCTTGTGATTAAGAGTATTCATAAAATTCTGATATTCTCTGAAAGTAAATCGGGTCCCGATATAATCTTCTATCTTCTCAAGATCTTGTAAAGCGAATTTAGACCACCTTATTTCCATACTTTTTCAAAAAGCGTTCTTCAGAAATTTTCATTATTTCCTCATGAGAATGGTAAATTCCACATTCAAAATCTTTTTCAGCTTCTTCCAAAGACTGTAAAAAAGACTTTTCAGGCTCAATAATCTCAGCAATTTTTAATAATTCTTCGGGCAGAAATTTTTTCTCCTTCATTTTTCTAAAGAATGTAGGCTCAGAAATACCGCTTTTCTCAATGATATATTTCATCTTAAACGGAGAGTTTTTCAGAATTTCATCAATAGAATTGCTGATTTTGATATAGTTTTTGATTTCCAATATCATTTTATGATAGTTTTTACTATTAATATTTAAACAAAAATAATAATAAATTTGATATTAAATTACTTTTTATTTAAAACTTCGTCCACAAAAACTCTTCTGCTTACCGCGTCATAAGCTTCTGTCTCCCCGAGTTCTACAAGATCTTTCCCTGAAGAAGTTCTCATAGAATAATTGGCGAGATTCCCGGTTCTCCTGCAGATCGCATGTACTTTGGTAACATATTCTGCAGTTGCCATCAGATTCGGCATAGGTCCAAAAGGTCTTCCCAGAAAATCCATGTCAAGACCGGCTATGACAACTCTTATTCCGTTGTTTGCCAACTGATTGGCTACATCTACAATACTTTCATCAAAAAACTGAGCTTCGTCTATTCCCACTACCGCACAATTGGAAGCCAAAAGAAGGATTTCGTTGGGATTTTCCACCGGTGTACTCCTTATTTTAGTCTGGTTATGAGAAATTACATCATCTTCGGAATAGCGTACATCAATTTTAGGTTTGAAAATCTCCACATTCTGTCCTGCCATTTCGGCTCTTCTCAGTCTTCGGATCAACTCTTCAGTTTTTCCGGAAAACATTGAGCCACAAATAACTTCCATCCAACCGCTCTGTTTGGAATGATTAATTGTATTTTCTAAAAACATTTGTTAAATTAGCCGTAATATTTTATCATCAAAAGTAAGCAAATTTAATAAGATCTACGATGCAGAACATTCAAGATTTAAAGGATAAGATTTTTTCCGAATCCCGGGATATCATTCATATTCTGAGCGGCATAAATAATGTCGAAGAGCTGATTTCAAAGCACAGTCTTGCAGATGATCTTGCAGAGAAGATCACTTTTTTGAAACTGTTGAACAAAAACCTGAGAAATTTTGAGAACCAGCCGTATTCTGAAAAACCGGAATATTATAATCCTGACGAATATCTGGAAGAAGAGGCTATTTTTAATAATGAGCTGAACGAAATTGGAAGCAATTATCCGTCAGAATCTGAAAACAGCCTTGAAGCAAAAGAAGAGGAAGCTATTTTTAATCAAAAGATCAATGAGATTATCGAAAGTGATCTGCATGAGGAGCTGGTTAATTTTGTTGAGGAAAACAGACCCGAAGCAGCTGCAGATTTTGTTTCTGATGAAATCTCAGATCATCTTGAGGAAGAAGCCGTTTTTAATAATGAGCTGAATGAAATTGACGAGCAATATTCAGATAATAAAGATCTTGTTCTGAGTTTTGTGGACGAAGAAAGAATTCTGGAAAATGCGGAACCCGAAGATGATTTGGTAGAAGAAGATGAAGTTATTTACGGGAATAATACCGAAGAAAAAAGCTTTACGGAACAATTGAGCGAAACTGATATTCAGGAACAAAACCAGCCTGAAATTTCTGAAAAAATTGCCGACATTTTTGATGCCGATCATTACGGGGAAGACGATCTTCTGATTGAAGAAACAGAAACTCATGATGTCTCAGACGAGATAAAACTGAATCAGGAAGAAATAATTACTGAAAATTCTAATGTAGAAGCTGTTTTAGATGAAATAAAAAAAGATTCTCATTATGAGGAAGATACATCGGATGAATCTGACAGAAGCAAAATCGTGGATATTGAGAAGCCAGTTTCAGAAACAGTAAGAGAAACGCCGCTTTCGGATCAGAATTTTGAAAATATTGAAGCTTATAGAAACGAAAAGAAAATTAAGCTGGCCAACATAAGAGGGCTGAAATCTATTCAGACATTGTTTGACGATGATCCTCTGGAAAGAGAAAAAGAAAATCAGGAAGATCCGGTCGTAAAAGAAGATACAGGAAGTTTGATAAAAAGTAATATTCCGACTGATTTTATGGAAGCTGCAAAGCCAAGACCTGAGTTCAGATTGGACCTGAATGACAGGCTTGCTTTTACAAAAGTGCTTTTTGGAGGCAGCCAGACAGATTTAAATAATGCTATTTCTGAGCTTAACAGATGTAAAAATCTTGAAGAAGCGAAAGAGTATCTCAGTGATCTCTACTATGATAAAAAATGGGATAAAGTAGATGAATATGCCCAGAGGCTTTGGCTTTTGGTAGAAAATAAATTTATGTAGTTTTGAGCGGAATCCTATACTTTGTACCTACTCCTGTAGGAAATCTGGATGATATGACTTTCAGGGCAATAAAAATCCTTAAAGAAGCAGATTATATTCTTTGTGAAGATACCCGGACTTCGGGAATTCTCCTGAAACATTTTGAAATAGCTAAACCTTTGAAATCCTATCATTTACATAATGAACATCAGGCTACAGAAAAAGTAATTGCTGATCTTAAAAACGGACAGAACATTGCTATTATTACTGATGCAGGAACGCCGGGAATTTCAGATCCGGGTTATTTGCTGGCAAAAGCAGGATCAGATCATAATATTGAAATGATTTGCCTTCCCGGAGCAACAGCTTTAATTCCGGCTCTGGTAGTTTCCGGTCTGCCTAATAACGAATTTCTTTTTGCAGGTTTTCTTCCGCAGAAAAAAGGAAGACAAACCAAACTGAAACAGCTTGCAGAAGAGAAAAAAACAATAGTTTTATACGAAAGTCCCCACAAGATCAATACAACTTTAGAACAGATTAAAGAATTTTTTGGTGAAGAAACCAAAGCAAGTTTAAGCCGTGAGATTTCGAAAAAATTTGAAGAAACCAAGCGTGGAACAATTGATGAACTGATTGAGTTTTCAAAAAGCAAAACTTTGAAAGGAGAGATTGTTCTGATTGTAAATAATTCTCTAAAATAAAGAAAGAAAGTGTGCTTTGCATACATTGCAGACAGCAAATTATAATATATTTGCAGACTAATAATTTACACCACCAAATTATTTAAGTTTAAAATAAATAATCATTATATGAAACTATTGGAAGGAAAAGTAGCACTAATTACCGGAGCTACAAGAGGAATCGGAAAGGGTATTGCAGAAATTTTTGCTCAACAGGGAGCAAAAGTAGCATTTACTTACGCTGGTTCTGTAGAAAAAGCTAAAGAATTAGAAACTGCTTTAAGTTCTGTAACTCAAATTAAAGGTTATCAGTCTGATGCTTCAGATTTTGAAGCAGCTCAGAAACTGGTTGATGAAGTAATGGCTGAATTTGGAAAAATTGATATTTTGGTGAATAACGCCGGAATTACAAAAGATAATCTTCTTATGAGAATGTCAAAAGATGATTGGAATACAATTATCAAAGTAAATCTGGATTCTGTATTCAACCTTACCAAAGCGGTAATCAAGCCAATGATGAAGGCTAAATCTGGTTCTATCATCAATATGACTTCTGTAGTGGGAGTAAAAGGAAATGCAGGACAGGCAAACTATGCCGCTTCTAAGGCAGGTGTTATCGGATTTACCAAATCTATTGCTTTAGAATTAGGTTCAAGAAATATCCGTTGTAATGCTATTGCTCCGGGATTCATCGAAACTGAAATGACGGCAGCTTTAGACGAAAAAACAGTTCAGGGATGGAGAGACGGCATTCCTTTGAAAAGAGGAGGACAGCCGGAAGATGTAGCTAATGCATGTGTATTTTTAGGAAGTGAAATGTCTTCCTATATTTCCGGGCAGGTTCTGAACGTGGATGGTGGAATGCTGACTTAAAAGTAAATTTAAATTAATACAAAAACCCTTTCATAGCTGCTATGAAAGGGTTTTGTTTTACTCAGATTAGAATAATTTAAGTATACAATAATTCTATTTCCAAAAACTCCAGACAGTTCCGTTGAAAACAGCAAGCTGTTTAGCTGAAGTATCATAAGCCATCATTCCGGGAGCTGGATTTTTGATATTCAGATGAGGACTTGCCATTTTAGGAAGCACCATAGCTTTATCCGTATCTGTGAGTACTAAAATACCAGGTGTAGTATCTGTAGCAGAATTTGTTCCTATGGCTGTTTTGGCAGAGTTTTGATCTGTTAAATTATTTTGAAGTGCTGTATCTGCCGCTCCGCTTGTATTTATCGTCAGATCTTTCCATGAAGCGGCGAGTTTCACTTTTATTTTATAATCTGTAGTGTCGAAAATTATCGTTCCCGGAACTGCTGAAGTTACTCCTCCAGCAGATGTTACCCAAGGTAAAATAATTCCTTTATTACCTGCTCCAAATTCTAATGAGATGCTAGGATTAGGAGTCACATTGTCGGCCAATGTGCTTATACCAGATTTACCAATTGCAACTTGAGAAAATGCTAGATTAGCAATAATTATGGTTGATAAAATGATTATTTTTTTCATTGTGAATTTATTTTGATTTAAAATAAGAATACTAAAACAGGAAAGTCTTAATTTTAAGGACATGTCTGATTATTTAAACATTTCCAGCCTGCAGACGTGCCGGTTGTATTAATTTTCAGACAGTCAGCCTGTATGTCAAACACAATCATTCCTTCTACAGGATTTGGTATGGCATTCACGGCTGCTGTTGTAGGAATTCTGTTGATGACAAATCCTTTCGTTTTTGCTTCTAAAGCCGTCCATCCGCTTTGTCTTACCATTGGCCAGTTGCTGTTGTCATTACCGGCTCTTGAGAGTGCTGTAATCCCATGTTGAGTAGGATACGTATTGGTATCGGTAACAGAGGATTTGTAACAGACAGAATTTGTATCTGTAGCCGTGTTATCTGAAAGATCAGAATCTGCTGAATTTGCAGGAGGTGTCACTGTAACGGTATTCACAAGATTACCTGAGAATAGTATAGGAATGGTGACGTTTACGGTATAAGTTACTGTCCCACCTACCGGAACAGATATCAAATCATTAATTGCGCCTATTTGTGTTCCAGTAACGTTAGTTATACTTCCTGATGATGCAACAGCCGTATAAGAGACATTTGCGGCAGGAATTCCTGCAGGAACGGGATCACTTACGGTTGCATTAAGTACCCCAAACGGACCTGAATTACTTACAACAATAGTATAGGTATTTGTAGTTCCGGGTATGTATTCTGTTTTTCCGTCTGTTTTAGTCACAGATAAATTTGTACCGAAGCTAATTGGAGCTGTGACACAATGTGCACCATCATTTCCGTTGCTTGGAGGAGAATTGGAAATTAGTACTCGTTGCCCGGTAGTAAGATTAAACTGATAAAAGCCACCTAAATTATCGGCTCCATATATCTCACCTGTACTGGAGCCGAACATAGCTCCAAAATTTACGGCTCCCGGAGTAATGCCAATTCCAATGACCTCTCCTGTAGATGGATTGATGGATACGAGCTGTCCGTTTGTGGAGTTTACTCCATACAGAAGACCGTTTGTGATATTATAGGCAATATCGGGTACATTTACGCTTGTATTGAGCGTTATTAATGTTGCGGTTAAAGTAGATAAATTAATTCTGTAGAGTTGGTTATTATTGGTATTTACTTTAACATAATAATTTCCCAGATTATCAATTTCTCCGGAATTAAATGTTACTCCTGTAGGTAAACCGCTTACTGCCCCCAGATTAGTCGATGTTCCATCTGCATTGATCATTACAAGAACATTAGATGTAGGAGTCTGAATTCCATACATGACACCATTCAAAGGATTAATAGCTGTTGAGTTATAATTTACAGAGGCTGTGCCTATGAGAGGGTAAGTAAGCGGATTATTTGATGTAACAACTTCATAAAGCGAATTGTTTTGGGAAAGATATAATTTGGTAGTACAGCCAAAACAATTGTTTACGGTAGCTGTAATAGTTGAAGGCTCACTTCGATAGCCATCATCATTATATGGGGCAGTAAGACCTTTGATATTATATCTGATAGTTGCCGTACCTGTGTATCCTGTTGCAGGTGAAAAAGTAACCAGCTTAGTAGATGTAGAATAAGCCCAAGTACCTACACCGCTCTGAGTATAAGAAATTCCTTGAGGTGTTCCTGTTGCATCAATAAATTGAAATGAATTTGTATCTATATTAGAAGAGGATGCAGTTGGCGTACCTGTTATAGGTCCGGAATACGCTATATCATTTGCTAATGGATCTACTGTAGCAGGAGAATTTTTACATGTAAAGAATCAATCATCGCTGGAAACTGCAGAGTAAGGAAGGGTAACTTTTAATCCACGAATGAGGTGAATATTATTCAAAGCACCATTAGAAGCTCCAAAACCGATTCTGAAGTTAGCTGGTGGGCTTGTATCTAAGGTGTATGTTGCATCAGCACCTTGTACATCTGAAGTGTTAAAATCAGTTGGAGAAGGATTTGCATTTTCACTATAAACATATGAAGTTCGATACCAATAATTATTAATTACTGTAGATACCGTAGATCCGTGTTGTATTTTTACCGTTACATTAAATCCTCCTAAGGCATTTGGAATCAGTTCAATAAACGCTTTTCTATAATCAGCATTAGCCGGATTTGTAGTGAATGTAGTTGTTCTTAGATTAAAATTAGCTGGTAAACCTACTCCGGTAATATAAGCACCTGTAGCCGGATTAATAGTGGCAGATGCAACTCCCGCAGAAGCAAGGGTAGATTGTGTAATTAATGTCGGATATCCCGTATATCCTGATCCTAAACCGTTGCTTAGATTTAACGTTCCTCTTTTTCCTCTAAGTGTTACGTGGCTGCCATTTTGCGCAAAAGTAGCTCTTACACCATTGCTCCTTTGATCACCCTGATAAACTTGCCTTTTGAAATTACCAAAAGCATCAAGTCCAATTCCTAAGTATGCGCCGGAAAGTCCTGTTTGTCTGTTTGCCGCAAAGTTATTATTTGCTCTGTTATAGCCATATCCCAAGCCGCCTCCATTGGAACCTACTACCGGAGAAGCAATTGATGCATCAAACAGAAAAACGGATAGACCGTCTGCGCCTGTACCACCATACATTCCGTACTCAAATTCTATTTTTATTCCGTTGATGGAAGAAAATTGTTTATTATTAATATAAACTGCACCAAACTGATTGTTTACAGCTGATGTAAGACGCATACCATTGGTAGTAAATGTTGTAGAGTTTGTTCCGGTTTGAGGAGTCATAAGTGTTATTTCACTTGGCTGGCTTCCTGAGGTAAAATTTTCACTGTACGGAAAACTTCCATATAATTGAGCTTCTATTACACTACAGCTTCCAAGTATAATTAAAAGCATAGTGAATAACTTTAAAAAATTATTTTTTATCATTTTGTTTGTTGTGTATTAAAATGTTGATTATAAACTGCTGAAAGAGTTCGGAGTAGTCTTCTTAAACGTTAAGAATCAGTTTCAAGTATTGTTTACCGAACCCATTGTTTATCAAATACAATTATCTAATTGAATAATCGTTTATTCAGTTAGTTGATAGACTATAATTTGATAAAAGGCAGTAAAATGGAGGCGGTCTTACATTATACACTATTGAATAGTAATAAGATATAGATCGTTTGTCATACCAATACAATAGTGGCAAAAACAACAAAAAGCATAGTACATAAGCAAAAAAAGGTAGTGAACTTGAACAAGCTTTTTTTAGCTTTTTATTTAAATTAACTTCAGGAAGTAAATAATATAATGTCGTTTTTTTCAGATTTGAAAATCTCTGTTCTGACTGGTGATTTTCAAATTTTCTGATGATATGATATTTTAGTCCTGATTGATATTCATTAATTATTTTTTTCGTTTTTACATCATCAGAATTTATTTTCTTAAATAAAGATTTTGTGTTGTCTTTTAAATCCCTACTTGTGCTTATATAATTATAAGAATTGACAATTATTAATACCTTCCCGGAATTTTTAATGCATTTTACCGAATTGCCTTTTATTAAAATTGTCTTTTCAGAAATTTGATGATTAAAATTATCATCAGACGAGTAAATAGATGCTTCTCCCTTCAAAAAAATAGTATTGGAAGAGCGTACATTTAAACTGTCGTTTTCCTGTGAATAAAATTTAAGATGAAATAACAGGAAAGGCAATAATAAAATTTTCCAATATTTTTTATGCAAAAAAATTGGTTTCAACATCAGCTTATCAATATGTGAAATAATATTCCTGATTAGAATAAGGTTTTAATTTGGCAAAGTTAAATCAAATTTTAATTAATATACTGATAATAAGCTGTTTGTAGATAAAAATCTACAAATAACAATATATATTTATAAATGTTTATTATTGTAATAATGTGAATTATATGATATTATGAGAATAAATAATGAAAATTTTGCATTGTTTAGTTAACAGTTTAATGCAAAAAAATATAAATTAATAAAAAATAAACCCCTTTCATTAAGATTTAGAATTTCTGAATTCTTCATCAATGAAGGGGTAGGTATTTTATTTTTGATATTAAAATCAAATAAAATTTATACGAAATTAATCCTTAAAAACCTGGTTCTCCTGTTCCTGAACGCGTATAAAGGTAGTTCGTTTTGACAATTCTTTCAATGTGGGAGCGCCTACATAAGTACAGGTAGAACGTACGCCACCCAAAATGTCTTTTACTGTCTCTGCAACCGGACCTTTATATTCTACTTTCACCGTTTTTCCTTCGGAAGCTCTGTATTCTGCAACTCCGCCCGAATGTTTGTCCATCGCTGTTTTAGAACTCATTCCATAGAAGAGTTTGTACTTTTTGCCATTTTCTTCTACCATTTCGCCACCGCTTTCATCGTGACCGGCAAACATTCCTCCGAGCATTACAAAATCTGCACCTCCACCAAAAGCTTTTGCCACATCTCCCGGAACTTTACAGCCGCCGTCTGCAATAATGTGCCCTTTTAATCCATGAGCGGCATCTGCACATTCAATAATGGCTGAAAGTTGAGGATATCCCACTCCTGTTTTTACTCTTGTCGTACAGACCGAACCCGGACCAATACCGACTTTAATAATATCGGCACCAACTAAAAGTAACTCTTCTACCATTTCGCCCGTTACCACATTTCCTGCAATGATAATTTTATCAGGAAAATTCTGTCTGGCTTTTTTTACAAATTGTACGAAATGTTCAGAATAACCATTGGCGACATCTATGCATAGAAATTCAATTTTTGGATGTTGTGTGAGAATTGTTTTTATTTTTTCTTCATCTGCTGTTCCGGTTCCTGTGCTTAATGCAATGTACTGATATATTTCATCATTTTTATCTTTCAGGAAATCAGCCCATTCTGTTACAGAGTAGTGTTTGTGTACTGCAGTGATTATTTTATCTTTTGCGAGTTCAACTGCCATTTCGAAGGTTCCTACCGTATCCATATTGGCTGCGATAACAGGAGTGCCTTTCCATTTTTTCTGTGTGTGAAGAAATGTAAATTCTCTTTCTAAGTTAACCTCGGAGCGCGATTTTAAGGTTGATCTTTTGGGACGAAACATTACATCTTTAAAGCCCAGCTTTATATCATATTCTATTCTCATAATTTGGAAGATATTTTAATTAAAATTAGGGAAAAGATTTTTAGAAACATCGAAAGGAATAAATTTTATAGAATATTTATGAGTGATGGAAAATTAATTCCTGTAATTGGTGTCATCATCTTTTGAAATATCCTATTTTTGATTTCATGGATTTTCCTGTTACTTTTCAGATTTTCGGTAAAACAGTTTTGGCACATCCCATTTTTGAAACGGTGGGAATTTTCATTGGTATGCGATACTACTTTTATTTAAAAAGAAAATCAAAAGAGAAATTATCGTTCAATACTTCTGCAGCAATCCTTATCGGAGCTACTGCAGGAGCATTGATTGGTTCAAAGATCATCGGAAATCTTGAAAATCCGTACACATTATTCGAAAACTTTAATTTTAAAAGATTCTGGACAAACAATACTATCGTCGGCGGACTGGCTTTTGGTTTAATGGGTGTAGAATGGGCGAAAAAAATTGTCGGTCACAGAGAAAGCACAGGAGATCTGATTGTTTTTCCTTTAATTCTCGCCATGATTATCGGTAGAATCGGATGTTTTCTGACCGGAATTCACGAAGAAACGTATGGAATTCCTACCAATTTTATTTTCGGAATGCATTTAGGCGATGAATATCTTCGGCATCCTGTTGCGCTTTACGAAATTACTTTTCTTATAGTCTTATGGATTATCTTAAAAACTCTTCATGAGAAAAATATATATCCTTCAGGTTTTGTTTTTCAGCTATTTATGTTGAGTTATTTCAGTTTTAGGTTTATGCTGGATTTTATAAAACCGAAAACAGAAATTGTCGGAAATTTAGGAACGATCCAGATTACCTGTCTCTGTATCATTTTTTATTATTTCTTGAAACTGAGAAAAATAAATTCTTTAACTTCACCTAAAAATATCACATCATGAAAAATTTAACAATCCTTGAGGTTGGTGGTCTTGAAGCTTTTCTTGTAATGATTATAGGATTTATTGTAGTTGTACTTTTTATAGTTTCTCTGGTGATAGCCGCTATTACAAAAGTGATTTATGAATGGAATAACGAAAATAAATTTACCAGCGGACAGTTTTGGAGAACCGTTTTGATATCAATGCTTATTGGCGGGTTAATCAGCGGTTTTATTTGTGGTGGAATGTAAATATAAAGTATGCCAGTAAGAAACTATACCTATTACGATTATACGATAAGTCTTTGTCCGGAATGCCTGAAAAGGGTAGGAGCAAAAATTGTCATTGAAGATGAATCGGTTTTCATGACCAAAAGATGTCCCGATCATGGTTTTTTTAAAACAAAAATTGCAACGGATGTTCAATATTATAAAAACATACGAAATTACAATAAAGCATCAGAAACACCTGTTCATTTTGGAACAGATGTAGAGTATGGCTGTCCTTACGACTGTGGTTTATGTGTTGATCATGAGCAACATAGCTGTCTATCTATTGTAGAAGTGACAGATCGTTGCAATCTTACCTGCCCTACTTGTTATGCCATGTCATCTCCGCATTACGGAAGTCATAGAAGTTTACAGGAAATTGAAGCAATGTTTGATATTATTGTCAAAAATGAAGGTGAACCCGATGTTGTTCAGATCAGTGGAGGAGAGCCTACAATTCATCCTGAATTTTTCAAAATAATGGATATTGCGAAGACGAAACCGATCAAACATTTAATGCTGAATACCAATGGTATAAGAATTGCCAATGATCCGGGTTTTGCCGAAAAATTAGCAACTTATGCACCGGAGTTTGAAATCTATCTGCAGTTTGATTCTTTTAAATCAGAAGTTCTAGAAGACTTCAGAGGTAAAGATTTAACGGATGTAAGAATGAAAGCTTTGCAAAAATTAAATGAGTTAAATCTTTCTACAACGCTTGTTATTGTTCTGCAAAAAGGGAAAAATATTGATGAAATCGGCAAGATCATTGAATTTGCTTTAAAGCAAAAATGCGTTCGCGGAATTACTTTTCAGCCTGTCGAAATAGCAGGACGGAACAGAGAAGATTCGGCACACGAAAAAATTACCTTAACGGAAGTAAGACAGGAAATTCTAAACCAGTTTCCGCTTTTGAACTCAGATGATTTGATTCCGGTTCCTTGTAACCCGGATGCTTTGGCGATGGGTTATATTTTAAAACTGGAAGGCGAGACGATCCCTTTGACCAGATACATCAATCCAGCTGATTTGCTGAATAATGAAACCAAGAATACAATCGTCTACGAACAGGATACCGGATTGCAGATGCAGCTCTTAGATATTTTCAGCACGGGTATTTCGGTAGATAAAGTAAAACCTAAAGTCAATCAGCTATTATGTTGTCTTCCTGAGGTTTCGGCTCCGAATCTTGACTATGATAATCTGTTCCGGATCATTATTATGAATTTTATGGATGCACACGATTTTGATGTACGGGCTGTGAAAAAATCATGTGTGCACATCGTCAATAAAGATTTGAAATTAATTCCATTTGAAACAATGAATTTGTTTTATCGGGATGATAAAATTAAATATCTGGAAGAATTGCGAAAAAATGAAAGGGTTTTATTTTAACTACGTTGAAGATTATTTTTAATCTGATGATTTGGAAAATTTAGTCCTAATTTTGCATTTGTGAAACATCTCGTTATTATCGGTCTTGTTATTCCCGAACCGGCTTCTACGGCAGCTGGCCACAGAATGATGCAGCTTATTGAGTTATTCAGGGAAAAAAATTACAGGATCACTTTCCTTACAGCGGCCAACAATATTGAGTTTTCGGAGAAAATTGATGTTGAAAAAATTGAAATCAACAGTAAAAGTTTTGACGAAAAAATTAAAACTCTGAATCCAGACATCGTCCTTTTTGATCGATATGTCACCGAAGAGCAGTTAGGCTGGCGTATTTCTGAAAATTGTCCGGATGCGATTAAAATTCTTGATACAGAAGACCTGCATTTCCTGAGAGAAGCTCGAAGGAAAGCTTTTGCTGAAAAAAGAGAAGTAAACGATCAGGATTTCATCAATGAAATTTTTAAAAGGGAAATTGCTTCCATTCTGCGGTGTGATTTTTCGTTAATCATTTCTGAAGTTGAAATGAATTTGCTGGTACAAAATTTCAGAATTAATCCTGAAATTCTCTTTTATATTCCGTTTCTTTCAGAAGAAAAGCAAGAAAACAAACCTTCTTTTGCAGACCGGCAGCATTTTGTGAGTATCGGAAATTTTCTTCACGAACCTAACTGGCAGACTGTTATTAAGCTTAAAACAATCTGGAAATCAATTCGTAAGCTGATTCCGGATGCGGAACTTCACATTTACGGAGCCTATGCAACAGAAAAAGTTTTTCAGCTGAATAATGAGAATGATGGTTTTATCGTAAAAGGAAGGGCAGAGTCTGCAGAATCTGTTTTCAGGCAATACCGTGTTTTACTCGCTCCCATTCCTTTTGGTGCGGGTCTGAAAGGAAAACTGTGGGAATGCATGAAATTTGGTCTTCCGAGTGTTACCAGTCCGGTCGGAGCAGAAGCCATGTATAAAAATCTACCCTGGAATGGTTTTATTGAAGATTCTGACAAAAATTTTATCAATAAAGCTGTTGAGCTATATCAAAATGAAAAAGTCTGGAACCAGGCAAATGATCATGCAGAAGAGATTTTGAAACAGGTTTTTGATAAACAGCTTTACGTTGACCAATTTTGGAAAAAAATTGCAGACATGAAGGAAAACCTTCAAAATCATCGGGCAGGAAATTATTTGGGAATCATTCTTCAGCATCACCAGTTAAATTCAACCAAATACATGAGCCGCTGGATCGAAGAAAAAAATAAAAAATAAAAGACAGATTTCTGCAAAACTAAAAATGCAGAAATCTGTCTTAAATGAAATTAAGAAGTTTTATCAAACTTCATGATTTCATTCAATTCGTTCATGTATTCATACGCAGTAAGGTCAAATTTTACAGGAACAATGGAAATATATCCGTTTGCCAATGCCGTTTCATCTGCATCTTCAGATTCATCCATATTGTTGAAATATCCTGTAAGCCAGTAATATTTTTTTCCATGCGGATTGATGCGCTCATCAAAACTTTCCTCCCATTTGGCATTCGCCTGCTTACAGATTTTTACACCTTTTATTTCTTCTTTCGTAAGTTTCGGAATGTTAACATTCAGCACAACACCTTTCGGCATTGGATTCTCAATTACCTTTTTTACAATTCTCTGGATGTATTCTTTAGCTTGTGTGAAATCTGCTTCCCAGCTGAAATCCAGTAATGAAAAGCCAATGGAAGGGAGCCCTTCTACACCACCTTCTACTGCGGCAGACATCGTTCCCGAATAAATAACATTGATAGAGGAATTGGCTCCGTGGTTGATTCCTGATACTACAATATCCGGTCTTCTCGGAAGAATTTTATCCAAAGCCATTTTTACGCAGTCAACCGGAGTTCCGCTGCAAGAAAAATCCCGCTGAGGTCCGTCCAAATGTACTTCTTCATAGCTTAAAGTAGAATTGATGGTAATCGCATGACCTTTTCCGCTTTGAGGAGAATTGGGAGCCACCACAATCACTTCTCCTATCTCATTCATAAATTCTACAAGATTTCTGATACCCGGAGCTGTAATTCCGTCGTCATTTGTTACCAGAATAAGTGGTTTTTCCATATAAAAAATTTAATTTTAACAAAAATACTTAAAACTAATTGATAATTCTAAAGAAGGTATTAATTTTGATAGTTTGTAACGGAAATTTAATTATCAATACTAATTAAAAACATTTCTAAAAAATTAATAAAATATATATAGATTTATGTGGAAAAATTTTAAACTGAATAAATTTTTACTCCTCATACCATTGACAAGTCTTATGTTTTGTTTCAATTCACCTCAAAATGATGATGAAAAGATGCAGACGATCATGGTGAGTGTTAAAAATACTCTTTCTTATTTACATTACAGCCCCAAACCTATCAACGATGCTTACTCTAAAGATGTTTATAAGCATTATTTTGAATTGGCAGATCCTGCAAAAAGATATTTTCTTCAGTCGGATATGAATGAATTTGCTAAACATGAAACCAAGCTTGATGATTACATCAATCAGGGGGATCTTACTTTTTACAAACTCACAATCGACAGGTTATACCAAAGAGTTGATGAAATTGATAAAATGACTCAGGATATTTTTGCAAAGCCTATCAATCTTGAAGAAGATGAAACGCTGATTCTTGAGCCCAAACTCAAAAAAACTCCGGCAAACAAACAGGAGCAGTATAATGAGTGGAAAAAATTCATCAAATACAATATTCTTCAGGAAATTGAATCGATGAACAGCAAAGAGGAAACTCAAAAAGAGAAAAAAGACTCTGTACAGAAATTTAAGCTGAAGGATACGATAAAACTTGAAATTCTTACGCCTCAGCAAAAACTCACGAAAGCAACAGATGAGGTAAAGGATCTGGTAAAGGAAACTTTTACAAGATTCAAAAAAAGAAAGAAAATGGATTGGTTTACAGTCTATATGAATGCTTATACAGAAGTTTTTGATCCGCACACCAATTATTATTCTCCTAAAGATAAAGAAGATTTTGATACTCAGTTTAAAGGAAAAGTGATCGGAATCGGTGCTTTAATTCAGGAGAAAAAAGGAAATCTTTATCTGGGCGCATTAACCATCGGGGCTCCTGCATGGAAATCTAAACAGCTTTCTGAAGGGGATAAAATTCTGAAAGTGAAATCCAAACCAAAAGAAGATGCTGTAAATGTAGTAGGTATGCTTTCTGATGAAGCGGTGAGATTAATCAGGGGTGAAAAAGGAACTCCTGTAACTTTAACGGTTCAGAAAAAAGACGGTACGATCAGAGATGTAACCATGATTCGGGAGGAAGTTGCGATTGAAGATACATTTGCGAAAAGCATTATCGTAAACTCACCGAATGGTAAAAAGTACGGATTCATCAATCTTCCAAGCTTCAATGCCGACTTTGAGGATGAAAAGGGCAGAAATGCTTCAGATGATATCAAAAACGAAATCATCAAACTGAAAGCGCAGGGAATTGAAGGAATCGTTCTTGATCTGAGAAACAACGGTGGCGGTTCTTTAACCGAAGTGGGTGATATCATGGGATTGTTTATGAATGCAGGTCCTTACGTTCAGGTGAAAGACGGAAACGGAAAAATTCAGACACTGAAAAACAAACAGGAATCTCCGATCTGGAATGGTCCTTTAGTGATTATGCAAAATGAGCTTTCGGCTTCTGCTTCAGAAATTCTGGCAGGAGCAATGCAGGACTACGGAAGAGCAGTTGTAGTAGGATCTCCACAATCATTTGGGAAAGGTACGGTGCAGACTTTTGTTGATCTTAACAGATTTTTAAACACTGAAGATGATTTCGGATCTTTAAAACTGACGATTCAGAAATTCTACAGAGTGACAGGAGAATCTAACCAAAGAAAAGGAATCGTATCGGACATACAGATGAAAGATTTCTTTACTTTTGCTGAAATTGGAGAACGATATGATGATTTTGCCTTAGCCTGGGATAAAATTCCGAGCGCTAACTTCCAGAGAATGAATAATCTCGATGTAAAAGCTTTAGAAAAAGCGAGCAGCGAAAGAATGGCAAAAAATCCTAACTATCAATTGCTTCTGGAATCTGCACAGTGGAGAGAGCAGCTTAATAAAGAAGAAACAATTACTCTGAACATTAATAAGTTCAATGAATTGATGAAGCAGAGAAAAGCGCAGATTGAGAAGTTCAAAAAACTTTCTAAATTTGATAACGGACTCAAGTTTGCGATGTATCCAGCGGAAATTGAAAGAGAGAAAAAAGATGAGGTTTTTAAAAAGAAATCCGAAATGTGGATCAAAAATCTCCAGAAAGATTCTTACCTTCAGGAAGCAATGAATATCATCGCTGATATGAAATCAAAACAATAAATCTTACAAACCATCAACGAAAGTTGGTGGTTTTTTCATTCTATATAAACGCAAATCAGATAAAAAATACAACTCAGCATTCAAAAACTGCCGTTCAGTCAGAAAAATATTTTTCTGTAAAGTTTTAGATATAATTTTACAGAAAATTAAAACAGACATGAAAACGATATTTCAGAAAGTGATTTGCTTTCTTTTGATGCTCAGCTTTACTTTTTCTTTTTCTCAAATTAAAATTTCAGGGAAAGTTACGTTTAAAAGTAAGGGAATCAGTGAAGTAAATATTACATTGAAAGATACTTATGACGGTGCCACAACAGACAGAGACGGTAATTTTTCTTTCGAAACGACCGAGAAAGGAAATCAGGTTCTTGTATTTACCCATCCTAAATATATTGAGGTAGAAAAAAATATTTTAATAGGAAATGAGAATATAACCGTAAATACCGAAATCAAGGAACAGGTGAGTGAAATTGAAGCGGTGGTAATTTCCGCAGGAGCAATAGAAGCCAGCGATAAAAAACGGGCTACAGCATTACTCACACCTATAGATATTTATACGATTGCCGGAGCAGACGGACAGATTTCTTCTGCGCTCACTTATCTTCCGGGCGTGCAGAAAGTAGGCGAAACGGAAGGTCTTTTCATCCGTGGCGGAACTGGTACGGAAGCCAAAATTTTTATGGACGGAAGTTTAATCAACAATTATTTTTCTAATTCTGTTCCAGGAATTGCAGGACGGGACCGTTTCAACACTTCTCTCTTCAAAGGAAACGTTTTTTCCAGCGGTGGCTATTCAGCGTTGTACGGCCAGGCTCTCTCTGGTGTTCTGATGCTGGAGAGTGTAGATCTTCCGGATCAAAGCTCTTATGACATTGGCGTTTCTCCGATCTTTTTAAATGCAGGCTTTCAAAGATTAAGTGAAGATAAAAATCATTCTTACGGAGCGAGTGCAGGGTATTCTTTGCTGACCCCGATGCGTAAAATTTTTAATTTTAATACTGATTTTACAGACGGACCGCAAGGTTTCAACGGGAATGCTAATTTCAGATTTAAAACTAAATCCGGAGGCTTTATCAAATATTACGGAATGTATGATACCGACAGAATGGGCGTGAAAACAGAAAGTCTGGAACCGGAATATGATTTCGCGCTGGTGAAGCTGAAAGGAAAAAACACCTATCATAACCTTTCTTTCAGACAAAAATTCGGAAAATATCTTTTAAATGTAGGAACTTCTTATTCTTACAACGAATCTGATCTTAATTTCTCCACCGAAAAGCAGGAAATAGAATCAGGAAATACTCAGGTTTTAACCCAGGGAAACTACTTTAACTTTAAAACCGTTTTAGAAAGAAAACTGAATAAAATCAGTGCATTGAGAGGAGGTTTTGAGCTCAATAACACCAGTGAAGAACTTACCGTTACAGAATTTAATAAAAATTACAAAGATTTGATCTCTTCTGCGTTCGTGGAAACAGATTTGGGATTCAGCAATCATTTCTCTGCTAAGATCGGAGTTCGCTCGGAGCATTCTTCGTTCCTGAACCGGTTGAATGTGGCTCCCCGTTTTGCTTTGGCTTACAGACTGGCAAAAGAATGGACAGCCTCTTTCGCTTACGGATTGTTTTACCAGAATCCGGAAAGCCGTTACATCAATTCACCGGTGAAATTAGATTTTCAGCAGTCTCAGCATTATATTTTTCAGATTCAGAGAGCTTCGGAAGGAAGAAGTTTGAGGCTGGAAGCTTTTTATAAAAAGTATGATGATTTGGTTAAAGTTATAAATATCAGCGAGATAGGAAGTCAGTCTCCGCCTGTGCAGACAGCCATAAATAATAACGGAAACGGTTTTGCCAAAGGACTTGAATTTTTCTGGAGAGACAAAAAGACATTCCAAAATATTGATTACTGGATAAGCTATTCTTTTCTGGATTCTAAAAGAGACTTTTTGAATTATCCTTTTAGTTTGAGACCTAATTTTGCTTCAGAACATACCATTTCTGCAGTTGCTAAAAGGTTTTTTCCTGAGCTTAAATTCGGGACCAACCTTTCTTACACTTATGCTAAAGGAAGACCTTTCTACGATATTGTTTCTCAAAACGGGGAAAATATCATCAGGAATGAAGGAAGACTGAAAGATTTCAGTTCACTTAATTTCAGTTTTAATTATCTTCCGAATTTGGGAAAAAAAGATGCAAAGTCGTTTGTTGTACTTGTTTTAAGTATTTCCAATATCTTAGGAAGTAAAAACATTTACGGGTATAATTTTTCCAGAAACGGAATGCAGAGATCTGCAGTGGTTCCGCCTGTAAACACCTTTGTTTTTGTCGGAGCTTTTATCAGTTTCGGAGTCGACCGAACACAGGATGCAATCAATAATAATCTTTAATAATAATATTTTTTAAAATTTAGAAATCATGAAAAAATATCTTTTAAGCTTTGCTTTAGTTTGTATGAGTTTAGTATCTTATGCTCAATCTAATTACGAAAAAATAATGACTGAAAAAATCAGCAAGCTGGAAACAGGCAAAACACCGGAAGACTTCCAGACTCTTGCCAACGATTTTCAGAGAATTGCCGACAAAGAAAAAGGAAAATGGCAGCCCAATTATTATACTGCATTTTCTTACATTCAGAAAGGCAGAGTTTTGATGAGAGAAGGAAAAATGCAGACTTTGGACGAAGCAGCAGATCAGGCTCAGAAGTACGTAGATGCAGCAGAATCTACTGAAAAAAACAACTCTGAAATTCACTTGCTTCAAAAAATGATTTATTCGCTCAAGATGATGGTAAATCCCATGGAAAGATATATGACATTCGGAGCAAAAGCTGAAGAAGCACTCAGAAAAGCAGAACAGATGGATCCCGCAAATCCACGAGTGGTTTTGATCAAAGCTGAAGATACTTATTTTACTCCCGAACAATATGGTGGAAGCAAATCCAAAGGGATGGAACTTTTCAAGTCTGCCCTAGAGAAGTATAAAACTTTCAAGCCGAAGACATCTTTAGATCCTAACTGGGGACAGTCTGAAGCTGAGTACTTTATCAGCCAGTCAGGAAAATAATTAAAAACGGTATCAGAATAAAAAACGGCAGCAAATACAGTTTATTCCCTAAATTTGAATACACAATATCTTTATGACACGCAAAAACCTGATAACTCTCGCCTGGGTTTCTTTCGCAACATCTATGTTCTTTTTCTTTCTGTTTACGACTGAAAAGACCATTGAAAATTTATTGCTGACGATTCTTATTTCGTCTATGTATTCATTTGTTTTAGGTGGTGGAAACGGACTTGTCAATGATTTTCTTAACAAGAAATTTCCGTGGTCTGAGGCTACAACAAAACGTGCGGTCATCAGTATTGTTACCATTTTAATTACCAATATTATCCTGGTCTATTTCTGCAACTATATCAACTTTGTCGTTTTTCAGAAATCAGCCACTACAGAAGAATATTTTCTTGGGAAATATAATTTTATCAATTGGTTTACCATCAATATTGCTTTACTGATTTCGGCATTTCTTCATGCAAAAGGCTTTATGGAAGAACTCAAAAAAGCTTCCAAAAAAGAAGTGGTGGAGCAGAAGCTTATTGCAAAATCTGCCAATGCACAGTTTGAAAGCCTGAAAAATCAGCTTGACCCTCACTTTTTGTTTAATTCTTTGAATGTCTTAAGCTCGTTGATAGATGAAAACCCTATCCAGGCACAGAAGTTTACAGCATCAATGTCTAAAATTTACCGTTATGTTCTGGAACAGAAAGATAAGGAGCTCGTTACCGTGGAAGATGAAATTGAATTTGCAAAAATCTACTGTGAGTTACTTAAAACAAGGTTTGAAGACAGTGTGAATTTTATTTTTGATATTAAAAGAGAAGATTTAAAGAAATTTGTTGTTCCGCTTTCCCTGCAACTTCTTTTGGAGAATTGTATTAAACATAATCTTGCTACTTCTTCAAAACCTCTTTTAATTAAAATTTTTACAGAAGGAGAATGTCTGTGTATCGAAAATAACCTCCAGGTGCGTGAACAGATTAAAGAGAGTGCAGGAATCGGCCTGCCAAATATTGTGCAGCGTTACGCATTGCTTACCAAACGAAATGTTTTCATAGAAAAATCGGATGATTATTTTAAAGTAAAGCTTCCTGTGTTGGCAGAGAAACCCAATTTCGTGAACAATGTTGTTTCTGATGACGATGTGGTTTACGAAAGAGCATTGAAACGAGTAAAAGAAATTAAATCTTTTTACAGTAATCTTATCTCCTATATTGTAGTGATACCGCTTTTGGTGATTATTAATATGATATCGACACCTGAACATTTGTGGTTTTACTGGCCCATGCTTGGGTGGGGAATAGGTGTGTCTGCACACGGGTTGAGTGTGTTTTCCATCGGAAGGAACTGGGAAGAAAGAAAAATAAGAGAAATTTTAGAAAAAGAAAACAACAGTTATGGAAAATAATATACAGCGCAGCATGCGCTACCGAGAAGCTGAAAAAAAAGTAAAGAATATTAAAGGCTTTTATATCCATCTTATGGTATATTTTTTTGTGAATATTTTTATCATTGTTTCCGAAGCCATTACAGCAAAACCCGGAGCAAAATTTTGGGAATGGGATTTGCTCATTTTGCCTTCATTATGGGGAATTGGTGTTGTTGCTCATGGTCTGAGTGTGTTTCTGCCGGCATTTATTTTGGGTAAAAACTGGGAAGAAAAGAAAATAAGAGAATTAATGGAAAAAAATAAATAATATGAATGCACTTTATCTTGTTTTTTATGCATCTGTTGCACTCTGGCTTTTCAGTGAACTGTATTATAAAAGAATGCTGAAATCCGGAGAGAAAGATCAGAAAAAAGATCAGTCAACACTCAATATTTTATGGGTAGTAATCCTGCCGTCTGTTTTTTGTGCTGTTTTGATGTCCAAGATCACTTATTTTCCTATCAAAAACCAATACCTTACATTATACATTGGAGAGTTTCTTATCCTGACCGGAATTTTTTTTCGTTGGATCATCATCAGATCCTTGGGAAAATATTTTACGGTAGATGTTTCTATTAAAGAAAATCATAAAATAAAACAGGAAGGATTTTATAAATACATGAGGCATCCTTCTTATACTTTTGCGCTCCTTACTTTTTTAGGTCTTGGTATTTTCCTCAATAACTGGATTTCTTTAATTCTTGCTTTTGTCCCGACATTTATTGCATTTCTGTATCGTATTAAGATTGAAGAAAAGGCACTTATAGAAAAATTTGGTGAAGAATATATTCAGTATAAAAAGAAAACTAAAATGCTGATTCCGTTTGTTTACTAAAAGATTTAATAATTCAAATTGAAATTAAAGGAGATGGTAAAACGTCTCCTTTTCTATTTCGGAAAAAGAAATGTATTTAAGTTTGATTTGCCTTTAATTTACCCGTAGATTAATTTTTATTCCAAACACGACGAGTTTTGTCGCATTAAGCATTTAGCTTTGCAGAAATAACAAAAAACTTATTATATGGACATCCAATACATATTTTAAACGCAAAGTTTTTAAAAAAGAATGCTATTCATAAGGAGCAAAGTTGACTCAACAAGTTGATTTGATGAAGCGATATTTTCACGCTTTGTGAAGCAATTCATTGCCCTTGCATCTTAAAATAAAACATATTAAAAATAATCTTTGCGTAAAAATTAACAATAAACTTATTACATGAAAATTTCGCGCATTATTTAACGCAAAGTTTTAAAAAAAGAATGCTATTCATAAGGAGCAAAGTTGAATCATCAAGCTGATTGATGAAGCGATATTTTCACGCTTTGCGATACAATTCATTGCCTTTGCATCTTAAAATAAAACATATTAAAAATAAATCTTTGCGTGAAAATTAACAATAAGCTTATTACATGAAAATTTCGCGCATATTTTAAACGCAAAGTTTTTATCAAAATAATCTTATATATAAAGGAGCAAAGATGACTCAACAAGCTGATTGATGAAGCGATATTTTCACGCTTTGCGATGCAATTCATTGCCTTTGCATCTTAAAGTTAAACATCTTGAAAATAAATCTTTGCGTGAAAATTAACAAAAAACTTTATTACATGAACATTTGACACATAATTTAACGCAAAGTTTTATCAAAATAATCTTTTATATAAAGGAGCAGAGTTAATCAACAAGTTGATTGATGAAGCGATATTTTCACGCTTTGCGAAGCAATTAATTGCCTTTGCATTTTAAAATAAATATTAAATAAATTTTTTCGTGAAATACTATCACCCATAATATGTTAAATATTAACACAATATGAAGAAGAATAAGAAACCATGAATTTTATTTTTTTTAAAACATGGTGAATTATACATTCAAAAAATTCATTTATATTTGAAAAATTAAAAAAATAAACTATTAAAAAAACACGGC